>Ga0315900_10001215_pt1 | contig 41407 bp, 39 predicted proteins | sample LakEriMetagenome_FD_203521 | JGI IMG/M metagenome (GOLD analysis project Ga0315900, IMG submission 203521) | Freshwater fungal communities from buoy surface, Lake Erie, Ohio, United States - Buoy 12 MA114 | ecosystem: Environmental > Aquatic > Freshwater > Lake > Lake biofilm | place: USA: Lake... | reverse complement strand
CGATCGCGCTGGCCACAACATAAGCGATTTGAGGCTTTTAAATGCGGAATTCTTAAACGAATGCGGGAATTATATCATACGTAGTTTTATGCGAATGTCCAAATGTCCGGACAAAGTAACGAACATGGCCAACCTGCACCCTTAAAACATATACCCCAGATCATATGCATAGGCTCTTTTTCTCAATAAAAAAAAACACTGCACCTTTGTGAAGAGGTGCAGTGTGAGGGATAGTGCGTGATCAATTGTATGAGGATAATGCTAATTGTTCTTCTTGTTATTGGATATACGTTGTACTCGTATTAGCAGTACCTCGCCGGAATTCATTTGCACTCGATAGATGAATCCTTTCGTTGAATACTCCCGCCGGATTGAATACACGTCACACTTACAATGATGCTGTGCTGCAAATAACGCAGCGTGACCTCTATGTGGCCGATGCTGGTCATTGGGAATATCCATGATGTACGACGTACCGTAAATAAACGCTTCATACTGCGTGGTACTCATCAACAATCTTCCTTGGGTTCTGGCCCTACGGTATCAATGTACGTATGCGCCCACTGAATTGCGTCGTCTCGCGTGTTTAACGCGGCGTATATGTACTTGCCAATTATCCAGCATTTAATAGACATGATCCAACGTCCAGTGCTTGTCTCTATAATCTGATACGCGGTATTGTTGTGTGTTAGATGCTCGATGTGAATTGCAATCTCACTCATAAGTGTTACTCCTCTATGTTAACTCGCAAAATACGCCGGGCAACTTATCGTACAGATTGACATCCGAGCACACGATTCGCAGTAGTTGTGATGGATCATCAAAATTCACAATCCAGCAGCGGTTCAGCTGTAGGAGTGGTTCAAATACTGTGGGCATAAACCGTGTCTCTTGCGTAAGTTCTATCCATCTGTATGGTGTTGTCTCTGTATCGATAAATTCCTGAAGTACGCCCGGGACTTTATTCTGATCACCCTGCTGGTGAAAGTAGTACCGATGCACGTTTTGAAGTTCATTCGCTATCAGCTCCATATTCTTTTGGTAAAACGGCCGATACCGTGTAAGCCGGTCATACTCATTCCTTCTCATAAAGTCTACTCCTGCTCCTTCTCATGCTGCTTGGCCAATTCCTTCATAATAGCCTTGTAGAAGTAGTCATTCTCCTCAAGTCGCGCTGCTGCTTCTTCCATCTGCTCGTTTGCGTGAAAGTCGCAGAGAATGGTGTGAGTGCGTGATATTTCACACCCACACTTCTTCTTTTTACGGTCCGCCATAGTAGTCCTCTTTCTTTGTATTGTTCTTATCAGTATATGCGGCGATTGAATCTTTCTCGATCTGATTGTACTTGTGCATTAATTGGGATATAGTACTTTTTGTGGATTCAGACACAGTATCCCGCGGGGTTATCTTCTCAGCCCACGAATGCAACTCACGTACTGCCTGCGCGCGCAGCGTCTGAATAACTTTGGCCAATCCTTCTGGCGTGTCTGCATCACGACACGGTACTTCAAAAAGCATGATATACCGTCCTTGATGCACAAGGACTACTGCACCAAATGGTACTAAGTCGTCAAATCGCGATACACTAATAAGCAATCGTAACTCAGTGCTAAGTACGTGCCGTTCCTCATAACTAAATGTGTTACTCATATAGTTCCTTCCTCCTCCGTTGAATCAATAAGACGTTTGATGTACTCTTCGTCATAACCAATTGGATCTTCATCACCAGTAACCCCCGGGACTTTCTCTTCGGGTATAGGCGCGGTCACAATACTATCCCCCGGGCCACTTCTCCACAAATTCCCTTCAATAATATACCAACGATCTTCAATACCTTGCGACTCATTCCACATATTGATAAGCTCTACGGTAATATCCACTAGATATGGCCGTAAGTACTCATCAAGCACTGCGTCCTCAATCTGAAGCGAGACGTGCTGGGGTACTGATAATGAAAGTACCCCCATAATCACGCTTGTCCACTCGGGATTTTTTAAGTCCTGTGCATGAAGTACCTCTACCATTAGAGTTCCCCTGTATATGTCATTAGATCCTTGAGTGTTGCTACTCCTTCCTTTTCAGTCTGCGGTAGTTTTGCCTCGATCTCCTGCAGAAACAAGATAGGATCACTACCTTCATACACGTTAACATAGTAGTCTAAGTAATTATGAGTCATTTTTGCTGCAGTGCTAATGCGGGAAAACAACTCCTCACGTTGTCTAATCTCATCAATGGTATACTCCATTGCAATGAGGCTGGTTCGTGTCTCAGTAGCAATTGACTCGATAATAGTGGTCAATCGCTCCAAGTTCTCTATGTCTATGATCATTTGTCCCTCCCGAACGACCACGCTGCCAGTGGTAACTTTGCTGGAGTCTCTGGCGCGATGTATACGTTAATTATACGATAATTACTGTAGAAATCTTCCTCAGTAAGCGGGCCAATCTCTGTTGGTGGCTCATCACCTTGTTCAGCTACCTCTCCCCCCTCGTCAACTGAGAGAAATGGTACAAGTGTACCAATATGTTCATAAGCATCAGGAATAGCCTCCCCGGCCACAATTAAACACACGGTACGCTTAACTATTGTCTCCATGGCAGGATTGTAGTGTACATGGAAGTACACAAAGTTTGCGTACTGCTCTACACTGACAGTTGATTTACTCGGTAAATCGACACTTACCTCACTTGGCCACGACTCATCACGAAAATCGAAAAAAGGTTTAATAGCGAACGTTTGCATTACCGCACCTTTTTAATAAACGCGGTGAGATCGTTGATCCATCCTTGCGAATTGGGGTCACTGGCTGTACCTTTTGACATATCTTGTCGAAGAATCCAAAGCATATCCCAGATTTTTGACCACACGAGGTCCGCAATTTCTTGTTTGGATAGCGATTGAGCTGGCTTCTGGGCCTCTAACTGCCGAATTTGATTTTCTAAATCATCGATGCGATTTGCAAGCGTGTTCACCTGACTTGTAAGTGTCGCAGCACTATCGCCAGCTGCTACCGCACGATTGGCCAATGTGGTTGCAGTTTGAATAGCAAGCTTCATCTCTGCAACTTGTGCATCATTGATGTTAACAGTGGTACCCGAGACTGCTGACTCAGCAGGAATAAACCCGGGAAGTTCAAAATAAAAAATCGGTGCATTATACCCTCGTCCATTTGACGGGTCGGTAAATACGACCATCATTTTCCCGTCTACAGAAATTAAAGAAATATTTCCCGGGGCAAAAAACAACTGCTGTGCTTTTTTGCCTACCTCTATCTTCCACAAACGAGTACCCCACGGGCCACTTCCACGCAGATTTCCTACCGTCGTAGTATAGATCGCCCCTGTCTTGTCTACTGCAAAAGTTGGGGTCGTTGCCCCATACGTCCCCATTTCCAAGGGAATTTGTACTGGTTTCATTCGTGTCCTCCTTAGTTAACATTGACAATAAATTCGGCAATCTTTGCGATTGCCTGTGCGTACGTTTTGCCGGGATACGCCCAGCGACCGTTTAGATCTACCCATTTCGTTGCAATACCTAGTAAATTTAAACGCTCCAAAGTCGTGTATCGCGGCGAGCACTTCGCGAGATACTGCAGCTGAGAAATCATCACGCCAGCATACGACGCTGTAGGCTTAACTGCGTACGCAAGTAAGTGTGCATATTGAGCAAAAATACCTGCTTCGGGAGTAAGCCACTTACCACCCTCAGCACCGTCATTGGTTGCGCCAATACCGGCCGGATTATAATTCTCCAACCACCGTCTGGAGGTAAACCACCCTGTCTCGTGAATAGCTTGAGCAAACGGCATAAGATTGCCAATTAAGGAAATCTCCCCCATTACCACGTACGCCGTAACAATTCGGCTTACGTCTTCCGATCGCAGTGTTTTGTTCTTTGCTGTAAGCGCAGTCTTCATTTTAGATGCATCAACATTAGGCCCATTGATAATTAAGCAGTTAGCTAAGCGAATTGACTCTGTCATAAAACCTCCTTATTTGGTGCCGAAGACGGGAGTCGAACCCGTACGAGGTCCCCCTCAACGGTTTTTAAGACCGTAGCGTCTGCCATTCCGCCACTCCGGCAACTATGAAATAACTAGGAAGGATTTCCCTTCCTAGTTATTATACACTATCGTTACAGTTTTTGCTATTCTCTGTCTGGCGGTGTGCGGAGATAGTTGTAGTATCCGAGATACTCATCAAGGCAAAGATGACCCCCAAATGAAGCTGCTCGCTCCGCAAGTATACCATCCGCGCAATAATCCATATCGAATCGAAGGTGTTTCATTAACCGACCGCGAACCATGTAACAGGAAGTATCAATATTACCCACACGAGGGTTTGGTGAAGGTGGTAGGCGAACCGATCCGTTTTTCCATACTTGTCCCCAACTAATCATGTTAAGTCGCTCATCCTGCAACCTAATCACACGATTGAACCAGCTTGGGTGAATGATATTGTCGTCATCTAGAATATACACCCAGTCTAAGTCATCAAAAGTCATTTGATCAAGAGCGAAGTTTCTATTCGGATTGCCCGCATGCCCAGTAAAAGGGGAGCGATAAAGCGTTATCGCTGAGTTATAGTTAGCAGGATCAGAAATATGAATAGGTATATCAAAGCTAATATTAGCATTTGCTTGTGTAGCATCTAACACAATTACCCAAGAACACGCAGTAGGCACAGTTGGCCGCATTATGTTTAAATTTTCTGGCCGTGTGCAGGGTGTAATAATATGAATCATCGAACTTTCCTCCTAATCAACTAAGCTTTTCATAAACTCAGGATTACACCTGTTAATTTGGTGCAGAACAATGTAGAGTTCCCCGACATCATTGACTATTTTATTATCTTGAACATTCAAGCTATCAAAAACAACACTATCTAATGTTAATATCTGAGAGTCTCTGTGCGGTAGAATTTTTCTAGAGTGTGCGTCTATGTAGTTGTAGATATAAATGTTATACAATCCTTGATCGAAGAAATCTTTAGAACCCGATTTTCTGCGCTGCACGCCGAGATAAAATTGCAAACAGTTTATTATACCTGAGTACGTGCCTAAGATTGTACCGGCACACACAACTGGCTGATTTTCAAAATTGTTGTTATTGTATTCGGCTACAGAGGATGCGTGCTCAATCCAGTATCTATTTAAACCTGAGCTGCCATTGTCTCTATCTGAAAGTATGTTACACTCAGCAGCACAGTAAATTTGCTCGTCAAACTGAATTGAAAAAGGATCCCCTTGAAAAATAACATCGTCTAGATCGCAAAGCATTATTTTGTCAATTTTTTCACTACCCCACTTTTCGAGTATTTGATGATAGATCTCGTATCGATGCAGCATCAAATCATAGTTAAAAACGAAATCGCTGTAAATATCGAAGTTATACTCGTTGCATAGATCCTCTAATTCTTTAAACAGCTTCCCTCTTTCGCATAGTATAATTACTTTGCAATCTTTATTGTGCTTTCTTAAGCTTTTCGCAAAGTAATATATCCCGCCTTTACTAGTTTTTAAACTATTATACCCGCTGTATACACCAAAAATAACATTCATTTTTTTTGTCTAACTCCTTATGTTTGTCTAAAAGTAACTGGTGCCGGTGGCGGGACTCGAACCCACAACTTACTGCTTAGAAGGCAGTTACTCTGTCCATTGAGTTACACCGGCAAAAAGAATGCAGCATCTACGCTGATGCTGCATCCCCTTACTACGCTTGCTGAGTTACTTCTCCAGCTGCTTCAGCACGCTTCTCTTCAAGAATCATCTCTACTTCCTCAACGTCCAGCGATTGTAGCACCATGTTATAGATACCAGTTGTACATGTCACACAAAAGCTGACCGGAAGAATACCCAACCACCCCATGATACCCCACTCATCTTCGTCAAATTCAGTGGAGCAGACACTACACGCTTTACCGTACGGATGCATAGGATCAGTAGCGGGATTATACTCCGGTACTACTACGGGCACATTCATTTCTTCACTCATCTTATTTCCCCCATTTACCGCGGCGGTAGATTAGCATAATAATCGCGTAGCTGGCCAAATCAAGAAGTGTGTCTTCAATTGGCTCATTCTTCGGATCTTTTGCGTTCCGCAGTGACCCCGTCGTAATATCCCAACCCAACAAGTTCATTAACCGTGCCATCTTGTCCCAGAGACGCACCGTAATACCAATTTCTCCGACCCCATTGATGTTTGTAGGGCTGTAATCGGCGGTCTTTGCAATGTGTAATCGCAGTAACTGCTGAAGAATGGCCTCAAACTCCGCACGCTGTTTTGGGTACGCCTCATACGCATCAACACGTATGAGCTCCGCTGTGTGCTTTGACTCCATAATCACTCCTCTCCTTTCCATGCGTTTTGTGGATTAAACTCAGGTTCCCCAAGAACAGGAAAAACCGACACCACAATCTCCCAACACTTCGTAGCCACTTCACGATGTTCCTTCTGTGTCTCAGGCCCCATGCGTACATAACAGTAATGTAACCATGACCGTAGCGTACCATTCATGTAGATACGAGACATCGTGTTCCCCTCTGGAAGTACAACCCGGGCCAATTCTTTTGCGATTCCAGCTTCAAGCGCCCAGTTATATTGCTCATGGGCGACGTCAATGACGCGTGCCTGACGCCGTGCCCACTCTTCCCGTAACCATTCGCTCTCAGGACCATCAGGAAGCTCGATGCTGTTCTGACGATTAGTGTTGTCCTGTAAGCGTGCCTCTCGCAATTCTTTACCAAGCTCCAACGGACTTGTGTACCGTTGACTCAGCTCCTGAAACGCAAAGCTTCGATGCCGTAAAATCTGCCGTGTGATGTCACGCGGCGCAACAATCTCAATGACTAAGTTAACCATCTCTAACGGCGAGTAGTGTTTCTTTCGGAGCAAGTATCGCCAAAGACGTTTGCTTGTTGCGTGATTCCCTTGATTCTTAGGGTTGCTCACTCGAGCTAAGTACGTAACAAACTCCTCAATAGAGATTGCTGCGTCCTCTGGCTGCGTTTTTCCTTGCAGTTTTACATACATCAGCGAGTCCCCCACAGTACTAATGGATTAAGCGAAAACCAATCAGCGATCTTTAATCGCTCCGATACTTGCGGCGTGATTTCTCCGTTGAGAATCTGCCACACGCGCTCGACAGAAACATCCATGAATTCTGCCAAATCTTCTGCCGTAGTCCCTGATTCAGCCAGCTCCTGAAGTAAAAGTTGACTTGTACGATTAGTCTTGACCATAGTATACCTGTGCGTAGTGGTGACGCATTGCAATCTCCTGCAGCGCTTGATATTCAGCAGTACGCTGGTCTTCTTCTGGGTGCCCTTGCAGGTAGCAGAAACGACAAATACCGTCGTACTGATTTTCATCAATAACATCGCCGCATTGCTCACAATAATCACTCATCACGATACCCCTTTCGTAAATACGTTAAATACTCACACGCTGTCTTCAGGTTAGATGAGTACCAGATACGACCGTCCGGATGAAAAATCACTGCACCACAACCCGTCGTAACTGTCTCTGCGTACCCTAACTCTTTCGAATACGAGTCAAATCGCTTGTACGCTCCTGTAAGTATAGCAAGTTTCTCACGTCCGTGCCGAAAAAATGGCCGCATTAACGTACCAATGTGCGTGTGACCGCCCACGCCAATGTCAAACGGATTGCTCATGCGGTCGTGACCAACCTCAATACCGTGAGTAGGGTTAAAGACACTGCTGTACTTCCATTGATGGCGGACAAGCACATCCCACGCGGCGGGCCCACAGAAGAGCGTCACACGCGTCTCGTATGGATCGTACAGTACATGCGTATCACCAAGCAACTCAGGAATCAAATCAAGGCCCGAAATCTTCTTAGTCCAGTTGTCATGGTTGCCAGCAACAACTAACAGTAACTTTTGGTGGATTTTACGAAGCCAGCTGCGAAAGATATTGATTTCGAACTGAAAGTTCCCGGCTTGACCTCGCTGAAGCGCCTGTAACTTACCCACAATCCAGTTGTCAATACCATCACCGTGGAAAGCGGCGTACATTCCCGGAGTATTGACAATGAGGTTGGTGTCTTGAAGAATAGCCTCGTAGTCAGTCCCCGCGTTACCCAAATGGAGATCACTTAGAAAAGCAATTCCAGTAGGCTTCTCCCCAAGATAAATATGTTGGCTGTTTTTTGCATCGTGATGCTCCTTCGCAGTTTTAAATGCCTTGACGCCAATAGCAACCAATTCCTCAAACTCACTGTCGTCTACTTGTGTACTAACGCCAGTGATAATCGGTTTGTCATCCGCCTTGGTGCGATTAACAAGCGCCTCACAAGCCTCTTCGTAAGTGGCAAAACGACCGCCATGAATAGACTTCTTCAGTTCTGGATCCCACCAACGAATGCCGTAGCGGCCATTACTAAAATAAACGCCTTTCACTTCTTCTCCTCTCGAGCCAACTCGCGAATGTACAATCCGAAAGTGACCAAATGACTTGCAATCTTATCTAGTGATTGCTGCACTGTAGGCTCATTTTCCACAAAGAGTGGGATAAGCAATGGCTGCTTTTCCCCTGCCCATGAGCTCGACACTACTAAAGCGACGACCGATCCGTCCACCTCTATATGCACTTTACGCAGTGCATCTTCGGTAAGTGTTCGTTTTTTCATACCATATCTACCTCCCTCTCTGGTAATTCTGTAAACGTGTCGTAATATGCATGAAACACGTTTTTAGCCATCGGCCTTAGTTGTACAGGAATAGTGTTCAAAACACTCCCGTCTTCAACATCAAGCTTACGCCCTAGTAACTCAAAACAAAACTTCAAAATATCGCGGACAACTCCTAAATGGAGACCGTTCCGCATCGATATTTCAAATAGTGTGTAACCCTCGCCCCACTCTCGTAATAAAATTAATGACATTGGATGATTATCTAGCATAAACCGAGCATTTTGCTGCAATGCCTGCTGATATGAGATTCCATCATCGGTGGGAAGTCTGTCATTAAAATAGTCCCTCAATTCCTCCCGAAGTAACAGACGACTTTTCATGTGTGTTTACCCAGCAAAGGTCGTGATAGCTGCAAAGATTAGTGCAAAAATACCCATAAGGTTGCTTAATAAATTGCTTATCACTAAGAATCGACTGAAGAAGCTCAGTAAGCTTCGCAAGTTTTTGCTCGTAATCTACCATTACGTCGGCTTCAATAAGTTCAGCGGTTCGTAGGTGATGCCAGAATACTTTCTCTGGTTTCTTCCCATACACTTGCTCGTATGCCCATACATACAATAAAAGTTGCGGATTTACTGCAAGCTCTGCCTTGGTTGGCCGCTTGCCAGCACTTTTATGGTCAAGAATGTATCCTTCCTCAGTAATCATGTCGATAAAACCCCTCATGATTACCAGCGGGTTTTCCTTTGGGAACGGAAATCGAAAACCGAATTCGATCTCCGTAGGATTTAACCGACCCCAATCAAAATCTCGAATGATGTCTTGGCCAATCTGATGCGCCTTGCTAATTAGATTCCCCGCTACAATGCCGGTCTCCGAAGACGCGGCTGCTCGAGACAGCTCATTGAACTTTGCTGAGAATACACTTAACGGCAGTTCTTTTGACTTATAGTAGTGCTCGATCGCATAGTGCAGTGCACTGCCCATCACGGTGTACGCATGCACGCTCTTTGGCTGCGACTCATGATACTGATAGTAGTACATGCGGGCACACGTCTTGTACGTGTTGAATCGTGACGCACTAAACTCTGGTAAACTACTCACTATCTTCTCCTACTGGCGCATCAAAGCGCATTTTGATGGTGTACGCTGACGAGGCGAACATTGACTTGGTAAACTCGAGTTGTTTGCAATGTGCATCAAGTACAGCCAGCTCACCCTTCAACTCCGCTAGTTCATCGAGTAGCGTTGACGTTGCTTGAAATCGTTTTGCTCTTGCTGCATTACTTCGAGGCTTATCATCCTCAATTACAATTTGCTGCTCTATTCGCTCAATCTCCCGCTCTTTGAGAATGACAAGCTGCTTAATGCGGCCGAGCGATTTATACGCTCGAGTCATGTCATAGTAGTCAGGTGCATTTGTAACCCAAGTTTGCAGATCACTCATTGCTGGATCTCCCTTCTAAAACTAACCGGTGAAGTTCTGTCATATCAAACTGTTGTAAGCAATTTTCAAGACCCTGAGCCTTTTGCCCCTTAAATTCATACCACGCCCCGGCTTTACGTATTATACCATACTCTAGAGCTAACGACAACACGTCGTACTCAGGCGCAAGTCCACGTCCTTGTCGCATAATATACTCACATCGTGAACCATTACCACCCTGCTTAGACTTCGACACCGTTGCTTGGATGGTAACAAGTTCTTCTTCAGTCTTAATACGAACAAGCTCGATAATTACGCCGGAATTATATCGCAACGCGTATGGTCCAAACGGCTTCTTATTAGTACGCGCCATTGGTGAAAGGTTAGCACGATACTGATTGATAAAAACCATAAGTGCTTTTGCGTTATCGACCAAACCCACAAGGCGAATTAACCAACGGCTTAGTACACCAGCAGATCCGGCCATGCGCGCTGGATCGTCCATGTCCTTTTCAAACTCGTCCTTGGTAATCATTGCGGGTACACTATCAAACACTACAACTTGAAGACCTTGGGACAATAGTGCCTCAACCTGCGGTAATGCTTGCTCAGCAAAATCAGGTTTGTATACAAGCAGCTTACTCGTATCTACACCGATGGTAGCGGCATACGTGGCATCGTATGTTCGCTCAAGATCGATGAAAAGCGCATTGATATTACGCGTTACTTTACCGATAGTAATTGGCACGTCTTTTATACCCTTACGCTGTGCCTGAGCTACGTAATCAAGAGCTAATGTTGTCTTACCATGTCCTGCGTCTGCGAGGAGCTGAACAATCAACCCCCCGCGAATCCCTTGGCCACCAAGTAACTGGTTTAGTGAAATAATACTACTTGGGTAGTATTCGAAGTCTTGAGGATTATCCCCAAAGTTCAATCCGGTCGTGTCTAACTTACGTGTCATTTGTCGTACCTCGTACTAATTGCGGGTTCTACTACTACACTTGAACCTAACCGCGGTAACACTTGACGTGCTGCCTTCTCCATTGCATCCTTGAGTATACTGGCCGCAGTCTCTGCGTACGCAATGGTACTCTCAAGTATGATCTCATCGTGCACTGTCGAGATGATAGACGCCTGCTGCTCGTCCAACCGTTTATACGTGTCAACAAGCGCCAACTTTACCATCGAAGCTGATAGTCCCTGAATTGGGAAGTTCATCGCCTCACGCTCTGCTGCCTCCTTCTTCCATTTCTGAGAGAACTCGTCTCTGTTCCAGTAACGACGGCGTCCAAACGAATCCGCTACCCATCCGTATACTACCGCACTGCGAGCACTCTTCTTGAGCCAAGCAGTGGCTTGAGGAAACAACGCCTTCCATGAGTCAATAATCTTATCCGCTTGTGCTGCATTGAACTTCACATTCAGCGGAGCAAGTTGAATGGTCATCTGCTTGGCCAAACTTTCGCCACCAACTGAGTAAGCAATCGAGTAGTTCACCATCTTAGCAACATCACGCCAGATCTTGTACGGATGATCCTTTTTGTTCTTGTTGTTGATATCCTTGACCCCAAGAATCTGCTGGGCAACAAACGTATGCAAGTCATCCAGATGACTATCCAAAACCTCATCCCCACTGGCGTCGGCGATAATTACTAGCTCAATGGTTGAGTAGTCAGCGATAATCATTCGATGCGTCTCTGCATTCACTGCGAATGCATGACGTATGCTATGTGGTAATCCTAAGTTCTTCATCTTCTGATCCGAGGGAAGATTCTGCATATTTGGTCGTGAACTACTAAACCGTCCAGTAGCGGCCCCAATCTGCGTGAACGTCGCATGGATACGCTTAGTAATAGGCGACTCCATTGACTGGAGCCCCTGTACGTAAGTGGATTGAAGCTTCCGTGCACCGCCAAGATACGCGTGCATACGAAGGTAGAAATTCTCGTAACGACCGTACGCGTCAATCGACTCGAGCAGCTCATCCTCGAACAACGACGAGTCCGGTACGTACTTTGAAGCAGTCTTACGATTACGGTAATCCCACTCTGTTACCGTGCGTGCATTGAGGTCGGTAACGTCTATACCAAGAGCGTTAAATGCGGCCAGCATTTGCTGATTGGACGAGGTGTTAATCGCACTATACCCGTCCTTTGTAAACACGATCTGGTCCACAACCCCAGCGCTAATAAGCGCGTCCTGCATGCCCCGCTCAGCCTCAGCTATTAACTGATCAAGCACTGGCTGAATACCAATCAAATGGTCCTTCTGAAATGGCATGCCAGTGTACTCCATCTTCGCGACTACTGGTACAAGATCCATCTCTAGTTGATATACTTGATGTAGGTCGGCATCGAGAATGTCCTTCAGCTGCTGAGCATAGATCGCAGGTAATACCGCAACATCAGTAGCGGCGTACGTAATCTGATCGTCTGTCAAGTCAATGCCTGATGCGCCAATAAATGTATCACGAACAGACTTGTCCAATGACACTTTTAATCGACGCTGTGCCACAGAGGCAAGATCAAACTTATTCTCAATACCAGCTTTAATCAGAACCTCCGCGAACCGCGTATCGTGTACTGGCCCAACCATATACCCAGCAAAGTGGTAAAACACCTTAAGATCAAACGACGCATTATGAATAACTTTGATCGTTTGTGGTGAGGTTAACACACCCTCAAAGTGACGCAAAGCAGATAAGGGAATGCGCGTGAAATCATAGACATAGATAGTCTCCTCCGTACCGAGCTGCACCATAAGCAGCTGAGAAGCCCGAGGATCTAACCCAGTAGTTTCCGTGTCTAAATAAACCACGGGACTGAATTCGAACGTTTCCAACGTACGCACGAGATCGCACTCACTCCGGACGATTTGCACTTGCACTGTGAACCTCCAATCGATAAGTCGGAAAAAGAAACCAAAAGCCATCTCGAGATGCAACCAACTGGCAATCCTCTAGCACAATAACTAACGAGCCTGCATCAAAAACAAGCCGCAGGCACTTAGGAGTGTACCCTTTACCATCCGACCCAATCCGCTTCTCAGGCGGATTAGCCATACCTGTGAGCTTCTGCAACTCAACAGAGACCAAAGTAGCACTGAATGAGTGCGAGCCAAACACAACCAGTAGATTCTGGCCAATTAAGGTGGATAAGGCTGTTACTTCTGTACTAGGCTGTTTCATGCTTCCTCCAAAATCTGCTTAAATTGCACAACCGTCAGCAAATAATATAACACGAAGTCAATCCATACACAAGTCACTCCCGGGGATTCTTTGCAAGTCTGTGCTTTACTCAGCGGAAAGATCGCCGTCTTCGTCTTAATATTATCAAAACGAAGTATCTTCTCTGTAGTCTCGTTAATAACCGCTATCTGACCCATGTCAACCGCTTTGATTAGCATGTAGTCATCCGTACGACCATGATAGCGGAAAATCAACGCTCCGAAAAGCGCTCGTGTTTGCTTTGCCTCTTCGTGTATCTTTCGTAGCCACGCTTTACTGATTGCAATACACGGCTCACCATATCGCCAAAGCTCGGTAAGCTTACACTCAATAAGAAATTTACCCGGGCGATTATTGAATAGCACAACAACATCACCCTTAGTGGTACCGGCCCCAGATTGGGGAGTGCGATCACCCCCAAGAAACTTTGCAATGCGACGCTCCATTGCCTTGGACCGCTGCCGATTCATACGATTGCGCTCACGTCGCTCTTCTTTCAGCCGCTCGAATTCTTCGGGCGAAGTGATTGGCTTACTAGTAACTGAACTTTTGCGTGCTCCCATTAAATATCACCGTACTCGTGCCGAGCCTCCCATTACGATTTTTATGAAACTTCAAACCAATTGCGCGATTACCCAGTTCGTCTGGTACATCATCGATAGGAGACATTTCAATCACCGTATCGGCGACTTGCGAAACCTCACCTGAGTCACGTACCGCATCTAAACCCTCGCCGACCTTGTTCATCTGCGAAAGCAGTACTACTGCGAGATCAGATTCTTTCGCAGCTTCCTTCAAATTCTGAGCAACCTCACCCAGATCATAGTTCTTCAGACCTGTATTATGATGCTTCACAATCTGCAGGTAATCCAAAAATACGACGCGACATCCAGTACGAGCGGCATCACGAATCTCCTTGCGAATGCCTGCTAAACTGATAATGGGGTTGTCAATTACAGCCATCGGTAATGTCTGTATCATAACAAGCGCCTGTTCTACCTCAGTAAGTTGGGCACCAGAAAGCTTACCAAACTGTAGCAGTGTAGTGTCAATGTTGAGCATGTATGATACCCACCGAGACATCAACTGCTCTTTGGACATTTCCAGCGAAAAGAACAAACTTGATGTACCGTACTGCAACGCCATCTCGAGCATCGATTGACCAACAAGAGCAGTCTTCCCTGTACCGGGTTTGGCCATAATGACTGATAGGCTCTTCGGCAGCCACTCGCCACCAAGCATCTGATCGAGGAATCGAATACCAGTATGCGTAAACTTATACGTACCGTTGTACTTTCGATTCAGATCGGACATTAATTTTTGAGCACCCGGTAGTAGGGATAGATCCGATGATGGCATAATTGGTGCGAAATTCAGCACCTCGGCCACACGCGTCTCGTTTGGGTTATACTCCTTTGCCTCAAGAGCCAAGATCTCGGCTGCTTGCTGAAGCTGCCGTCTACGCGCTGTAATAGACAACTCGTCTATAATTGCGCGCTGATTACACTGAATTGAAAGCATGAGTTCACTTGGTACGTCACCATTGAACGCCAACCGTATAACTTCGTACGTTAACTCACCGTAGTGCGTGTACGCATTCTTCAGTGCGTTAAACACAATTTGCCGCTCATCAGTAAACAGCGCCGGGGTTACTTGGTGCATTACTTCTGGCGATTGAGTGAATGATGAGAGTAACCGCCACTCACCAACTACGTCTTGTTGCATTGCTCGGTCTCCTTAAAAGTTGGGCCCACGTTTCGTAGGGCAGTGCTTTATCCAGTACTAGTTTAAGTTCATGTAGGCCCTTTGTCAAGACGAATTCGTCAAGATCCATCTTCTCTCGCCCCATAAGCGGTAGAGTTGCAACCTTACATGACTCTAGTCTAGATGCTAACTTATCAATAGCTTGGTATACTGCCTCATTCACTGTAGGACTTCTCTGCGAGTCAAACACGACCGTAACCGACTTTGCGGACAGTTCACGCACGCGCCACTTCCATGTGTTAATACCGGGCAATCCTATTGTCGGGAACCCGTGCTGCGTGGCAACAATCGCCTTTATTTCTCCCTCAGTGAGTAAAAAAGAATCCGCTGAAATCTCAGCTCCGTACGGCCACTCATCCGCACCACGCACATACGCAGACCCAAACGGTCCTTTATACTTGACAGATTCATCGTCAAGGGCGCGTCCACGCATATCCACAATCGCTCCGGTGGTTGGCGCAATGTACGGAAATATAATACGACCATGAAGAACTGAATTTCTCCCAGAGCTGATACCCGCAGTCTTAGCAATTGGAAGATCGTACAAACTATGATGAGTATCGGGACAATAGCCTATACGACGTTGCTGAATTACTGAATCAGAGATACCGCGCTCTCGAAGATACGTAAGTGCCGCGCCAGATAAACAGCTCACGTAGTAGCTTACGCACTTTCCGTAGAAATCACGGATTTCTTCGATCACCTCGGGATTACTAGTAAATGCATTACCACCTTGACTACGCCCATTACGATAGCCACAGTTAAAACAGTAAGCGAGTCCGTTATGCGGCGTAACATACAAGTTGTGTCCTCCACATTCAGGACAAGTTTCTTTATGACCGCTAGCCATGCTTTACTCCTCTAAACAAAAATGTTGGCGGTGAGGTAAATTCTCACCGCCAACACCGGACTAAAAACTAGAATAACTCTGGGGTCTCAGCAAGCTTCGGCATCACTTCAATGTTGTATGCTTTGCACACATCACCGTAGTCGGCCCCCTTGACCAGATCCTTAACAGCGTCCATTGGGAATGGGCGAGCATACTTGGCCAAATCAAAACGCGGTGCAGACAGCAGCGAACCCGGAATAGGATCACGATTTGTGCCCACATGCACACTACGTGTCGTCTTAATCTCCTTACCACGCGTGATAATCTCAATATCAATCTCCGTGATAGGAATCAGCTTACCCGTATCATCGTCAAAAATCGTCTTCGAAAGTTCCTCAATGTCATTCAACATGCCATTGCGACCTTCCCCGGATGAAACAGATCCCTCAAGCACCTGAATCGCCATATGACGCTCGGGCTTATAAGAGGTAAGTGTTTGTGTCTGACCGTCCAGCACAGTAATAAACTGATTCTGATTGTTCGCGTAAACGACCGAACCATTCTCAAGCTTAACCACCATTGACTTGTCCAACACGTTCATAAAAAAGCGACAGCGGACTGCTTCGTTCACCTTAGCAGGCAGTACAGCGCGAGTCAAGCTGTCCACAAAAATGCGACGCTGAACCAATTGCCCGTTCTTAGCCACAGGCATCCACACTGACAACACCGTAGGTCCAATCATGGGTTCCGTTGGGTTGACCAAATCAGGAAGGAAGCGGATAATACGCTTACCTTCGCGTGTGTTAATAAACACGTTGGTCTGTTGAGCCGCGCTCGGTGAGCTGTAGGTCGGGATCGATTCAATCATCTTGCCAAATGCCATCTTAGTCATGCTCCTTGTGCATTGCGGCGATTTCTCTCGCCATCGAATTGAGTTCATCAAGCACTGCTTTCCGAATCTCTGGAGTTACTATACCAGACTCCTCAAGCCGTGTCAAGAGTCTTTTTATGTATTTTTTGTTGATCTTACTGATTTTTAAAGAGTCCATCGATAATCTCCACGAACTGACTTCCAATATTCTTCCATGAGAATTTTGCGCTACGCATATGCTCTAATGATTTTTGGCCGAGTTCATTACGCTTTTCTTGATTTGTGTACATGTAGTGAAGCGCTTGAATCGCGCTTTCCATTTCTGTTACATGATGAATTGTGTTTAATCCGCGATCTGTAAGTTGAGGGAAGGGATAGCAGTCCATGTACACCGCATTACCTTCGGGCCACTCACTCAAAGCTGAGTGGTTTGGAATAATTGCCGGCTTTCCTGCAGCCATTGCTTCTGCCACTGGTAAACACCAACCCTCTGCCGCCGTAGTTGTGAAAAAAACATCGGCATTATTATATACCATGTTTAGTTGCTGCGGAGTCAGGCCCTTTGCAGCTGTGATATTCGGTGATGAAATTACCAGACGATCCTCGATACCTAAATACTCACACCACTGAATTATATCAATACCGAAATCCTGCAAAGCACCGTGATAGTAGATCTTTACACCCTTAGATAAATTGTATCGCTTTACCCATTCAGAAAAATAATAAAACGTTAAATCAAGTCTTTTACGTGGTTGATTACGCTGCAAACACAAAACAATATAGTCTGTATCTTTTAGATTCATTTGTTGACGCAAAACCGCACGCGGCACGTCAATGGGGTGAAACATCGTAGTATCTACTCCGTGTGGAACTACAAAGACATCAGAAACGTCTACTTTTGCCAGCTGCTCTTTACCGAAATTAGTGTATGTAGCTACAGCATCAAATTTCTGAAGCCCTTGTGCAAAATCCTTTTTAACATTCTCTGCATCAATTGGGGTGTACAAAACAGTTTTAAACTGTTGATCCTTAATTTGCGAAAGAACAGCAATGTAGTCGTTAGCAATCCAAGAGTCATTCAATATGAAAATAACATCCGGTCGAATTGATCGCACCATACTTTCAAGACGTTCCTTACCCCAAACGTCCCCACCACCAAGAGAAGCCGGGTACACTTTAAGTCCTTCGCACAGTGGGTCATAGTCACCGTAATAGTTCACACCCATAATGTGTAAATCATATTTTTTACGGAACGTTTCAATCAAATTCTTACTGACAACTCCGAAACCAGTTTGCACTGGAAAATCCCCGATGTACAGCATCTTTTTCTGTACTGGTACAATTCTTCCCATAAGAACTCCTTTAATAGTACTTAGTCCCTGTAACAATATTTACGGGCTGTCTTGTCGATTTCGGCACCGCAATTTTTGTTTTAAACAGGTAATTTATTTCCTCTAGCAACGCGTCGAGAACGACTTTCATTGCTCTAGAAGACTCAGTATTTGTGTATTTTAAATCTTCTGTTGACCATGAAACGAAAGTAGTTGAGCTACTTGTAATCTTAGCCAAATGAATTAAATACACAGCCATTAATACAATGGCATCCTCATCAATCTGCTCAATTACTGGGGGATCCGGCTGATCAAAATCTAAAAATGGATTTCTATAAACATCGTTTACATTAAATGATGAACTTATAAATGCATACCCATTAACTGTGCTTACCCACAGTTGACCGGACTCAGCAGCCCCCTGAGGTTGTAAGTCTGCAATTGCATCCGCAGTAAGTATCTGGTACTTTGCCCTCCATCGCTTTTGCAGTTGCTTCACAGAGTTTACTAACGATGTACGCACCAGCGCACTAGAAAATGCCGTACCACTAAAATCACCCAAGCGTATTCGCACTGAGTCGATTAGATAATCAAGATTACCACTTGTTGTTATCATAGTCACTCCTAATTATAGTTATTTTTGAGACTCTTGTCAACTTGGAGGTGTCGGCCAAGCAACATTGTTAAATTTTTGAGCTAGTACGAGTTCTGGAAAATCTCTTAAAGACTGTCGATACGCGTACCATTCATTTTTGTTAGTTATTGGAGAATCCGGTAAGACTCGCCAATCTGATTCACTAAGGAGCCTGTTTCGCTCTTTTCTGATTACATCTAAAGCCCATTGCTCGTGCGGTTCAATACGCTCTACCCCCACAGGCTCAATCTCAATCCAACGCACCATAGGAAAAATTTCAATAACTTTCATGTTAACCTCACTACTCTTAAAGCACCAGTTACGCTAATAGAGCTGCCACCAGTGTTATTTACAAAAAGTCCGACAGTATCGTTTGCACTTAAATAAAATATAGTTGTATTAAGTTGCCGCCCGTCATTAAATGTAAGCCCGGGTAACATTTGCGTGCCTGTTGTAAAACTAGTTGCGTTTTGGCGCACATTCCATGGTAAGTTAGTGGTAGTAGAAGTCACGGCGGCGTTTACAATGTAAAGACCGGCATTAGTAACAGTAACTTCGTATGTTGTTGCGTTACCTAAAATATTACCGGTACCAGCAACGTTTAGTTGCACTCTTGCAGAAGTACCAGCATTGACAGTCTGCCCCGCAGACCTTGATAAAATTCCTGCGTCTCTATGTGAAATACTACCGCTAACAGTTACATTACCACGAATATCGGTATTTCCATTTGACGCTACGATACTTACTTTATTTGTGTTAACAGCCACATCCCCTGTTATTGTAACCGCTCCAGTACTAGCTTCAACATTGTAAATGGTTGTTCCAGTATAACTTGATAAATTTATTCTGTCTTGACTTAATTCGTAGATTACTGCGTCGGGAACCGAGTCTGCATAACCCCTAATAGCTCCCGGAGGTAAATTAGAGTCTGCGTCGGGAGTACGGCGTAGATCTAGATTACCGTTGTAAATTCTAAATGCTCCTGTATAAGAATCTTTGAAGTTAACATGAACTGAAGCATCGTCACTGGTAACATTATTTGCAATCTCAAGTGTAGTCGTACCATCAAGGTTAATTGATGCTTGTGGACTGACTGTGCTTCGAGCGACATTGAACATCGCTATACCTTGTAGGTCACCAGATGTTCCTGAAGTTACAATAGTAAGTACATTAGAATTGAGTCCCGGAAGGCTTGTCTGGTTAAGTGGACTTGCTAGGCTACCAACGCTCATACCATTAGTATCAATTTTTGTTTTACCCGCTTTGATGTACCCACTTCCTGAAACTGTAATGTCACTATTAACTGTAAGAGTCCCCATGTTTGCCGCAACTGCATCTAATTGAGCTACGGATAATTTGTCGGCAGTAATTGTATTTGCCGCTATCAGACTACCTGATATAGTAGCGGCAGTAATTAAAGAACCGGAGATTGTATTAGCAGCAATTTTATCACCAGTAATTGTGTTAGCTTGAATCTTACTTGCTGAGATTGCATTATCGGTAATAAGCACACCTGAGACAGTTCCTGCTACAATTTTTGCTCCAGTTATAGTTCCATCAGCAATCTGAGCGGCGGTAAGGGTGTTGGAGGCAATCTTATCAGCAGTTAACGTACCCGCAGTAATCAAAGAACCTGAGATCGTAGCTGCTACAATTTTATCACCAGTGATTGTCGATCCTGCAATAAGCACGCCAGATATCGTACCAGCCTGTACGTTATTGCCCGTTACCGTTCCGTTTGCAATTAACACACCCGAAATTGTCCCGTCAATAATCTTACCACCATCGATGCTTTTCTCACCAATTAAGCCTGACCCTACTACAATAGAGTCTGAAACTTGTAGTGCAATTGTATCGATAAGCGTTGAAGACACATGATACGCCTTAATAGAGTTAACTTCTATATCATACTTTTGTATAATTTTTCGCGGAAGTATTTGACTTATGCTATAAGTACTTGAGCCCGAGTGAGTAATTGTGAAAGCACGACTTACTAGAGGACTAGGGAAAACTACTGAGTATGTACCCGGAGTTGTAATCGAGAAGCTGTTTGCAAATGGATCTTGCGGTGTGTCATCGTAGTAAGTCGCAATAAATAAATCGTCTAAACCACCTTCACCAGATACTATATAAGGTCCGGCAATGTACGCGGGATTACTGTCGCCCGCGTACTCCATTGACTGCACATAAAAAGAAATTGAACCACTGGTTGTTAGAGTAATGCTACCATAGCGATCCAGCTGACTCGTTGTTACAGTAGTCTGATGTACCCCTGCTGGATATGCTAAATACTGTTCCGAATTATCCGAGTACAAATCGTTTGGATTTAGAGAACCGGATTGAGTAGGGTATGAAAACAGAAGAGGAAGTTGAGTCTGAAATCTTCCATACGAGTCAGCGTAAGAAATAGATTGCTCTGTGTTTAAATTTAATAGATAATCCGAGTTTGTCATTTGACCCTCCATATATAACCGTAAGTATATTTGTTAGTCGGCAGTGACAAAGTCGAACGAACAAGATGTTTTGTCACATTAGCTACTCCATACTGTCTAACAAAGTCAAAAGGAAGCAAGATACTTAACCTGTATTTTTGATTTGTTGTAAATTGAAGTGCCTTAGCTATTAGTTTTCTCTGATCGCTGCTTATAAGTATCTTTCTTATTTGAGAGCCACCTATTAAAAACTTTTCAATTGAGTAATGTACCCCCTCGACCAACGGTAGATTAATAGTCGAGTATTTGTATGTTTCGACTTTATTTACTATCTGAGCATACTCTGCAATACAAATCAATTTAGTATTAAACGAAAATGATTCGTTTATTGGTACCGAGATACTATCAAAATCAAACGTTGTAGCCGAGATGACGCGTAGTTGATTTACAACATCAAGCGGTGTGCCATTTACTGTTAATGCAGTGGATGGAATTAACGACTTAGGTTGGAAAATAGAAGATCCGGTAATTTGTCCGTAAAACACCCACTGCTGGGGATTAATAAACGGTGACTCCGCCCGCGTAACGACGGTGGGTATGTTAGTAAAGGCAGAAGTTGCTAATTCGTTAAAAAAAGAATCGTAAAAAGTAAACGAGAGTTGTTTACTAGTTGTCATAAGGTAAAGCGCAGCTAATTCAGTGCTGGTAAGATTAGTCCACTTAAACAAGATATCCACCACGTTTATGTTAGTTGTACTTAACGGTGCCGAACGATCGGCGGACACTTGAAACGAAGTCTCGATATTGCTAAGACTGACTGAAGTATAATCGGCTTGATTAACAAACGACTTACCTACACGAATACTACACTTTTGGAAAAAGACACCATCTGCTTCAACTTGAGTTGAAGAGTAAGTATTAGAGTGTGAGCCGCTTTTAAAAGCAGTGAACTGAGACGCTGGGCTTGCCGTCCTCTTACTCACTGACCCAATTATCAATAATTGTCCAGAGGCAGTATCTAACTCGATTCCTCGTAAATTTTCTTTCATAACATACTCACTCAGTTTTAATTGATACCGTAGCTGCACCGGATTTTTAGGTTCACTGGTACTTTCATGAAGAAGCTGATTAAAAATCCCAGCTGAAGTACTAACTGGTGTAACTCTAAGACCAATTGTTACATTGTAGAGATTATTTTCAGCTTTGTAAGAGCAGGTATAATTACTAGTATCTAAATTTAACTTTGATGTTGTCGGTTTATGTGTAAAATTTGAAAAAAATACTCCCGTATAAGTAACCGTAGTGGAATCAGGTTTAAAAAAGTAATTATATGTCAATTTAGGCTGATCTATGTAAAGACCACTAACCGCATCAATAACGTAGTCACTCATACCTAAAGACTCGTTTGCAGTAAATAACGTGTTGGTTGTTATAGGTAATTTTAAAGAACTATTAGTCAATAAATTGTTTTTCAAAAAAGAAAAAGAAAGTTGACCCGATCGAGTAAATTTCCCGTTAAGAAGAATTGAAAGTTGATTACTGTTTTTATTGTAGACCGGGACAGATACAGAGGCACTTGAAACAAGTGGCTCAGGTGACTCTACTTGAACTAAATACTCAAACTTTACTTGCAGAGAAAATCCTGTTTGATACTCACTCGAACTTGTAGATCGATACAAAAAATCAAGTTGCATTGTTAAGCTAGATAAGTTATTTCTAAAATAAACGTACGGGTCTCCTATTTCTACTGAATCTAATGCTGCGAGAATACTTTGTAATTTATAGTGCAAAGCGTCAGTCAAAAGAGAAGCAATCTTACTAGCACTAATTTGGATATTAAAATTTGCAGCATCAGTTAAATTAGCATTTGCGTAATTCTGAACGGATTGAACAAGTGCCTCTTGATTAGAACGAGTTGCTGTGAATTGTGTAAGTTGAACGTTTAACAGCGAAGGGACTATTAAAAAATCGTACAATAACTCTTGATCTTCGGTAAACGCAAAAATGATTACATCACTTAACTTAAAAAAAGTAACAAACGAGTTAATCATTACCTGCTGTGCCGACCGAGCGCTGCTGTAAATTAACTGGACATTAGATATTCTAGAAATCTCTGTTGTCTGATTATCTAAAAGTGCAAAGGAAGTGTCTTTGAGAAAATCATTGATATCTGGATAGCGAAGATCTATCTGATAGTTATTATCAATTCTTGGAAGGGATCTACGTTTGTTATCTGACATTAAGGCACCCCCATAGTCTCTGCGGCATATCGGACATCGCCTTGTAAGTAGTAGCGTTCGCCATGAGAAAGACCTTCTAAAGAGTCAAATCCAAGTACAATAGTTTCTAAAACGTCACCGCAAAGTGACTGCTCTTTTAAAAACTCAAATTGAAGTGCAGCGGGCCAAGTTGCTACTGGATTATCTCGGTAAACTTTATCAAAACCACCCCACCCAATACGTATATTAGTCCCACGAACAATTAGATAGTCGGCCTGACGCGTATTTGAGTAGTAAACCGTAGCGCGCTCCAATTTAGAATAGAATCTATCAGCGTCATTTGAGGTAGAGCCGGCATTCATATACTTGTCATGATGATTTAAAAAACTTTTAGGTTTTGTCCAGAACACAGGAATATAACGATAAATATCAAGCTGTTCAGTAAGCAGTTTAACTGAATTAAGTCGAGTGTTTATTTCATTAAGATGATTAAGTAGCCCACTATAAGTAATTGAATTAAATGAATTATACCTTTCAAATACATCAAGATTATATTCTGTGTTGATTCTTGAAACGTCTGTTAAACGAAACGTTCCAATATAACTTGCTTTTGAGTACGTAGCTCCTTCTGCTGATTCTTGCAGATCAACAGAGAAATCGCAGTAATCATCGCTACTTTCTATGTAATAGGAGGAATGATTACTTAAACCACTGTAAGCCTGATAGATTAAAGGATAAAATCTATTTGTATTCTCAATTTGGGGAATAAGTGAGAAATTGAAAGAATCCGCATAATACAATGCGTTATTATCTGAACCACGTTTAAAAAAGTCAATGCTTGTTCCCAGTACAGTAGTTGCGGCATTATTATAGTAGGATACCGGATTAAATGTAGACGGATTAATAAAGTAAAAACCGTTAAACTCCGGAGCAAACGAGGCCCCGTAATTTGCGTTGTTTTCTAATCCGGCTGACGAACCCGCATAAAAAAGAAAATACCCGGGATCAGGAAAATTTGGCGGTGTTGTGATACTTACAGCCGGTGATCTACTACTAGGACCCATGGTTTGAAGAAGGCCTTGACGAGCGACCTTTCCCTCCATTTTAGAAAAGGAGACTGCCTTATTATTAAGTACTGTAGAATACCACTGAGGAACAGCAGCCTTACTTTCTTTATCTAAATCATATCTATACCAAGCAGCGCTTGTTACTTTCTTAGACAAGATACCTAACATTGTAAATCGAGTAAGTGTGTTTGTGCTTGTGGCATAGCTTACTCGTATTGTATTCTTTAAATCAAAGCGTTTTTGAGTATAATAACGTGCTTGTTGAGCCACTCTGCTGGCACTTAGATAATTCCAGTTTTGAATTAACCCGTACAAATAATTTAACATATTGTATTCTCGAACAGACTTAAAAACATGAAAATTAGAGCCGACAAGTACTTGATCCCACAATGCAACTCGTAGTGGATTATCATAAACTTTGAAATAATTAACTAGATACTGTTGATTTTTAATTAAGGTTTTTATATCAGACAACGATTGAATCGATTCTAAATTCTGCCATGTGTTCGGTACAACAGAGTGATCTATATTTGCATAGATCATACTAAAATAGTACGTGGACGTAGCATTGTCGGCGTCTCTATTAGGATTGTTAAATGTTGTATTATACGGTGCAATACGAAACTTTATACTTACTACCTCACCCGGAGTCAAATCTAAATTAGTAAGATCAATTGAAGCATACGAAATATTTGTATGATTTGCGGCAAGCGTAAGTTCTTCAAAAGTGTTTACTGGAGAACCAAACGCAATATTAGGATTGTATCGCCATATTCTATTGTATTTACCATATTTAGTCTGATTTTTTATTTGTTCGTGAATTGGTACGTCAGTATACTTTAAAGTAGTGAATAAGCAAATACTACCCATCTTTCCGTCTACGTGACGAAATAATTTTCCATTTGCGCTGTAGTTTGCGCGATACGATTGAAAAGCGACTCGTAGTGTGTGCATACCTTCTCTGTACACAAAACTACCTTCCCATACGTCAATCTCAGAAAAGCGGAATTTCTTGCCGCTAAGCGTAATTACCTTACCATCATTACCCGTAACGCTAATATCTCCGGTATTACTTAGAAAAAACATCGGAGGTGCGTACGCCCAGCTGCTAAGAAAGAGACGATCAGGTCCGTTTACAATCTGCTCAAGAACTTCAGTATTTTGTGCTAAATTATTTAAATCAGCGGCCGATAACTCTTGCCCATCAAATAGTGATGGAACAGTCGAAAGCGCAAAAATCATGACATCTCCTCCTTAAAATGAAAGTAACTTTGTATCAGTAGCCTGATAGCTGTTACCAATTATAAAAAAATCTTCGCGCTCTGCTAGATCGTTTACGTCTACGCAAGCAAGATCCATACGCGCTCCTGTATTTTTAACAATAATTTCAACAATTTTGTACTTACCCTTAATTTGGTAAAACGTACTATTAACAGAAACAATGTCCCCTAATGCCAATGTCGGATTATAAACCAAGTCAGTAAATCGATGTACAGGTCTAGGTCGTTTATGAAGATACTTTACAATTTCAAGCATACGCATCGCGTGATCCTTTGATTGAACGTATGCATTCTCACTCATACGGATTTCTCTAAAACCGGAGGGAATAATACCAGTCTGTACAAGCCCGCTAAACACAATCGGTATATCTTTTTTGATTGTTTGTTGTTCACCGGCAATTAAAGGAATTCCGTAAAGTGTTAATTTACTTAAGTATAAACCACGACCTACGTCGTCATTACGGACAAACACCTGCATAAACTGTCCGGGTGTCTTTGTAACGTCCTCAATGACTGTCCAGTAACCGGACGCAGCCACTGAATCCCAAAACCATTTATTTTTGGGATACATTACTTCATTTAACCGTGGAACCTTTAGAGAGACAGAGGCAATGTCGCCGTTAAAGTCAACTGCTTTTACAAAATCGCGACTTGTAATATACTCGTCAATTCCAAAGTAACCGCCGCTAGCTGCGAAACTAATTCCCGAGCCGTAGTATGTGTTGTTAGTTAACCTACTAACTGGTTGCGGAAATTCAATATCGTGAACATACTCCTCGCCGTATGGTAGATACTTACTTAAACTAGCATCAATAAGTGCTTTATTTGCACCGAGAAAACGCGGCGAGAACGTTGCGATAACTTTACCAAACGTCACCGCAGCCTCGTCATCGATAGATAAAGAGGAAAACATTGAATCAGTAATTGTAAAATTATTTTTTGATTTTGTAAACGAAAGGGCATTTACAAACTGCACTACACCATTCGCTGATTGCGTTAGCTGCCCGCCACCTGCAATAGCTAAAGCGGTTAAATCTTGTAGAATGTCTTCGCGATTCAACCACGTAAACCGAGGGGAAATTATAGACGCATCACAGTCAAAGTAAAACCGTGGAATTTGATTGGTCTCTTCTAAAAAAGTTTTATACTTATACGGCCTACCTCCGCATAGCCAGAATACTGTATTAATTGTTCCTATTGTACTACCACTAAGCGTGGTAGGATTTTGAGAATTATACAATTGCCCCCAGATACCGCTTACTGATGTTGAGTAAGGTGTTGGTGGATCAGGTATGACAGTAGCGGCAGGTTTGTTCTCCCACAATGGTGTGAGGTGCTTATAGTATTCGACATACCGTAAATACCCACAAGCTTTAAATGTCACCTGTGTCAGACTTTCCTGACGTGACTCTAGGAATCCAGCAAAAGCAGGGTAGAAGTTAAGGGCATCTATTGAATAGAGTACAAGAACATTGGCTAATCTCCAGTTATATTGCCGATCCGCAAAAAAATTATAGGCTGATTTAATCAGCGTTATTGAGCACTCAGGAGGTGCCATCTGTCCGAGAGTAACACCTGAGGTCATCTGAGTAGCCATAGTGTGCGATATGCCTATATCCTGCACATACTGGCTGGGTATTAAATTTGCCGGTTGATCTACCTTAGTATTAATCGCGGAAACATAGACACGATACGAAAGCTGATAGTTCATGTCTGCACCACTCTAAAACTTACTGTGTAATACGGGACATTAGTTAACGTTACTTCGTTGGCCGATAATTGTTCCGACCATGAGTTTGGATCAGGAATAACATTATAGGTCTGACCCTGAATGACAAGGTTAATACTTGTCCCGGATAATGCAACTGAGCGATAGAAAGTCTTTAGTTTTTCTACGGTTGCAAGAGGATACCCTTCTGGCGCAGAATAACGAATCAAGTTCCATGTAAACGTCCACTGGTCTTTAAATGAGCGATGCATGTAATGTACTGACCCATCAACTGCTTCAAGTTTATCTCCAAAAGTCACGGTGCTTTTTTGAAATGAACTTGCTTTGGCATCCATATAAAACACGGTTGTACCTTGATAACCGCTAAAGTATATTGGACTTAATTCATATGTCATATTTCTCCCTTTAGTTAAAGAAGGGAAAATTAAATTTTCCCTTCTTTAACTTTTTTAAGTTAATTACCTATTATGGCTCAACACCTTGATCCGGTTTCATTGGGTCTCTACCGTTTCCGGTGACTGTTGTAGTCGTAGTAACCACAGGTGCAATAGTACTAGCGTCTCTTACTATTACGCGTAAATAGTTTTTACCGTCAGCACCCACTTCACCGTACGCACCTAACGAAGATGGACCCATAGTTAGGTCGTCACCTTTCATTCCGTCAGCTGTCATACTATTAACACCGGAATTTAGACTACGAACCATTTCTTCGTATTCGTTACTTCCTTTTGTATACAACGAACCTGCCAGCTGCATATCTGCATATTTCTGTAATGATTGAGCTGATTCAGTATAACCTCGATTGTAGTATGCCTCGGCTCTTAAAGACATTCGTTGGTACGCAGTAATTGCAGTAAGTGCTTTCGCAAACTCCGCTGGAACTGCTTGAGAAATTTCTGTAGCAGCTTCGGTGAATTGACGAACCATATCTTCTTTGGCATTTTTAAAACCTCTATACGCATCTTCTAGATTCCGTGCGTATGTGATATCGAAGTCTTCAAGATCTTTTCTTAAACCCGAAATAGTACTCTGAGAACTTTCGAGAATTTGTTTTCCAGCTTCTCGCCAGTTATCAGCCCATAACGGTGCAGTGATTGTTACAGAATCCATCTCACGCGCATTTTGCGCGAGTGCCTCACTGTTTTTTTCTAGTGAAACGCGATTCTCTTCAAGTGCATCATTTGCAGCTTGTATTTCCTCAGGAGTCCTTGCCTCAGCTAATCGTTTTTGTAATGCGGGAGCTTGTTGTTCTAATCTGGTCCGTTCTCGTTCAAGGTCACCACGATTTCGTGTAAGCTGCTGACGTTTACTTGCAAACTCTAGTTGTTGATTTGCCATATCATCAACGTACTTTCGATACTGAGCACCACGATCATAATTCTCAGATAAGTAACCCAACTGCATCTGTGCGGCTGATCTCTCCTTTGGATCTGTTGCATTGTTCATTCGAGCTTCTGCAGCAGATTGACGTGAGTCAATCATACCTTTGACTTTTTGCCACGCTGCTTCCTTTGCTGTGTAATCAGTCCACGGGACTGCCTCATATTCAGCATAGGCCGCTTGTAATTCTGTATCTTGCATACCTTCAGGTGTTTTCAAGTAACCCGCAACGTCGGCTTGTTCAATATGAGAAGCTTTTTGCTGGCCTTGCTCACGCAGTGCAGTAATTCTATCTTTCTCCGATTGTGGAATATTGGCTGCAGTGGCATTTGTGTAGAACGATGCAGTACCTGCACGTTTTTGTAATTCGGCCTGCTGTGCTAATTGTACCATATTCCGCGTATAATTGCGATGAATATCTTCAAGTGTTCGCATACCATTTCGATTTATGTCTTCAATGCTTCTACGATTACTTAAATCAGCATCGCGAAGTTGACGACCAAACTGAACATTCCGCTGAACTATCTCGGTGTTTGCTTGAACACCCTGCATTATAACAGAGGCTATAGTAGCAGGATTAAAAAGAGATAACTCCGGTGCTTTCATAAAATCTTTCGCAAACCGAAGAGTACCTTGAGGACCTGTTGTATAGCCAAAATTAAACGAACTGCCTACAGGAATTGGGCCGGTTCCCATAGTTGTTGGGCCAGTAATACCCATTATATTTTGATTTTGTGTAGTAATTCGATTCTGCATTATCGTCTGTAAATTAAATCCGCTCATTTGTTGACTAATATCTAAGAAACCGCGTGGATTTCCTTGAGACAAGAAAGTTACTATGTTTTCATATTGAACACCTGCACTCCGGAGCGTTTGAATAAAATTATTGTACGTTCCTTTTAATGCTAGATTAAACGGGCGAGTTAACTCCTCCTGTTCTCTAAATGCAGTGATCTGTGCTTCAAGTGTTTTAACTGCATTTGCTTGTGCGGTGCGTAATTCCTCTGTTCCTTTGCGATCATACTTCACACCCTCAACAAAAATAGTTTTTTCCATCGCACGGAGAGACGCAGTTGTTAAGTCCTCGTTAGCGCGGCCGGTCCCCACTTTATCAAGATTAACCATTGGATTAATCATAGAACGTACAGAATTCATACCGGCAAGAGAATTAAGTGCATTTAAATCAACATACTGTGTAAAGCGCTGCTGAGAAATTTGAAATTGCTTTTCCATTGCTTGGTCTGTGTATTCTTTTGCAAATCGTTTCCAGCTTGCTTGATTTATTTGGTCGTTTAATTCTTGCGTAATTCTTTGCTGCTGGCCTACATCTAAATCAATAAACTGTTGATCACTGATAACCTGACTTACTCGCCCACGCGGTATATTATTGGAATAAGCGGTAAAATCAGAAACAATACCATACTCTTGTGCTGTTTGCAGCAAGCTAGCCGCCTGTGTAGTATTGTATACTTTAGCAGCAAACTGATCATAACTTGATTTATTGTCGTCAAGCAACTTTCTCGCAGTTTCGTCAGTACCGGTTACATCACGCATAACCAACGTTTGATACATTTGCATTGCCTCAAACACGCTTTTTTGCTGTTTAGTTAACGGGTCTTGTACAATTAAAGAATAAACTCTTTTTTGATCTTTTGACAAACCGTTGTAATATTTTGTAAGTTCTCTACCAGTGTCAACATAAGTGTTTACAAACTCATCTCTAGCCTCTTGTGTATCAGTTCTTAGATTTGTAAGAGCTTGAACACCTGCAATTAGCAAGCGGCTACCAGGAAACATGAAATCACTAATAAACCTTTGAGTACCAGCCGTTCTCTGTAACTCTGACTGCCGTTGATCGTCAAGCACTGCTTGCGGGTACATTTTGTTACCTATCTGTTCTGCATTAATTCGCTGATTTTCCTCACTTTGTAATCGATAAAGTTCGCGATATTTTGCAGAACTAGTATCTCTACTATCTGTAACACCAGCGTATGCTAGATAACCCGCACCTGCTAGTGCTGCAGCGATAATCGCCGGTAACGCTACTGCACCACCTACTGTGCCCGCAGCGGTAGTTGTTGCGGCAGCCCCGAAACCGGGCAATGCTAGCTGCGTTGCAGAACCAGCTGCTGCACCTAAAGTACCAAATGTGTTTATAAGACTAGCAATTCCTCCGACACCAGCACCAACACCGATACCAGTCAACCCAGCAGTGCCAAGATACGTATTCATAAAATATCTGCGGCGTACTGCATCTGAAATTTCTGCGTTAGCTCCCAAACCTAATCGAGCTGCATTAGCATTTATTGCACCTATTCCTGTGTTTGCGGCGTTTCTTTCTAATGCTGATAGAGGAGCAAGTAAAGCTGGATTCATGTTGTTTTCATAATTGTACACCGCAGCATTACCTGTTGCAATAAGTGCTGTTGCTATGTCTCTACCACCATAACTTAAACTACCTATAAGACGTTGATTTGGATCATACGCACCAGTACTATACAAGGTCGCGTATCTTCCTTCTTTTCCGGGATCGCCGCGGAACATACCACGAGTAAACGCAGTTGCTTGCTGACCTTCTTTAGTAGTTTTCTCCGGTGCGTCCACACCGGCAAGACGCACAACTTCCGAACGTCCATCTGGCATTTCAACCTGATAAGTATCAGCATCAAATTGCTTGAGAATTTTAACTCTCTGCCCAGTTTGATTGAATTTCATTTGTTGCTCTGACGTTTTAATCATGTCTTCACGCATAGTCGCATTGAAAGCTTTGCCGTAGAATCCTAACGGTTGTCTTTGCGCTTGAAACTCCTCACCCGTAAAGAAATCTCCGCCGATATCGCGCATCGCTTTTAAGATAGCCTGATCTTGGTTCATCCCCATAAGCACACTAACTTGAGCGCTTTGTTGAATACGACGGCGTTCGTCTGCTTTCATATTACCCAATCGACGGTACAGTTCAATATTAGAAACGGCACCGGTTGTTGAAGTAAGATCTAAAGCTGCTGTAGAAGTAGCGTCGTTCGCCTCTGCTAACATTGGGTCCAGCTGATCAAGAAAATTAGATGAAAATACATTTAAAGTTCTCAGACCTGTATCTGGATTTGACAGCACTGTGTCGCCATATGATTTTAATCGTTCATTTACAACTTTTTGTAAATTTTGATCAAAAGACTGACGAGCAAGAAACGATCTATCTCCAAGAATTGGTTCGAGTATTGGAGTCATTGCGCCTACTGCAAACGCACTAAATTGTACTTGCAATGTTTCCAATCGACCGGTCATGCGGTCATATTTAGTTGCTAATGAATTTGCTTGGTCATCAATTAATTTATCAGTAACGCCCATCTTAGCCAAAAGTGCGTCAAGTGAATCTAACATCTCGTTAGCGTCACCGGTGTTAATCTTTGAAAGCTCACTACGATTAATTTCAAATCTTCTACTGAGCGATGACACATTACCAGACAAAAATTCTTTAAGCGCAATACTAGCACCTTGCATACCTTGAGCAGGATCGAATGCGGCGAGCTTACGCGCAACCTGCACAGACTTACCAACATCTACTCCATACGTATTCGATATAGGAATAAATGAGGTCATGTCCTCAAGATTACGAGCGAGCGTTCCACCAAACATAGACTGCTGCCGTGTGGCAGCCGCAAGTGCTTTAGTATACGTTTCCGGACTTAAAGAAAGAGCACGAGCCGTAGTCATAATACGGTCTGTGCGAAGTTGTGGGTCGCCTATCTGACCTATAGTTGAGGCAATAGTTTGCGGTAAGTTTAACACGCCCATGACTGTCTGCCCAAGAGTTTGAAGATCTCTAACACGAGACATTGCGTAAAAAAATGTGTCATTAAACGGTGATTGATTACGAGCTTGCTGTACTCTGGCCATTGAGCGTTGTAAGCGTTCAATGTCATCAAGTGATATATCTAATCCGCTTTCAGTTTTCACTCTTTGCTGTAAATTTACTAATTGCTGTCGATTAGCGCCCACTAAATTGCGTGCACGCCCTCGATCATCGTATGCTACAACCTGATCGCCTCTAAACATTGTATTTATCGCTCTTGTTGCTTCAGGAGATTGACCAAATACACCAGTAAGATAATCACGAACGTAGCCTGCGGCCTCACGTTGTACACCGCCAGTTAAACGCCGTAATAAACCGGGTTGACTAACGACTGCTTGTAAGTTTTCTTCAAGATCGCGAGCATTTTTGGCCGATTGTTTGTCAATCTCTTCCCCAGAACGTTTTTGCTGTGTTTCAGCAAAACCAGTTGCGGTGACTAAATTTAAAATGTCTGCGCGTGTAAGATCTGTATTATTTGCACCGTCAATAACTTCACCAAGTCTTATAGCGGCCTGAATTACTCGCGAAAGGTCAACTGCCAGTTCCTCAATGGGACGCGACTCTAAAGTGTTTGGCTGAACACTTGCCATAGCAGACTGCAAATCTGCAAGTGCCTGATTTGCATTTGCTTCTTTAACAGTGTCCCCCATAAAATCAACACCGGTCAAGTTTACCGGACTAAGTTGATTAAGCATTGTGTTTGCGAAATTACGCGTAGCTCTTGTTAAATCTAGTTGAGACTCATATCGCGAACTCTGCTGAGGTAAAACTCCTTGAAAAGACGAGTATAAATTTCTTCTACTTTCTAAATCAGACTGTGCTAGCATTTCGGCTTCAGTTACAAGGCGGCCGGTGCGCGTTCGTACTGTTGGGCCAGTACCAGCTGCGCCTCCGGTAGTCAACCCAGTCGGTTTTATTGCTTGTTGAAATCTATTAAGATCTTCAGTAACTCGTTTTAAAACGTTTGCAAAAGCGTCAAGTTGTCGATCACTTTCGCTTAATTTTGCTAATTCACTTCTTCTTTGCTTGTCGGTTAGTGTAGGATCTGTCATAATTCGATCGCGAGCAAGCACGCTATTTTTTTGATCTTGCAGAACGTTTTCCGTCATCAACGCTAAATTTCTTGCAGGATCGGGACTAGTGGTTAAGTTAGCTAACAAAGTTGAAACGCGTGGGTTTGAGTAATCTGGAGAACCGTACAATAATTGAGTTTCTAGTGCTTTTTTCTGTAAGGAAATGTAACGTGCTTTATTTCTTGTTTCTATTGAACTCCGTGCAGCAGTATCAGGTGCAAGACGTATTGCTAATTTAGTTTCATCGTTTAACAAGTCCATTTGTGAAAATATCATTTCAGTTATGTCTCTAGTTGCTTTACGTCCTCCACCACTACCCCCAGCGCCTCCACCACTACTCCCAGCGCCTCCACCACTACCGCCAACACCAGAAGCAACAACAACGCCAGAAGACGGGGGTCCTCCAGTAACGTGAACTGTACCACCAGTTACCGTGATTGTAGCGTTAGGTGCATCTATAGCCGCACCGGGTGCGGTAATACCTCCAGTAGTAGGCGGTGGTGTAGTTGCGGTTGCCGTTGGAACTGATGTAGGAACAACTGCCAACGGTTGAACAGCGCCAGACGCTCCGGAAAAATTAATCAAAGAAGTCGTAGAAGTTTTTGGAGTTTTAGCGGTTCTGGGTTTTCTCGGGGTTAGTTGAGCCGGTGTAACATCTATAGAAGAAGGATTTGTAGCGGAAGACCCACTAAACACTACCAGTGAATTTGCGGAAGGAGCAGCGGCGAGAGTTGTTTTAGATTTACGTGAGCTTCCTCTGACAGATGAACTTATTATTGACTCAGCGTCGGCTTGTCTAATAGCCGCTTCTTCATCTATTGCATATAATTCTGCTTCTGCTTGCAATTGTTCTTTTTGAATTGCGCTATCTTCCATTAAAGCGTAACTTGCTTCAACGTTAGCTGTTTTTTTAACTTTTTCAGCAAGCCTAGCTTCTTCAGCTATTCTTACTGCACGCGCTTCTTTTTGTGCTTCTCGAGTGATTTGTCTTTTTGCTGTTCTACGTTCAGCTTTTTGAGGTTGACTTGCTTTTGCTTCTCTTGCAGAACGACGATCTCTTGATTTTTGTATTTCTGCTTGTCGACTACGATCTGCCTGCTCAATTGATTTTTGTTCTTGTAATTGTTGAGTTGCAGTATCCCCCATTAACAAAGCCTCGTATGCTTCAACACCGGTTAACTTTATAGCTTGTTTAGCTGATTCCTCTTGTTCGTCAAGAAGTCGCGCCCTTTGATCTTCTTGCTGCGCTAACTTAACTTCTTCAGCAAGTCTAGCTTGTTCTGCAAGTCTGATTTGCTCTGCTTTTTTTGCTTTTCTCGCTTCTTCTGCTTTCTTAGCTTTTTCAGCTTTCTGAGCTTGCTTAGCTTTTTTAGTTTCTTCCGCTTTCCTAGCTTTATCAACATCCCTTGTTTCACTGAATTGTGTGGGAGTAGATGTGGCACCTTGTAGACGATTCTTTACAAATTCCGCAAAGTATTCTACATGCTCTTTTAGATCTGGACCATGGTGTATCGTCGTTTCAGTATACTCACCCATATCAATTCTTTCAAAAAGTCTGCTTCGATAGGCAGCCAAAGATGATTCAGTATCCGGATCGTCGCTTATTTTTTCACCCGCTAAGAATTTTTTATACGCAGCTAGATCCTCATTGTTCATGAGTCGGGGTGGCACTACGCCTGTCAGTAATTGTGTGTTACTAGGATTGACTACTGCCCTGTATTTTTCAGGTCTATTTGGATCGGGAATTCTCCTCAGTTGGTCACGTTGATACCGTGCTTCTTTTGCCGCAGCCTCTCGACTTTCATGCGGAACTAAAGTAATTTTTGGGGAATCATTTCGCTTTCGTAGCATATATAATCGTTGTTCTTGTCTATCATCTAGAGTAGGACGCGTGTATCCCGGCGTAGACTCATTAGCCAATATATCAAAAAGCATTGCTTTTTCATCTTCTTCCGCTTTTCTTGCTGCAAGTAACTCTGCTTCTTGAGCTTGCTGTCTTTCCTCGTATGACCTACTTTTTCTTATCTCCTCCTTTGTTAATGCTACACTAGGTGGTACTGGAGTAGGTACTGGAGTAGGTACTGGAGTAGATTTGACTATCTTAGCTTCTTCGGCTTTTCTTGCTTTTTCTGCTTTTCTATACTCTTCTTTTTCAGCTTCTTGCGCTTTTCTTGCTCTTGCCTCTTCAGCAATTTTTGCTCTTGTAGCTTCTTCTACTATTTTTGCTTTTTCTGTTTCTTGAATCGCTTCAGCTTCAATAGCTTTTTGTGTTCTAATATCTTCCTCGGATAATTCCGCTACTGGGGTTTCAGCGAGCCTTCTATGTAAAGCGGCCTTTTCCTTTCTTTTCTGTTCTGCTTGGTCAGCTAATTCAATTTTTTTACGTAATTCAGCATCAATTGCTACCACTGGCGTAGCTGGCTCAACGATTACTGCTTTCTTAGTTGAATCCGCTAGTTTGGCTTTTTTTGCTTTTTCGACTTCTCTAGCTTTTTCATTTTCTACAAATTTTCTCCATTCTTTTGCATTTTTAGCTTGCTCGGATTCTGCTACTTTTTCAGCTTGTTCAATTTTTTGCGTTTCTTCCATCTTTCTAGATTCATTTGCCGCTTTTGCTTTCATTCTCTGACTTTCGCTGAGCGTAAAAGTTGGCCGATTAGATTTTTGCTGACGTGTTCTAGGTGGGACACGTTTCGGGACTGATAACGCAGTTGAAGTCTCCGAAGAGACCGTTGGTTCAGAGGTAGCTACCGCCGGTGATTTACGACGCTCATTTACAAACTCAGCTAATGCATCGGCGTGAGAAGGTTCTTTTAACTGAGTGTAGTATAAAAGTGTTTGATCATCAAGAACACCTGCATCAATTTGAGAAAGAATCCAATTACGCTGTTCTTGCTTGACGTCTTGATCAGCTGTACCAGCTAACCACGCTTTGTATCGATCCACTGCTTCTTTTACTGTTTTTACTCGTACCTCACCAGTCTTTGGACTATGTAAAGTAAAAGGATTACCGTAATGAGCATCACCCACATCCTTCTTACGAAGGGTACTAACACCCTCTCCCCTACTTTCTGCTTCGGCAACCGCAGCGGTGCCTTTTAAGTTTTTAACAATAGCTTTAGGTGTCGATCTAACCCCAGAGGATAACAATGCAAAAGCATCTGCCGCAATTTGTCTTATACTAGCACCTATATTTCTTTGTTTTCTACCCGATTGGCTATCACCTTTTTGAGTAGACTCCTCGGCAATAGTTACGACTGGATCATATTCCATTAAGTTTTGAACGTTTTTATCTCGAAAATCTATTAAACGAAGCACTGCTTTGAGATTATCTAACAAACTTTGATTTTCTGCAATTTCGGCACTTTGTTCGGGAAGCTGCATTTCTAGTGATTGTTGTCTAGACCGATTAACGTCAATGCTTGGTCTGACACCCCGTCGTTGTCGTGGTCTAGCACCCGGCTGTCTACTTGAATTTACTCGACTTGCTTGAGTTCGTTGGCTTTGTTCGCGAGACTGCCTTTCCCTTTCTCGGTCTCTTTGCCTCATTTCTGCAATTAATTTTTCTTTTTCAGAAAGACTTACGTCAGAATTAAGGTATTGAAATATTTCTGCTTGAGAAAACTCATCTGGTGTGATAGCGCTCAACGCATCTAATTGCTCTTGCGTATTTTTGATTTGAGAGGCTTTTTTAACTTTTGCGGCGGCGTCTTGAAATCTTGACGCGTACTGTTCGACTCGTTGTTTTCTAACAGTCTGAGCCATTGACGATGTATCTCTATAGCGTTCTCGCCCTTTAGTAGTGCGATTTGTCAGCGTGTCTAAAACACCACTTCGTTGAGTATAGTCACTAAAATCTACGTTGTTGTAAAGTGCTACTTCATCATCGGATAAGTTAGAAATCCGCGATACAAGCGTCGCGGCACTTTCAATTTTTTCCGGATCATCTAGCATTTTAGAAGCAATCTCTAACAACTGCGGTATTCCTTTACCTGTCGCAGTAGCGTATCTTGAGTCAGCGGCCATATTTACGATAGTGTTCTTACCTAATCTACGCCGTACATTATTAAGTTCGCGCTGCTCTTCTGACGTTCTTGTTTTCTTTGCTCTTAGTTCTTTTAATCTGCTTGTTAGAGTTTCAACTTCAGTAGCGGGAAGCGCACCTGCAAGTGCTCTACTAGCTCTCTGCCTGTCAGCAGCACCGCTGGTCATCGCGTCTTGTTGAGCTCTAACTAATGTTTGTGCGCCTTCACTTAAAGATGAAATTTTCGAGCCTGCTAAATCGCGCTCTTCATTAAGTGCGATTAGACTTCTTCGTTCTATTAAACTCTGTGCAATTGTTTGTAACTGACGTAGTTCTGTTGGATTTTTTATGTTTTGAGGTAATATGTCAGCATAGGGATTCTCGTGTATATTCAACTGATTAATTTGACGATTTACTTCCGCAATTCGTTTGATTAGTTCAGAAGAGTCTTCAGTAGAAAAATCATTAACTGCATCAGCTAATGAATTAAGTTCTACAGCAGATTCATACTGATCTTCCCCTAAATCACTTTGAAGCCGACCTATCTTTATTTGACCACTGTAGACTGTGCCTTGAAATAAATTTTTAGCGTCGGTGCTTACCGGGTTAAACGAGTTCTCCATCATTACTGGATTAAATTGAAAATTAGGTCTTATGTCCATACCGGCAGCACGCTGTTGCACACTACGTCGCTGTAATTCAATGGCTGCTAATTGCTGTGCAGCCGCTACAGCCTCTCTACTTGTGTTATTACCGTCATTTTGCTGTACTTGACGTTTTAATGCAATATAATTTAAGTATTGAACTGCTCTTGCACGATTGTCACCTTCGAAACCTTCTTCTGAGCCAACAATCCCAGTTTGTATCCATTTATCTGGATTTGAGCTTCTTATTGCGGCGACTGCTCGAAATATTGCAATTGTCTCTAATGCAGTTTTTTTCTGCAGCTCATCGTCACTCTGCGCCTGTTTCAGAAGAGACTCTGCATATCTAGCATTACTATCGTACTCCTCATTGTACTTATTTTTTCTCTGAGCAGCACTGATTCCTGTAGTTCTACCTGCTTCCTTGTCAACAATTTTGCGACCAGCAGCTAACACAGCGTTTAAAGTGGCTTTAGGTTTTGTATCAACACCTAGAGGAGGCATACCTCTAGGCAAAGTATCAGGAAGTTCCACACCTTTAGCGTATAACTCACGAGTTGTTTGTTGTGCATAGTTTTGAATACCAAGGGCAGCATCTTCAAAATCAGGTACTCCAGCGATGTCAGTACCAAAGATATAAGTCAACGCTGCATCTACACTTAGCGGTGCGTATTGACCCTCAATAATTTCCCCGGTCTGCGTTCTGGCCGCAACTCCGAGCATCTGGCCTCTTTGTTCAGGTGTAGTCTGCTCGTTTAAAATAGTATCTATTAATCTTCTTTGTCGTAGTAACTGCTCTGCTTTTTTTCTCGCCGTTTCGCGTGCTGCTTCAGTGGGGCTATCTTCAGCACGTTGCATGTTCTGAACGGCCTGAAAGTAAAATCCCTCTCGCATACGATTAGCATATAAACGTAGTGCATTTTGAGTTGGGGTTATATTTTCCCCTCCAACTTCCTGCTTGACTACCTGCTGCATAAAAGAGTAATCTAAAGCTGAAGTTATAGGCTGATCGGGATTGTTTAAATACTGATTCAACATAGCAGCAGCGTGTAAATTTACAGTTTCATTTTCTAAAACACTAGGGCCTGCTCCATAAATACCACCATACCCCGAATTGTCTGTCTGAGCTCGACGACCAACTAATGTTGTATCTTTGCTCATTGCTATCGCAGCTCTTATTGAGTCTTGATAACTATTGTACAATGTTTCTGGAATTCTCTGCTCTCTACCGTTTATAGTAACAGTTTTAAATCTTCCAGAAACGATGTCCTCATTAACTTGTTCCCGTTGAGATCGTATACGTTCACGCACTAAATCGGCAACAGGTGTCGTGTACACTGAACCTGCATCATACCCAGTTACTTGTGCACCTTGAGCAAGGTCAATGTCTGTTAAAACAGATCCGTCGTTCCTTGCAGTTGTACTCGCACCACCACGTATAGAAGTTCTTAATGATTCACGAGCTAAGTAATTATCGTGTCTTTTTTTACCCGCGGTGGGAGTGCCACCACCTACATTACCCGGAGGTCTAAATACATTTGCACCTAATAATGCAAATAACGACTCACCCGTATCATCATCTCGAGCGTTTGGAGATATTCTAAACTCTAGGTCAGCCGGTAAAGACGTACCTAACATGTCTGAATTATCAACATCTTCAGGGCGCACAACTTGAGCGCGAACTGCTCTATTGATAATGTTACCCAAACGTGGGATAAGCACCCCCAATTTTTTTACTAATGTTCCGCGACCTATAGAAGCAGTTTGAACTTTACCAGTCGCAGGATCAACGGTTCCTAAACGATCCACAAGATCTTCCAAAAGATCGAGTATGTACTGATCACTAGCTGCTCCTAAATTTTGCACAGAAGGTGCCTCAGCCATACCTAAATGCTTTAGTGCTGTTTCAATTGCAACTACAATTTGGCTCCTTGAGCTTTGCTCTGAAGTAGCAGAAGCATTTTTTGGAAAAAGTTTATTAAAGTTTGCAACTATTTGTCGACTAGTCGATCGATCAGTAGTGCCAGCGTGATACCTTTGCATACCATCTAGCATAGCATCAGCAGCATCCACAATTTCCTGAGTATGCGTCTCAGTAGAAACACGAAAAATTTCTGGGTGTTTTAAAACATAATCAACAATCTGTCGAGCTGAATTTACGCCTTTCGGGCGCGCACCTACAGTAGCCTTGTATACAGGAAAGGATGCGCCCGTGTCTTGCGGGAAAAGTGTTTCAAAATCTGAAACTATCTGCGCGTTAATCTGCCTACCAGCGCCACCTCGTGACGCAACTCTCGCACCCGACATCAAACGATTTATTATTTCGATAGTTTCCTTAGTGTATACGTCAGCCGTCGCAGTAAAAAGATCCGGATTTTTAATAACATAATCAACAATTTTTTGAACAGTCTCTGTTTGGGCAGGACGACTGCCTACGCTACTTCGTAGCGGTGGACGCCCACCTCCTACAAAAGCTACTCCAAGCGGATCTTTATGGTCAACTGGTAGCATTGCTTCGGCATCAGAGGTGGTGTAAGCAGACGAGGCGGATCGAGTAGCTCCTGCTGAACTGTCTCGTTGTTTTTTTCTAGGTCTCTGAGAAGGTGCCGATGTACTATCAGTACTCTGAGTAACCGCAGCGGAAAACGCAGCGGCCTGCTCTGTTGCCTCTCTTAACACTTTTATTTGGTTTTGTACTACTGTGTAAATATCTTTGTGTCTCTGAAGGACTTCTTCTAAGCTACTTAAATAATCCGCCGCATTTTCAGAACTTGCAGCAGCATACTGGGCAATACCCTCTCTACCACCTAATTCTTGAAATACCGGTGTGATCTGCGGCTTACTTTCCGCTTTTGCATATAATTCTTCAATTGCTTGCGTCATTAACTTTAAGTCTTCTGTCGCTTGGCGTATTTCATCTGCCATTTACTACCTCCTATAAAAATTGTTCTAGTAAGTCGGCCTCC
>Ga0315900_10001212_pt1 | contig 41479 bp, 72 predicted proteins | sample LakEriMetagenome_FD_203521 | JGI IMG/M metagenome (GOLD analysis project Ga0315900, IMG submission 203521) | Freshwater fungal communities from buoy surface, Lake Erie, Ohio, United States - Buoy 12 MA114 | ecosystem: Environmental > Aquatic > Freshwater > Lake > Lake biofilm | place: USA: Lake... | reverse complement strand
GTTGAATGTAGCAAAACTATTAACTATACAAGCTCATATAGTTGGGATGAAGAGTCCCAAATGTTTGTAGGTGAGATAGAAAATAAAGGTAAGGTCTACAAATTTCAAGGCAAAACAATGTCTGAAATGGAACAGAGTTTTGAAGATGCTGCATATCTTGTGCACTTTGCTAATAATTTTTAAATAAAAAGGAGAATAAAATTAAATGAATGTAGTAATTTATTTACTAATAAGTGTAATTACTGGTTTAGCTGTATATATGTTTATGGACTTAAACAAATGTAAGAAGTTAAAGGTAACTGATTGGGCGCAACTGTTGCTTGCTTCCTTGTTGTGGCCTTTACTACTTGGCTATGTATTGTGGATGAAACTACTTTGTAGTAAATAAATATGGCGGTGGGTTGGCTTAGAAGTAGCAATCTCTTAAAGAGTGGAGATAAGTGTAGTAACTATGTATAATCATAACTCAAAGCAAGCATTAAATGTAGAGTTAGTAAAGGTTTTAGTTATTATTAATGCACATGAATCCTTTGGTGTAATAACACGCCTGCCATATATTTGTTTATAACTTAAACTCATAATGGGTATGAGAAGCCTCTAGGAAAGATTGCTAACCTATGTTATAAAAGACATAATAGTTATATCAGTAGCTAGTTATAATTGGTGCAGCAAGACGTTGTTGTGTGTGGGTTCAATTCCCACTAAGTTATAAACATAAATACAACATAAGGACTAGTCATCTGAGGTGGGAGTCATTGGAACACTATATCTTAAGACTAAGGTGATGTGTCTATAATTCCAATGGTAAAGATCTCCTCATATGTTGTATTAAAACAAGATTAACACATACTAATAGCGGCCTCACCCTATTAGTATGTGTTAATAAAATAAATAAATAAACAGATTAAAGTGTTACTAGATATAACAACTACTATTAAATAGAGAGAATAATTAAGATGAAGAGTATTTTACTGACTAAAGTTGAGACTGTTAGTGGCATCACTCATGAGTTCTTTTATAATGGACTTGTTGAAACACTACAAGTAGAACTAAATGATTTAGTGAGGACTTGTGACAAATATGGTAAGCCCACAAAGGTTATTAAATCTTTTAATCCAGCTAATACTTCTGCAGTAACAATTGTTACTGTTGATGTAGAGATTGAAGTTAAGGCTGATGTTACTAAAGAAGTTAAGTGGTATGAAAAAAAGGCTACAGATTGCAGTCCTTTCAATGAAAATGATGCAATTACTATTGTCTAACTACAACTGAATATTGGGTCATTAGCTCAGTCTGGTCTAGAGCACATCACTTTTAATGATGCATTCCTGAGTTCAAATCTCAGATGACCTTTTGATAAACAAATAAATAATAAAGGATATCTATGAGACTATATCATTGGTTATTAATTGTGATTGGTTTGATTGTATTAGCTGTAATTTTAAGTAAGCCGGCATTATATTTTGTTGCTGGTATTATATTACTGAGAGTTCTATATGCAGCTATAGAGAAGAATAAGATTAAGACTTGTCCACCAGAAGAAGTGGAATAAGTAATTAGCTATAAGATAAGATGATAGTACTTATAGCTTACTATCACATATAACTAGCACGGGTGGCCGAATGGTTAGGCTCCATGCTCATAACATGGCTCAAGCAGGATCGTGACCTGTCCCGTGCATTAACAAATCAGCCATTTCTAGATGTGGATAATGTAATTCCATATGGCAGTTATTACATAACAAAATGCATTTATCAACCTCTTTTCTTAAGGTTTCAATTGGACTAGATGCTAATGATCTTGAATCTAATTTTAATTCTTTTATAGAAGGATCAATATGATGAAAGCATAATGCTGCCATATTTTTATTATATCCACAAACAGAACAAGCGCCACCTTTTTCTTTAATAAGCATAAGCTTTCTAGAAATGGCTCTATTTTTCTGATCAAGATAGGTTTTCTTTCCATGATTACCATTATATCTTCCTGGACGTTTTACTCCCCTTTCCCTAATTCCAGCAGCTTTAACCTTACACTGTCTTGAACAATATACTTTGTTATGGGCTTTTGCTGGAGCTATAAAAGATGTAGAACATATAGGACAATTCTTTTCTGCATTCATTTTTGTATGACTGATTATGAACTAATTCATACTATATCATACAAATCATTTAAACAATAATAAATAATAACTAAAAGGAGAGCAATATATAATGTTTACACAAGAACAACTAGTCTCTAGAAAGTGGCTAGAAGAAACAAAAGAAGAGTTAAAAACTCTAAAGACAAAGTTGAATGGTAATACTAATGCCGTCATTAGTAGCTTGATTAGTGGTTGTGCAAACAAACTATTGGCGCTTTAAAGGAGAAGGTAAAGATAGTGTAAAACTATTAGAAAGGAGTTGGAAAGAAGTATGGTTGGGATAATAATGTTGGGCAGCTTTGGCGGCTACTTGTTATTATGCTTATTAATAGCTAGATATAGATTTGACAATCAAAATTACTATGTACCAACAATAGCTACTCTATTCTATGAGGAAGCTATGGCTGGCTTCATTGCATATCCTTTTAACATCTGTTATTGGATATTTAGAATAGTAACAAGACTTGCTAGAAAGATTAATAAGAACATAAACAAATGGCTTGATAAAGTTACATAAAGTTACATAAACAGCATAAAACTAATCATTGTCTGTAGTAAGACTACTAATGATTAGATAAGGTTGTTAGCCTTGTAAGAATATTGCATTGTATGATGCTTAAAACAAAAGACTAATTAAATAAAACTTAAAGGGGGTTGTTTAGTTATTCTGAGAGCTGTCATACCATGCACGTATGTCTAATAGGTTTGTTAAGCTGAACTGTAACTATTACTAGTTATATAATAAAAATAGTGCAAAAAGTGGGCATTAATTATGAGTAAGAGTAATTTTATACCTTTATTAGGACTGGGTTTAATTTGTGTGATTGCTCCACTAATGCAACAACCTACAAAGGTTGTGAGTAAAGACACACAAGGCGTTGTTAATACTCAGTTTAGAATAGTTATTGATAATATAGTTGAAAGCAAAAGCGGCTTAACTATGTGTAAGATGACTGTAAAAGATATAGATAAACAAGTAGTTGGCCCATGTGAAACAACAGATGGTACTAAACTACAAGTTGGATATACTTATACTGTAAATAGGGCTAAGTTTGATGGCAATTTTATTACTATTAATAGTGCTATAGCTGCTGAATCTCCTATTAAATGGGAAGTAATAAGCACATATGTGGCGGCTAGAACACACTTAATGATTGTCAAAAATGGCGGTGTGGAAAAGGTTGTAGGTAACAATGAGGGTCATGTAGTTGGCAGTTTTGTTACTATAGAGTAATAAATGTATAGATTTAGGCTGTTGCAAAGTAAGGTCTTTCTCTTGTTACTACTGTTATACTATATTGTTATTACATCTTACACTATAACTATAATGTATACAACCTTATAACATATACTAGACAATAGTCTTAGCTATAAGATAACAATATCATTATAGCTATATTAGTATAAAGCTAAGGTTGTCTTTCTTTTATCTTAGTAAAGCTAATATAAGAATAATAGTATTGTTATACTAGTTATTTAAGAGATAAGTTAATGAGTTAATTGTTTAATTAATAGTATTTATATATAGGAGATATAAGATGATTGTAGTTGGTGGATTTGGCTATGATCTGTGGATGGTGGGCCAGGTGCTAATTACTCTTATATTGTATAAGAAGTATAAGACACAGATTAATAAAATGAGTAGCCTTAATACATTAGTATTAAGTCCTATTGCCCCTATAGCAGCCTTAGTATTGTTTGTACTAACTAGAGTAAAGAATAAGAATTACTTTAGAGGGTATGTATTCTTACCAATGCTATTACCTTTAGTATTGATGATGAAAGATATGGGGCCAGTTGTATTAGTATTTAGCATTGTAATAACAAGCTTCTCATATACTATATATGAGATTAATAGGTTAGAACAAGAGTCTAATGTATTAGTAAGAGTGGTTAAAGGTTGCCGTCCTATATGTTTCAGCTTAATCATAGGTTGGATGTGTAAAGGAATGGATAACCCTATTTCATTTATCATTTGCTGCAATGTGTTTAGTGATTACATTGTTAGAATGTATTCTAATACTAACAAGTGGAAGTGGAATAAGGAAGGAGAAGATAGTGAAAATGGGCGACTATATAACTTATTAGCTGGTTTCATGGAAGCTGCTTTAATAGGTGCTCCTAGTGATTTAGTTAGTAGAAGTAAGCCTATTGTAGATGGTTTAGCTGATGTATTATGTATTATTAATCTATTAGTTAATGGTAGTCAAAGAGGTAGTGCAACTGTAGTTGTAACAAATTTACCTACTGCTTTAATATTTGCTGGACTATTAATTCTTTTATATACATATGGTAACTTACCTACTATAAAAGAAGAAGATAAAAAGTGGCCTGCAACTTTTAACATTGAAGTGCCAAAGATTACTAAACTGCAACTAATAATTGTTGTTATCAGTCTATGTTATAGTTATACACTAAGTAGTACTGATCTAGTAATGGCTTTAGTATTAATTAGTAAAGTTGTAGCAGTAACAATCTTATGTATGTTTACAAGAATTAAGGTGGCAACTTGCACCTTCTTTACTGTTAACATGCTATTTTAAAAAGAAAAAAGAAAAAAAATAGTAAACACTTACAAAGTGTTTATTTTTAAAGTAGACAGGACTAAAACTGTTTATTTTTAATGCAGACAGGCCTAATTAAAATTTTAATGTAGACAGGACTAAGTTAAAGTAAATTCCAACATATATACTGTTGACAGTATAATGACTGGAGCTTGCTCCCTTTTTGAAATAAGTTTAAGTATAACTAGACAACACTAGTTATACTTTTTATTATCTTATTGAAACTGATTCTCAATAGAGTTTTATATAATGCCGCATATATGGCAACTATTGAGAATGAGAATTATAAATTTATAGCCTGTAATGTACATAGCATATATGTTGTAAGGATAAATTCATAGAAATATCTTTTCTCAATAATAATAGCAAATTCCAACATATATACTGGTAAAAAGTGTAATGATTGGAGCTTGCTCCATTTTTGAAATAAGTTTAAAGCTTTGTATTTTACTTATAATTGAATAGTTATAAGTAAAATACTTTATTATTATTATTATTATTATTATTATTATTATTATTATTATTATTATTATTATTATTATTATTATTATTATTATTATTATTATTATTATTATTATTATTATTATTTAAAAAATATTGTAAAATAATAATAATAAAAACCTCACCATTTGCCACTTAAATAGGCCTTAAAGACAAAGTAATTTTAAAGGTAATATATGAGGTAAAAGTCTCATATAGTATATACAACCCCAAAAAACCCTAAAACAGGTGTATATATAGAGAAGTTTTTAACCCTCTAAAATTGTCATAAACAGGTAGGGTTCGCCTAAGGAAAAAAAATATTACAAATATTACAAATAAAGTATAAATATTACAAATAAAGTATAAATAAAGTATAAATAAAGTATAAATAAAGTATAAATAATATTACAAATAAAGTATAAATAAAAGTATAAGAGATTAAATAAGTATATGTATATGTATATGTATGTATAGGATAGATATAGAAGAAGAAAGGGAATATATTTTTGCGGCGGACCTTGTAGAAATAGATAGAGTATATTTTAGGGACTTTGCAGGAATAAATAAGTTCAAACTTAAGGTAATGATAAGTGAAGAAGATGGCGGTGGAAGGGTCTATTCAAGACATTTTTACTTTTATAAGAAGGTTAAAGAAGATGTTGAATTATATATAAGTAAAGAAATAGTAGAGATAGAACAGATAGATATACTAGGCTTTGAATTAAAGTTTATAAGAAGGTTGTATGGGCCGGCTAAAAGGGATAAAGTATTGGACTTATTACTAAATATAAATAGAGATTTATGTTTATCTAAAAACAAAGAAGATGATAGTGTTTTAGCATTTTTTAACAAACAAATAGATAATTATGTGTTTGAAATATAGATTAAAACTAATGCAAAGAGTATTAGATAATGATCTAATAATAGTATATATATAACAAAAAAGGAAGAAGAAGATGATGCTGGAGTATATTTATATGATGAGTTTATAATTTATGACAATGACATCACATACATTAAGATATGTAAGAATATATTTATGTTTTGACCTTATTATGATATATAAACCTATGCTTTTTGCGGCTTATAGAGATGATAAAATAAGGGCAAAACTTCCAGAAAACTATAATGTAAATATACAAGATATATTGATAGTAAATGACCTTCTTTCAAAACATAAAATCTCTGAACAATTCATTAAATTATTTGAACAATTAGTGCATGAATATATGTTTGAAGTATGATAAAGAGAACTTTATTAGTAGGTAAAAGTATAGTAGATAGAGACACTTATAATAAAACTATTGAGATTTACACTGAGGGGTATAAAGAGTTTAAACCAGATTTATGTTTATTGGTATATTTATATGGAAGAGAGCTTCCAGACAATGTAAAATATACAATATTAGTTGATGAGCCTATATGGAGATTAATTTGGGGAGGTGAAATTCAGCCAACACAAAATGTTAAAGCTAGCTTTAGAATTGAAGTTAGCGAGTCTCTAGATGAAAGTATAAACATATTATTGAGGATAATACAAGATCTTAATTTCTATAAAGATATGTCTAGAAGCGGTTCAAGAATACTTCTATTATTAGAACAACTTACTGAGGAATATATATTCTACTAAGAGTATAAAAACATTTAAATAAATAGTATGAATGATTATAAATTAAGAGTGGGTTTAAGCGCATTAAATAAAAACTCTAACAGTAGAACAGTTCATATTTATAGAGTTAGCAGACCTATTTTTTTCTTTGCAAATTTAAATTCTGTGTCTAATAATGGAGTTGTATATAGTGTTTGTATAGACATAGACTTATATTGTATGTATATGGCTGCACCACCAGAAACTAATGAATTAGATATTTATGCTTTATGTAGTGCTGATGAAGAAATACAAGTGGTTTTAGATATAATAAATAGACTATCTACTTATAGCGATTCAACAGCTAAACATTTAATGACAATATTTAATGATTTGCTTAAAGAAGTCATATTTGAAACCAATGAGAATTAAATTTGGCCCTAAATTTTTGGCACTTTTAAAATAGATTTGAGATATTACAAAAAGATTATATACAATATATAAAGACATGACATACATCACAATATATTTTCTTATAGGAGTTTTAATAACTCTTACAAATTATGATAAGATGCAAGAGATTTGCCTCAAACATTTAAATGAGGAGATAGATTCAAAACCTTATTTATATGCTTCTGTTAACAGAGAAGTTTTAGATATACTTGAAAGATATTTAATCTTAATCTATATTATAATTTGGCCTTCTTACTTTAGATGGCATAAAAAAGACAATCAAAATAAAGACAATTAACATATAAAATATTATAAGAGTATTGTTATGAACAATATAGTTGCAATGAGAAAGGTTACAGATCTAAATAAGTATAAAGGAAGTAATTCTACTTTATCTTTATTTCAAACAAGAACAATCACTGTTGGTGTGATTAAAGTGTATGTTTGTGAGGGTAAATTTGCTCTTATTAAATTTAATAATAATAGAATATATAGAATTGGCCCATCTTTAGAGAGTATATTAATACATAATATACCTAAAGAATGGCAGTGCATTGCAGTTTATAAGGGGCTAACTCTTGGCAACTTAGCTGAACTGTGGGCTATACTATTTAAGAAAAAAAAGTAAAGTAAAATAAAATAGAAAAAATGAAAAGATTTGTAAGTTTTTGCTGTTCAATTATTCTTGGAGGCTGCATTAACATTGTTACTATAAATAATGTTAATGCTACAGAAATGTCACAAGATCCTAGAACTTGTGCTGATCCAAGAGGACAATATCCAACTCCTAACCCACCTTGCTAAAGTCTATGTTTATAAATTTATTAGTCAACTTAGTAGGGCCAGGAATAACTCTGGTCCTATTTTTTTATAGTATAGTAAAACTATACATTTTATATTATTATGTATAATACAATGATTATGATTAGTGTGTTTTTGTTCAGTCCTTCAGCTATTTTATTTGTTGTTGGATATTCTTTTAGTAAAGTAGTACAACTACTAATCAACAATGAATACTAGAACAAAGAAAAATAAAAAGAGTAAATACATAGAGGGCTTATTGGAAGAGATAACTAATAAGTCTTTATATTATGTGGAATTTTATAAGGGTTGTCCTTTATATGTAAGTGGAATTAGCCTTAAATCTGCATTGTCTGATTTAAGGCTAGATGCTGATCTTGATATCAAGATGAGTATTAGAATTGAAGACTTTTCTAATCTAATTAGACTAGAAAAAGAATCAAAGGAAGAGATAATTAATCATAGAAGAACCTGTAAAACTAAAAACTTTACGTGCCTATTTGATAATTATAATGACTGTTATTGGCTATGTATTAATCATCAAACAGGTCAACAAATAAGATTGAAAGAATAATATGCAAAATATAAATATAAATATACCTCCAAGAGATTTTGGTGTTGCTAAGCTCACCAAATGGCTGATGCCAGACACAATAGTTAGGTTATATGATTTTTATGATCTTGATACTGTTGGGTCAGACGCTTGTCATTCTATTAAAGACTTTCAAAGTACTACATCTCATGAGAAAAGACTCATTCAAGATATACATGTCAAAGGCCGCTTAGTAACTAATAGTTTTAAATATATTTAATTATAAACATATTTAAGTAGTTCTTTAAGGTAGATTCCACCACAAAAGGCACCTCTAATGTAATATAAATTGCACTAAGGAATTTAGAGAGGGCACATATACTAATAGTTTAATTTTAAGTAAGGATTTAATAATGATTGCAACAACTGATAGAACAAAGCAAATCAAAGTAGTAGTTCTAGAATATGCTTTAGAGGTTACAGATGCTCAAGGAATTTTAGATGGTTTTATCTCAGATACATCTGAATCAGATGTAATTGTAGATAAAAAAGAGCCTGAAGAAATTATTCTCTTTGAAGGTCTTTCTAATGAAACTAAAGTTGAATTGAAGGCAAATTGGGGGCAAAATATTATTGTATACTATCAACAAAAGTATACAACTATCTCTGCTGGTGAGACATATGCAATGGCTTTAGAAAACACTACTTCTAACTTTAGTAAAGAGTGTTACACTGAAGCTGAATTCATTGTTTCAGCACAAGAAGCTGGATTTGATCCAATTCTTTGGGCATACAGCCAAAAGGATCTTGATAAGAAATTAGGCGTAACAAATACAAAACAAAAGCAACCTAAGACAAGGATTACTCCTACAAAGAGTAACTTTAGTGCTTACTTGTTTACTTCTATGACTGATCTTAATGATGGAGACTTCCCCATTACAGGTATTACTAGAGAACAAGTTATGGCTGCTAAAGCATCCTTGGAAGAAGAAGACTTTGCTCTTGCAGAACATGCTAATGCTAACAATCTCTCTATTAACTCTGATGAAGTTAGAGGCCAGCAAATTGAAGCTTGCATCTTTCTTGTAGGCTCTGTTAAAGGATTAGAAAACTATATTAGTACTTCTGGTGTTAAGTGGATTGGCATTCCTGACAGCAACAGAAAAGGCCTAATTAAGAATACAGTTAACAGCAGCAGTGGACAGCAAGTTATCTTATTGATCATTGATGTCAGATTGAGAGCTAATAGAACAATTCTTACACAGTTGGGTTACTACTATAACTAATTATTAATTAGTTTGTAACAAGTTTAAACTTATTATGTTTTACTTACTAGTTAATGTATAAACAACATATATTAACTAGTAAGTAACAATTAATTATGGATTTAACAGATTATAAGATTGAAGTTTACTATTATAGTAATCCTGTAAAAGCAGAAGGAATTTGAAGATGAAAATAAGAAAGAAGTTACACTAAACAAAATTGCATTAAGAGACTATGAACTAATTAAAAGTTAATGTAATGAATCTACAAGGATATAAAATACAGGTGGCTATTTGTCTAGCTTATAATCCTTATTCTATTTTGATATATAAAAATAAAGATGACGAACTTTATGATATCTGGGGAACACATCTTTACCTCTCAAAGGAATTATATTTCAATTTCTATTCAGACATTTATATGTTTGAATATTTAACTATTAATGAAGATTATATTTATGCAGCAACAGTTAAATATACTTCTAAGGAGAGGAGAGAACTTATGCTAAATGAGTTTACTCATTTAAAAAGAATCTGCAGTACTAAAGTTGTAGAGCTCTATGAACAAATACTTAATAATTATTTATTTGAAGTAGAATAATGGATCTAACAGATTACAAATTAAGCCTAATATTTTCTGCCAAGTCTAGCGATCCAATGTGGACATCTGCTGCTGTTATATACATTAATCCTGATGAATCTATATATAAGATTCATAAACATTTGTATGTATGTAAAGAGTTATTATATGCCCCAGGAAATACACATAAGGTTATTCTATATTTTGCACATGCTTTTAGCTCTTTTTATAAAGGTGAAAATTACTTTACAATAGACTATCAGCAAGAAGAGTTGATTAGAATATTCAATTATCATAAGGCATTAGGTACTGAAAAGAACTTATTACTTATGAAAACCTACTAAATAACTTTTTATTTGATGTATGACAATAAACATATCAGATTACAAATTAAAGGTGATTGTTTCTTGTGATGATACATATAATTTTATTATAAAAGAGCAGGATGTAATGCCTTCTGTTATATGTAAGAATGATAAAAACTTAGTCTATAGATTTAATGATTATTTATATTTATGTGAAGACATAATAACTTTATTTAGACCTTGCTATATACCCACATATTATATGCCCGTTTGTTTGACAGATCTTTATAGTGATAAAAAAGAAATAGAGATGTTAATTAAAATATTTAATCTTCAAAAGAAAATGTCTATTAATAAAGAACTATTAGATATATATGAAAGACTGTTGAATAATATAATATTTGATGTATAGATAATAAAAAAGACTCTATAAAAGAGTCTTAATTATATTAACTGTATTGACTATTCTAGCTCTAATAAACTTTTTATAACAGACTTGCTAATTATTTGTTCATAGTAGTAGGATGGCAAATCTTTTTCTCTTTTGTTAATCATATCTAATAGTAGATTAGATACTGGCTTGTATATTAATTTATGTGGACTAATTGATTTAGATGTTTGTTGTAAGTACAAGAAAGCATCTAAATCTATACCTAAAGGTCCACTAAATATAAATGTAATTGGCAAATTAGGAAACTCTTTTATTAGATGATTAAGATACTGTTTATCTTCAATCTTCTCCTTAACTTCCTGTAAGGTTATTGTATGATTCTTTAACTCAATTGCTATTATATTTCTTCTAGTTGAGCAGAATAAATCAATTCTAATTGAACTGCTGTTTAATAACTTCTCTTGTTGATATGGATTAGTTGTTAGTTTGCTACTTAATAAAGTAATTGCATCACTAATCTCTTCTTCAGAGTATGAAGATTTATTTCTATAATAAGGACTGTTTTTAGTTTCATACTCTTCTTTAAACTCTTTATATGTTTGAGGAGGTGGAGGTAAAACAGCAACAGATGGAAAAACAGCAGTAGATGGAACTCCAAATAAAGATTTAGAATCAATAGTATTGTCTTTTTCAATTGAACCTAAATTATACTCAATTGATAGCTTATTACTTTCTACTGTTATGATGTTTTTCTCAGTAGTCTGTGTTCTATTAATTAGTTTTAAGGCTGATTCACTATCTATTAACCACACTGCACTGCTCTTAGATAAAGATACATTATTTGCTCCATATAGCCTTTTAAATTCCTCTAGGTATGTTCCTGACAATCTAAACTCATATGACTTTGTAGGCCCTAATAACCTACCATTGGAGAAGTATTTAGAGTAGTAAGTATTGTAGCTTGAAGATAGGTTAAATTGTTTAACAACATCTGCTGCTATATACCAATCTTTATTGTAAAAGGTGTAAACTGGAACGTTGGTTAGAGATGACATATATTTTTTAAGTTTGTGTGCTTATATTATAGTATATATATATAGACTATAAAACAAAAAAAACTAAGTAAATAAAAACAACAAAAACAATGACAGTTTATTTTAATGTTCCGTCAGATATTCAGATTATCAATAGACTTTTACACGTCTTACGTGTTGGAAATGATTATAAATATGAAGCCTCCAAGGGTCTAATTTCTATTTCTAGTCAGAATATCACTAGTGAAAAATTAAATCAGCTTGCTAAATCTATTAGAAGCTCTCATCAAACACAAATAGAGGAGTGTGGTCCTATTAATCTTGGTCCTTTAAGTGTAGAAAATAAGATAAAAACTAAGTATAATAATACTCCTATTACATATAAAATAACAAGAACAATAATTGATCATGAGAAGGGCATCATTACTTCTTATGCTAATATTAGCAGCAGAAACATTGATGATGTTGTTGCAGACATTCTGTCTAAACATATCATTGATGATAGTGATTCTGAAGAAGCTATAAGTTTAGATTCTATTCCTCAACCTATGAGAGATGTAGCAAAAACTTTAGGCATTTCAGAGAAAGAATTACTAGAAGTTGCAGAAGCTTTGAATGAGATTTTTGAACTCTTAGATCCTACTAAGTAATAAATAATAAACAAAACAATAACTAGTAAATAATAAAATTAATATGGCCCCTAAATTTGATCCTATTCATGAATTTCTATTAGAGAATCATAAGGAAGAACATATTACAGTATTTAGCTCTAGGACTGCAAATTGGGACTGGGCTAAGGACATTAAAAAGAGTGAGATTGCCACTAAAGATGGTCTAATCATCTTTGTTGGTAAAAGAAGTAAAGTACTATACATTGGTCAGTCAGAGTTTATTAATAAGTATGTAAGTCTTATTAATAATATTCATGATATACAGCCAACTAAAGTCTATGTTGTCAATAATGAAAATCCTAGCTCTAAAATTATGAATGTAAATTCATATAGAGCTAGGTTTAATCCTATTCACAATTCAAATAGAAATCACAGATTTCTATTTGATAGTGGCAAGACAGTGTTGAATCTAAGTCCTAGATATGAGAAGATTGTAAAATGGATTGTTACTCATCCTGAGTCTACATATACTTCTTTTACAAAGGTATATAATGTTGCAGATATTGCAGGTTTATGTAAAGCATTCTCTTTAATTAGAGTATCTTATAATGACCTAAAAGCTGCAATTAAGGCTAACAATAAAGATATTATAGTTCTCAATAGAGGTCTTTAAACTTTAATCTTACTATGAAAGATTTATATAGTTACTTAGTAAATAATAATCCTCCTAATAGTATCTATACTTTCTCTAGTAAAAAGTTGTTTTGGGACTGGAGACAGGAAATAAAACAACATAAGACAATTTCATTGAAGCCTGCAATTTTAATATTTGTTGGCTTTGATGGAACTGTCTTACATATTGGTTCAACTGAACTAATTAAGACTTACCTCAGAGTTATTAGGAGTTTTGATGGAAAGCATGTTAATACTATTTATATAGTATTAGAGCAGCAAATCAGCCTTATAGCTAAAACTAAAGAGTATAGAAAGTTGTTCTTACCTAATAAGAATACTTATGTTGGTAATGGTAGATTTATTCCTCAAGAGGATGAAAATTGTTTAATTATACCTATAAAAAAGAAGCCTGTAGTTGACTGGGTTTTAGCTAATCCTTCTGCTCCTTTTGATGACTTTATGTGTGTATTTAGAAATGCATCTGCTGTTATTAGTAGCTTATGTACAATGTTTAACTGTGAAGATCATAACCTATCTGAATTACAACATGCTATTAAGAACAATAAGAAAGTTATTAAGTATTTGTAGATATAAATAAAAATAAATAAACATGAATCCTGCAAAAAGATCAAACAAACATGCTGATTTACATATTGTAAATAAATAAATATATGAAGAAGAATCGCCTAGCTGTTATTTTTGTTGCTCTTACAATGAGTACTTTGTTATTGGCTCCTGTATCAGTTGATGCAAAGAGTTATAGTAGTTCTAGAAGTAGTTCATAAAGCAGCAGCCCATCTAGTAGACCATCATCTAGTAGTAGTAGTTTTAAAAGTAGTCCTACTACTACTAATACTACTAGAGTTAATAGTACAACTGACAGTAAAAGACAGACAAGCTTTGGCACTGTTAATAATGCTTCAACTCCTACTAAGAATGTAACTGCAACTTATAAGTCTATGCCTTCTAAGTCAGCCATCACTTCTACAAAACCTTCTAATGCTATTGTAGCAAAAGACACTTATAAAGTGCCCAATCCTACAAATGCACCCACAAAAACAATATATGAAAGCAAGTATGATTCCTTTGGAAAGCTTTATTCAGTTGAAGTTGTAGTTCCTATTGGATATACAGGATCTATTAGTGTACCTCATACTTATTATCCATCAACTATTTCAACATCTCCAGTTGTTGTCTATGATACTGATGGATCGGCAGGTAATATTGTTTGGGGTACTATTAGTGGTATTATTATTCTTATTGTTATTGTTGCTGTTTTTAAAGGAAATTAAACATGCTTATTACTAAAACAATTACTGAAGACATTGGATCTTTTGCCACCAAAAAGGACTATCTAGTTATTGGTGGTGGTGTTCAAAATATTCAAGAAGGTCCTAAGACCTGTATTAATGTGTTGGAAACAACACAGGAAAAGTATGATAAACTACCAGCTAGTCAAGTTTTGAAACTAGCATTAGAAATGGCTGTGGCAGAGTTGGAAGAAGCTTTTAACTATCAACCATTTAATCCTTATGTCTCATCATTATCTTTGCTGCCAACATTAGATAGAAATTATGATGTTTTCATTTGTGCTAGAGCTTACACACCAAATAAAGTTCTTATGTCTTCTAAGACATACACAGTTCTAATAGAGTTTACTTGGAGAGAAAACCTAGAAAAGCTCTGTAATGAGATTTATAATGATCTCTTAAATCAAATGTCTTCTGAAGATATTGAGTTTGATCCTAAATTCTTTGGTGTAGACTTTAATTCCTTTGACATTATGTAAATGACTAAGAAAAAGAAGAGAAATGTTTGGACAAAATATAAAACTCTATATATCATTCCTTATGATAAGTTCTTTACTTATTTAAGTGATGATAATAGAGTTTTTGAGTATAAGGATATTAAACTTGATGTAGATAAACCTAGAATGCAAACACATATTACTAAAAATAATGTTTGTACTTGTGGTTTATCTACAACACACTTTGCAGTGCAATTAGGACATAAACAAACAACTCCTCATATAAATGCTTGGCACTTTAGTAAGGAGTTAAGTATTGCTATCTTAATGACTAGTGATCATATTATTCCATCTAGTAAAGGTGGATCTTTGGTTCAAGTTTTTAGACATATGTAATAAATTATAATGGAAAAAATAATGACAAATTCTAACAAAAACCTTAATGAGTACCCAAATATGAGTGAAGATTATACAAACTACTATGAGTTGATAGTAGCCAGAGCAAATGTTTATAAGAAGACTTCTAGGCTTGAAGCTAAAGGGTTGCTTATGATCTTTGGAGCTGGTGTGATTTTAGCACTGCCAAATATTATAGCAATTGACTTTTTATCTTTTATTAGATCAGTTCTTTTGTGTGTTTTAGCAGTTTTTATACCTATTATGCATGTTCTTCTTGCTAATAGAAAGAAACTATTGAAAGGTTATATTACTAAACCTGACTTTGATGGTCTATTAAATATGCTTTCTAACAAGAAGTCTAATAAGATTGTATCTTCAATTTCAAATATGGTTTTTTGTGGCACACTTGCTTATGCTAGTTACTTGATGTGGATTACACCTTTCTTACTAATTGTTAACTACCTTGCTTGTATGATTACTGTGTACTCTTCTATTGGAATTTGGGCAATTACTCTTGGTAAGACTCAAAGCAATAAAAAGATGCTACAAGAAGTGTTAGCAGAAGAAGGTATGTTGATGAAAGATCTCTTTGATGATGTTGAAACTTGGGTTTTAAAAGAGGCTGAATAAATAATGTTTGATCCTTGTTACACTAGTATCTATGTAATAATTGAAGATCCAAACTATGAATTATTTGATGGCAGATTTAATCAAGAAACTTAAATGCTTATAAACATACCTGACAAGTCCAGATTTGGTATTCTCATTAATGGATTAATTGATGAGAATAAAGAGACTGGAAGGATCTTAACATATAGTGGTGTTGGACCTAGATTGACTCCAACACCCATACTAGTTAAGATGAGCTACATTGCCAAAAGATTAGAACATCAACTCTTTATTCTTTATACTGGTGGTGCTGATGGTGCTGATACTGCCTTCTTAGCAGGAACACAATTCTTTAAAGTGTTCTTACCTAGTAGAATACATGGAGTTAGAACTGCTAATAGACAAGATGTATTTGACTGCACAACATTAGATAATTGGTCTGAAGCTTTATTAACTATTGATAAGTATCATCCAGCACCACAATGTTTAGGCCCATTTGCTAGGAAATTAATGGCTAGAAATAGCTATTGTGTGTTGGGAGAAGATTTACAAAGTCCTGTTGACTTTGTATTAACTTGGACTCCTAATTGTGCTTTAGTTGGTGGTACAGCACAAGGTCTAAGAATAGCTATGGATTATAATATACCTATATTTAATCTTGCTGATGAAAGAGTTCTTGCTGATGTATTGAGAGTTTTAAAGTTAAACTTATTTGATTAAATATATAAGAGAATTTTATTATTGTGTTTCCTTTTTGTTTGTTAAAGTCTATTACTCCTGAACATAACTTTGGAGATTAAATATTAAGGTGTTAATTATGCAAGATATACTTTTGACTAGTCATTCACTATTAACTAGGTTTGAAAAAACAGTAGAATTTATTAATACTAAATTCTCTCATAGAATTATTGAATCTATCTTTATCGATCATTTTTATAGCCCAGAAGGTATTTACAAATACTGTTGTTCTCCTCAAAGATATGTTCTTGAAGAATGGCCTCATATATGAAAACGTTCTTATCAATGAACCCTGAAGACAAATCTATTGCAATTGTATTACCTTTAAAAGGTATTCAAAATGTATATGAGTTAGAGGTTAAATTTGATGATGATCAGCTTGTATTCAAGTATAACTATAACGCTGTTTTAAATAAATGGTTAGATATGTTTGCTATTAAGTTTTATGGATTACCAGTACCAGAATGATATATGTACCTACATTTAACATGTCTTTCTTTATGCCAAATCAAGGCATGTATACAATTGATGCCATTAGAGCAGGTATTAGAACGGCAACAACTAGAGTCTATCCTAATGAAATTAATTTAATTAAGACTTTAAAGATTGGCCAACCTGTTAGATTTGTTAGAACTAATAAAGAAAAACAAGTGGTAGATTCTATCATTGTATTTCTTATATCTTGTAATTTAAGCGACCCTCTTACAGGTAGTTCTTATATTACATTAGACAATAGTATGTTTGATAAAGATAGATTACAATCTAACTATAGAGAGTTTATTGATTCTAGAGAGTTTATTGAGTCTTATTGGCTGCAGGTTGAAGGTTGGGATAGAGTGTTTGCTCAAGGCTTCTTTTCATCTAATAAGGATAAAGAACTTGTTCAGTTTAGATATAGTCTATATCCTCCTAAGTATAAATATTCACCAGATTATATTACTGAATTAAAAGAGGATGAAATCTTCACCTTTGGGTCTAACATTCAATCAAGACATGGTGCTGGAGCAGCTAAACTAGCAGTTGATAAATTTGGCGCTATTTATGGTCAAGCTGAAGGCTTACAAGGACAATCTTATGCAATTATTACTACTGACTTAAGCAAATCATACAGACCTTCTGTTGATATTCAAGTTGTTAAAGATAGTATTGATAAGTTTATTGAGTTTGCCATTAATCAACCTCATCTAACCTTTTTAGTCACAGAAATTGGATGTGGCTTGGCCGGCTTTACAGTTGAACAAGTTGCTCCAATGTTTAAAAGAGTTTTATTAGAATGCATTTCTAATATTAGATTGCCTAAACAGTTTGTTAGACACATTATTGTAAGTTCTATAGAGAGTATGTTATGACCTTCTTATTTTATTCCGCATTATATTTAGGTATTGGATACATTGTTTATAGATTAAACAGAGATTATTTAGATGACATGTTAGCTAAAGATACAAATGTAAGTATACTTTTATTAACTCAAGATTTTATGTATCTTGGGTTTTTAGTTTTAATTACTAATGCTTTTGTAATACTACTTTGGCCCTTGTTTTTGATTGGACGCTTATTTGATTTAATTAAAAGAGAGATATCTTGAATACTTTTTTGTGGAGTGTTTTTATCCTTTTTACTTATAGCCTTATAGGTATACTATTCCTTTTTGCAGTTAGGAAAAGATTAACTAATGGTATATATACAGATTTAACTCTGTTTTATTACAATTGGTCGCCTAAAGTTAAGTCTTTTTATCCTATATATATGAGAAGTGCTGTATTTATATTTTGGCCCTTGTTCTTAGTGGCTTTAATAGTAGATCTAATTATTGAATACTTTAGTAAAAAAGAAGAAGAAGCAATAAAGTACAATAATGAATTAAGAGTACAATCCTTAATTACTTTTTCTTGATACTCATTTTTATTTTAGATATAGTAATGATTTTGTAAAAAGTTATATTAACTTATATCCTAATGAAAAGAAAGAATTGATAGAGTTACTACAACTAATTCAGGACATTGATAAACAATGAGCAATCTAGAACTAAGCCTATATAATTGGCAGAATGATTTAGGATTTTATGAAATTCCTGAGCAGCCAAGTAGAAATACTTTTGTTGTTGGAGCGATTCAAAATAACTTATCTATACACTATAAAGTTGAATTTAGCTCCAACTCAAAAGAGATAAATGTCACTATTAATTATATTGGAAATGGAGAGTTTTCAAGGTTTGATAGAGAATATATTTCAGAAGTCTTTACTATAATTAAAGATATAATTGAAGATACATTAAGTATTTCAATTAGAACCAACTTATTTATGGATTATGTATTTAACAAAGTGCAAAGAGGAACCTCTAAAGTAATTTGTAAGATGTACATAAACATAAAAGATCTAATAAAATTTTTATAAAATAATAAAACAAAATAAGGAATAAATTAATTATGATGAGACATCATACACCAATGTTTGAGTTCAAACATAAGTGTTATCTAACAGATAATAACTCTTATATTAGTAGAACAGTTAAAGAACATACTAAAAGAGGATTAAGTACTATTGTATTAGATCCTACTAAACTTAAGATGAAAGTATATACAGGTACTAATTGCTACTTATTTGATAGAAACGGTGATCCTTTACTTATTAGAAGTGTGAATTCTACAGGCCTAGCAGAACATGGTCTTACTCTTACTATTAGTTCTCCTAAACCTGTTATTGGGCATAGTAAACCTCATCTAGATGACAGATTTAATAAGTATGATGGTAGAAAATTTGCCCTTTTAAATGCCTTAAATAAGGTCATCTTTACAAGAAGGGATAGTAATTTTGAAGAACTATTATTCTATAAAAAGTTTATAAAAACCTTTGAACTTAAGAGCAACATTGATAGTATTAGTTGGGAGTTTGCAGACCTGTGGCAGGCTCTAGTTAACTTAGACAAAGCAAAAGAAACTAATACTTCTATTCATGAAGCTTATAACTATTTGGAAGATAAGGCTAAACTATTTTCTGGAGAAGATTTATTTGATAAGTTTACAGTAGAGCTGGGAAAGTTTATTTCTTCTTGGGATAGTTATATAGATATCTATGGACAAGACCTTGAAGTAGCTTACTTCTCATACAAGCTGTTTCTTAAAGATTTTATTAAAGATAACTAATTAGAGGGTGTCTAACACCCTTATGAACCTTTAGATACTAATTATAGTAGAGTATATGTTTATATTGTTACTAATATAAATAAATACTTATTCATTCATAAAAATGATTTAGATAGTATAGTAGAAACTGAAAGTATGAGACTATTTAATGAAAGTAGCATGTTAGGGTTTACTAGCTTATCTGCTTATGAAGAGCGGCTTGAAACTACAAAGCAAAAGATTTATACAATTAAACAAGAGGAATTAGATGATTATAGTTAATACTTTTGAAGGCCCTATAGCTACAGTAAGCTTAGATGCAGAGAAGTTTGATCTAATTGATACTTTAGAAGGACTTAGCAAAGAACAATTAGATAGATTAGAAGATCAACAATCTGTATTTTCTAAGTGGTTGCATAATCAATTAAAGTATAGATTTAAAGATATTACTTTAAGCACGGATGTAACACATCTCTTAATTAATTGTTGGTTAGCATCTAAGGAATACAATAAAAATAATGCAATTTAACTACGCTTCTACAGACATAGAAACATCTGGACTCAACAAACTCGATTCTTTAATCTTAGAGATTGGAATAGTTTTAGATAATTCTAGAACTAGAGTTAGAAGAGAAGACCTAGAAGAGTATCTATTAAAGCTACCAGTCTTTCATTGCTATGTTAAGTACCCTTTTCCTATTTTTGGTGAGGAGTATGCTTTAAACATGAATAAAGATATTATTAGAATAATAGAAGAAGGAAAGCATCCAGATATTATTAGTATTGAAGAGGTGCCTAATTCTACTGATAAGTTCTTAGGTAAACATTTACAAGTTGGTGATTGGAAAAGTAAGATTATGTTTGCTGGTAAGAACTTTGCTGGCTTTGATAGACCCTTTCTTGACTTAGTTCCTAACTTAAAAGATGTTTTAGATAAGTACTTTATTCATAGAGTGCATGATCCTGCTCAAATGTTCTTTGATCCTAATCATATGGATAAAACACCTAATTTAAAAGAATGTTTAGATATTGCTGGATATAACAAAACAGTTAGTCATACAGCAATAAAAGATGCCTATGATGTTATTAGATCTCTCAGATATGTTTGGGACATATAATAATGTAACGGTGTGATACAATATATTTTTATTTAGTTAAACTGATAAGGTAATTAATAATTATGGACAATGTTTTAGAACCGCCTGATAATACACCTGAAGATAATAATGAAGAAGTAAATAATACTCCTGTTAAATCTAATAAGGGTCTTTCAGAGTTGCCTATAGAGAAACAGTTTACTCATATGATGTTCTGTCAGCAAATACAAAACATTGATTTAGATGCAGCTAAACAACTGTTAGAAGAATTACATATGCTCTATCTTGGTCAACAAGCTTTTATGGTTAAAATTGCTAAGCAAGAGTTCTTAGGAGGAATGTAGTATGCCAGAAGAAGAACAAGTAGTAAATCCTATAGAACAAGAACAAGAACCAGAACAAAAGTGTGGCTCTTGTGGCATTATTCTTAGAAATGGTAATAAATATACCAGTATGGGAAGGGTTATATCTGATGAGCAATTAGAAAATATTTGTAGATTATCTAAGAAGAGAACTGGTTGTTTTAATCAATTAAAGTTGTTAGGTGTAAAAGTTAAAACAAATATTGAATCACCTTTAATAAAAGCAACAAATGATCAGATTGAAGACATGGTTAGAAATGTTATAAGCTCTTTAAAAGATTCAGGCATAAAAGTTGAATCCACAGATCATTTTGTAACCCTAGAATGGCTAAAAGATGGTACAAAGACACAAGTTTCTGTTGATTATAAATACTGTGCTACTACAGTATTAGAGGGCTTAGATGCAAACATCTCTATCTGTATTGAGTTTCTAGATTCTATTAATGAAGGCTATTTAAGCTTTCTAAGACCTGAACTAGTAAAAGGTATTACCTTGTCTGGTCAACACTTTAATGTTTTAGAGGGCAATAATATTGTAGCTACTGGATATTTTAAATAGTAAACACTTCTTACTAGTTGCACATCCTTTAGAAAAACCATGTTTAACATGTAAAGGCTTTTGTAAAAGAAATGTTTCTGAGTATTTTGTTCCTTTAAACTATTTTGATACTTTAAATGAAATAAAAAGATACATAACTTCTTTGAAGATGTGCTTAGATGCTAAGGTTTACTGTTTAGCTCAGTTAAAGATTTTAGTGGGCATAGATAGTAAATTATTAGGTAAAAGCATAAATACTTATATTATTAAAGATTATAATAAAAAACTATTTACTAATCATGGATATTATTTTTATATTGAACAGATGATTCATTTAGAAGAGTTTGTTGAGCCTGAAGTTTTAGAAACATTAGACAAGAATATAAAAAATTATACAGTTAGTAAATATTGGGAAAAGACATACAATGATGTAAAGTATTTATAATACATGTTATAAATATTGAGAAGAATAAATACTGAAAAGTTTTTATTATTATTATGTACAAGTTCACTGTTGTTTAACTATTTTTTATGTTTTTATATTATGATTGAATACTCTTTATTAATATATGTAATAATCTCTTTTATTTTTATATTAACTAAAAGATATAAATGCGCCTTGCTTTGGCCTTATGTACTATGTATGGGAATTATAATTCCTGTACTAGTATTAATAAAACAAATGCAAAAGTTCTCTTTCAAAACTGTTAAATGAATTTAAATTTAGATTTACTATCCACTTTTTTTATCAATTTATTATCTCCATTTGCAATTAAATCTGCACCTATAAAGCCTCCAATTATTTTACCTCCTATTGCTTCTATAGAAGAAATTAGACCTACTAGAAATGCACCAAGTCAATATGTATTAGCCTCTTGGTATGGTCCTGGATTTCATGGAAATGAAACTGCTAGTGGTGAGAAATTTGATGAGTATGCTATGACTGTAGCTCATCCTTCACTACCCTTTGGCACTCTATTAAAAATTACTTATAAAGGCAATAGTGTTATTGCTAGAGTAAATGATAGAGGTCCTTATACTGGTGGAAGAGAAATTGATCTTTCCAGAGGAGTGGCAGAACAATTAGGATTTGATGGTGTTAATAATGTTCAGATTAGTATATTAGATTAATGATCAGTTATTACAATAAAAAAGACTCAGCTTAATTGTGTGAGTCTTTTTTATTGTAATAAAGTATAAGTTTAAGTAAAAAATTAATAAAATAAAAAAATGATTAAGCTGTCCATTCCTTTAGCTCTTGTGCTAAGTGTATTATTACAAGCTCCTGTTCTTGCAGGGCCTGCAGTTGTTGATAATACAAGAGCACCTTCTTTAAATATTCAATCTAATCTACAAACAAATTTAACTAAGATTAGTGATAAAGCAAAGTCTTTTGATATAACAATATACTCAACTAATGTTGTATCTTCTAATAATGCTGCAGAAATGAATGATGTATTAGTAAAGTCTTTGCCTGGAACTAATTATGTCTCTATTGTACTTAATAAGAGTGACAACCCTTTTATAAACAACAGTGTTTCTGTTAATGTTGGACCAGACTTTAGAGACTATCTTTCTCCTGCAGAAATTAGCAAAGATATTGTAATTCCTAATAGAAAAAGATATCTTCCAGACAGACCAACAGAGTTTATTCAAGGTGTTGCTTCAGATGTTGTTACTACTATTATTAATAAGAAACAGCATAAAGCCAATGTAGATTTTATCTTTAATACTCTTATTATATTTATTATTATTGGTGGTCTTATTTCTATTGTTTTTGTAGTTATAAGAGGAATTGTTTCTTGGTATAAAGATACTAAAAAAGAGTATGAAGCTGTTGAAATTGAAAAGGCAAAAGCCGTTGAACTTTATACAAATATTTTAGGAAATAGTAGCTTTTCTGGATATGAAGGAAGAACTAAAGAAGTTGTTGATGATATTAATAACTCTTTAACATTGTTAATTGACAAGTTTAAACTCATTGAAAAGACTCCTACACTTAGACAGGCTCTTCTTAAACCTATCACTTGGGCTGCTTATTTAAATGAATTACAGTCATTTATGTATGATGCAACAAGTATTAAGAGATCAATTGATAATTTAACTTCTAGTATTCTTACTGTAAAAGAAGTTACTAAAGATCCTCTGGCTGTAGTTGATAAAATTGAACAAGAAAGAAAAGACAAAAAAGAAATTGAATATGCTATTCAATTAGTAACTGAGAAGTACAATATGTATAACTTATCATATACTTCTGTTTTACATAATTTATATAAGGATGTTCAAAGATCTTCTACTAAGGAACAATTAAGACAAACTTCAAAGGCGTTTTGTGATGCTTTTGATCAAGAGTCTAAGAACATTATTAGTTTAAAAAAAGTAAAAGATGGATTAAAGTTTATTCATACTTACTTAAGCAATAATACTAATACTTATTATAATCAGCCTATCTCAACGGAGATGGTGAAATTGGCTTTAGAGGCTTTTACAACTTCTATTGCTTACTTGGATTATAATAATATTGAACCCTTTCAACGTTATTTAGATCAATTAACAGTATATATTGAACCTTTAAAAGAGGCTGATAAGATATATGTTAACTTTAATACTTATAGAAATGAGTTACTTTCATATGTAAATAGTATTAAATGTTCTTATGTTAATGAAGATATTGCAACAATTAAACAAAGCATTAACAATGTTGTTTTTATAAAAGCTAAAGACTATTATAATACTTATGAGCCTGCTCTAAAAACAATAGAAAAAGAAATAAAAACCTTAACAGAAAAAGCTGATAAGTTTAACACTAGAGCCAAAAAGATAAATAACTTTTCTGAAGAAACTAGGAAGAATGTTCTTACTTTTCTATTAAGTAAGGGGGATTTTGTTACTTTTGATAGTACTGTTAAACAATATAAATCAGAAGATGATGAGGCCCTTTATTTTGAAGACTTAGAGAAGAAAAGATTAGAAAAAGAAAGACAAAAAAGACAGCAAACAGAAAATACTCCTGTTAATGTTGTAGTAGTTAACAATACATCATCATATGTATATGTTGATGATAATCTATTTAATAGTTCTTCCAACTCTAACCTATTTGAAGATTCTAGTACTTCTTTTAATGATTCATTTAGTAACAGTTCTAGTTCCAATGATTCATTTAGTAATAGCAATAGTTCTAATGATTCATTCAGTGACAGCAATAGTTCTAATGATTCATTCAGTGACAGCAATAGTTCTAATGATTCATTCGGTGACAGCAATAGTTCTAATGATTCATTCAGTGACAACAGTAACAGTACAAATAATGAATGGTAAACATGTTTAAAGTTTCAGTACAAACAGTATATCCTTCTGTTCATAGTAATGCAGACAACTTAGAGTTGATATCATTAGATGGCAGACAATATGTAGTTCAAAAAGGACTATATAATCCCGGTGATAAAGCCTTAGCTATTCCTAAAGGCGCTCTATTAAACCACCCAGTCTTTCTTAGAGAATGGGGAATGTATTTAAACGGCCCAGAGTCTAATATTGTTGGTAATAAGATATTTAGAGGCAAAGAGTCTGAAGGTATTGTAGTTAGACAAGATCTATTACAAGAAATGGGATTTAATATCAATGACTTTGAATTAGATGTTGATATTAGTAATGTATTAGGCATTAGTAAATACATTCCTCCTATTCCAGATGAACTTAAAAAGTCAGTTGAAGTTTACACAGGAAATATTAGTAAGCCAATTAAACATGATTGCAAATATCCTGTTGTGTATGCTGACAAGTTTACTAATGGTGATAATATTACTATTACTTCTAAGTTGCATGGCACTCAGATTAATATTATTAAGGTTCCTGGTGAAAGAATTGTAATCAGTTCTAAAGGCTTGTGGGATGATGAACTAGTATTTAAACAAGGTACTAATAACATCTATGATCAGGCTTGGCAGAATATGTTTAATGAAGAGTTTACATTAAACATGTTTATAGCTCAGCTATCAAACATTATTAACAATGATGTTAATGATCATGAGTTACAAATTATTGGTGAAGTTATTCCTGCTATTAAAGGTTTTAATTACGGCTTAACTAAGCCAACCTTATACATTTACTCCATCTATGTTAATGGTTATTATATTGATTTAACTCTTCTTAGAAGATTACCTAATATCAATATTGTGCCTGAATTATATAGGGGTGTATATGATGAGAATACATTAGAATTGGCTAATAACTTTGCACAACAACCTGTATGTCCTATTGATGGTATTACACTTAATGAAGGAGTGGTTATTAGTAACAGTAGACATCATATAAAAATTAAGAATGAACGGTTTCTTAAGAAACATAGCTCAGATGAGACTACATAATTATGAACATTGAAGATAAAATTAGGGTGATAAAAATCCTTTTAAATAAGTCAGGTGTTTGTAGATTAAGTGTTTTAGTTGATCTGGCTAGTCTTAATAAAGATACTGATCTTGCTGGAGTTGTTTTATCAAGAATTAAAAGTGATGGTCCTGATGATCTATCATATTTTAATTTTTCTAACTCAGATCTATCAAATAGTGATCTAAGACACTGTGATTTAACAGGAGCTAATTTCACTGATGCAAACTTAACTAACACAGACTTAGAAGGTTGTACACTAATTAATACTGTATTTAAAAACACAATATTAAGAAACACAAACTTTAAAGATACTGTGTTTTAAGTAATGTTAATTTCATAGGTTCTAAGTTTAATATTGTATTAGATAATTTTATTTATTATTTCTAATATTATGTATGTTATTATTTATATACAAAGATAAGTCAGCAATAAAATATAGCGTCCATGCTTAGAATAAAAACTTATCTTGCACAATAATAATATATAAAGATGATTCAGCAATCAATATAATTTTTCAGCTACCATAAATGAAAAAACAATCATCTTGTAAACTTTTCCTAAAGATAGTTCAGCAATTTAAAGTACAACCTGGATGTCATGAGTTCGAGCCTCATAGTCCTCCTTTGGGAGGCTTAGCTCAGTTGGTAGAGCGCCAGGGAATAACAAAACTATCTTGATAATCCCTCTATTAATTTTTTTATAAAGATGATTCAGCAATTAATGTATTCAACTTATAACTGAAAAACACAATCATCTTGATTACATCTTTTAAGAGATGGATCAGCAACTTCTGTATCTAACTTTTAATTAGAATAACAAAAGCCATCTTGTAAACTTTTCTAAAGATAGTTCAGCAACTATAATAATAACACTCTGCTTCATACGCTGACTAAGTTAAAAACTATCTTGTTAAACATCTTATTAAAGTTAAGTCAGCAACTTATTTTCTAGGTTCAACTCCTAAATTGCAGCTTTGCAACGTGGTATAAAAACTTAACTTGTAAACATTCTCTAAAGATGATTCAGCAACCCAAAAATACTTCTTAGGTTAAAGAAAAAAAATCATCTTGTAAATTCTTCATTAAAGATAGTTCAGCTATTTAAAATAATAACAAAAAGGAATCGGCTTGTCATGAGTTCAAGTCTCATAATATTTGTAACAAAGTATTTAGCTCAGCCTGGTAGAGCAGCCGACATATGTTAAAAAAACTATCTTGTAAAACACTGAAGTTAATTCAGCAACAAAAAACATTTCTTTGGTAATAGAAAAAAAATTAACTTGTAATAAAAATATGACATTCTTAAATGGCCTTAAAAGACAATTAAATACAACTCAAACTTCAAATGGAGCAATAACTCCAGCTTCAACTTTAGACTCCAATTTAGATCTATTTGGTAAAATTGGTTCTAGTAGAAGTAATGTTGAACAAGCAGTTATATTATTTCATGCTGCTTATGCAGAAAACCCTGAAACAGCAACTAGAATTCTATTCTATGCTAGAGATATTAGAGGTGGCAAATCTGCTAATGGAGGTCAAGGTGAAAGAGCAGTGTTTAGAGCTATCTTTAAAGAGCTAGCTATTACTGATCCTAATATTGCTTCTAAACTAATCTCTTTAGTTCCTATCTTTGGAAGATGGGATGATTTACTAGTATTAGAAGATACATCATTATGGCAAGATGTACTTAATCTATATGCTTCTCAACTTAAAGCAGATGTTCTTTTACTAAAACAAGATAAGCCCATTTCTTTGCTTGCTAAATGGCTGCCTTCAATCAATGCTTCTAGTACAGATACTAAAAGATTGGCTAAGAAAGTTGCAAGATTCTTGGAAATGACTGATCAAGAATATAGAAAGTTATTAGTAGCTCTTAGAAGTAAAATTGCTATTGTAGAGCAACAAATGTGTGCAAAACAGTGGTCTAATATTAACTATGAACAGGTGCCAAGTAAAGCTGGTCTGATGTACAGAAAAGCTTTTCAAAAGCATGATGAAACTAGATATGCTGAATACTTAGTAGCTGTTAAGAAGGGTGAAAAGAAGATTAATGCTGCAACCTTGTACCCATATGACATTTGTATTCCTGCTTTAGGTAATAGCTATTCACATCAGCCAAAAATGGATGCAACTGAAAGAGCTGCATTAGATGTAATGTGGAACGCTCTACCTAATTACATGGAAGGAACACCTTTTAATGGCTTAGTATTAGCCGATGTTTCAGGATCAATGTATGATAGTTATAGTACTAGTAAAACTAGACCCATTGATGTTTCTGTTTCTTTAGCAGTGTATATTGCTGAGAAGAATACAGGCATTTGGGCCAACACATTTATGGCATTTGACTCTGAACCTAGACTTGCTAAAGTTAGCGGTAATGACTTTTATTCAAAGCTTCAAAGTGTTAAATCTAGTACTAGTTACATGGGTAGTACTAACTTGATGGGTGCTATTAAATCTATTCTTGATGCTGGTGTCAAAAACAATTTGACCCAAGAAGAGATGCCTCAATGTTTAATAGTTATCAGTGACATGCAATTTGATCAAGCTTGTAAAAGTAATAAGAAAACTAACTTTGAACAAATTCAAAAGGAATATAAAAAGGCTGGTTATACCATACCAAGTATCATCTTTTGGAATGTAAATGCATCAACTAATGTCCCTATGACAAAAGATGATGCAGGTACAGCTCTTGTATCTGGCTGTTCTCCTTCAATTCTAAAGTCTATTCTTAATGCTAGATTTCTGACTCCAATAGATTTGATGAATGACTGTATCTATAATGAAAGATATGCACCAATTGGAGAAGTTTTTAGTTAAACCTGTGTTATAATAACAACAGTAGTGAATTACTACAAAAGGTAACGCTGGCCTGTGTTGTTATAGGACTGAAGCCCTTTATAAAGAACTCCCTTATTGGGATTAATACATTATTAAATGTATTACGTCATTTGATAAAAGCTCCTGTTATTGTTTTAGCAGGAGCTTTTATTTTGTTAAAATTAGTAAGTATTAATTTTTATGACTATCACAAAAGTTGTAACAAAAGAAGAGTTATTAGAGCATATTGGTCCTTGGCAACTTCTTTGGTATGCAGTAATAGACACTGAAGTAAATGAAGAAAATGAATATGATTTTCTTTATTTACTTGTTGAATTAGGATGTTATTATAGAATTATTGATGAACAACAAGTTTTAAAACTTGTTGTTAATCTCAATAATCTTTCAAAGGCTGAAGTTACTGAATTAATAAATAAAGTTAGTAATAAGTCAGTTCAAGATTGGCTACAAATACTTAATTATATGCATAGTAACAGATTAATAGAAATTGATAAGATCTGGAAGGATAAGAGTGAGTAATCAACAAGGACTATTTGGTAAATTCATTTTAAAGAAGGCTGATGGCTCTCCTATTGATCCTGAAGCTAAGTATATTGTACTTAGATATGATTCCAAATCTTCTGATGGAGTAGCCTCTAGAAGGGCTATTATTGCTTATGCAAGAGCTATTTCTCAGTCAGATCCAGTGTTTGCTGCTGACTTATTAGAAGAGATGGCTAATGAATCATGTATTGTATTTGCTCAAGATAATTAAGTTTGAACTTTAAGATAAATAATCTTATTTAATTCTTAAAAAATGGCTAAACAATTACCTCAAGTTGAAAGTGCTGTAACAATACTTAGTAAAGTAGTTACTAATGTTGATCAAGCAGTATCAACACTAAGAACAGTTACAGCAGAAGCAGAGAATCTTCAACTTACTATTGAAGAAAGACAGTCAGCAATTAAAACTCTTGAAGTAGAGTTTGCAGAGAAGTTGAGAGCTGCAACAGTTGATCTTAATCTTCAAGTTAGAGAAAACTATAAGAATGTTGTTGATCAATATCTATTAGATAATAAGCTTACTATGCTTCCAGCAGAAGAACTAAAAACTCTTAAAACTGCTGTTGAAACTAATATAGTAGCTAGTAAACAAGAAAAAGAAGCTGCATTAGCAGAGCAAGATAAAGCTTTGTTAAGTCAGTTTACCTCTAAGATTGGAGTAATAAAAGCTGAACAAACAGCAGCTTTGGCAGAAGCTAATGCTAAAGTTTCAAGTCTAATTGATAAAGTTAATTTCTTGGAAACTCAAGTAAAACAACTTCTTGCTCAACTTGAAAGTGAAAGACAAGCTGGTGTTGAAAGGGCAAAAGCCGCACAAAATGTTTATAATACATACAGTGCTCCAGAAACAAGTAAAAGATAATTAGTAATAAAATAAAATATTAATCTGGACCTTAAAAATAAAATTGATGTTATTTCAAGCTTTAACAATGGATTGAAGTTTTCTAAATTAGTTGGAACTAATTTTAGTGAAAGTAGACTTGCTAAAGTTGGCTTTTATCAGGCTCAGTTTATTAATACTTTATTTTATACTACAAGTTATTATTGATAATAACTTGTAGTAGTAATATTGAATAAAATTAAGTTTCACTTTTAATATATAGTAAAATACTTTATTACATAATATAAGAATGAAACTTAATTTTATTATTACTCTTGTAATTATATGTTTAATGTTATATAGTTGTTTTGCACCACCTAATAGATATGATGATGTAAATAACTGTCCAGTAAAAATAAGAGGTCGTGTTATAATTAGATCTCAATGTAAATAAAATAACCCTGACTGGTGGAATGGTAGACACAAAAGACTTGATTAATTTAAAAATTTGAGCACTATTACAGTGATGTAGTATGTGAATCTCCCCTAAACGGTGAAGGCTAAGTATAAGAAATGATCAATCTTTTATATGCTAATACCGTGCCAATTGCTTTTCAATTGAAAAGTTCTAGTGCGTAGAGACTATACAGGGAGTATCTTTTTCATATTGACAAACTTCCCACTAAAAGACTAGGGATAGGACGCAGAAGTAGCTAATTTGCTTATATGAACAAGATAAAGATTGAGTCCAGACCATCAAACATTAACTCTTTTTAGATAACGAAGGTCTAATCTAATGGTAGTGAAAACTATAGTGGTATGAAAATCTTTTATCCTTTAGGATGTGCAGGTTCAAATCCTGTGTCAGGGATTATACTTTAATTAGTATAAACAAAAGGTCCTATAGCCCAATTGGAAGAGGCGGTAGACTTAGAATCTATTCAGTGAAAGTTCAAATCTTTCTAGGACTATATAAAGATGATTCAGCAATTAATACTTTTTTATGCTAAAAAAAAAACAAAATCATCTTGTTCTCTATAAATAACCTACATTGGGCAAGCGGTCTATGCCACCAACCTTTCACGTTGGGTATCACCAGTTCAAATCTGGTATGTAGGATTACTCTACTAAGAGTATTATTTTATGTAATTAATAAAGCAAATCAATAACAATAATATGACTGCTAAAAATTGGAGCATTACTGATGAGGAATTGGAAACTCAAATAACTAATGCAAAAGAAGCTACAAAAAAGAGTCTTTTAAATACTGCCAGAGTAAAATCTGTTTATTGTACTAAAACAGATGAGCAAAGCATTGTTGTTAATTTATCTTTAATTAATGGTGCCTTAGTTAGTTTTCCAGTTCATTTGGTAAAAGAACTTAAAGATGCTAATGAAATTAGTTTAAAAGATCAGTGGATTAGTCATTCTGGAGATTCTATTCATTGGGAATCTTTAGACTTTGATATTCATACAGAAGATTTAATTAAACGTGTAACTAGTAATAATAATTAATATGACAGATATTTTGGCTGGCCCAAGAGTAGTAAATATTGAATATGATAAATTTGCTTTTCTATTAACTTTAGTTCTTAGTAATACTACTAAGATTACATTCTCTCCTGAGATAGTTCCTGCTTTGAAACATGCTTCTCATTCTGATCTAGACAAGGTTGGACTAAGTAGCTTGGGTGATACTATTTATTGGAATTCTTTAAACTTTTCTATTCCTACAGAGGACTTAATTAAGTTTGTAACTAATTGCAAAAACACTATTTAAATAACAATAAAATCATGAAAACAATTACTTCTACATATTATAATAAAATTCAACCTCTTCTACAAAGTCTTTAGACAATTAGAAGAAGATGTAATTAATATTAATTTAGAATTAAATTATGATTGGTCTAATCTAGACTTACTTCAAATTCTAAGTAACAAAACAAGTTTAATTGATACTATAAAAGCTAATTTTAAATTAATAGAAGATTTAGAAGTTGCAGAAGAACTAGAACTAGAACTAGAACAAGATGTGTTAAATATTACATCTAAATTAGATTTGTTTTTACATACTTGGCAGATTAATAATCTATTCACAGCTAAGTATGATATTAATAATTGTATGTTATATGTTATAGCAGGAGCTGGTGGAACTGAAGCTTGTGATTGGGCCAAACAAATACTTCAAATGTATTATAATTGGTTAAAAGATAATAACTATAAGTATAGTTTAATTGATATTCAAGAAGGAGATGTAACAGGTATTAAATCAGCCTGTGTACTTATTGAAGGAGATTATTCTTATGGTTATTTAAAGAATGAAAGAGGAAATCACAGACTGCAAAGAGTCTCACCTTATGGTGGAAAGGATAAAAGACATACCTCTTTTTGTGGTGTTGAAGTTGAACCTATAATTGTTAATTCTCAATTAACAATTAACCCTAAAGATCTAATAATAGATACTTTTAGAAGTGGTGGAAAAGGAGGACAAAATGTTAATAAGGTTGAAACTGCTATTAGAATAACTCACATACCAACTGGTATTGCAGTTAAATGTCAAGAGACTAGATCTCAGCATGAGAATAAGCAAAGAGCCTTAAAACTATTAACTTCTAGACTACAACTAATAAAAGATAATGATGAATTTACAGAGCTGCAAAGTACTAAAGAAGGTGTATTAGACACTGGATTTGGAAGTAGAATAAGAACATATTCTATTCATCCATATACCCTTGTAAAGGATGATAGAACAGAATGTCAAACGTCAGATGTATATGGATTTCTGGAAGGTAAATATCTAACAGAATTCATATTAGAAAACTTAAAAATCAAAACTCAAAACTCAAAATAAATAAAATGACAACCCCAACAAATTATACTGTTACAGATGGTTTAGCTCAAGTAACTTTACTTGAAAAAAGAATTTTAGCAGCTATTAAAATTGCAATCTTTGATGTTATTACATATGAAAAAGTTGTTTCTCCAAAGCTAGAAGCTGAGATTAAACAAGCTGAAAAGGATATTAAAGGCGGCTATCAAAGTTTAACTGCTTTAATTGAGACAAGACATGCTATTAAGGCTGCAATTATTAAAGTTAATGCTGGCATTCCTCCAGGTACAGTATTAATTAATACTGTTACTATTCTTGGTAAAGAATATACACCTGCTGAATTAATTGAGAGAAAGAAGAGTTTAGTATTAGAAAAGAATTTACTTCATAAGATGAAAGAAGCTAATCATCAAACTGAGAAAGCTCTTGAATTGAAAAAGGTAGAATATGCAGATAAATTAGAAAGACATATTGCAAATTCAGTAGCCGCTCAAGGTGCAAAAAGAGATGAAGCTTTTGTTGATAAATGCACAAGAGAATTTAGTCCTGCTAATCAGCCTCTTAGACTTGATCCTTTAGGTTTAACTAAAGAAATAGCTAAATATGAAGAGTATATTGATACTTTTGAAAGTGAAATTGATAGAGCTTTATCTAAGTTTAATGCAACTACTTTATTAGAAGTGGTATAATATATATATATATATATATATATAAGTTAAATTAGAATTAGGAATATTAAATACCTAATTGTCTAAATGTCCAGATCTGTTCATATAGTGAAACTTATTATTTTGAAGCAGTTGGCCCTGCTGTCTCAGGGCTATTATAAATTGTAGGATTATACAACCAACTTGATTGGAGCTTGCCGACATAGGTGAGGATCAATTACCCAACTCAAAGTTTAAAGGTTAAAGTTTATAAGCTCATAAGTTCAAAATTCAAACAAGTATTACTCAGGCAGTATATACACTCAAAGTTTATAAGTTTAAATCTTAAAGCTATTTGAAATCCAGAATCAAGGTTAGTGGTGTCTTTAAAGCAACCCTAAGTTATCCTCTGGCTGCTATATGAACATTTTATTTATAATTAAAAGCTGTTGTTAAATAAATAACAACAGCTTTTAATTTATATATATATATATATACTATAAATATATTATGTGGGTTAATGAAGAAATACTTCCAAGAAGAGTAGTTAGAATTATTGATCATCTGTGGCAAGGTTATTTTAATATACATGTCTTAGAAACTGCAAGTACTGTTTGTCTTTGTAATTATAACTTTGCAATAGAGTTTATATCTTATGGGCCAGGTGGATTTAAGTTTGGTGTTGGTGGTAGAAATAGTTATAATAACAGTGTTAATAAGATAGTATGTTTTACTGTTGATAATTTAAAACCCTTTGAATTATTTGCAATATATGTAAATTCTGGATATAAAAGATATGCTCTATCTATGGATTCTGTCATTTCTAAAGAAGATGTAGATGATATGTTAAATCTGTTTTATAAAGAAATAGATATATTAGTTAGTAATAAAAATAAAATAAACTTAAAACAGCTAGAATACAATTTAGATTTTAAAGACCGAGATGTATTGCAGTTCCTTAGACACTTTAGAGAGAAAAATAAAACAGTAAAAAGTTATGAATGGTAGATATATTTTAGTTAAGGGTGCAGTTAATCCTGAGCATCCAGATGAAATTATTCCTTGTTGGGATGAAAGAATTGATTATGTTAAGCGTGCTTATGGTAAAGACTATGTCATTAATAATCAACCAGTATACTTAGTTGATTTAGTACTTGATGTGCAAACTAAAAAATTAACTAAAGGAATAGAGATAAATTTATATCCTGAAGAGGAAGAGTTTAAGGCTGGTGATTCTGTTCTTGTTAAGACTAAAAGAAGCTTGTTTGATTCAAACTCTTTATATATGTCAACTATCAAAGAAGTTGTTTATACTGACTTTGAACAAAGCATTGTTAAGGGTAAAAAGATTGAAGAATATGTTATCTCTTCAATCAAAAAAGCTTATCCTGATATAGTTATTGATGTTGCAACAGTATATTGTATTAGACACTGGCAGACTTATTATTTATTAGAGGATGATACTCTAATTAAATACAGTTCAGAGTTATTCCGTTTGATTGATAAACAAGATGTTTTATCTAGAAATTAATTGTGTAATTAAAAAAAAATAATAAAATTAATGAGATTAATATGAGATTTGAAATTGTAAATAGTAAAGGTAAAGTAGTTACTCCTATTAATAGAGTAATAGAATTACTGGATGATGAAACATTTAAAGTAAGAGTATATAACAATATATATACAAGAGTTCAGCTAGACTTATATATGAATGGAAAGGTTGGTAATAAAAAGGCTTGGGTAAGCAGCCTAATCTTAAGCCCTTTTAGTGGTGGAGAGATTGAAAGAGGCTTAAAATCTCATTCCCAGTTTACTTTTAAAGCTAAGAGAGAGACTGACTTGAGTCAAATTATTTCAACTGAAGAAGATGATTGGGGTCTTGTCTGTGTCAGATTTAGAGATGAATATTTTCAACAAAAAGAGGATTTTTCATTCTCAAAAGAGTCTTTAAAATCTCTTTCTGTGACTAATCGTTCCACTGGTGGTGTTGTTGGTTCTGGTTATAGTGACCAAGAATTTGGAACAACTCATCCAATTACAAAATATGGTAGTTATGATGAAATATTTGCTTACAGATTGCATGAGAAGAAGTATACTTCTTTAGAAAGTGTTCCTAATTATAATTATCCATAACATATGTTTAATACTAGACTGGAGTTAGAACAGAGTATTGTTCTTCTAACTAAAGTTGGCTCTACTTTATATGGTACAAGTGTAGAAGGTTCTGATGTTGATAGAAGAGGCATTTGTATTGCCCCTAAACAATATTATATTGGTATCACCCCAGAACCTTTCTACTTACAGGAAAAGAATCAATTATTTACTGATTCTGAGCCTTGTATGTATCCTTATTTAACAGGCCAAGATAGTAAGATCTTAGAACTTACAAAGATGATAGAACTGCTATTACAGAATAATCCAAACTGTTTAGACTTACTTTATAGCCCTGAATATGATGTATTAGATCCAGTTATTTATCCTCTAATTAATTTTAGAAATGCCTTTCTATGTAAGACAGCAAGATGGTCTTACGGTCAGTATGCTAAAGACCAAATTAATAAGTGTAACACTCATAGAGGGTGGTTATTAGAATATAATAAGAACCCTAACTTTTTTAATGAACAACCTAAACCAGAAGATTTTGGCCTAGATGAGAATCTATTAAGAAAAGACTATAATATGTTTTTAGAATTATTATATGTCTTATTATTAGATGCTAAAACATTTCATCTAGATAGAGAGCCAACCTTAGAAGAGCTGTTTAGTAAGGTGGACTATAAAGGTCTGCTTATAAGAAACTATGTTCCAGATGAGGTTGAACAGTATGTTGGCTATTTAGTCAAGGCTGATTCTAATTATATGGACTATCTTAAGAGAACTAAATTGTATCTTAAGGAGTTAAATAAATATAAGAACTATCAATCCTGGAAGGCTAATAGAAACTCTAAGAGAGCTGAACTAGAAGCTAAGGTAGGTTATGATGGTAAACACCTTAAACTATAGTATAATAATATTATTGTTTATTATATAGTTTATGCGTTTACACAAAAAGGGTTATTTAACTAAAATTGAAAATATCAAGAATGAATTTATGTTAGTTTCAGAAAAACATGAAGATCAATATCTAAGTAATACATTCTTAAAAAAATAATGGCTATAATTATTTACTTTGTGCTATACAAAGAACTGGATTATCATTTAGTGAATTTTTAACTTATATAAATTATGAGATTAAGTTTACACCTAAGAATTATTATAAAGATATTAATAATGTAAATACTGAAATATATAAGTTAGTTGATAAGTATGGGTATTTTCCCTTAGATCCATCAATAATAAGTATAGAACATAAATCTCAGTTAGTATCATGTTTACCTAAATTTCATAACATAACTCTAGTACAACATTTAAAAGCATTAAATTTATATGTTAAGAATACTAAGTCTTGTCTTGAAATATATGTAAAATCATTACTTGATAAATTCATATTAGATAAAAACTTTATTGATAATGGAAGAAAACAATTACTTGAAAAAGGTCTTTTACTAAAGAATCCTGAAACTAATATGTTTTTAGAATTAGATAGATATTATTTTGATGCTAAAGTAGCTATAGAAATTCAAGGTCAACAACATTATAAAGAAACTAAATTTTGGGATAAATCTAGACTAAATGATGTTAGAAAAATTGATCAGATTAAAAGAGAATTGCTAAAAGAACAAAATATTCATTTAATTGAAATACATTATCAAAGAATTGGTAAACAAACTATATATGATCAGTTAGAATACTCTGGGGTGTTAAAACTCTGTGAAAAGGAGAAACTCTTTGAATAAAGACAATTCCTTACCAAGCTATATTTGAAAGAATGTAGAAAGGTCTAACGACTAGATATGAGGCTAAGGAGCAATCTATGCCAATAAAATTATCCAAGAGCGCAGGGGAACGGTTTATCTAATATAAACACGAAGAAATAGTCTGAACTATATGGTGACATATAGAATTATAGGATAAAGAGCCTATAAGATAACAAAATTGGGACACGCTGTAAGGCTATATACTATGGCTTGTGAGATAGTTGAAAGTCAACAAGTCTTAGTTGACAGAAAGGCTGTTGGTGATGTTGACTATTTGAAAGCTATTAGACAAGGTAATGTTACATATGATGAAATATTAATTTATGTAACACAACTAGAAGCTAGATTAGAAAAAGCTTTTATTGATACAAAATTACCAGAAAAACCAAACACTAGTCTTATTAGTGAATTACAAATACAAATAATAGAAAATTACTCTTTTAAAAACTAAATGAAGATCAAAGATTTACTAGCTAATATAGATAACTACTCTGATGATGACAAATATAAGTTAATGTATTCTTTATTTTCCATCAGATCTGTAAATGAAATACCTCCAGATGTGTTCCAAATTGTAAGTGCATTTATGTTAGTTATTGCATTAGCTGATGAACAAGAGGGTCTTAGTATAAAAGCAATAGAAGCAACTGAAATACTTTCTTTAATGACCTGCCAACTATTAGCCTTATCAGGTCATTTAAAAAATATTCCTGCTCTGCCTGAGGAAGATATAAATAAAGTAACAATTCCTACTTCTTTACCAGAGAACTGGGAAGACAATGTTTTAAAAGGTTATAAAGCTCATGCTAAAGAACTAGAGAAAAGAGAATTATTTCTTGAAGCGTTAGCAAAGCTGTCTAAGAATAAAGCTATTCTAACGGCAGCTAGTAACTTTGTTTATTATCAAACAAAACACAATCTAGGAGAGTCTGAAGAGGTAGAAAGGAATTTAGGATTAATTAATTTAATTAAACTTTCTATAAAAGAGCAGATTGTTATTTATCTTAAAGATCTTCTAGATAAATATTTTAATATTAATTTAATTAAGTTTCTATCAGAAAATACTGAAGCATTTATCAGTATTTATGCAAATGACAGAGATTAGAGATATAGGTGAAGAGTTAAGATGTTTGATATTAAAACATCTTAACTCTGTGTTTTGTGCTGATTGTGATTGTGTAACTGACTTGCACAATGGTATTTTAGCTATCATAGAAACTAACTTAGAAGATAGAGTTATTGTTGATAAAAAGACAATAACTTTAAATCTTGAGTTCTCCTTCAATAAGAATGATCAGATTGTATTAACAGTTATTAAATAGTAGGTAAAAATGTATGATTTGTACAGTAACAAAGCCTGTATCAAGGAGTAAAAAGCAATATAAAGTAGTTCTAACTAAAAGAAGAATTACAGCTTTTAAATGTAGGAAATGTGGTGAAACAGATGAAGATATTGCTGAGAATTATTGTGGTAATGGTGGCTGTCCACATAGGAAATAATAACTATGGCAGCTTGTTATCATAAAAATGACTTTGACACTGATGTAAAAAGATTTCTTACTTTTATTACATCAATTTCTTCTTTCTTTGAAAATAAAGATTTTGTAGAGTATTTTTATAATAAAAATATTTATATTAAATATACTACTTGGACAGGATCTTTAGAAAGAAGAATAACCTTTTATACTGTCTATAAAGAAAAATCAGTTCATCTATTTAGAATTGATTATAATGTTTCTAATGAAGTCTGTACAATATTTAGTTCCTTTGATAATTCAAAGGATCTAATTGCGGCTTTAAATTTCTTTAATGATGAGATTAATTCTTTTTTAGTATCAATAGATAAAAGAATATTAGAGCAAAGACAACAAGAACAAGACTTTGAATCAGAAGCTATAGAAGCCTTTAAAATTATTAATATTTTGGATAAAAGTTAGTTATGTATAACAGTAATAATGATGGTGTAGATCATATAAATATCTATTCTCAAGGTAAAACAGTACTAGGTTGTTTTTTATCCAATTGGTATAGATATCCTATTGTTCTTGGGGGATTAGGCAGATTTGAATCAGTTGAAGGCTTGTGGTATTACATTAGCACAAGAGATGAAAGATTGAGAAATATGTCTGGTTTTGCTGCTAAGAAGTTAGGCAAATCTTTACCAAAAGTTGTAGATATTTCAGATGATCTGTTTAAAGAATGTATTAAAGTTGCAATCAAAACTAAGATTTGTGGCAGCCCATTTCACATTCAATTTGTTGAATCTGTTTTACCATTTGATCATTATTATGTTTTTAGTGGCAAACAAGTAGATGCTGGTCATAAATGGATTGTAGAATATATAACTCATTTAAGACAGCAGCTTAAGGATGATCTAAACAGGGGAAATATTAAAATTGTTACCTGATGATATTGAATGGGTAAATGATGAGATATTAGTCATTAATAATAAATATAAAGCTAAAGTTAAAGCTTTAGGATTTAATGAAATAGAGTTACCTAGCTTAAAAGAAAGATAGTGTAATCTTAAGTTTGTTTATTAATAGTTAATTTTGTTCTTAATATAAAACAATGATACCAGTTGTACAAGAAGAGTTTAAGTCTAATTTAAAACAGAGTTTCTTTTCTATAGATGAAAGTCAAACTGCTTTAATATTAGGCATTCTAAGAAATAATATTTATACTAATCCATTATTGGCGGCTTTTAAAGAAACGTTCTCTAAAAATATTATTATATTTAAGTAAATAAATAATATAAGACAGTTGGAGCTTTAAGAAGTAATTCTTATTGAAAAATCCTGTGAATTGCTGGAAACCCCTTACAAGTATTCATAAATACTTAAGTCGAGGCAATCAGCAGCAAAGCTTATACAGAAATGTATTTGAATGTTCAGAGACTATCTCTTAGATTAAATAATCTATTATGTTATAAAAACATAACGAGCCTAAGTATTTTTTATAATATATGGTGATAAGGAGACAAGAGCGCAGGACATCCTAACTAATTAGGATGATGATATAGTCCGAACTTTATAGAAATATAAAGAAATAAAGGATAAAGAGCCTTTATGATAACAAATTGAACGCATTAGATGAACATATAAAGCATGATATTAAAAAACCTATAGATATATTTCTACCTAATCATTTTGATAATCATCTTGTTATTAGAGATTATGCTAAAGGTCTAAGTAGGGACTTTATGACTAATTATTATACTAAGGTTGGTTACTCAACAAAGTCTAATAGTAATGATCTATTAGGTGGATAAACATATATAGTTGATGTTTAACTATGTATTTTTTGATATAATTAGATAATAAATTTATTATCTAATAATGAAATATACTGATGAGTTTAAAAGTATTGATACTCCAAATAAAGCTTATTTACTAGGTCTTATATATAGTGATGGAACTATTATAAATAATATAGGACAACAATATGCTTGCAGAATAAAGATTAATGATGTTGAATTATTATATAAAATAATAGATGTTTTCCCTTTCTTTTGTG
>Ga0315900_10001211_pt1 | contig 41482 bp, 34 predicted proteins | sample LakEriMetagenome_FD_203521 | JGI IMG/M metagenome (GOLD analysis project Ga0315900, IMG submission 203521) | Freshwater fungal communities from buoy surface, Lake Erie, Ohio, United States - Buoy 12 MA114 | ecosystem: Environmental > Aquatic > Freshwater > Lake > Lake biofilm | place: USA: Lake... | reverse complement strand
ATCATATTTCGCGTGCTGAAAAATCTTGAGCACGGAGGCATCGGTGAAAAGTGGGCGCAGCAGCGCGAAAGCAGCATCTGGCGCAATCTGTTCCGGCGCCGGGGCGGCCAACATATCGCCCACGCTGCCATGGCGGATCGGCACGTAACAGGCGCGGCCCGGAGCAATAGCAAGGGAAAACCCAACCATGGTGGCGCGGCGTGCATCCAGGCTATCGGTTTCCGTATCCACCGCAACAACGCCGGCTTCGCGCGCCAGTGCCACCCAACGCGCCAAGGCGGCTTCATCCGTCACGCAATCATAGGGTCCAAAGGGCGCAGCAACATTGGGTGTCTCTGCCACTGACGCTTCCGGCGCCGAGACGCGACTTACTGCGCGATGCGGTGCGCCATTCGCCTCGCCAAAACCCATGCGTGCCAGGATGGAACGGAACCCCTGCGCGCGCAGAAAGGATTCCAGCTTGCCATCGCCCGGTGCCTTGGCTTCCAGCGCGGCAATCTCCAACGGCAGCGGCGCATTGTCATCCAGCGCGACGAGCCTGCGCGAAATCCGCGCCATTTCGGCGTTTTCCAACAGCGCTTCGCGGCGCTTCGGTTGCTTGATCTCACCGGCGCGGGCCAGCAGCGTTTCAAGATCACCATAATCAGTGATCAATTGCGCCGCAGTCTTGATGCCAATCCCCGGCACGCCCGGCACATTATCCGTGGCATCGCCCGCCAGCGCTTGCACTTCCACCACCTTATCCGGAGTGACGCCGAATTTTTCCAGCACCTCCGGCGCGCGCAGCGGCTTCTGCTTCATGGGATCGAGCATTTGCACCGCAGGGCGGATCAATTGCATCAGATCCTTATCGGAAGATACAATCGTCACATGCCCGCCCGTTGCCTCAAAAGCTTTCGCATAGGCGGCGATCAGATCATCCGCTTCAAAACCTTCCTGTTCCACGCGCGCGACACCAAAAGCATCTGTCGCATCACGGATCAGGCCAAATTGAGGCACCAATTCCGGCGGCGGATCCGGGCGATGCGCCTTGTAATTTGGGTAAATCTGATTGCGAAACGTATGCCGCCCGGCGTCAAACACTACGGCGATATGGCTGGCCGCATGCCGCAGCAGGAATTGGGAGAGCATATTGGTGAAGCCAAACACCGCATTCACCGGCGTGCCATCCGGGCGCGTCATTGGCGGCAGCGCGTGATAGGCGCGGAAAATATAGCCCGAACCATCCACCAGAATCAGATGGCGTTCGCCGGGCTTGGTTTCCGGCAGGCCCTCGGCCCCCGCAATCGCCTCGCTCAAGGCTTTGCCATGTGGGCGAGCCGCTTCAGGGACAGGGCCATCTTCAATGGCCATGATCCTCGCCGGCGCCTTCGGCCAGCACATAGGTGATGGAACAATAAGGGCAGGTCACATCATGCCCTTCAATATGCAGCCAGATACGCGGATGGCCGAGGCCACTCGCCGCTTCCCCATCACAGGCCACCTTGCGGGAATGGACCGTGACGCGCTGTTCGGGTGTCACGCCCACCACGGGCTTCGGGCCATAGCCGGTCATTTGCTGGTCGCGCATCTGGGTCCTCATTTGGCAAATCTTTCCCTGATCATACCGGGGCAGGGGGTGATGGACCAGCCTTGCCCGGCACCCTATCTGACAGCCATGACCATGAAGGCCCTCATAACGTCGCGACGGGCGCTGCTGGCCGGCCTGGCTTTGGCCGGCTGTGCCGAGGCGCGCGCGCCCATGGGGCCGGTGGTAACCAGGCCCGCCGTGCTGGATGATGCGCTGGTCATGGCCGATGGGCTGCGCCTGCCGCTGCATGCCTGGCGCCCAGATGGGCCGCCGCGCGCGGTGATGCTCGCCTTGCATGGCATGAATGAATATGGCCGGTCCTTCGCCGAAGATGTCGCGCCCTGGTTCACCGCCGCCGGGGTCGCGCTTTACGCCTATGACCAGCGCGGCTTTGGCGGCACCACCCCGCGGGGCGTTTGGCCGGGGCATGAAACCCTGGCGCAGGATGCCATTACCGCGGCCGGGCTGATGCGCGCCCGCCATCCGGGCCTGCCGGTCTTCATGATGGGCGAAAGCATGGGGGGTGCGGTGCTGGTGCTGGCCGGCAGCAAGGCGCCCATGGCGGATGGCCTTGTGCTTTCCGCCCCGGCCTTGCGCGGGCGGGCCAGCCTGGCCTGGCAGGCACGGCTGATGCTGGATACGATGAATGCTCTGACGCCGGGCCTGGCGCTTTCTTCCAGCGCGCCGCTGTTTCGCCCGACCGATAATCTCGACGCCTGGCGCCGTTGGTCCGGCGACCCGCAAGTGCTGAAGCAAACCCGCGTGGATGCCGTGGCCGGCCTGGTTGATTTGATGGATGCCGCCACCGCTGCCCTGCCGCGCTTCACCGCCCCTGCTTTGATCCTTTACGGCGCGAAGGATGAGCTGGTGCCGCCCAAGCCTATTCGCGCAGCCCTGACCCAATTGCCGCGCGGTGCGGCGCAGCGCGTGGCCTTCTACCCGGAAGGCCATCACATGCTGCTGCGCGATTTGGGCGGCGCGGCGGTAGCCGGCGATATCCTGGCCTGGATGGCCGATCGCGACACGCCCTTGCCCAGCGGGGCGGATCAGGCGGCGGCCGCTTGGCTCGGTTTGGCCTGAACGGGCTTCCAATCCTGGCGGCGCATGGCATGGTGGGGGACAGGTAACTTCGACAAGGGAGGCATAACCCCATGCCGGTCAATGGCCGTGGCCCCTATGATGACAGCAATATCTTCGCACGCATTCTGCGCGGCGAGATTCCGGCGAAGAAGGTACATGAGGATGATCATGTGCTTGCCTTCCATGACATCGCGCCGCAGGCGCCGGTGCATGTGCTGGTGATCCCGAAGGGCAAATATGTCTCCATCGCCGATTTCAGCGCTACTGCGACGCCTGATGAAATCACCGGCTTCTGGCGCGCCGTGGGCCAGGTGGCGAAGGCTTTGGGGCTGGAGTCTGACGGTTACCGCGTGCTGATGAATATGGGCATGCATGCCGGCCAGGAAGTGCCGCATTTTCATGTGCATATCTGTGGCGGGCGCCCCTTGGGTCGCATGATCGCTCAAGCTTAAAACGAACAAGAGGAAGCGCAGCGTGATGTTCGATACGATTATTGTGGGCGGCGGTTCCGCTGGCTCCGTGCTGGCACATCGGCTCTCAGCCCGCAGCGGCCATAAGGTGCTGCTGTGTGAAGCGGGCCCTGATGCGCCGCCCGGCGAGGAAGCGAAGGAAATCCGCGATAGCTACCCGGGCACGGCGTATTTCGACCCGCGCTTTCATTGGACGGAACTGCGCGTACATACGCAGATTGTTTCCCACAACAACCCGCAGGAACGCCCACCCTTGCGCAAATACGAACAGGCGCGGGTTTTGGGTGGCGGTTCATCCATCAATGGCCAGATGGCCAATCGCGGCGCGCCCACGGATTACAATGAATGGGAAGCGCGCGGCGCGACCGGCTGGAATTGGGATGCGGTGCTACCCTATTTCAAAAAGGTCGAACACGATCTTGATTACGATGGGCCCTTTCATGGCAAGGATGGGCGCATCAAGGTGCGTCGCATCAAGCCTGAGAAATGGAATAACCACGCCAAGGCCGCGGCCAAATCCTTCGCTGCCGCCGGCTTCAAAGCCTTGGAAGACCAGAATGGGTTTTTCGAGGATGGCTATTTCCCGATCACCATTTCCAACGCCGAAGAACAGCGCGTGTCGGCCGCCATGGGCTATCTGGATCGCGAAACCCGCAAGCGGGAAAATCTGACGATTTCTTGCGAAACCCAGGTGAAGGAATTGATCTTCGAAGACCAGCGCTGCGTTGGTGTGGTGGCTTTGGTGCGCGGGCAGGAACAGCGCTTCATGGGACGCGAGATCATCCTATCTTGCGGCGCCATTCATTCGCCGGCGCATTTGCTGCGTTCGGGTATCGGCCCCGTTGGGCATTTGCGTGATCTTGGCATTCCCGTGCGCATGGCCCTGCCGGGTGTGGGCCAGGGTTTGATGGATCATCCTTCCATTGCGCTGTCTTCCTTCCTGAAGCGTGGCGCGCGGGTGGATAATCAAACGCGTCGCCATATCCTGCTTGGGCTCCGCTATTCATCCAAGCTGGAAGGCGTGCCAGCGGGGGATATGTTTGCGGCCGTCGTCAGCAAATCCGCCTGGCATGCGGTGGGGGAGCAAGTGGCTTCCATGCTGCTTTGGGTGAACAAGACCTATTCGGAAAGCGGGCAGTTGAAGCTTGCGTCCAGCAATTGGCGTGATGAGCCGATTGTTGAATTCAACTTGCTGTCAGACAAGCGCGACCTTGATCGGCTGATGAGTGGCTTTCGCATGATGGCCGCGATCCAGATGAGTGATGAACTGGGCAAGGTTACCGATAATCATTTCCCAGCCAGCTATAGCGACCGCGTGCGCAAGCTTGGCGTGGTGAATGACAAGAACCGGATGCTGACCAAGATGATCAGCATGGTGCTGGATGGGCCTTCCTTCCTGCGGAGCTACTTCATTGATCGCTTCGTGGTGGAAGGCTTTCGCATTGATCAGGTGTTGACGGATGACGCGGCTTTGGAAGCCTTCATCCGTAAGGCGACGATTGGCGTCTGGCATGCTTCCTGTTCCTGCCGCATGGGCAGGCCGGAAGACCCGATGTCGGTGGTGGATATCAATGGCCGGGTGAAGGGGATTGAGGGGGTGCGCGTTGTGGATGCCTCAATCTTCCCTGTGGTGCCTTGCGCCAATACGAATTTCCCAACCCTGATGTCGGCCGAGAAAATCGCCGATGCGATCATTGCGGGGCATTGACGGGGCGCGCGCTATTTGATCACGTGCCCTGCTGCGGAAATCACCTGACCGAGGCCTTCGACTGGATCGGGCGCGGGCCGTCATGGTCTGCGCGCTTGAATGCGATGTCGTGGCAGGAATGCTTGGCCGGCTGCGCGGCTTTTCATCGCCGACCTGTCTGGGCGTCAGTGCCCCAGGCACGTGCATCCACTTGCGCTAGTTGAAGACGCACAAAAGGCTGATCGCCGATTAGGGAGCGCCCGAGCAGGTTGTGTCCCCAGCCTTGGCATATTGAACGGCACGCCCACGGAGGTCTTCGGCATAGGGGTGCATCCAGGCTGGCCTTCTCAACCCTGAGCAGATCGCGTTCAGATGGAATCATCTGAACGGGTGAAGATGCTCGAAAACAAAGGTGTAGAGCGAGTTGGGTGAACCCATGTGAACGCAACGCGTTCGCGCGCAGGAGTTAATGAGAAACGCCCTGAGGCAAGAATCACGATTCTGCAAAAACACAGTGTCCTTGCAGATTTCTTGGTCAGTGCGCGGCGAAAATCGCGCATGGTGCGCGACGCAGCAAATGTTTAGTGGCGGAACCAGTGAATAGGGCGCGCAGCCCCGTATGTTCATAAGCGCCCATTACCAGCATGCCCGCCGGCATGGCAGAGGCTTCTGCCAAAAGCGCTTCCACCGGATGCGTGCCGATCACGGGCAGGGGCTTCGCATGTACATCATGGCGCTGCAAATAACCCGCCGCTGTGCCAGCCAGGGTAGCGGCTTTCGCCTCATCATCCGCCACACTCAACACCGTCGCGCCGCCACGCCCAAGGCCAAGCAGCGCAAAAAGCTGCACCGCACGCAGCGCCCCGGGGGAACCATCATAAGCGACCAAGGCGGCGGCCGCCGGATCAAAACGCGCGCCGGGCGGCACCACCAGCAGCGGGCGCGTGCGGTCATGCAACAGCGCCTCAATCGTGGGGGAAAGCCCGTCTTCGGCTTCTTCGCGCCCCAAGGTTGAATCGCGCCCCACAACCAGCATGTCATGCGCGCCAGCGGCCCCGAGCAAGGCTTCTGTCGGGGAGGAATCCAGGGTTTCCAGGGAATAGGGCACGCCATCGGCGGCCTGATGCAAAGCGGCCACGGCCTCAGCCGCCGCGGCCTCAGCCTGGCGGAGCAAGGCAGCGTCACGCCTTTCCTTGAAGGCCGCAGCGCCAGGCGGCACGGCTTCATGCGCGCCGGTGAGGCCAGGGCGATCCATCAGGATCGCTGCCGTCAGCGCCGCACCAGTATGGCGCGCGAGCGCGAGCGCGTAATCGCGCGCGGCGATGGCGCCTTCCGTATCATCCAGGGCCAGCAGAATGCTGCGCAACATGGCTATGCTCCCTCAAGTACCGGCGGCGGAGAGCATCCGCCGGAAGATCGGCACTGCTGCCGCCAGATCAGCCAAGGCGACGCATTCGCGTGGCGTATGGGCGGTGGCGATGGTGCCAGGGCCCAAAATCACACAGGGCGCGATATCCTGCAATTCGCTGGCATCGGTGCCGTAAGGGGCGGTGGCGGCGGGCTTGCCGGTAACATTTTCCGCAAGGCGGATCAGCGGGTGATCCGTGGGCAATTCCGGTGGCGTGCCTTCGCGCCTCTCGGTCAGTTCCACCCCCGCGCGGTCTGCCGCTGCGCGCACCGCGGCTTCAATGCCGCTGACGTCAATGCGCCGGCTGCGGCGGAACTTTATTAGTACCGGCGCCTGCACGACTGTTACATTCACCGCCGTGCCGTGATTATCAATCACCATGTTGAAATCGGAAAAGGGCGGGTCATACCCACACGCCCCTCAACGGCCGAAGGATCTTCGATCTGCTTCATGCTGGACATCATCGTTCCGGTCTCTGCTCGGACAAATGGGTGTCTAGCGAAACCGGGTGCAGCTCACTTTCGGGCTCATGTGCTCGTTCAGGAGGTCACAGGGCAAACGTGATTGCCCTGCAGAGTGCTGTGTAATGTTGCTGGACTCGTTCTCGCGATGCTATAAATTTCCATTGCGGCAGGTAGCCGCTGGCGAGTCAACCGCGTGACGGAGAGCCATGGTGCTACGAGTACGAAGTCCGAGTTTGGCCGCTCTCGCTACCGCCGATCGCTTGGCCGAAAGGGTCTACAGGGCGCCCGGCGCACCGGGGGGCGTCGCGGCAGCGGAGCTCAAGACGCTGCCGGTGCCCTTGCAGATGTTGGTGATGGAGGCGTGGTTCCGCGCCAAGTTCCAACCGGCGCCACAGCATCCCGCAGGCGCCGAGCGCGATCTCGAGCTTGAACTCACCGGCGAGTTCGGCGGGATCGTCGCGGGGGAGAGCGTCGCTGCGCTCGCTCGTGCGCTCTCCGCCGAGGCGCGGGTATGGGTGACCGAAGCCAGCGCCGATCCTCGATTTCGGCGGCCCGAGACGGCGCAGGAGGTCATCCTTGCCCGTCTCGAAAACGTCGAGAAGGCCCTCGCCAAGCTGCGACCGGCACACGGTGGAATCGGCCACAACAACCCGCCGGACGGCCCGCTTACTCCCGAGGAGCATATAGAGGCGTCCACGGCCATAGCCGAGTTGCGGGAGGAGGCGTCGGCCGCCCGGCCCGATCCATCCCGGGTGCAGCGGGCGGCGCAGGTCCTGGCGAAGGTGGCGGAAGCCGTCGTGCGCTGGCTCTGGAAGCGCGCTGAGATGATGATAGATGAATTCGCGAAGGAACTCGCGAAGAAGGCGGCGCACCCCGTAGTCCTCGTTCTCGGGGCGGGTTCCGCCTTCTATGCCTTGCAGAAACTGACGACGCTAGGGGATGCCATCCAGCGCTGGATCGGCACTCCCGGATAACGGGCGAAGGCGTGCCCCGTCGGCTCCAGCATCGCAGATGCGCCAGAGAGTGTTTGGCGTGACCTCCCTTTCCTACCCCTTGCGCATCCGTGTAGTCCAGCCGTTCAACCTCAAACCCTGCCAATTCGGCTTCGATCCGATCAGCCAGCGGCAGGTTGGAGACCGAGGAACGGCTATCAATCGCCACCAGATCGGCGGCCAGGCGGGTTACGGCTTCGGCGTCATTGCTCATGCCCCCAGCATCCCTTGCGGCGCGGCCCAGGGCAAGCGAGGGTAGGGGGATGACCGAGATCACGTACCTGGACCCCCGCAGCGGGGCCACCTACCCGCTTGCCACGCCGCGGTGGTGTGGTGACGGCCAAGCCCCCCTGATGTTGACGCCGCTGCCCGGCATTACCCGCGCGGCGATCCGCACTGAGGATCGTTCGCTCTGGCGCTACGGGGCCGCGCTGCCCTTCCTGCCGGATGACCCGATTACCATGGGGGAAGGCTGTTCACCGCTGGTGCCGCGCGTGATTGGCGGCGCCTCCGCACTTGTAAAATGCGAATGGTTCATGCCAACCGGGTCCTTTAAGGACCGAGGGGCTTCCGTGATGCTCTCCCTGCTGCGCGCGCAGGGGGTGGCGCATGTGTTGGAAGATTCCTCGGGCAACGGTGGCGCCGCGGTCGCGGCTTATGCCGCCGCGGGCGGGATGCGTGCGAAGATTCTGGTGCCGGCTTCAACCTCTCCCGCCAAGACCGTGCAATCGCGCGCTTCGGGTGCCGAGATTGAATTGGTACCAGGCAGTCGGCAGGATTGCGCGGATGAGGCTTTGCGCCAGACTGCTAATATCTTTTACGCCAGTCATAATTGGCACCCCTTCTTTCTGCATGGCACGAAGACGCTCGCCTATGAATTATGGGAGGATTTGGGGTTTGTCGCGCCCGATAATGTGATTGTGCCCTGCGGCGCGGGGTCCAATGTGCTGGGCTGCGGGATCGGCTTTGCTGAATTGCAGCGCGCGGGTGAGATCAAGAAGCTGCCGCGCATCTTTGCCGCTCAGCCGGAAAACTGCGCACCAATCGCGCGTACTTTCCTGAAGCAGCCACTGGTGGCAGCAGTGCCGACGATTGCGGAAGGCACCGCCATTGCGCAGCCCATTCGCACACCGGAAGTCATGGCGGTTTTGCAGGAAAGCCAGGGCGGCGCCGTGATGTTGAGCGAGGCTGAGATTGGCGCTGCCACGCTCGAACTCGCCCGCACCGGCATTTATGTGGAACCGACTTGCGCGCAGGCAGCGGCGGCTTTCGTGAAATTGCTGGAAGCCGGGACGATCCGCGCCGATGAAACCACCGTGGTGGTGCTGACCGGCACAGGGCTGAAATCCACCCCGCGCATCGCTGAACTTTTGGGAGTAGCGATTTGATGGCCGGGCCGCGCATTGCCCTTTTGGGCTTTTCCATTGAATGCAATCGCTTTGCGCCTGCGGCGACATTGCGCGATTTTGAAACGCGCTGCCTGATTGCCGGCGATACCATTATGGCGGATGCGCGTTCCGCCGCCCCAGCCGCCTTGGGCGAAATGCCGGGCTTCGTCACGGCGATGGATGCCAGCGGTGCTTGGCAACCCTGCCCCATTCTGCTCGCCATGGCGGAACCCAATGGTCCGGTGGAGCAATCTGTTTTCGATGGCTTCATGCAGCAATGGCGCGAGGGACTGGCTGCGCTGAAAGGCCGTGTGGATGGCGTTTATTGCGTGCTGCATGGCGCGGCGCTCGCCACCGCTGATCTTGATCCGGAAGGCAGTCTGCAGGCGCTGATTCGCGAGATCCTGGGGGATGTGCCGCTGGTGTGTTCCTATGATTTGCACGCCAATGTTTCTGATCGCATGGTGGCGCTGACCGATGCCTTTGTTGGCTATCGCACCAATCCGCATTTGGATATGCGCGAACGCGGCGGGGAAAGTGCCGCGCTGATGCGCCGGCTTTTGGCCGGTGAGCGTTTCCATCGCGCCCTCCGCCGCTTGCCGATTGTCGCACCCACCGTTTCCATGCTGACCGCGCAGGGGCCGTATGCTGAGGTGATCAATCTCGGCCAGGAATGTGCGGCCGCAGATCAACGCATCGCCAATGTCTCCATCATGGGTGGCTTTGCCTATGGCGATACACCCTTCAATGGCATGGCAGTGATCATCACCGCGACAGACAAGGCCGCGGCGGAAGCGCTGGCTGATCGGCTGGCTGTAGCGGCATGGGAAAGGCGCGGGCGTTTCATTGCCAATCTGACCAGCTTGGAAGACGCCACGCAAAAAGCGCTGCATAGCCCCGTGCCGCTGGCTTTCGCTGATGTTGCGGATAATCCCGGCGGCGGCGGGCGCGGCAATACCATGTGGATCCTGGAAGCCTTCCATCGCGCCGGTGTGCAGGATTGCCTGGTGGGTGTGATCCATGACCCTGCCTTGGCGGCGGAAGCGCATAGTTTTGGCAAGGGCGCGCGCTTCACCGCGCGCTTCAACCGTGATGTCGCCGCCGATGATCCCTTCAGCAAGCCTTTCAGTGTGGATGCGGAAGTGGTGGTGCTTTCCGATGGGCGTGTGACGGGGCGGCGCGGTATTTTCGCTGGCACGGCCATGACTTTGGGCGCCACGGCAGCACTGAAGATCGGTGGCATCACTGTGGTGGTGATTTCCATTCGCACGCAATGCGCTGATCCGGCGTTTTTCGAACATCTTGGCTTGGATGTGGGGAAGGCACGCGCTGTAGTGGTGAAATCGCGCGGGCATTTCCGCGGTGGCTTCGATGAATTCTTCAAACATGAACAGATTGTCGAGGTTGATTGCCCGGGCCTTACGTCCCCGATCCTGACGCGCTTTGACTGGAAGCATATGCCAAGACCTGTTCTGCCAATTGATAAGGAAGCACGCTGGCCATGAAGCTGGATGATCTGCACACCCCATGCCTGGTGCTGGAACTTGGCATTCTGAAGCGCAATCTGGCGCGCATGGCCGATGCTGTGGCGCGACATCCTAGCTTGAAACTCCGCCCACATATGAAAACAGCAAAAAGCTTGGCGGTCGCGGCGCTGGCAGCGCCAGATCATGGGCCGATCACCGTCAGCACGATTGCCGAGGCGCGCTATTTCGCCGGTGGCGGCTATCGCGATCAGATCTACGCGGTTGACATCACGCCACAAAAGCTGGACGCCATCGCAGCGATCAACGCCCAGGGCAATGATGTGAAGATCATCACCGATGATCCGGAAGTCGCCAGCGCCATCGCCGCCCATCCGGGCATTTTGCCGACCTTGATTGAGGTTGATTGCGGCGAGGGTCGCGGTGGCATTGCGTCGGATTCAGCCGTACTCGCGGAAATCGCCGAGCGCCTCGGTGCGCGCTGCGCCGGCATCATGACCCATGCCGGGCATTCCTATGCCGAGCGTAGCGAAGAGGGCATGCGCAAGGTAGCGGAGGCTGAGCGCGCCGGCGCCGTGCTAGCGGCCGAGCGTTTGCGCGGCATGGGCATCACGCCGCGCGTTGTCTCGGCCGGGTCTTCGCCCACCGCGCTTTACGGGCAATCCATGGCGGGCATTACGGATATTCGAGCCGGTGTTTATATGTTCGGTGATCTGTTCCAAGGCCAGATCGGCACGCATGGCATGGAAGATATCGCGGTGACGGTGCTTTCCGCCGTGACTTCCCGCAAGCAGGATCGCAATGCGGTGCTGATTGATGCGGGCGGCATTGCGCTTTCCAAGGATCGCAGCACCCAGGCGGCGCCGAAGGATCTCGGCTTCGGTGTCATGCTGGATCGCCATGGGAAATGGCGTTTTGGGGAGGCGATTGTGGCGCGCACCCATCAGGAACATGGCGAAGTGCGTGGCGCTGGCCCACTACCTTTCGCGGAACTTCCCGTGGGCGCCCTGGTGCGTGTGGCGCCGAACCATACCTGTCTGACCGTTGCAGCGCATGACCGTTACTACGTGGTGGATGGCGGGGATGAGGTAATTGCCGTCTGGGACCGGGTGAATGGCTGGTAGGACGCCCGCCCTGTCATGGAAATTTCATGTGCACCAAGCTTTGTTTCCATTATGCTGGAAACATGGAAACAGAATCCGCCGCCGCAGCCTTTGCCGCCTTGGGCCAGCCCACCCGTCTGGCCCTGATCCAAAACCTGCAAGGGGCAGGGCCTGAGGGCCTGCCTGCAGGCGAAATCGCCGAAGCTCTGGGTGTCCCGCCTTCCACGCTTTCATTCCATTTGCGTGCGCTGGAAGAAGCCGGGCTGATCACGCCGCAGCGCCAGGGACGCCAAGTGCTTTACGCCAGCGCCCCGGCGGCCTTTGCCGCTTTGGTCGGGTTTCTGGGTGGGGCAACCGCGCCCATCACCGGCCTGGGCCGGGCCATGCGGGTGCTGTTCCTCTGCACGCGCAATTCGGCGCGTTCCATCATGGCGGAAGCCATTCTTAACCGCATCGGTGCGGGGCGTTTTCGCGCCTATTCCGCCGGGTCGGAACCCGCGCCGGATGGGCCGCTGCCGGAAGTGCTCGCGCAGCTACAGGCGCTTGGGCATGATGTGGCGCCGCTGCGCTCCAAATCCTGGGAGGAGTTTATCGGCCCCGATGTGCCGCGTTTCGATTTCGTCATCGCGCTTTGCGATACGCTGGAAGGTCAGCGCTGCCCGGATTTTGGCGATACCATCACCAGCGCGGCCTGGCCCTTGCCGGACCCGGCGAAGTTTTCGGGCGGCGGCGCCGAACGCGCGACGCTACTAAATGAGCTTTATGCGGCGCTGCGGCGCCGGTTGGATGTTTTCACCAGCCTACCCTTCACCACCCTGGATCGCATGGCGTTGCAGGCGCGGATTGAAGCACTCGGCAATCCAATGGCGGGAGCACGGGCATGAAGGTTGGCATCAATGGCATGGGCCGCATCGGCCGCCTGGCATTTCGTGCCGCTTTCGGCGCGGCAGAACGCACCGAGGATGATCCGCGTCGCGCCAATCGGCTGGATATTGTGCATGTCAATGAAGTAAAAGGCGGTGCGGCGGCGACCGCGCATTTGCTGACTTTCGATAGCGTGCAGGGCCGTTGGCGCGCGCCCATCGCGGCGGAAGGTGCGGCTGCTTTGCGCATTGGTGATAAGCGCATTGGTTTCACGGAACACACGACACCGGCAGCGATCCCCTGGGGTGATCTTGGCGTTGATCTGGTGCTGGAATGCAGCGGCAAATTTCTGACCGAAGCGACTTTGCGTGGGCATCTCGACCGCGGGGCGAAGCGCGTGATTGTCGCGGCACCGGTCAAGGAAGCCTCAGTCCTCAATATCGTGGTGGGCGTGAATGATGCGCTTCATGATCCCGCACGCCACCCGATTGTCACCGCCGCATCCTGCACTACCAATTGCCTCGCCCCCGTGGTGAAAGTGGTGCATGAGGCGATTGGCATCAGGCATGGCCAGATCACCACCATCCACGACCCCACCAATACCAATGTAGTGACGGATGCGCCGCATAAGGATTTGCGCCGCGCGCGTTCGGCCATGCTGTCCTTGCAACCCACTACCACAGGCAGTGCAACGGCGATTGCGCTGATCTATCCTGAATTGAAGGGTAAACTGAATGGCCATGCGGTACGGGCGCCTGTTTTGAATGCTTCCCTCACCGATTGCGTGTTTGAATTGCAGCGCGCCACCAGCGCCGAGGAGTTAAATGCGCTGTTCCGCGCCGCCGCAGAAGGCCCGCTGGCCGGTATTCTGGGCTATGAGGATCGGCCCTTGGTTTCCGCCGATTACGCGCGGGATACGCGCAGTTCCATCATTGATGCGCCATCCACCCTGGTGACGGATGGCACCATGGCGAAAATCTATGCCTGGTATGACAATGAAATGGGCTATGCCTGCCGCATGGTGGATCTGGCCTGTATCATGCAAGCGCGCGGCATCTGATATGCGCAACTACGCCATCGTCACCGCCGCCTATTGGGGTTTTACGCTGACCGATGGCGCCTTGCGCATGCTGGTGCTGCTCTATTTCCACAAGCTTGGCTATTCGCCCTTTTCGCTGGCTTTCCTGTTCCTGCTGTATGAAGCAGCGGGTATTGGCGCCAACCTTATAGGCGGCTGGCTTGCCACACGCTTTGGCATTGCGCGCATGCTGGCGGTGGGGCTTACCGCACAAATCGCCGGGTTCCTGATGCTGTCGGCGCTATCGCCCGATTGGGTGCCGGCCATGGCGCTGGTTTGGGTGGTGTTGGCGCAAGGCATTTGCGGCATTGCGAAGGATATTACCAAAACCGCCTCCAAATCCGCCATCAAACTCACAGCGGGCGATGCGGCGGGCCGCCTGTTCCGCTGGGTGGCGTGGTTCACCGGCAGCAAGAACGCGATGAAGGGCGTGGGGTTTTTCTTGGGCGGCGTATTGCTGGAAGCACTTGGCTTTCAGGGGGCGCTTTGGTTGATGGCGGCGCTGCTTGGGCTGGTGCTGCTCGGCGTTGTCGCCTCCCTGCCGCCGCTCATGGGCAAGGCGAAGGCGTCAGCTTCCATGCGGGAATTCATGGCGCGGGATCGCGGTGTCAATCTGCTCGCTGCCGCACGGGTGCTGTTGTTTGGTGCGCGCGATGTCTGGTTTGTGGTGGCGCTGCCCGTGTTTCTCTATTCCTCGGGTTGGAGCTTTGCGGCGGTGGGTGGTTTCCTCGCCATTTGGACCATCGGCTACGGCCTGGTGCAGGCGGCTGCGCCATCTTTGATCCAGCGCAGCGCCGATGGGCTGAGCGCGGAAGTGCCGGCTGCGCGACTTTGGTGCCTTGGCCTTGCGGTGATTCCGCCCGCGCTGATGGCGGCACTATGGTTGCAGGCGGGCCGCGCTGATCTGGTCCTGGTGGCGGAGCTTTTGGTTTTTGGCTTTGCCTTTGCGGTGAATTCCTCGCTCCATTCCTATCTGATCCTGGCCTATGCCGGCTCCAAAAAAGCCGCCGAGGATGTGGGCTTTTACTACGCCGCCAATGCCGCTGGGCGCTTTGCCGGCACGCTGCTTTCGGGCTTGCTCTATCAAATGGCCGGCATCATGGGCGCTTTGGCAGGCGCTGCGGTGATGCTCGGGCTTTGTTGGGCCATCACGCTTGCACTTCCGGATGATCGGGCGGCTTGCGCTGAAGCGCGCTGAGCGCAAGACTTGGCCCCTGACAAAGGGGGCCGCCATGCTGAAACGTGCCGAATTTCTCGCAGGCTTCGGTGCAAGCCTGTTTGTGCTGACCCAAGGTGCCACGGCGCAGCCCATGCCGGGCGGCGTGCTGCGCGTTGGCATCAAGCTCAGCCCAACATCGATGGACCCGCAATTCCGCTTGGCGGGTGAACAAAACCTGTTGCGCGGCTGCCATGCGCGGCTGATCAGCATGACGCCAGATGGCAAGCCAACACCAGGCATTGCGCAATCCTGGCGCGCGGTGGGCAATGGTCGCGCCTGGGAAATCACGCTGAACCCGGCGGCAAAATTCAGCGATGGCAGCCCAATCACATCACAAGACGTCGCCTTTTCCATCCGGCGCATTCCGCGCCTTGAAGGCTCGGCTGGCGGCTATCAGATATTTGTCCGCGCCATCAAGGATATCGAAATCCTGGACGCCGGGCGCCTGCTGATCAAAACGGAAGAACCCTATCCCTTCATGGCGGAGGATCTGACGGAAATCGCCATTGTCGCGGCATCGCTGGGTGAGGATTTCAAGCCTGCCGATTTTAACGCTGGCAAGGCGCGGGTATTCTCCGGCCCCTATGCGTTGGTGGATTACCGCTTTGGGGAATTCGTCACCATGCGCCGCAACCCGCATTGGTTCGGCGCCAAGCCAGAATTCGAAGAAGTACAATTCCGCGTCATCCCGAATGATTCCGGGCGCATCGCCGCGCTGCTTTCGGGCGATGTGCAGGCGATAGATGAGGTCTCCATCCCCGATATCGCGCGGCTGCGCAGCAATAACGCGATGGATGTCACCCAAATTGCCGGCATGCGCGTGATGTATGTAGCGCTGGATATGGACCGTGATGTAACGCCCCATATCCGCGACAATAATGGCCAGGCAATGACGAAGAATCCGCTCAAGGATGTGCGGGTCAGGTTGGCACTATCGCATGCGATCAATCGCACGGCGATTGTGGATCGTGTGATGGAAGGGGCGGCTTCTGTTGCATCTGATGTGCTGCCGCCTGGCACGCCGGGAACATCTCCGCGCCTCAAGCCTGTCGCCTTTGAACCAGATCGCGCGCGGCGCCTGCTGGCGGAAGCGGGCTATCCGAATGGGTTTCAAATCACCATCCACGCCACGAATGACCGCTACCCGAATGATGAAAAAGTGGCCCAAGCCATCGCGCAATTCTGGACGCGCATTGGCGTGAAAACCGAAGTGCAAACCATGCCCAATGCGGCCTATTTCCCGGCCGCCGCGCGGCAGACCTTCACGGTAATGGCGGCGCAATATGGCGCGGATAACATCAGCTACGCCTATCGGGCGTTGCTCCATACGTTTAACCGAGCCGCCGGGCTTGGCACCGCCAATCGCACGCGCCATTCCAGCCCGCGCGCCGATGCGCTGGTAGCGGAAGCGCTGAAGACCATGGATGAAGCCAAGCGCAATGCGCTTTTCGCGCAAGCGACTGATATCGCGATTGGTGAGGAAGCGATCATGCTGATGATCTACTACCCAGCCTATGTTTATGCCGCACGCAAGCCTGTCTCCACAGTGCCTTACTACAATGGCGCCTTCCTGCCGCAGGGCCTGGTGCGGCGCTGAATTCTTATGAAGACGCTTCTCGTCATTCACCATTCCATGACGGATGGCGCGCGGCAGATGGCGCAAGCCGCACTCGAAAGGGCCATGGCGGAAGGCAATACCGCCGTCGGTGGTCTGCATGCGACCGAAGCGGCGCCTGAGGATTTACTGGCCGCCGATGGCTATATTTTCGCTACACCGGAAAACCTGGCCAGCATGGCCGGCGTGATGAAGGATTTTTTTGATCGCTGCTACTACCCGCTGCTCGATCAAATCCAGGGGCGGCCTTACGCAACCATGATCTGCGCCGGGTCTGATGGTACGGGCGCCGCGCGGCAAATCGCGCGCATCGCCACGGGTTGGCGGCTCAAGCCCATTGCAGAACCGCTGATCATCATCACCGGCGCACAAACGCCCGAAGCCATCACCGCGCCAAAGATTATCAAGGCAGCAGACCTTGCGCGCTGCGAGGAACTCGGCGCCGCATTCGCTGCCGGGCTGGCTGCTGGAATATTCTAGTGCGCTTCCAGTTCACTTTAGTTCACCGGAAACGCACTAAATCTTCGTTGGGTCGCATTTTCCGAGGCGCCAAGTGATTCCACTTGGCTTGAAAATGCTCCACTTCAGCTTTCCGGCTTCAGCCCAAGCCGACGGATCAACCCACCCCAGCGCGCGATATCGGAAGCAAGCAAGGCGCGGAATGACGCCGTATCACTCCCCACCACGGTGAAGCCCGCGGTTTCCAAAGCGCGGCGCTGATCGGGCACAGCAAGCGCCTTGCCGGTTTCCTCCGCCACCCGAGCGATGCGATCCGCTGGAAAACCGGCCGGCGCGAAAAGCCCAATCCAGGCAATCGCCGGATCGGATGGCACGCCCGCTTCCGCCATGGTTGGCACTTCCGGCAAAGCGGGAAAACGCTCGGCACTCGTCACCGCCAGCGCCCGCACGGAACCATCGCGCACCTGGCCCAGCACGCCGCCGGTTGCGGCGAAAAACGCCTGAATGCGCCCCGCCACCAAATCCAGCACGGCCTGACCCACCGCGCGATAGGGTACATGCACCGCCTCAAAACCCTGCGACGCCGCCAAATCTTCCATCACCAGATGGGAAAGCGTGCCCGGCCCGGTAGAGGCATAGCTGATCTTGCCGGGATTGGCCTTGGCGAAAGCAACGAACTCGGCGGCATTGCGCGCGGGTACGGAAGGATGCACCACCAGCACGAACGGTAGCCGCGCCAAAAGGCTAATAGGTGCGAGGTCGGTCGCTGGGTCATAGCCCAGCGCCGGGTTCAGAATTTTCGCTGTGCTGCCCGGCCCGCCAATGGTCACCCCCAGCGTATGACCATCCGTCGCGCGCGCCACGGCTTCCGTGCCGATATGCCCGCCGCCGCCGGCGCGGTTTTCCACAATCACCGGCTGGCCCAGCACCTGCTGCAAATGCGGCGCAATGGCGCGTGCCGCGAGGTCCGGCGTCGAGCCCCCCGGAAAAGCGCAAATGATCCGTACTGGCCGATCCGGCCAAGCCGATTGCGCGCTTGCCGTGCCTGGGCCGGCGGCAAGCCCTGCGCCAAGCACGAGAAGAGAGCGGCGATTGAAGCTGTCCATGAAGTGATGCCCGGTCAAAATACCTCCTCACAATGGCGTGAGGCCGCGCGGGCTGCAAGATTACCTCTGGCTTGGTCCGGCTTCGATCAGCGCCAAATTCTGTGCGGCCAGATCGGCGGCAGCGCTGTCAGGGGCCAATTCCAGCACCCTTTCCCAATCGCGCCGCGCGGCCTCGCCCTCACCGCGCAACTGGCGCAGAATACCGCGTTCCAAAAGCGCTTCCACATTACGTGGTGCAAGGCGCAGCGCGGTAGTGATGCTGTCTTCCGCCGGGCGCAGCCTTTCCAAGCGACGCTGGGCAGCAGCGCGCCAGATCCAAGCTTCAGCGCGATCCGCATCCAAAACCACAGCAAGGTCAAGATCAGCGAGTGCACCCGGCACTTGCCCCAGCGCAAGCCGCGCCATGGCGCGTTCCAAAAGCAAATCCGGGTCTTGCGGTGTGAGCGCTAGCGCCAAGCTTGCAGCGGCCGCGGCGCGTTGCGGTTTGCCGGCCGCGCGCCAAGCTTCCGCCGCCTGACCGAATACCGCCGCACGCGCGGCAATCCCGGCTTCGCTGCGGGCCGCGATGCGTTCAAGCGCCTCGGCCGCCGGATCGGCCTCCCCCAGGCTAAGCTGTGCAAGGGCTTCGCATTGCGCCGCCCCTTCGCCGCCGCCCTGCATATGCCAATCCCGCGCAAAGCCGCGCGCGCCGGTGGGATCAACCAGCAAAAGGTCAAGGCAGCGCCCATATTCCGGCGCCTGGGAAAGCCGAGGCGGCTCAGGCGGCACAGGCAGCGCGGAATCCTGCTGAGTAGGGGACAGCACCCCCGAAAGCCACAGACCGCCCGCCGCGCCCACAACCAAGAGCGCGGTGGCAACCCCGATCAGCTTCATGGGCGTTTGCATCATCGCCTACAGAATAGCCTAGAGCGCCCATAATGTTAGCATGCTACCCTAGCGACTGAACGAATTATGATGGTGCGTGACGGAAAAACCATGGAACAGAACAAGCTGCTGATCATTGCCGGGCTGGGCTATGCCGGGCGCGCGGTTGCCGAGGCCGCCTCTACCGCCGGTTGGCGCGTGATTGGCACCTCGCGCCAGCCAGAGGCGGTGAGGGCACCGCCCGGGGTTGAGGTAATCAGCTTCGATGCCGCCGGCCCGGCCTTTGCGGCGGCAAGCCATTGGCTGATCACCACACCACCTGATGAGGCCGGAGACCCCGTGCTGCGCCGCCATGCCGCTGCGCTTGCTTCAGGGAAGCAGCGCTGGATCGGCTATCTTTCCACCACAGGGGTTTATGGTGACCGCGCCGGCGGCACGGTGGATGAGGCGACACCCCCCGCGCCCGGCCAGCCGCGCAGCCAAAGGCGCCTGGCGGCAGAGGAAGCCTGGCGTGCGGCGCGACCTGCTGGTGCGGTGCTGGATCTTTGTCGCGTTGGTGGGATTTACGGGCCGGGGCGCGCGCCCTTTGCCGAATTGCGCGCGGGCGTCGCGCGGTGCGTGGTGAAGCCCGGCCATAGCTTCAGCCGCATTCACCGCGATGACATTGCCCATGCGGTGATGGCCGCCATCAGCAACCCGCCCCCGCCCGGCTGCCGTGTGTTGAATTTTGTGGATGATGTACCGGCGGAAAGTGCCGCAGTGATGGAAGAAGCCGCGCGGCTTTTGGGGATGCCGCCACCCGCGGCGGTTCCTTTTGAAGAAGCGCGCTTGAGCATGTCGCCTATGGCGCTTTCCTTCTGGTCGGAAAATCGCCGTGTGGCGAATGCCGCGACCAAGGCAGCACTTGGGATTGCATGGCGGTATCCGAGTTATCGGGAGGGGTTGGCGGTATCCCTAGCCGAGGAGTGACGCCACCGTCTCCCCCAACAACGCCAAATCCGCTTCTCGAGAAAGCCGATGATCCCCATCCTTGATCAGCGTCACGCGCACATCGCTGCCCGTCACCGCTTCCGCGATGCGCAGCGCATGGCGCCAGGGCACATCCGGGTCCGCCTGGCCTTGCAGAATGCGCAAAGGACATTCAAGCGCGATTGGCGCCCGCAGCAAAAGCTGGTTGCGGCCATCTTCAATCAAGGCGCGGGTGATGGGATAAGGCGCGCCGTATTCGCTTGGCCGATGCCACACACCATCGCGCATAATCGCCTCACGTATCGCGGGTGGAAATTCTGCCCACATCAAATCCTCGGTGAAATCCGGCGCCGGCGCTATGCCGATCAACGCCCGCACCGGCACCTTGCGGCGCACGGCCAGCAGCAGCGCAATCCAGCCACCCATGGATGACCCGATCAGGATTTGCGGGCCTTCCGTCAGCGCCGCAATCACGCATGCCGCATCCTCAGCCCAACGCCCAATGGTGCCATCGGCGAACCGGCCTTCGGATGTGCCATGGCCGGAATAATCAAAGCGCAAAAACGCCTGCCCGCGCGCCGCACACCAGCCCGCGAGGAACTCGGCCTTGCTCCCCGTCATGTCGCTATTGAAGCCACCCAGGAACACTATGCCAGGGCCGCGCCCGGCGATGCGTCGCCAGGCCAGGTGCACGCCATCGCCGCGATCAAGCCGCCCGGTTTCTTCCTTCATGCGCGCGGCAATCCGCGCGCGGCGAGTGAAGCGAACAACGCGCCAATGCCATAGCGCCAGGGCGGGCATTCATCGGTCCGATCGACCTCATTCACCAGCACACCCAGCCGCGGCGATGCAATCCGCACCACATCCCCTTCGCGATGGGTAAAGCCCATGCCGGGCGCGCCGCGATCCTTTGCCGGCGAAAACGGCGTGCCGAGATAGAGCACCGCGCCATCCGGATATTGATGATGCGCGCCGATCATTTGCGCGACCACATCCGCCGGGTCGCGGCTGATGGCGCCGACCGGCCCGCTTTCCGCCAATTCAAATCCATCACGCCCAGTGATGGTCAGGCTGAGTTCCGCGCGGCGTACATCTTCCAAAGTAAAGCCCGCATCAAACAGCCGGATCATCGGCCCCGGCGCGGCGGAGGCGTTATTGTCCTTGGCACGCCCCAGCAATAGCGCGCTCCGCCCTTCCACATCCCGCAAATTCACATCATTGCCGAGAGTGGCGCCCTGAATGCGCCCCTTGCCATTCACCACCATCACCGCTTCCGGCTCGGGATTGGACCAGGCGGAGACAGGATGCACGCCAATCTTGCTGCCCGTGCCAACGGAAGCCATGGCGGGGCATTTTGTGAAAATCTCCGCATCCGGGCCAATGCCCACTTCCAGATACTGGCTCCACCAGCCCTTTTGCAGCAACGCGGTTTTAAGGCGCATGGCTTCCGCGCTGCCGGGAATGATCGCGGCCAGATCATCGCCGATGATGCCGCGAAATTCAGCGCGCACCGCTTCCGCCTGGCCGGCATCGCCGCGGCAGCGTTCTTCCACCACGCGTTCCAGCATGCTGCGCACATAGGTCACGCCGGCGGCCTTCACCGTTTGCAGATCAATGGGCGACAGCAGGAAGGGCTTGGCAGGATCGCGCGCATCCCAGGCGGAATTGGCCAATAGCGCTGCAAGATCAAGCGTGATGGGCTCACCGCGCGCGGAGATGGCGCCAATCGCGTCATCTTCTTCCAGAAAACGAGAAGCAGTGCCGAAGGCCGGCGTCAGGTCATAAGCCGCGCCGCGCGCGAAGCCGATCACGCAGGGCCCTTCGGGCCGCATGATGCGGGCGCAGAAATGCCCCTCGGCGAAATCCATCGGCAAATGGCTGGAAGTGATCTGCATGGCGCCCCCCGTTTTTGCCCCGGCATTTTGCGTGAAGTGGCGCCTTATCGCCAGGGTGCTTGCGCTGCATCAAGAAGCGGGTGGGCGAATTCGGTTTGTCTGACACCATGCAGGAAATGATCGCCGCGCCCGCCTATGGCATCGGACACCCCTTCCTTTCCGCCGCCGGGGCTGCGGCTGCCCGCGCCCTGATGGCCGCCGCCATACCGATCACGGTGCACCGCCGGGATGTGATTTTCGCGCCCGAGGCCGAGCCAGAGGCGCTTTACCTTTTACTTGAAGGCTCGGTTGGGCTGTCCATGCAGAGGGCGGATGGCGCGCCGGGCCTGCTGGAGATTATCGGCCCCGGAGAGTGCTTTTTGATGCCGGCGGTGATTATGGGTGGCGCCTGGCCCTTTGGCGCCGAGGCTTTGGCCCCAAGCCACCTGCTCCGCATCCCCCTTGCGGCCTTCCACGCCACCATGGCCGAGGAGCCGCAGCTCGCTGAGGCAAGCCTCACGCAAATGGCGCGGCAATGGCGGGTTCTGGCGGATCAATTGCGTGACATGAAGCTTACCAAGGCAAGCGAACGCGTGGCGCATTTCCTGACCGGGCGGCTGATGCCTGGCGGGCGTGTTGCCATGCCCGAACCCCGCGCGGCCATTGCAGCGAGGCTAGGCATGACGCCGGAAAGCCTCTCACGCGTCATGCATGGGCTGGAAGCGGCGGGGCTGGTGCGGCTGCAAGGAAGACGCGTGGAAGTGCCGGATGCCGAAGCCCTGAACCAGGCGACCCGGGCTTCCGGCGTTTAATTTAAGCAGTTAGGCTTCCTCAAAATGGAGGATTGCCCATGGCCCGCGTACCCGATTTGACAGTGGATGATCTGGCGGAAGCCGATCGGGACCTGCTGAAGCGCCCGATTGCCTTGCATAAGGCGCTGGTCAATAGCCCTAAGGCGGCGCGTGCCTTTTCCGGCCTTGGGCAATTCATTCGCTACGGGTCGCGACTCGACCCGCGCCTTCGGGAATTGGCCATTCTGCAAGTGGGCTGGCAGGCGCGTTCACCTTATGAATGGTCGCATCACGTGAAAATTGGCAAGGATTTTGGCGTCAGCGATGCCGATATCCGGGGCCTGATCGCGGAAAGCGCCGGGCAGGCTTCGGCGCTTGAACCTCTGGCGAAGCTGGTGCTGTTGGCCGCGCGGGAAGCCGCTGCGGGGCCGGGGGTGAGCGAGGCCACTTATAAGGCGCTGGCGGCGCATTTCGACCATGAACTGATGGTGGATCTGGTGGTGACCATTTCTTTTTACTGCGCGGTGGTGCGCGCCCTTTCATCCCTGGCGATTGAAGTTGAGCCCGAATACCAGCCCTATCTGGATCAATATCCACTGCCGACATGACGGGTATTTTTAGTAAACTCCTGATTCAAAACAGTTAAATTTACCGGCCAGGGTTAGCAAACACCCCGGCCGAGACAGCTTTTCAGCGAAAGAGCGCCCCAGCTCTACATCCTGGGGTTGCGAAAAATTTTCGATTTAAGGGGTCCTTCAGCCTGCGCGTTAACCTTTTGGTTAATGCTTCCGATGAAGAATGCGTCAACCGAGGAGAGCGGGCGACGATGGAACTACGGATGGTCAAGGCCGGGGTGTTGGATATGGCGGTGGAAATGCACGGCCCCGAAACCGGGCCGGCTGCGATCCTGCTCCATGGCTTTCCCGACGACGCCCGCGCCTGGGATGGCGTGGCGCCGGAGCTTGCCGCCCAGGGGTTTCGCGTTCTGGTGCCTTATCTGCGAGGCTATGGCCCGACCCGCTTTCTGGATGCGGCAATGCCGCGCTCCGGCGAACAGGCGGCCCTTGGGGCGGATTTGCTGGCGCTGATGGATGCGCTGGCAATCCCGAAGGCGATACTGGCCGGGTATGATTGGGGCGGGCGGGCAGCCTGCGTTGTCTCGGCCCTTTGGCCGGAACGGGTGATCGGCCTAGTTTCCGCAAATGGCTATAATATTCAAGATATTGCGGGGAGTATCCGCCCCGCCGCGCCAGCGCAGGAAGCGCGCCATTGGTATCAATGGTACCTGCAAACAAATAGGGGCGCGGCGGGCCTGGCCGAGAATCGGCGGGAGCTTTGTGAGCTTCTGTGGCGTCTCTGGTCGCCCAATATGGGCTTTACTGCCGAAAGCTACGCCAAAACGGCGGCCAGCTTCGACAATCCTGATTTTGTGGCGGTTGCTGTGCATTCCTATCGCCATCGGCACAGGGCGGTGGCGGGCGATTCGGCCTATGCGGCGATTGAAGCCCGCCTTGCCGCCCGCCCGATGATCACGGTGCCAAGCCTGGTTTTGCATGGGGCGGAGGATGGTGTGGACCCGCCGGGCAATAGCGCCGGCTGCGCGCGGCATTTCACCCAGCTTCTGGCGCGCAAGGTTGTTCCAGTTTCTGGGCACTTCCTACCGCGCGAGTCCTCGGCTGAATTTTTAGCCGCGATTCACCTTTTGGTAAGCGCTTATTAGGAGAGAAATGACCAATGGTCGTAAAAATCTGTCGAAAAACTCATTTTAAGTATATTTCTTTATCAAGAAATTTACTTTTTTGGACGAATATGTGTCCAGGGAAGCGGGGGGAAGAAATTTCCTATTTCAATTCCCTTCGAAACTCGGTAAAAACCCTCTAGTCGGTCAAAAGGAGCGATCAAATGCGTGTACTTCTAGTAGAGGATGATCCTACAACGGCGCGTGGCATTTCGTTAATGCTTCGTCATGCCTCCATGATTGTGGAAACGGCGGATACGGGGGAAGAAGCCCTCGAACTCGCGAAACTCTATGATTATGACATCATCGTTTTGGATCTGATGTTGCCGGATTTGGATGGCGGCGAAGTCGTGCGTCGTCTGCGCGCTGGTCGCGTGGAAACGCCGGTGTTGATCCTGTCGGGCGTCAGCCGCCCGCAAACCAAGGTGAAGGTCTTCGGCATGGGTGCCGATGATTTCATCACCAAGCCTTTCGACCAGCAGGAGCTGGTCGCGCGTATCCAGGCCATTGTGCGCCGCGCGAAGGGTTTCAGCCAGCCAACCCTGCAGGTTGGCGCGCTGCAACTCAATATCGGTTCACGCGAAGTGGCGGTTGGTGGCAATCCTGTCCATCTGACCGGCAAGGAATACGCGATCCTGGAATTGCTCGCGCTCCGCAAGGGCGTTGTGCTGACCAAGGAAGTTTTCCTGAACCACCTTTATGGCGGCATTGATGAGCCTGAAGTGAAGATCATTGATGTCTTCATCTGCAAGCTCCGCAAGAAGCTCGCCACCGCTGGCGGCGCTGATCTGATTGGCACCGTTTGGGGCCGCGGCTATGTTCTGCGTGAACAGAATGAACGTGCCGAATTCTGGGGTGGCAGCGCGAAGCCCGCCATCAGCGGTCCTGGCGTCCAAGCTGCCTGAGCTGTTGTTTCGAAACCAGGTTCCGTCAGGCATCACAGCCTGACGGGATCGGGGTTTCTGAAAAAACTCTTTGCCGAATATCCTGGCTTGATCATCGGAACCGCAAAGCGGTTGCTGGGATCGAGCCTTTCTGTTCAGTGACCGATCCCTGGGCATGGCGCAAAATGCGCGATTGCCCCGGGGACGTCATTGCATCGCCTTTTTGTGAATTATTCATAACGAAATATGTTGGGCAATGTTGCATGGGCGGGAGCCTGCGGGGCAGCATGACTTGAGAAAAACGGCATAGCTGTCTAGCTTGATGTCGCAATGCCAACACCCAAGAATCGAATCCCGCTGTTTTTTGTCATCGCGCCAGCGCTTGGGGTCGCGGCATGGCTCGGCATCGGCAAGGTGGGGCTTGAGCTTCTGGCGCTGGTCATGCTGGCGGTGTTGCTTTCCAATGTTGTCGCTGCGGTGCATCACGCTGAAATCGTCGCGCTGCGTGTCGGCGAACCCTATGGTGGGTTGCTGCTCGCATTGTCAGTGACCGTGATCGAAGCGGGTTTGATCATTTCATTGATGCTGTCGGGTGAACCAAAACCCACCCTGATGCGCGATACCATGATTGCAACCATCGTCCTGGTACTTCACGGCATTGCTGGTCTTGCCATTCTGGTCGGTGGCGTCATCCATCGGGAGAATCGCTTTCGGGTTCCGGGGGCGAATGCGCTTCTGGCGGTACTGATGCCATTGGCTGTCCTGGTGCTGGTCCTGCCAAATCATACCGTTTCGGCGCCAGGCCCTTTTCTGAGTAATGCCCAATTGGCCTATGTCGCGCTGGTGTGTCTTGTGATTTATGGGGCCTTTCTTTTTATCCAGACGCGTTGGCACAGGGAATACTTCCTGCCGGTGGAAAGCGCAGAAGATGAAGCGCATGCGCGCCCGGGGCTGCGCCTTGCCTTGTATTCCTTTATGTTGCTCTGCGTTTCGCTTTTTTCCGTTGTCATGCTCGCCAAGGGCATTGCGCCGGCGCTGGAAGATGGTGTGGCGCAGCTTGGCGCCCCGGCGGCGATTGTTGGTGTGATTGTCGCCGCCATCGTACTGATGCCGGAAGCGGGCGCGGCCCTGAGGGCGGCTGCAAATAACCGCATGCAGGCAGCAATCAATCTTTCGCTTGGCAGTGGTGTTGCCTGCATTGGCTTGACCCTGCCGGCAGTGGCCTTTGTCTCCTGGTGGTTTGATATGCCCCTTACCCTTGGTATTTCGGCGAATAATTCCGTGATGCTTTTCTTGGGTTTCGCGGTGGCCATGCTGACTTACGGCACGGGGCGCACCAATATCCTTTCGGGCATTATCCATCTGGTCCTGGCGGCGACCTTCGTTTTCACGATTTTCGCGCCGTGAACCACGGCGACCCGCCAGCCCACCACCGGGCCGGCGGTTGCCTGAGGCCGCCCCGCGCCCTATAGCGCCCAGGGTCTATTCACAGCCATCAAGGTTCCCCCGCACGTGGCCACCATCGCCGCCCCCGACGCGCCCAACCTCGCGCTCGCCGCCCAGGCGGCCATCCTTGCCCGTCCGCTCGATGACCCCCGCCGCATGGCCAATGCCATCCGCACATTGGCGATTGACGCGGTGGAGCAAGCCAAATCCGGCCATCCCGGCATGCCCATGGGCATGGCCGATGCCGCAACCGCGCTGTTTGCCGGTTTCCTGAAATATGACGCCGCCGACCCGCGCTGGCCGGATCGGGACCGCTTTGTGCTGTCTGCCGGCCATGGGTCCATGCTGCTTTACGCCCTGCTCCATCTGACCGGGCATGAGGGTATGGGGGCGGAGGAGCTTCGTCGCTTCCGCCAGCTCCATTCCCCCGCCGCCGGCCATCCGGAATTCGGCGAGCATCCGGGGATTGAAACCACCACCGGCCCGCTCGGCCAGGGGATTTCCACCGCGGTCGGCATGGCGATGGCGGAACGCATGATGGCGGCGCGATTCGGTGCCTCCTTGGTGGATCATCGCACCTGGGTGATCGCTTCCGATGGCGATTTGCAGGAAGGCGTCGCGCATGAGGCGGCTGCCCTGGCCGGCCATTACGGGCTTTCCAGGCTGACGGTGCTTTGGGATGACAATCATATCTCGATTGATGGCGACACTGCGCTGTCATTTTCGGAAGATGTGCTGAAGCGCTTCCAGGCCTATGGCTGGGCCGTGCGGCGCGTGGATGGGCATGATGCGGGCGCATTGGCCGCCGCCATGTCCTGGGCCATGCGCAACCGGAAGCCGACGCTGATCGCCTGCCGGACCATTATTGGCCTTGGCGCGCCGACCAAGGCGGGCACGGCGGGCAGCCATGGGGCGCCACTCGGTGCCGCTGAAGCCGCCGCTGCCAAGCAGGCGCTCGGCTGGACGGCAGCGCCCTTTGAAGTGCCGGCCGATATCAAGGCGCTCTGGGAGGCTGCCGGGCGGCGCGGCGCCGGCGCGCGGCGTTCCTGGCTGAAGCGCATCGCGAAACACCCGCAACGTGCCGAGTTTGAACGCGCCATGGCCGGCCGCCTGCCGGAAGCCTGGAATGAGGCGCTATCCGCACTCCGCGCCCAGATCGCGACCGACAAGCCGAAGCTCGCGACGCGCGTGTCAAGCCAAAAGGCGCTGGAGGCTTTGGTGCCATCCGTGCCGGAAATGGTCGGTGGCTCAGCGGATTTGACCGGTTCCAACAATACCAATGTGAAGGGCGTGCCGGCGATTGCGCCAGGCAATTTCAGCGGGCGCTTCGTGCATTGGGGCGTGCGGGAACATGGCATGGCGGCGGCGATGAATGGCATGGCGCTGCATGGCGGCATCATTCCCTATAGCGGCACCTTTTTGGTATTTGGCGATTACCTGCGCCCTGCCGTGCGGCTTGCCGCTTTGATGCGCCAGCGCGTCATTCATGTGCTGACACATGATTCGATTGGCCTTGGCGAGGATGGGCCGACGCATCAGCCGGTAGAACATCTCGCTTCCTTCCGCGCCATGCCGAATGTGCATGTGTTCCGCCCGGCGGATGCGATGGAAACCGCCGAATGCTGGGAATTGGCGCTGCGCCGGGCGGATGGGCCATCCTTGCTCGCGCTATCCCGCCAGAACCTGCCGGCCTTGCGCAGCGATGCGGCGGAAAACCGCTCGGCCCGCGGTGGCTATGTGCTGGCGGAAGCCGATGGCGCGCGCCAGGCGACGCTGATTGCCACGGGCAGCGAAGTTTCGCTGGCGATGACCGCACGGGATGCCTTGCAGGCAGCGGGCATTGCGACCGCCGTGGTGTCTATGCCGTGTTGGGAATTGTTTGCCGCACAGGATGATGCCTATCGCGCCAGCGTGCTCGGCAGCGCGCCGCGGTTTGGCATTGAAGCGGCGGTTGGCTTTGGCTGGGAACGCTGGCTTGGCGCGGATGGCGTTTTCATTGGCATGGCGGGCTTTGGTGCCTCGGCGCCCGCCGATGATCTGTTCAAGCATTTCGGCATTACGCCGGATGCGGTGGTGCAGGCCGTACGCAAGCGGCTTGGGGTTTGATTTCAGCTCTTCTGGGGAAGGAAAATATCATGGCCGTAAAAGTTGCCATCAATGGGTTTGGGCGCATCGGGCGCCTGGTGCTGCGCGCGATGATTGAAAGCAATCGCCGCGATGTGGAATGCGTTGCGATCAATGACCTTGGCAGTGTGGAAGCCAATGCGCATCTGTTCCGTTATGACAGTGTGCATGGCCGCTTCCCCGGCGAAGTCGCGGTGGATGGCAACAAGATCATCATTACCGCCAATGGCCGAATTTATGCGCCGATTATCGTGAGCGCTGAGCGTGACCCGACCAAGGTGCCCTTCCAGGGCGTTGATGTCGCCATGGAATGCACCGGCATTTTCACCAGCAAGGAAAAGGCTTCCGCGCTGATCACCGCCGGCGCGCGCAAGGTGGTGATCTCCGCCCCTGGCGATAACGCAGACGCGACCATTGTCTATGGCGTCAATCACAAGACGCTGACCAAGGACATGACGGTGATTTCCAACGCGTCCTGCACCACGAATTGCTTGGCACCCGTGGCCAAGGTGCTGCATGAGAATTTCGGCATTCTGCGCGGCTATATGGTGACGATCCACGCCTATACGGGCGATCAGAACACCGTGGATACGCTCCACAAGGACCTGCACCGCGCCCGCGCCGCGGCGGTTTCCGCTATCCCGACCTCGACCGGCGCGGCCAAGGCCGTGGGCCTGGTGATGCCGGAATTGAAGGGCAAGCTGGATGGCACGGCCATTCGCATCCCAACGCCCAATGTCTCGCTCGTGTCGCTGGATTTCGTGCCCGCCAAGGAAGGTGTGACGAAGGAGGCTGTGAATGCCGCGATGAAGGCGGCGGCTGAGGGCGAATTGAAGGGCATTCTTGGCTACAATACCGAACCGCTGGTCAGCATTGATTTCAACCACAACCCGGCGTCTTCCACCTTTGATGCGACGCAGACGCAGGTGGTGGATGGCGGGCTGGTGCGCGTGCTGTCCTGGTATGACAATGAATGGGGTTTTTCGAACCGCATGAGCGATACCGCCGCGCTGTTCGGTTCCCTTTGATGTGGTCTTAAGGGGCAGCGCGCCACGTGCTGCCCCATCCCTGCCCGAGGTTCCGTCATGGCTTTCAAGACAATTGATGCGCTTCCCGCCAAGGGTCAGCGCGTATTGCTGCGCGCTGATTTGAATGTGCCAGTCAAGGATGGCCGCATCACGGATCGCACCCGCATCGAACGGCTTTGCCCGACCATCGCCGAATTGGCGCATAAGGGTGCCCGCGTTGTGGTGCTGAGCCATTTTGATCGGCCCAAGGGCAAGCGCGTGCCGGAGATGTCGCTGAAGCCGATGCAGGAAGCCTTGGCGGCAGCACTGCATCGCCCGGTTGCCTGGTGCGACGATTGCGTGGGTGAAGCCGCCGAAGCGGCCGTGGCGGCGCTGGCCGATGGTGATGTGTTGCTGTTGGAAAACACGCGCTTTCATCCCGGTGAGGAAAAGAATGACCCCGCCATGGCGGCCGCACTCGCCAAGCTTGGCGATGCTTTCGTGAATGATGCGTTCTCAGCAGCGCATCGCGCCCATGCCAGCACGGAAGGTGTCGCGCGGCTGCTGCCGGCCTATGCCGGGCGGTTGATGGAAGCTGAATTGAAGGCGCTGGATGCGGCGCTCGGCAATCCCGCGCGGCCGGTGGTGGCGATTGTTGGCGGTGCCAAGGTTTCGACCAAGCTTGAATTGCTCGGCAATCTTTGCAGCAAGGTTGATGTGCTGGTGATTGGCGGCGCCATGGCCAATACCTTCCTCGCCGCGCAGGGCCATGGCATGGGCAAATCCCTGCAGGAAGCGGAAATGCACGCAACGGCGCGCCAGATCCTGGAGCAGGCCAAGGCCGCGAATTGCGAAATCCTGCTGCCGGTTGACCTGGTGGTGGCCGAGGAATTCCGCGCCAATCCGCCAACCCGCACCGTGGGCGTAGATGATGTGCCTGAAAACATGATGGCGCTCGATGTTGGGCCGGAAACCGAGGCCATGTTGGAAGCGCGGCTACGCACCGCTTCCACCCTGGTCTGGAACGGTCCGCTTGGCGCGTTTGAAACGGTGCCTTTTGATGCAGCGACGGTGGCGGCAGCGCAAACTGTGGCAGCGCTGACGCAATCAGGCGCGCTGAAATCCATCGCGGGTGGTGGCGATACGGTGGCGGCACTCCGCCATGCCGGTGTGCTGGAGCGGATGAGCTATGTCTCGACCGCCGGCGGCGCGTTTTTGGAATGGCTGGAAGGCAAGGAATTGCCGGGGGTCGCGGCGCTCGGCTGATCGCCATGTAAGGGTAGGTTGACGCTGCCCGCCAAGGTGCAAAACTGTTCTCACTCAAAGGGTAGGAACAGGCCATGCGGCAAATGCATCTTGTTGGCTTCATGCAGGCGCAGAACTGCACCAATTACGCCAGTTCCTGGCGGCACCCGCTCTCACGCACGGATTTCCTGACCGCTGATTTTTATCAGGAAATCGCCCGCATCCTGGAAGCCGGCAAATTCGACCTTGGCTTTTTTGATGACCGGCTTTCCATGCCGGATCGCTACGGCAATGACCATCACCACACGGTGGAACATGGTATTCGCTGCGTGAAGCTTGATCCCATTGTGACGCTGACGATGATGGCCGCGGTCACCTCGCGCCTTGGCCTCGGCTCCACTGCGTCCACCACTTATTACGAGCCCTTCCATGTCGCACGCACCATGCAGACGCTTGATCTGATGAGCAACGGGCGCGCGGCCTGGAATGTGGTGACGTCACTCAATGACGGCGAAGCGGCCAATATGGGCTATGATGAAATGATGGAACACGACCGGCGCTATGATCGCGCCGATGAATTCGTGGAAATCGTGCTGGGCCATTGGGATGCCTGGGACCCGGATGCGCTGATTGTGGACAAGACATCAGGCCGCTTCGCTGATGGCGATAAGGTGCGGCGCTTGGATTATCGCGGGCAATTCCTGAAATCACGCGGGCCTTTCACCGTGCCGCGCAGCCCGCAGGGCCGGCCCGTTGTGATCCAGGCTGGCAGCAGCGGCCGCGGCAAGCGCTTTTCCGCGCGCTGGGCAGAGCTTGTTTTTGTCGCCTATCACGATGTCGCTTCTGGCGCGAAGGAATATGCCGAATTCAAGCATATGATTGCGGAAGCCGGGCGCAATCCGGATCATGTGAAGGTGGCAACGCTGATATCCCCCATCTGCGCCGCGACCAAGACGGAAGCCGAAGACAAGGCGGCGCTGATCGCAAGCCTGCCCTTGGAAATTGATGCGCTGTCGCTGCTGTCAGAAGCGTTGAATTTCGATTTCGCGACCAAGGGGATGGATGAGCCCTTCAGCGATGAGGAAATGGCCAGCATGCAAGGGCTGCAAGCCATTCGTGACCGCGTTGTCCGCAATACCGGCAAGAAGAACCCAACCGTGCGCGAATTCATCACCGGCAGTGGCCGAGGCCGACCCAATATGAACATGGTGGGCGGCCCCAAGGAAATCGCCGACAAGATGGAAGAATGGTTCACCAAGCCCGCTTGCGATGGCTTTGTGGTGGCGGCGACCTATGTGCCGGATGGCTACCGCGATTTCGTGACGCATGTGGTGCCGGAACTGCAGCGCCGCGGGCTGTTTCGCAAGGAATATGCGGGGACGACGTTGCGGGATCATTTGGGCCTGGCGAAATCCTCCATTGGCGATTGGCGGCCCAAGGCAGCGGCGGAATAGGCGTTGCTTTTCGCCGCGCGGCTGCGCCATGCTGCGGCTAAACCAGGGAAAACCCACACCAAAACCAAGGGAAGGAACCACCATGCGCGCTGCGATATTCCGCCAAGGAAGTTTTGTGCTCGGCGATGTGCCGGACCCGCAACTCCAGCCCGGCCAGGTGCTGGTGCGCACGAAATCCTGCGGTATTTGCGGCACGGATTTGCACGCCGCGCGCTTCACGCGTGAATTCGTCTCCCTCTCGCAGCGCAGCGGCGGGCGCTGGACGATGGATACCGAACGCGACGTGGTCTTTGGCCATGAATTCATGGGTGAGGTGGTGGCGAATGGCCCCGGCACGGAAGGCAAGTTCAAGCCGGGGGATTTGGTCACCTCCATGCCGCTCACCATTGCGGGCAATACCGTGCTTGGCCTTGGCTATAACCCGGATGTCGCCGGCGGCTTTGCCGAATGTATGCCGCTCGCGGAACGCATGCTGCTGCCGCTGCCAAAAACGATGGAACCCGACCACGCCGCGCTGACCGAACCCATGGCGATTGGCCTTCATGCGGTGGAATATTTTGGCGTGAATAATGCCGAAGTGCCGCTGGTGATCGGCTGCGGCCCGATCGGGCTTGCGACCATCGCCGCGCTTAAGCTGCATGGCCATGCGCCAATCATTGCGGCGGATTTCTCGGCAGGGCGCCGGGCGCTCGCGAAGAAAATGGGCGCGGATATCGTGATAGACCCGGCCGTTGAATCCCCCTACCAGGCCTTGGAACGCGCCATCACGCCGGATGGCCATGATGCCAGCCGCTACGCAGCACTTTTCGGCCTTGGCCCCAAGCGCCGCCCCGCCCTGCTATTCGAATGCGTGGGTATCCCAGGCGTGCTGGCCGCCATGATGGAAGGCGCGCCGACCGGGGCGCGCATCATCGTGGTTGGTGTCTGCATGGAACCTGATGGGATCGAGCCGTTTTTTGGCATTGTGAAGCAGTTATCCATGCAATTTGTCCTGGGCTATAGCGCGCAGGAATTCGCCGCCACCCTTGGCCATATCGGCGCTGGGCGACTGGATGTGCGGCCACTGATCACCGGACGGATCGGCCTGGCCGAGGTCGGGCGGGCCTTCAAGGACCTCGCCAACCCCGAAACCCATGCAAAGATTTTGGTGGAGCCCTGGCGCTGACCCCCCGGTTTCGGCTGTATCTGTCAGCCAAGCCGGTCTAGTCTGACTGTCATGGCTTCGGAGCATAAACGGGAGGGGGCTGCCGCCGCCGCGCTTCTGGCGCGGGAAGCAAAGGCACTGAGGGGCCGGCTTTACGGGCCGGTGCTGCTCGGCCTTGCGCTTGCCTTGGCGAGTGTCGCGCAAGCCCTCCTGATCGCCCGGCTGCTCGCGGCACTTTTGGCCGGCACAACGGCATCCTGGGCGGATTTCATCGGCGCCGGGGCACTCGCGCTGATCATGGCGGCGCTTGGCATTGCGCAGGAACGCGCCCAGACGGCCGCCGGGGAAGAAGCCAAAGCGAGCCTCCGCGCCCGCATCTTCGCGCGTTTGCTGGCGCAAGGCCCTGCAGATCAGCGCCCGGTTGGGGAAAAAAGCGCGCTTGTCGTGGAACGTGTGGAGGCCATGGAAGGCTATTTCGCGCGCTGGATGCCGGCTGCCATCATCGCTGTTGTTGCGCCGCTGTTGATCGCCGGCTGCGCCGCGTTCTTTGATCCCGTGAGCGGCCTTATCCTTTTGGTCGCGGGTCTCATGGTGCCGGCGGCGCAGGCAGCGTCCGGCATTGGCGCCGCGCAAGCAAGCCGTCGGCAATTCGCCGCGCTGCAACGGCTTTCCGGGCGTTTTCTGGACCGCATGCGCGGCCTGCCCGTGCTGGTGCTGTTCAATCAGCAGCGCGCGGAAACCCAAAGGCTTGCCGCGGCGGCCGAGGAATTGCGCCAGCGCACCATGCGCGTGCTGCGCGTTGCGTTTATCTCCTCTGGTGCGATGGAATTGATCGCCGCTGCCGCACTCGCCTGTCTTGCCATTCGCCATGGCGCGGTGCTGACCGGCGCGCATCCTGATCCGGTGACGGCGTTTTTCGTTGTGCTGCTCGTACCCGTGTTTTTCCTACCGCTGCGGTCTTTCGCCGCGGCCTATCATGAACAGCTTGGCGCGCGCGGTGCGGCGGCGGACCTCGCACCCCTATTGGAGCAACCGGAAGAAACCGGGCTGCTATTGGAAGAAGTACCGCCGAAACTCACCATCACCTTTCAGGATGTGCGGCTTTCCTATGATCCATCCCGCCCGCCCGCCTTGGACGGGCTTTCCTTTCGCGTGCTGGCCGGTGAGACGCTGTTGCTGACCGGTGCATCGGGTGCGGGCAAGACAAGCGCGCTCCGTATTCTGATGGGTTTCGCGCGGCCCGATGCCGGCCGTGTGGCCATCAATGGTCGCGACGCGATGCTGTTGAAGCCTTCCGAATTGCGGCGTTTGTCATCCTATGTCGGGCAGCGCGCGCATTTGTTCCGCGCCACCCTGCGGGAGAATATTCGTCTTGCCCGGCCTGAAGCGGATGATGCCGCCGTGCTCGCCGCCGCTGAAGCCGCGCAGGTGATGGATTTTGTGCGTGACCTGCCGCAGGGGCTGGATACGCTGATTGGCGAAGGCGGCTTTGGGCTTTCCGGTGGCCAGGCGCAGCGTGTGGCGTTAGCGCGGGCGTTTTTGCGCGATACGCCCCTGGTGCTGTTGGATGAACCCACTGCGCATCTTGATCCCGGCACAGAAGCCTCCGTGCTGGATGCGCTACGCCGGCTTTGCGTGGGCCGCACCGCGATTATCGCAACCCATGCCAAGGCGGCGCGATCCTATTTCGGCCAAAGGCTCGAAATCGCCGATGGGCGCGCACAGGACAGCCGACTCGCGGGGAATGATTAGGCCATGACCGCTGATCTTTTCCGCGTGCTGAGGCTTTGGCTGGAACGCTCTGGCTGGCTGGTGGTGGGGATCATCGTGACCGTGATCTCGGCGCTGGCCGGCGTTGCCTTGCTCGCCTTCGCGGGCAAGCTGGTGGCGGCATCGGTCGGTGGGGCGGAAAGTGCCGCGCTGGCGGCAGCGGGCGTAATTGCGCTGCTGTGGTTGCGGCCTTTGATTCTTCTAAGGCCCGTCATGCGTTATCTGGAACGGCTCGCGACACATGAAGCGACCTTCCGCGCCTTGGCCGATATGCGCGTGTGGTTTTTCGGGCGCCTTGCTGAGCGTTTGCCAACCGGGCTTGGCTTGCGGCGCGCGGGGGATCTGCTTGGGCGGCTGGTGGCCGACGTGGAAGCGCTTGATGGGCTTTATCTGCGCGCCTTGGTGCCGGCGGCGGCTTCCATTGCCGTGGTGCTGGCGATTGCACTGATCCTTGGCGCGGCGGACCCCTGGCTTGCCGCGCTGGTGGCGCTGCCGCTGACCGCGGCGCTGGTGCTGCCCTTGCTGCTGGCGCCCGATGCGGCACGCGCGGCTGAGGCGACGTCGCGCGCCCAAGGCGCGCTGCGCGCCGCCACGATTGATCCGCTGACAGGCATTGAAGATACGCTGGCGGCGAATGGCGAAAAGCGCGCGCTGGCGCGGGTGGCTGAGGAGGACCGGGCACTTTCCGGCGCGCAACGTGCCCTGGCGCGGCGCGCGGCCTGGGGCGGCGCGGCGGGCGCCTTGCTCACGCAAATCGCCCTGCTCGCTGCGCTGGCTTGGACCATGCTGGCTGGGCAGCCCGGCATGGCAGCGGGTGTGCTCGCTGTATTCCTGGCGATTGCGGCGGCCGAGGCTTTGGGGCTGATGCCGCGCGCCGGGGCGGCGGTGGCGGCAGCAGCAGCGGGCGCGCGGCGCTTGTTTGAAGCGGCGGATGAGGCGGAACCGGTGCCCGATCCTGCCACGCCCAATGCCACTCCTTCAGGCCATGCGCTGGTGTTGCGTGATGTGGTGTTTTCCTGGGCGCCGGATCGGCCACTGGTGTTTGATGGGCTTGACCTTGATGTGCCGGAAGGGGCGCGTATTGCGCTGCTCGGGCCTTCAGGCACCGGCAAATCCACACTTGCCGCGCTGCTGTTGAAATTCGCCGCCCCCCAACGGGGCAGCATCACCTTGGGTGGTGTTGATATCGCGACCCTACCCGCTGCCGTGCTGCGCGATCGCATTGCCTGGCTCACGCAGGATGCGCGGCTTTTTGATGACAGCATCGCCGCCAATCTGCGCCTGGCCGCGCCGGATGCGGATGACGCCGCACTTTGGCGCGCCTTGGACCGCGCGCGCATTGGCGATGTGGTGCGCGCTTTGCCTGAAGGGCTCGAGACGCAATGCGGTGAGGCCGGCGCGCGGTTTTCCGGCGGCCAGGCGCGGCGGATTGCGCTGGCGCGCGCGCTGCTATCTCCTGCGCCAGTGCTGATCCTGGATGAGCCCGCCGCCGGGCTGGATGCCGCGACGGAACGCGCCTTCATGGAAACGCTGGACGAAGCCACTGCCGGGCGCAGCGTGATCTTGATTCTGCATCGGCTGACCGGCGTGGAACGGCCAAGCCGTATTCTGCGCCTGGTGGGTGGCAAGGCCATTGCGGCGACAGGGTGAAACGGGCGATGAAATGGGCTTCTTTTCAAGCGCAGAAAACGCGGTTTTCATGAACCATCAGCCGCTTCGCAAGCCGCTTGACCCGCTAAAATTCCGCGACCCTTACGTGACCGCAAAAGGTGAGACGCGCGCGCAAGTGCCGCTGAAGGCGCTGGAGACGCTTTGGATCAATACTGGCACGCTCTGCAACATTACCTGCGCAAATTGCTACATCGAAAGCAGCCCGCGCAATGACGCGCTTTCCTATATCAGCGCCGCCGAGGTGGTGGCGTTTTTGGAGGAGGCGGAGGTATCGAAACTTCCCTTGCGGGAGATCGGCTTCACGGGTGGTGAGCCCTTCATGAATCCCGACTTCCTGACCATGTTGGAAGATACGCTCCGCCGCGGATTCAAGGCGCTGGTGCTGACCAATGCCATGAAGCCCATGATGAAGCAGGCTGCGGGCCTGCTGGCCTTGCAGGAAAGATATGGCGATGGCCTGACGCTGCGGGTTTCACTCGATCACCCCGATCCCGCCATTCATGATGCAGAACGCGGCGCTGGCAGTTTTGATCGCACCATTGAAGGGCTGCGGTTTCTGGCAAGTCATGGCTTTCGGTTGCATATCGCCGGGCGGGCGAGCTTTGGCGCAGGTGATGAGGCAAAGCTGCGCGCGGATTTCGCGGCGCTTTTCGCCACTCATGGTATTGCAGTGGATGCCGCTGATCCCGTGACGCTGATGCTGTTCCCCGAAATGGATGCGGCAGCGGATGTGCCGGAAATCACCACCGCCTGTTGGGGCATTTTGGGCAAATCACCCGATAGCCTGATGTGCGCCTCCGCACGCATGGTGGTGAAGCGCAGGGGTGCCGCGCGCCCCGCCGTGCTGGCTTGCACGCTGCTCGCCTATGATCCACGATTCGAATTGGGCGCGACGCTTGCCGAAGCATCCCGCCCCGTTGCCTTGAACCATCCGCATTGCGCCAAATTCTGCGTCCTGGGCGGGGCGGCCTGTTCCCGCTGACGTTCTGAGAATTGACGGGGCGCGCTGGGCGCGCGACCAAGGGGAAACGCCGAATCGGAGCCCCTTGTGACGCGCTGCCGCCAGAAGAATGCCGCGCCCGCATGAATGCCATGCATGACGCCCCGCGCGAGACCTTGCGGCGCGTCTTCGGCTATGGCGCTTTCCGCGGCCGGCAGGAAGAAGTGATCCGCCATGTCGCGGCTGGTGGTTCAGGGCTTGTCCTGATGCCGACGGGCGGCGGCAAAAGCCTCTGTTTCCAGGTGCCCGCACTTTGTCGCCCTGGGATCGGGATTGTTGTCTCCCCTTTGATTGCGCTGATGGAAGATCAGGTGGCAGCGCTCCGCCAACAGGGTGTGGCCGCAAGCGCGCTGCATTCGGACCTGCCGGGCGATGAGGCGCGCGCGGTCTTGCGCGATTTGCACAATGGTGCGCTGAAGCTGCTCTATATCTCGCCCGAGCGCCTAACCTTGGAGACGATGCAGGCGCGGCTCGAGGGCTTGGACATCGCACTGTTTGCGGTGGATGAGGCGCATTGCGTGAGCCAATGGGGCCATCATTTCCGCCCGGAATATCGCGGCCTTGGCGTCTTGGGTGCGCGCTTTCCGCATGTGCCGCGTGTGGCACTGACCGCAACCGCTGATCCGCGCACGGTGGAAGATATCCGACTGCAATTGGGCTTGCAGGAAGCCCCCGTGTTTCGCGCTTCCTTCGACCGACCCAATATCCTGATCGAAGCCGCGCCGCGGGAGAATGAACGCGGCCAGATCCGCGCCCTGATCCGCGAAGCGGGTGGCACCGGCATTATTTATTGCGGCAGCCGCGCCAAGACCGAAAGCACCGCAGCGTGGCTTCGTGATGACGGGCTGGAAGCGATTTCTTTCCATGCGGGCATGGAGGCCAGCGCCAAGCGTGACGCTCATCGGCGTTTTTCGCGCGGAGAGCAAATGGTCATGACAGCCACCATCGCCTTTGGCATGGGCATTGATCGGCCTGATCTCCGTTGGGTTGCGCATCTCGATCTGCCGCGCTCACCCGAAAGTTGGTATCAGGAAATCGGCCGCGCCGGGCGCGATGGGCTGCCGGCGCGCGCCCTGTTGCTTTATGGCGCGGGTGATATTGCGCTGGCGCGTCATCGCATTGCCGAAAGCCCAGCCAATGAGGATCAAAAGCGCGTTGAACGCGCGCGGCTTGAAGCCATGGTCGGCATTGCGGAAGCGGCCACCTGTCGCCGTGCGCTATTGCTGCGCTGCTTTGGGGAAGAGCCGGAACGTGAGGCCTGTGGGCACTGCGATATTTGCTTGCGCCCGCCTCGGCTTTTTGATGGCACCATCGCGGCGCAGAAAATGATCTCCGCCGTGCTGCGCACCGGTCAGCGCTTTGGCGTGATGCATGTGGTGGATGTGCTGCGTGGGCGGCTGACCGATAAGGTGGCGCAGTTTTCCCATGACAAGCTGCCGACTTTCGGCGTCGGCAAGGATCTTCCCGATACTGCTTGGCGCGGCGTGGCGCGGCAATTGGTGGGCCGCGGTGCCTTGGATGTCGCCGTGGAAAACCATGGGGAATTGGTTGCTACCGAAGCCGCGCGCCCCATTTTGCGCGGTGAGAATGTGGTGATGTTGCGCGAAGATGTGGTGCAAGCTGGCAAGAAAGCCGCCCCAGCGCGAAAGGGACCGGAAGCGCTGGGCATTGGTTCCGATGATCCAGTGTTTGAGTCGCTGCGTGTCTGGCGCCGCGGCATTGCGCAGGCGCAGGGCGTACCGGCCTATGTGGTGGCGGATGACCGCACCCTGGCCGGCATCGCCGCGCGGCGCCCTACGAATACGGAAGAATTGCTGGAAGTGCCGGGCATGGGGCGTTCGCGTGTGGAACGCTATGGCGCCGATATTTTACGCATCATTCGGGAAGCTGCGCCTACGGTATAACGCGGCGCTGGCTTCACTGCCGCGCAATTTCGACCAGCCGCCCATCTTCCATGCGCAGTACCCGGTCATGAAACCGCGCCACGGCGGGACGATGCGCAATCGAAAGCATCGTCACGCCCGGCAGGGCGCGCTCCAGCCTTTCATGCAATTCTTCCTCAGCTTCCGGATCAAGGCTTGCGGTTGCCTCATCCAAGAATAGCCAATCCGGGCGGAGCAGAAAGGCGCGGGCGAAGGAAAGCCGTTGCTGTTCACCGCCGGAAAGCCGCTGGCCCCAGCTATCGCTATCGGCAAGGCGGGGCGCAAGATGATCAAGCCCTGCTTCGCCCAAAGCTGCCGCAACCTCAGCATCGGTGAAGCGAGCCTCATCTTCCGGGTAGCAGACGGCACGCTTCAGGGTACCAAGCGGCAAGTATGGGCGCTGCGGCAGAAACAACGCGCGCGCGTCCTGCGGCAGTGAAATGACGCCGCTGCCGAATGGCCAGATGCCGGCGATGGCGCGAAACAGGGTGGATTTGCCTGAACCCGAAGGACCATTGATCAGCACGGCCTCACCAGGGGCGACATGCATCTCCGCGCCGCTTAGCAGCACACGCCCATCAGGAAGCCTTAGATTGACTTCACGCATGGCGAGACCTTCAGCGCTCCCCTTGCTGACTTTCGGGCCCGCACCAGCCTCTCGCGCCCTTGCCACCGCCTGGGTAAAGCCTGTCAGGCGCTGCACGGTCGCGCGCCATTCCGTCAGCTTGCCGTAATTATCCACAAACCAGGAAAGCGCGCCCTGCACCTGGCCAAAGGCGCTGCTGGTCTGGATCAGGCCACCAAGCGGCAGGCGTCCCGCGAAATAAGCCGGTGCCGCAACCACAATCGGGAAGATGGATGCCACCTGCCCATAGCCCGCGGTGAAGAAGGTCAGGCGCTTGGTGGCGCGCATGATGTCCCACCAATTCACCATCAGCTTGGTAAAGCGCTGCGTGAGGCCGCGTTTTTCATCGGCCTCCCCGCCGTACAGCGCAATACCTTCGGTATTTTCGCGCAGCCGCACCAGCGCGTAGCGGAAATCCGCTTCCAGCCTTTGCTGCGAGAAATTGAGCGCGATCAGCGGCCGGCCGATCAGATGCGCAAGCCAAGTGCCAAGCAACGCATAGATCAATGCCACCCAGACCATATAGCCAGGAATCTCAACGCCCAGCACCGTGACCGGCCCGGAGAGCGACCACAGCACCAGAATGAAAGATCCAAGCGTAACAATGGAATTGAGCAAGCCAATACCAAGCCCAAGCGTGTCTTCCACAAAAAGCCGCGCATCATCGGCAATGCGCTGATCAGGGTTATCGGTATAGGGATCCGTCAAGGCCATGTGGTAATAGGCGCGATCGGATAGCCATTGCGCCAGATAGACATCCGTCAGCCAACGCCGCCAGCGCATTTGCAGGGCCTGGCGCAGATAAAGCTGATACACCGCAATAAGGATATATAGCGCGGCCACCAGCACAAAGCCTGGCAGCAGCCCTTCGGCTTCCGTGCGATGCCAACTGAAAAGCAGCGCGATGAAGCCATCCCAATCCTTATTCTCCAGCGTATTGTAGAAGGCGCGCTGCCAATAGGTCAGC
>Ga0315900_10001210_pt1 | contig 41510 bp, 40 predicted proteins | sample LakEriMetagenome_FD_203521 | JGI IMG/M metagenome (GOLD analysis project Ga0315900, IMG submission 203521) | Freshwater fungal communities from buoy surface, Lake Erie, Ohio, United States - Buoy 12 MA114 | ecosystem: Environmental > Aquatic > Freshwater > Lake > Lake biofilm | place: USA: Lake... | reverse complement strand
GTTCAATCTTGTAGCTGTAGCGGGGTGCCCAGCGCAAAGATCCAACGATGGATGTGGATGTTTCGGGGGTAGAGGGCCCCGTCACAGGAGGCCAATCTTGCCATGTGAGCCTCTCGATCCAAAATCAGGAGCTCTCTTCGACCGCTCTCTTGGCTGGATTTCCTGATCGTGACTTCTTTTTAGCAGGTGGAGCTGCTTTCTTAGGCATAGCAGGCATCCCGGGGACCCCTGGTGGAAGAGCCATCCCGGCAGGCATGCCCCCACCATTTCGCATCTGCTTCATCATCTTCTGTGCCGCAGAGAACTTATCTACAAGTGCATTCACTTCTTGCACCTTTCGCCCTGAACCCGCCGCAATACGCGCACGGCGCGAACCATTAAGTATTTTCGGTTCGATGCGTTCTTTCGGTGTCATTGATTGAACGATCGCTTTGGTGCGAACAATTTCACCTTCATCGAAGTTTTCAATCTGCTTTTTCATCGCACCGGCACCTGGAAGCATGCTGAGCAACTTACCCATAGAACCCATCTTGGACATCGCTTCTAACTGTTCAAGGAAATCTTCTAAGGTGAAATCTTCTCCCTTGATGAACTTCTCTTCGAGCTTGGCTGAAGATTCTCCATCGAGTGCTTTCTTGGCTTGTTCGGCCAACGTTGCGACATCGCCCATTCCAAGTATTCGCGAGGCCATACGTTCTGGGTAGAAGAGATCAAAATCAGTGAGTTTCTCACCGGTGGACGCGAACATGATTGGCTTACCCGTGAGAGCGGTAATCGAGAGAGCGGCACCACCGCGTGCATCTCCATCTAGTTTGGTGAGAACCACGCCATCAAAACCAACGCCAACCTTAAATGCTTGCGCAGTTTTCACTGCATCTTGGCCAATCATGGCATCTACAGCAAAGAGAATTTCATCAGGAGAAATGGCATCGCGAATATCGCATGCTTGCTTCATCATCTCCTCATCAACACCGAGTCGTCCTGCGGTATCAACAATGACGATGTTATGTAATTTAGATTGTGCAAATTTCACACCTGCTTTTGCTACAGATACTGGATCGCCAACACCATTGCCAGGTTCAGGAGCAAAAACTGGTACAGAGACACTTTCGCCAACAATTTGTAACTGGTTGACCGCATTAGGTCGCTGTAAATCTGAGGCAACCAATAAAGGTGTGTCACCTAAATCTTTAAAGTGTTTTGCTAATTTTCCAGCAAGGGTTGTCTTACCCGCACCTTGCAAACCTGCCAACATAATGACAGTCGGTGGATTCTTTGCCAGACGTACCCGTCGTGCCTGTCCACCAAGAATTTCAATAAGTTCAGCGTTAACGATTTCAAAAATTGCTTGGGCCTGATTTGAACCAGATTGAAGATCAGGAAGAGCTGCTAATGACTTCGCCTTAATCTTTTCAACAAAGCTCTCAACTACACCTAAGGCGACATCGGCTTCCAGGAGCGCTTGATAGATCTGCTCTGCAACTTGATCAATATCTGCAGATGAGATCTTTCCGCGCGAACGCAGCGCAGAAAATGCCTGTGTGAACTTTCCTGTGAGTGACTCAAACATAGTGAGCGCACTCTACTTGAGAAGGGCGGCCTTCACCTTGTTGGCAACCTCTTCAACACGTTGGCCCGCAAGCGCTCCCCCGCCAAATTCGCGAAGATAGAGAGTGTCGATCGCCTCAGCGCCCAACGTCGTCACAATGGCTGAGCGAATATCCACATTGCATTGGGTGATTACATCGCCGATATTAAATAAAAGGGCTGGCCTATCGTGGGTCCTAATTTCAATGATAGTTGCATCTGTTGCGCCATCTGTAAATGTCTCCACTACGGGAGCTGGTACGGGAATTGTCGGGAGCGTTGCATAAGCCTTTATTCGACTTTGGATTCGTTCCGCAAGGCCGCGACTATCATCGATTGCGAGCAGTAATTGTTTCATCAGAATGTCTTCGGTTACTTCCGGTGCATAAGGGTCGGTAATAACTACCCATTGCATGACCGCACATTCACTCAGAGTTTTAGTTCGCGCCGAGCGGACATCGAGGCGTAGAAGATTCAGGACACCTGAGACCAAAGAGAGCAGACCTGATCGATCGGGAATCACAAGGTCGATTAAGTAATCGTGCTCGCGCTTCTGCACCGAAATTGTCAGTTTGCCGGATGCGGCAATTTCTTTCTGTCTCTCTGTAAGTTCAGGCTGCGGCGCGATGGTGTCATCGACCATCGCACTCCTTACGCGATCAACTAAATCAGCAACCAAGCTGGCTTTCCACTCCGACCACGCCGCTTTTCCTGTTGCCTCTCCATCGGCAATGCTTAAAGCGTGCAAGAGTTCAAGCGTTTCCAAATCTGGGATCAGCGCTAAGACCGAGGCAATTGTTACTGGATCATCAAGATCTCTACGGGTGGCAGTAGCCGAAAGAAGTAAATGATGTTCAACCAAATTACTGAGTGTCTTCTGATCTTGGATATCAAAGCCAACGCGTTCTGCAATCGGTCCAATCAGTTGTGCGCCTCGCGCTGAATGATCTTCTTGACCCCCTTTTCCTATGTCATGAAAGAGCGCGGCAAAAAGCAAGAGATCAGGTCGATGCACCATGCGAGTGAGTGCGCTTGCGTGAACAACAGTCTCAACCATGTGGCGATCAACGGTATGGCGATGCAGAACATTGCGCTGTGGAAGTGAACTCACCACCTGCCATTCGGGAAACCACGAGGTGATAATGCCTTCTTGCTCGTAAGCCTCCCAGACCGCAATCATTGATTGGCCGCCGCCAATGAGGGAGATGAAATTCTCACGTGCAACTCGTGGCCATGGGGTTGAAATCGCAGGTGCCTCTTCGCCTAAACGTAGACAAGTATCTAGCGAGAGTGGCAGACCAACTTGAGCAGCCGCTGCTGCAACTTTAAATGCCAGCGTTGGATCGGTAGCAACTGGTGCATCAATACTCAGAACTACCTCTTGATGAACAATATTTATCTCGGGTGAGAGTTGGGTGCTTCTTATTTTCTTTAAAAATCGTCCTGCTCGATCTTTGCCTCTATGTTCAATGCTATGCCAGATTGAACTAAGGATGTAATCAACTGAGCGAGCAGACTTGGCTAACTCAGCCATGAGAGCATCTGCATCTGCATAATCTAAATCTTCTGCAATTTTATCTTGCTCTTGAAAGTAGAGACGATCTTTTGAATTTTTGGTGAGCATATGCAGACTGTCGCGAATCTTGAGAATAGTGCTCTCTGCGACAGATACGCGTTCGATTGAAGGAACCTCTATCCCACTAAGAGCAATCGCTCGAATCGAGTTAATATCTCGCAATCCCCCTCGAGCTTCCTTGAGGTCTGGTTCAAGCAGGTAAGCCAGTTCGCCACTTCTTTCATGACGAACCTTCATGCTCGCCTTTAACTCTGGCAAATAATATGAAGCTTTATTGCGCCACAGATGAAGCGCATCGCTCTGTGCTGCAGCGACCAGGTCAGCATCTCCTGCAACCAAGCGAATATCGAGAAGTCCCATTACTACGCGAAGATCATTCCCAGCAGCATCGCGATTCTGACCAAGTGTTCTGATTGAATGATCGACTTTAAATCCTTGATCCCAGAGCGGGTAAAGCAAGGCATTTGTAATTTCAAGTAACTCAGAGTCAACTTTATTTCTGTGAAGAATTAATATGTCTAGATCTGATCCGGGCGAGAGTTCGCCGCGGCCGAAACCTCCGACCGCGGCGACACTTACTCCCTTGGAAAGATTACCGAGCGAATCAAACAGGGAAGTGATCACGGAATCACTTCTGTCAGATCTCTCCCGACGTTCTCGAGTGCTCACTCTCCTACTGTAAAACCCTAGAAGCAGATTGTGCTCTAGATTGCATCAGATCCACGTTCGCCTGTACGAACGCGAATTACTTGCTCAACCGATGTGGTCCAGACTTTGCCATCTCCGATAGATCCGGTGGAGGCAGTCTTGACGATCAGATCGAGTGCGCTATCCACATCTTCATCGTTTACCAGTACTTCAAGGCGAACCTTTGGTACTAGATCAACAGTGTATTCAGCGCCACGGTAGACCTCAGTATGACCGCGTTGGCGACCAAAGCCGCTAGCTTCTGAGACAGTCATCCCGGTGATGCCTGCTGCTTGTAGTGCATCTTTAACATCATCTAACTTAAATGGCTTAAGGATTGCTGTTATTAGCTTCATGGTTAGGCTCCCTTTGAATGTGCAAGGACGCTGCCTTGGCTATTGTCAGATAACTCATATGCGCGTTCAGCGTGAACCGCTAGATCAATTCCAGCAACTTCCTGATCTCCAGAAATTCTGAAACCAATTGTTGCATCGACAATCTTTCCGATTATCAAGGTTGCGATGAAGGAGTAAGCCAAAACTGCCCCAGCACCAATTAGCTGCTTAACCAACTGATCTGATCCACCGCCGTTAAAGAGTCCAACTTCAACGCCGACGAAGCCAATCATTACTGTTCCTACAATTCCGCCTACGAGGTGGACCGCAACAACATCGAGTGAATCGTCATAACCGAACTTGAACTTCAAACCAACTGAAAGTGCGCAGAGGATTCCGGCAACTGCACCGATAATCAGGGCGCCGCTGGCATTTACGGCAGCACATGCTGGAGTGATTGCAACTAGTCCTGCTACAACGCCAGAAGCAGCACCAAGGCTTGTTGCATGACCATCTCTGATCTTTTCAACCAAGAGCCATGCAAGTACTGCAGCTGTTGTTGCACCAATTGTGTTAAGGAGTGCTAGTCCTGCAGTTCCATTAGATGCGACGGCAGATCCAGCGTTAAATCCGAACCAACCGAACCAAAGAAGGGCTGCACCAAGCATTACTAGCGGCAAGCTATGTGGACGCATTGCAACTCTTCCAAATCCAATTCTCTTGCCGAGGATTAGGGCAAGTGCTAATCCAGCCGCACCGGCGTTGATATGAACAGCAGTTCCTCCAGCGAAGTCGAGTGCACCAAGATCATTGGCGATCCATCCGCCTGTCTTTGCAACGAAGTTATCAAAGGCGAAGACCCAGTGAGCAACTGGGAAGTAAACCAAAGTCGCCCAGATACCGGCAAAGACCATCCATGCTCCAAACTTTGCACGATCTGCAATTGAACCAGAGATCAAAGCAACGGTGATGGCTGCGAAAATTCCTTGGAAGGCGATAAAGACAACGGCAGGAATTGTTCCGATGAGCGAGGAAGAATTATCCAATCCGTTGAGGAATAGGAATTCACCAATATCTCCGATGAGTCCTCTGCCACCAACTGAATCTCCAAAGACCATCGAGAATCCGTAAGCGATCCAGAGAACGAATACAAGGGCAAGGGCACCAAATGACATCATCATCATGTTTAGTACGCTCTTGACTCGAACCATGCCGCCATAAAAAAGTGCGAGACCTGGAATCATCAATGTGACTAATCCAGTACTTATGAGCATCCAAGCTGTATCGCCGGAGCTAAGAACAACTTCTTCCATAGAGATCTACCTTTTTCCTATCGAGTAAATGAAGCCTCGCCCTTGAGGTCTTGGGTACGGAGGAAGAATGCTGTCGAGTGGTTACAGGCAGTCGGAAATGAAGTTAAGAAATGGTCACAAAAACTGACCTTGTGTTACATCTTGGTTACGTACGGGGGTGCTCAGGCTTCGAGCAGGGATTGGATGTAGAGCTGGGGCTCAAATGGGGCGAAATCCTCGATCGACTCCCCTGTGCCGATGAACTTGATCGGAATACCCAGCTCTGCCTCGATCGCCAGAGCAATACCGCCTTTAGCGCTGCCATCCATCTTCGTCACAATCAAGCCAGTGACATCTACCGCTTCGCTAAATACTTTCGCCTGGGCCATCGCATTCTGTCCCGTTGTGGCATCGATAACCAAGAGAACTTCTGTAACGGGAGCAGCTTTTTCAACAACTCGTTTTACCTTACCAAGTTCATTCATCAAGTCACTCTTGTTGTGTAGACGGCCAGCGGTATCAACGATCAGAATTTCACAGTTATTTGCTTTGGCAAAGGTGACTGCATCAAAGGCGACAGATGCAGGTTCTGATTGATCCTTGCCTGTAATGACAGCGACACCGATACGTGCACCCCACGTCTGCAACTGATCAACTGCTGCGGCACGGAAAGTATCTGCAGCTGCCAACGCAACTGATCGTTGGTTCTTATGTAGCGAATTAGCTAATTTAGCCGCAGATGTTGTCTTTCCAGTTCCATTGATACCGACAATCAAGAAGACCGAGAGCGGGCTCTGGGAATTAATCTCTCGTGTGCGAGTACTCAAAATTTCGGTGAGGATTGAGGTAAGCCCTGACTGAGCATCCTCTGCACGTAACTTCTTTGCCGAAGTAATCACTTGATCTACCAGAGTAGGACCTAAATCTGAAGCTAAGAGTTCTTTGCGTGCCTCATCCCAATCTAAAGGAGTGATTGAAGATCGCGAAAGCTTTGCAACGAGTTTTCCGAATAAACCCATCGAGGTGACCTTAGATTATGCGTTTTCAGATTCGCGTAAGCGTTGTGAAATTACTTCAGTAACTCCGTCACCACGCATCGTTACTCCATAGAGTGCATCCGCAATCTCCATAGTGCGCTTCTGGTGAGTAATGATAATTAGCTGTGAGCTTTCACGAAGTTCTTCGAGAACGCCAAGTAGGCGACCAAGGTTTACATCATCGAGTGCTGCCTCAACTTCATCCAAGACATAGAACGGGCTTGGACGTGACTTAAAGATTGCTACAAGCATTGCAACGGCGGTGAGAGATTTTTCTCCACCTGAAAGGAGTGATAGACGCTTGACGCGCTTTCCTGGAGGCCGTGCCTCAACATCCACTCCAGAATTCAAAAGATCATCTGGGTTGGTCAAGATCAAACGGCCATCTCCACCTGGGAACAAACGAGGGAATATTTCAGCAAACTGTTTTGCTGTCTCTTCGTAAGCTTCCATAAAGATCTGCTGAACACGATCATCAACTTCCTTGATGATGTCGAGCAAATCTTTCTTCGTATTCTTCAAATCTTCAAGTTGTTCAGCTAAGAACTTCAAACGCTCTTCAAGCGCGCTGTACTCTTCAAGGGCAAGAGGGTTGATCTTTCCAAGCAATGTGAGTGAGCGCTCTGTGGCGGCAAGGCGTTTTTCTTGTTGATCGCGGCGATAAGGAACCATCTCGGTTGCGACAATCTCGCCACTTTCGGTCTCAATGAATGTCGGCACATCTTTATCAGGGCCATACTCATTAACCAGAGTCGCTACATCAATACCAAGTTCTTCAACGGCTTTGGTCTCGAGCGCTTCGATACGCATGCGTTGTTCTGCGCGAGCGATCTCGTCACGATGAACGCTAGATGTGAGCTGATCGAGTTCGAGTGTGAGTTCGCGGCTGCGTGCACGAACAGTGAGTGTTTCACCTTCTCGATCACTTCGAGAGCTCTCAAGACGGGCACGTTCTGCCGAGGCTTTAGCAATCGAACGCTCAATATGAATGAGCGCTTCGTAGGCAGCTTCTGCAATAGCTTGCGAAATTAACGCACCGCGTGCGCGTGCACCGCGACGAGATACTGCGCGCTCTGATGCTTCGCGTTCTGCTCGCGCACCATCTTCTAACGCCTGAGCACGAGCGGCTAATGAATCCACTCGCTCCTCACTCGTTCGCACAGCCAAACGCGCTTCAACTTCTGTCGTGCGGGCTTGAGAAACCTTTTGACGGAGAGTTTGAGCAAGTTGATGATCCGGCTCAGAAATTTCTCCATGATGCTGCAATTGCTCGGAGGCGACTTTGAGTTCATTCTCATCGCGAGATTTTGCTGCACTGGCTTCAGTGATCGCCACGTTAAGTCGCTCAACTTCGGCGCTGGCAGATTTCATATTCTGGCCCGATACCGCGAGTGCCTCTGTAATCGCGGCGATGCGCGCATCTGATTCATTGAGTTGCGAGAGGGCCACATCAAATGCGCCCTGCTTACCTTCTACCTCACGTACAGCAGTTGAAATTTCAAAAGTGAGGCGATTGCACTCATGATTAAGAGTCTCTAACTTGCCAGAGAGTTCCTCAATGAGTGCATTAATTTCAATCAGTGAAGACGAGGACTGAGATCCGCCACGCACTCTTCGGCTTGTGAGCACGTCACCATCACGGGTAACAACGGTTAATTGTGGATGACTGCGCAGGATTTCTTGAGCAGCGCGGGCATCGTTAGCAACAACGGTGGTTGCAAGTAGCGATGTCAGCAGATCATCAATCTCGCTGGTATGAATGTGCTGAAGCAGAGGTGTTAAACCCTGTGGAATCGAAAGTGTCTGGGCGCTATTTCCATCGTGAACGAGAACATCGGCTTGACCTAAGTTCTCGCTACGCAGAGTTGTCAGCGCGCTCACTGCAGAATTGAGATCACGTACAACGATGGCATCGGCCAAAGAGCCCAGAGCTGACGCAGTTGCCGCTTCCCAACCGGCATCGATTCGGATAAGTGATGCAATTGAACCCAGGATTGAAATACCGCGAGAGTCACGTACAAGGGCTGCGCCGCCATCTCGATTGCCAGATGTAATGCGCATTGCCTCGAGCTTTGATTCAGTTGCATTCTTTTCGCGCTCAGTGCGGCGCTCAAGATCGATCAAATCCGCATGCTTCTTCTTTGCTGCTTCTAGCTCGCGCTTTGCTTGTTCAAAGAGTGAGTCCAACCCTTGTTCGCCAGCATCTGCGCCAGCGATCTCCATCTCAAGTGTTGAGTACTCACGGGAAGCGCTATCAACGCGGGCCTGTGCTTCATCGCGCGCCTTTGTGAGACGAGAAATTTCTTCGGCAATTGCATCAAGGCGGGCAGCGAGTGATTTGATGTGGCCTTCTTGTCGCGCTGTACCTTCGCGCTGATCTGCAATGGCTCGTAGTGCTGCAGCAATTTTATCTTCTTCACTCTTGAGCCCAGCTTCGGCATCGCTTAACTCTTGTGTCGACTGAACAAGATGGGCACGGGCGTTCTCAACACTTGCTCGAAGTGCACTTTCTTCCGCCCGAAGAGCTACTGCTTCGCGTTCGAGCGCTTCTGGATCTCGACCTGCGTTGCGAGCCTCTTCGGCCTCTTCGGCTAGAAAGCGTGAGCGTTCTTGCGCAAGTGATTGTGTGCCACGGAATTTCTCGCGAAGAGCCGAAAGTGAATAGAAATTTTCTTGCGCTTGAATCAAGAGTGGGCTTTCAAAGGCTGATTGCGCATCGAGTGATTCTTCGCGACGGCGAGTTGTTTCGAGCTCTGCTTCAACCTCTGACCTGCGAGCGCGCAGCGCGGTCTCATCTGCAACTTCTGCATCGAGAGTCTTTGATAAATTAATAAAGTCATCTGCCAAAAGTCGCAACTTTGCATCGCGAAGATCTGCCTGAATCGTTGCAGCTTTCTTTGCAACCTCTGCCTGCTTACCTAACGGGCGAAGCTGGCGGCGAAGTTCAACGGTGAGATCTTGTACGCGAGCAAGGTTTGCCTGCATAGAGTCGAGCTTGCGCAGCGCTTTCTCTTTACGCTTGCGATGCTTGAGAACTCCTGCGGCCTCTTCGATAAATCCTCGACGCTCTTCAGGTGTGGCCATCAAGATTGCATCAAGTTGACCCTGACCCACAATCACGTGCATTTCGCGCCCAATACCTGAGTCGCTTAAGAGTTCTTGAATGTCGAGAAGGCGCGATGCTTCGCCATTAATTTGGTATTCACTCTGACCGTTACGGAAGAGGATGCGAGAAATAGTTACTTCACTATATTCAATGGGAAGCGCGCCATCTGAGTTATCGATAGTCAGCGATACTTCTGCACGACCAAGCGGTGCACGCCCAGAGGTTCCAGCGAAAATTACATCTTCCATCTTTCCACCGCGCAGAGACTTTGCACCTTGCTCACCCATTACCCAAGTAAGGGCATCAACAACGTTAGATTTTCCAGAGCCGTTAGGTCCAACCACGCAGGTGATTCCCGGCTCAAGGCGAAGAGTCGTCGCTGAGGCAAAGGACTTAAAGCCCTTGAGGGTGATGCTCTTCAGATACACGTGGGTAAACCTATCGGTTTATGCGCTCAATTTTTCGTAGGCACTACGGGCCGCGGCTTGCTCGGCTTCACGCTTACTTTTGCCTTCTCCTTGCGCAATTTCGACTCCCCCGACTACTGCGGTGGCGGTAAAGGATTTGTCGTGGTCAGGACCACTTTCAGCAACTACATACTCGAGTGTTCCCTTTCCCAGGGATGCAACCAGCTCTTGCAGGGCGGTCTTTCCATCAAGGCCAGCACCTTTTGCCATCGCTTCTTCGAGGGTAGATTTAATAAGTCTTTGAATCACAGTCGATGCTGTTGCAAATCCGCAATCAATATAGATAGCACCGATGAGAGCCTCTAGCGCATCTCCCAATAGTGAATTCTTATCGCGACCATTTGTTACTTCTTCGCCCTTTCCCAGGCGAATGTATTTACCAAGTTCAAGTGTGCGAGCAATATCTGCCAGCGCTCGCATATTTACTATGCCAGAGCGCAGTGGAGAGAGACGACTTTCATCTAAATCTGGATAGCGAAGATAGAGCTCTTCTGTAACAACGAGACCAAGGACTGAATCTCCCAGAAACTCTAAACGCTCATTAGTTAACGTTGAGCCATTTTCGTAAGCGTAAGATCGGTGAGTTAACGCCAACTCTAGGAGTTGCGGATCAACCTCAACGCCAAGAGCCTTCGTGAGATCAGGGAACAGAACAAGCCTTCGATCAGATGTCTATAACTTGGCGGCGGTTATATGTACCGCATGTTGGACATGCTGTGTGCTGCAACTTTGGCTGCTGGCACTGTGGGCAATTCGCAAGTGCTGCGGCAGTTGTCTTCCACATGCTTCGACGTGAACGTGTCTTCGAACGAGACATCTTTCGCTTTGGTACTGGCACGAGGTAAACCGTCCTTCTGTTGAAATTCTATGTAATGAATCGGGCTAATCTAACTGGGTAAGTATCCCCTAAGAGTCCGATTTCTTAAAATCCAGCCCAACCAGACCTGCCCAACGAGCATCGATGACCTCATGGGCGTGGTCTTGCGGGAGCAGCTCCCACTTCTGGCCGCAATCCGGGCAGAGCCCCAGGCAGTCGGGGTCACAGAGTGGATTTACGGGTAGATCGAGCACAATCGCATCGCGAATGGGTGGTTCAAGGTCCATGATGACACCATCGAGATAGAGGAGTTCGACCTCGTCAAGATCGTCTTCCACGGGCTCGCTCTTCTTGGAGTGGCTTTTCTTCTTCGAGCCATCATCTTCGTAGAGGTAGAGCTCTTGAATTCTGCGATCAATTTCTAACTCAACTGGATCTAAACAGCGGATGCATTCACCGGTTGCCACTGCAAAAATCTCAGCGCTCAGCAGAATTCCTTCAGTGACCGCCTCAAGACGAGCATCGACTTCGACAATAGATCCGATCTGCACGGAGATTAGGGGAACGCCCAAAGGCTCTGGGACAACCAGATCAAGTTGGTACTCCTTCATCTCGCCAGCGCGACGAGGAACCTCGTGCGTATTGAGATGATAAATATGGGCGGGCTTAACCACTGAAGTGACTCTTACTTTTCTTCAGAAAGTTGCGAAAGAATATCCTTATCGCCAGCACCTTCAAGGCGCTCGCGACCTCGTGCGACTGCTTCCATTGTCTTATTGAGAATAACCTCAAGAGTTGCCAGACGGCCATCGATATAACTTTGAACTTCTGCGCGCTCTTCATCGGCTAGGGCGCGTGCATCATCAAGGATTCGTTGTGCTTCATCGCGAGCTGCCTGAACGATTGCAGTCTGCTCGACCATGCGCGCAACATCCTCGCGTGCTGTCGCAATCAAATGTTCTGCACTTGTGCGCGCTTCTTCAACGATACGTTCGCGGGCGGAGATGATTTCAATTGCCTGATCAAGATCAGTAGGTAGAGCAACGCGCGCACCATCGAGAATCTCTAGAATTTCTCCACGATGAACAACGCAGGAGGCAGATAGAGGAACCCCGCGCGCCTCTTCAATGAGAGTAATTGCGGCATTGAGTTTTTCAATTGAATCCATGGCTAGTTACCACTTTCTGCTACGCGAGCCTTAAGGGCCTCGTTCACGATCTTTGGAACCATTGATGATACATCTCCCCCGTAATGAGCGAGCTCTTTTACAAGTGAGGAGGAAAGGAAGGAATGAGATGGCGCTGTGGCCATAAACATTGTTTCAACACCAGAGGCTTGGAGATTGACCTGCGCCATCTGTAACTCGTAATCGAAGTCAGTGACAGCTCGTAGCCCCTTAACAATGCTTTGAATATCGTTGCTCTTGCAATACTCAACAAGAAGTCCAGACCAAGAGTCGACGCGAATATTTGGTAGATGCGCAGTTGTCTTTGTAATCATCTCCATGCGTTCTTGCACCGTAAACATGCTCGACTTTGTGCGATTAACCAAGACCGCAATGACAACTTCATCGAATTGGGCGCTGGCACGCTCGATGATATCGAGGTGGCCAAGGGTCACTGGATCGAAAGATCCAGGGCAGACAGCGCGTTTCATAAGGCAAACGCTAGCAAGAAGATCAGCCGAGATCCATTTCAGGCGTAGGAACACCATAGAAAATCGTTGCCTGACCATAGTTTTTTTCGCGTAGTTGCTCAAGACCGTAAGGCCAGCTCAACTCTCGTACTCTGCTATTTCGCTCAACTGCGACGAGCCCATCTGGATGAATGAATTTTCCATCAACTAACGCAATGAGATTTTCAATCACTTCAATATCTGAGAATTCATATGGTGGATCAATGTAGATAAAGTGGTACTGCATTGGAGCGGGACCTTCGAGAAAACGATCTACAGCCATCGAATAGAGATGGAAACTTCCTGGAAAATGAGAACTCTTAATTCCTTCATAGTTTGTAAGAATTGACTGCGCGGCCTTCTCATTGTTTTCTACACAATGCACAGTCGAACTACCTCGCGAGAGCGCTTCAAGACCTATGGCACCGGTACCCGAGTAGAGATCCAAAACATTAAGTCCATCAAAGTCGCCAAACTCTGATGCCAATGAAGAGAAGAGCGCCTCCCGTGCTCGATCTGAGGTTGGTCGAGTCGACTGCGCTACCGCTGAGATATTTCTACCTTTAGCTAGGCCTGCAATTATTCTCATCGACCTAACCCTTATCTATGAAATCGGAAGCTTCGTCATCTTCAACTTTAGCGAATTCTCTGGCTAACTGCTTGTGCTGTGATAGATCGGGATCGCTAGCCAGAAGTTCTTGCGCATCTGCACGCGCGGTCAAAATCAAATCTTCATCTCGCAATACTCGAAGCAAGCGCAGATGTGATCGAGAGCCAGATTGGGCAGCTCCCAGAACATCTCCCTCGCGACGTTGTTCTAGATCAATCCTGGAAAGTTCAAAACCATCTGTGCTGCCGGCGACAGCTTCTAGGCGAATTCTCGCTGGAGTATCTGCAATCGCTGTTGTTATCAAGATGCAGAGTCCAGGTGATGTGCCACGACCAACGCGTCCGCGCAATTGGTGCAACTGCGACACACCAAAGCGCTCTGCATCCATGATCACCATTACCGTCGCATTGGGCACATCTACACCTACTTCAATGACGGTTGTTGAGACCAGAACGTCAATCTCGTGTGCTGCAAATGCGCTCATCGTTGCATCTTTAAGATCGCTAGAAAGTCGTCCATGAAGCGGGGCTACACGGACTCCTTTGAGAGGACCCGTTGCAAGTTTTGGTGCCAACTCATCAACACTGGCAAGTTCGAGAGATGTTGTCCCTAAAAGAAAGTGGATGTCTGCATCTTCTGTTACATCTGCGCTGATCCGTGATGCAACTACGTAGGCTTGATGGCCTTGTGAAACTTCTTCACAAATTCGCTCCCACGCCCTTTCAAGAAATGCTGGCTTTTCTAACGTGTTGACCACATGAGTTGTTATTGGAGCTCGGCCCAAAGGTAGTTCTCGCAAAGTGGAGATATCTAAATCTCCAAAAACAGTCATTGCAACGGTACGTGGAATCGGTGTGGCAGTCATGACTAGAAGGTGCGGTGGAATTTTTGCCTTTCCCTTGAGAGCATCTCTCTGTTCCACACCGAAGCGATGCTGCTCGTCCACAACAATAAGTCCTAGATCATTGAACTCAACTGATGCGCTCAACAAGGCATGAGTTCCAATAACTATTCCTGCCTCACCACTTGCAGCAAGTGCCAGAGCATCTTTTCGATCAGATGCGCTTTGGGATCCAGTAATCAACGTGACACGCGTTGCTATAGATGGAGCGCCAATCATTCCTCCATGCGAGAGATCTCCTAACAATTTCTCGATGGTACGAAGATGTTGTGCGGCCAATACTTCAGTAGGTGCTAACAAAGCCGCTTGCCCACCACTATCGACTACTGCCAACATCGCACGGATTGCAATCACAGTCTTTCCTGAGCCAACCTCACCTTGTAATAAACGATGCATGGGATGCGACTGGGCAAGATCACTCTCAATTTCAGCTGCGACAGCAATCTGTCCTGCCGTGAGTTCAAAAGGAAGTGATTGGTCAAAGGCTGCAAGAATTCCATCTTCACGCGGTACTCGAGCGATTGCATCGAGTGACTTCATCTTCTCTTTTCGGCTTACCAACAAAAGTTGCAGGATGAATGCCTCGTCAAAAGTCAGACGCTCACGTGCCTTTTCAGCACTATCTAAATCGGCGGGTTGATGTATTTGAACCAGCGCTTGTTGCAGTGAGGGATACCCATGTTTATCTAGAACTGATTGCGGAATCGGATCAACAACCTCATCTAGCGCGCCAATGCAGAGCTCAATGCATTGCGATACTTTCCATGATGGCAATTTCGCTGACGCTGGATACATCGGCAAATACTTACCTGCAAAACCTTCGACAGCTGCGTCAACATCGTTTCCATCAGGGATGAGCTCGTAATCAGGGTGAGCTAATTGGCGCTTGCCATTAAATACACCGACCTTGCCGGCAAAGAGGCCCTGCTTTCCGATCTTGAGTTCTTTTTCGCGCCATGCTTGATTGAAGAAGGTAAGCGAGAGTTTAGAAGTTCCATCTGTGACCACTACTTCCAACATGTTGCCTTTACGAGCTGCAAAACGTCGCGTGGAAGCGCTGAAAACTTCAGCAAGAATTGTTACTTCATCACCTTCGTTAAGGGCTGCAATGTCGCTGAGTTCACCACGCACTAAATAGCGGCGTGGGTAATGATGGAGGAGATCCCCCACGGTGCGATAGCCGAATGTTGTATCAAGTGCTTTTGCTGTGCGATCACCCAGGACAGATGAGAGTTTGGAATCCAGGGTCGCCACCCCGCTATTCTCTCGCGTACCTGCTCCATGTGAGCGCATTTTTATGGCGATTGGCCGACTAACCCCTTGTCTTGATACCCTTCTCCCCTGCCGGATGGGCTACAAGGCCAAACCGTCAATTGATCAAGAATTCATGATTGAAGAGATATAAAGGAGTACTGCTGTGGCATCAACATGCGATATCTGTGGCAAAGGGCCCAGCTTCGGTAACAATGTTTCACACTCTCAGGTAAAGACACGTCGTCGCTGGAATCCAAACATTCAGCGTGTACGCACACTCGTTGGCGGCTCAACAAAGCGTCAGAATGTCTGCACATCTTGCCTCAAGGCTGGAAAAGTTACCCGCTAATACATCTCATTTAAACTTTATTGAAAATGGCGCCACATCTGTGGCGCTTTTTTCATTTCTAGACCAGTAACGCCCGTTCCGTGCCGGACATCTCCGATTCGAATTCCAGGAAGATCGACGCCGGTCGCGACAAATACATGATCTTCTCCACCGCCGAGTATCCACTCATAGACATCAATTCCAACTGACTGTGCAAGGAGCGAAAGCTCTGTGAATTCATAGGCACTTTCAATCAGCGCAGGGTCGATATGTAGGTTTACGCCAGATGCCTGCGCGATGGATTGGCATGAAATGAGCAATGCATCGCTGGTATCTGTGAGCGCACTCGCTCGGCTGAAGTCGATTCCGTAGTCAAGGGAAGGCGCACGAAATTCATTCAGTGCCATGGCATGAACGGCATGAACAGCTTCAACCTCGTGCGTAAGCATGTGTAGACCGGCAGCAGACCAACCTGTAAGTGAAGAGATGTAGATTCCATCTCCAACTTGCGCTCCTGATCGAGTGATCGCTCGCTCAACACTTCCAATTGCGGTGATCGCAATAGAAATTGCACTCGCACGAGCGATATCTCCACCAACAACCTGAGTGCCAGTCTTATCTGCCTCGTGCTTTATTCCTTCGGCAAGCTCACGCACACGCTCAAGGCCTTCATCTCCGACTAACGACATCGCTACGACAAGGTATTGCGGCTGTGCACCCATCGCCAAAACATCTGCGATATTTGCAGCAGTTACTTTGCGACCAATATCAAAGGCATTTGACCAGCGCTTATTGAAGTGGACATCCTCTACCGCAACATCGGTTGTGATCACTTGCTGTGAACTCCCACGCACAACGGCTGCATCATCACCAATTCCAACGAAGATGTCAGCAGAGGCTTGAGTCTGAAATACGGAGACAACGAGTGCAAGGAGCTCCTGCTCGGAAAATGCCATAGCGCCAAGCCTAGATCATGATGTACCGTTTGGTCATTGCAAAGTTAAGTTGAGCGAAAGGAAAACATGATGTCTGTACAGGTATTTATCTTGATTCAAACCGAAGTAGGAAAGGCATCATCTGTTGCGACCGCTGTTGGCGCAATTGCTGGAGTAACGCTGGCTGAGGGAGTTACCGGTCCTTACGATGTGATTATGCGCGCTGAATCTGCCTCAATGGAAGATCTGGGCCGTTCAATTCTTGCAAAGGTACAAGCAGTGCCAGGAATTACTCGCACTCTTACTTGCCCAGTAACTACTTACTAATTACCTAACACGCCGTTGTTGCGCGTCAACGCGCTCTTGAGCAGGTGTGTAATCACTTCTTTATAACTCACTCCGCTGGCTGCCCACATCTTGGGAAAGACCGAAGTAGCTGTGAAACCTGGCATCGTATTGAGTTCGTTGATTATCACTTCACCATTTGGGGTAAGGAAGAAATCAACGCGTGCTAAGCCACTACAACCGAGTGAAATAAATGCTTCTACAGCTCTGCTTTGAATCTGGGCGGTGATCGCCTCTGAAATAGGAGCTGGCAAGGTAATACTCGTTGCACCGTCGAGATACTTCGCCTCAAAGTCATAAAACTCAAATTTAGAATCAATCTCTATCTGACCAACGACCGAAGCTTCTGGTTTACCGTTGATTTCCAATACTGCGCACTCAATCTCGCGACCAATCACAGCGTTTTCCACCATCGCCTTGGGATCAAAGCGGTGAGCTTCTTGAACTGCAGCGGCTAACTGCTCCGCTGATTTCACCTTGGTCGTGCCTCTACTAGAACCACCACGTGCAGGTTTAACAAAGACGGGATAACCAAGCGTTGCTACATCTGCAGAAAGTGATTCTTTATTGACCTTCCAATCAGATTCACGGATCACTAAGCCTTCTGCGACTTTAATTCCGTGAGAAGCGAAAATGGGCTTGGCAAATGATTTATCCATCGCAACAGCTGATGCCAAAACGCCAGAACCCACAAAAGGAATATCTGCGATCTCGAGAAGTCCCTGAATCGTTCCATCTTCGCCATAGGGGCCATGTAAAACTGGAAAGACGATTTCAATACCTAGAGATTTTCCATCAACTGCAAATCCTTCGGGTGAAACAGAAACTGGCTTGCCATCCTCTGGCACAGCCGGGAGCACGCCATCTTTGATTGATAGCTGATGGTTTTCAGGGATTAAAACCCATTTTCCTGACTTAGTTATACCAATAACAATCGGAGAATAAAGCGCCCGATCGATTGCGCTGAGGACTCCCCCGGCTGATGTACAAGAAATTTCATGTTCGCTGCTGCGTCCGCCACATACGATTGCTACGCGCGTTGTCATCGAATGAAGTTCTCAGCTTGAGTTGTGATCTCCATTAAGCGAGTCAAAGCCTGCTCTGGGCTCAGCGAACCATTGACGATGTCGGCAACTGCCTCAATGACAGGAACTTCAACTCCTACTCGGTGTGCAATCTCGACGATGGCACCAGATGAAGCAACGCCTTCGACTGTCTTGGCACCTTGTGCGATTGCCATCTCCATCGATCCAGTTTTTCCAAGAAGTTCGCCGAACGTTCTATTTCGTGAAAGTGGAGATCCACATGTTGCAACGAGATCACCCATTCCTGCAAGACCGGCAGCGCTCAGTGGATCTGAGCCATGTGCGGCACAGAGGCGTGCAACTTCATTGAGGCCGCGAGTAATGAGCATCGCTTGAGTATTTTCGCCGAAACCCATACCAATCGAGATTCCCACTGCTAGAGCAATTACATTCTTTACAGCACCTGCTAATTCGCAACCAAGTAAATCCACTGATGTATACACGCGGTAATACGGCGTGCGAAAGAGTTCCCGAACCTCATCTGCAACTGCCTGAGACGTTGAAGCAGCTACGGCTCCGGCTGGTTGGCGCAGAATAAGTTCATCGGCCAAATTTGGTCCAGTTAAAATCGCAACTTTATGCTTACCGAGCACCTGTTCAATGATCTCTGTCATACGGAGCATCGTAGAAACTTCGATACCTTTGAGAGTACTCACGATCATGCAATCTGCTGAGAAACGACCCTTCCATTCATTGAGCGTTGCTCGTAGCTGAGTGGATGGAATAGCAAGGACATATGTCTGGCTAAATGCAAAGGCTTCATCAAGATCTGTTGTCGCACGTAAATTTGTTGGAAGAACTTGGCCCGCAAGGTAACGCTGGTTTGTATGTGAGTCATTGATTTCGCCAATGGTCTCGGCGTTACGACCCCAGAGAAGAACTTCATTACCAGCATCGCAAAGCACTTGGGCAAGGGTTGAACCCCACGCTCCTGCACCGAAGACTGTAATTCTGCTCATCACTTCTTACCTTTTCTAAAGTTTCCCGTGCGGGGTAGATCGGATGTGTGAGGGTCAAAGATAGTCGCAGGACGTTCTTGGCCGCGAATTTCCTCGAGAAGCACAGTTATCGCGCTCATAATATGCGCAGTCGCCTCAGCCATCGCGACAGGGTCTTCCTCTTTTCCATACCAACGCGAGAGGTCTACCGGCTCGCCTACGCGATAGCGCACAGTCGCACGAGGAAAGATACGCAATTTCTTTCTATACGGAGGTAAGACTTGTTGCGTCCCCCACTGTGCAGCTGGGTACACCGGTACTTTTGCGATGACTGCCAAACGCGCTGCACCGGTCTTTGCAACCATGGGCCAATACTCTTTATCTCGAGTCAGTGTTCCTTCAGGATAGACACCAACGAGATGACCCATCTCAAGTAATCGAAGTGCGTACTGCAAGGCAACACGAGCTTCTTTACTTTCGCGTTCAACAGGAATCTGTTCTGCTGCTAAAAGAATTTTGCCAATAATGGGAACTCTAAAGACTTGGGACTTTCCAAGAAATCTTGGTGCGCGCCCATGTGAGAAAAGCAAGAACGCCAGAGCAAAGGCATCCATATAAGAGACATGGTTGGAAACGACAATTGCCGGACCACTCTTTGGGATCTTCACGCCTTCGCGATAGTCATAACGGGCGACCAGCTTCATGATGGGGATCAGGATTGATGCACAGAACCGAAATGTTGGATTCACACCAAGTGGATACCCGCTAGGAGGATTGAAGCGAATCTTGAGGGGCTTGGAACTCCCAGCACCTGATCTCGACATGGAGCAATTCTAAGTCGGGCTGCGCACTTTGTGGGCTGCTGGGGCGATAAATAAGGGTAAAAAAAATAAGGCCCACGCTAAGAGCGTGGGCCTTATTAAAGAAGAGATTACTTCTTCTTCTTTGCAACCTTCTTTGCAGCCTTCTTAGGAGCTGCTTTGCGAACAACCTTCTTCGCGGCCTTCTTAGGAGCCTTCTTTGCTGCCTTCTTTACAACTTTCTTTGCTGCCTTCTTAGGGGCTGCCTTCTTAGCTGCAGGCTTAGCGACTACCTTTGGTTCTGGCTTTGGAGCTGGAGCGAGCTTACGATCGCCAGCAACAACTTCCTTAAGCGCCTTTGCAGGCAAGAAGCGAGCCTTCTTTGAAGCCTTGATCTTGATTGTCTCGCCGGTGAATGGGTTACGACCCATACGTGCTTTGCGATCAACCTTCTTGAACTTACCGAAATCGTTGATCATGACATCTTCGCCACGCGCCATTGTGCGTGTAATTGTGTCAAAAACGATATCTACAGCGTGAGCTGCTTCCTTCTTGCTGTCGTTGAAGTGTGGGGCCAACGCGGCAATGAATTGGGCCTTATTCATCAAAATCCCCTTAGTTTTACGCTTAAAATTAAGCTTTTGCTTAACCTGTGTAAAACTTAAACTAGGTATAGGGGTGATGCCTACATTAACGTGGGCGTGTCGCAATTTAATATTTCACAGAAATTGCACTTTTTACGCGTAAAAAACCCTCATTCTGCGGTTGAGAGTTTTAGAGATCACACTCACCCTGAGCGAGAACACCTTATTTCACGCTTGTTTTTCGCAACTAAGAGCGAATTGGAAGAGTTGCAGGCTTGTGTGTAGCTCGTTTTTCTTCAAAGGCATCGATGGAATCAGTCTGCTTCAAGGTTAATCCGATGTCATCGAGACCTTCCATCAAGCGCCAACGCGTGTAATCATCGATGGTAAATGAATGAGAGATGCTGCCGTAGGAAACTGTGCGCGTTTCTAGATCCACCGTGATCGCAGTCGATGGATCAGCCTCAACGGCTGCCCACATTGCCTCGACATCGTCCTGGGGCAAAATCACCGTCAATAAACCACCTTTGAGGGAGTTATTTCGGAAGATATCTGCAAAGCGAGATGAGATAACAACCTTAAATCCGTAGTTCTGCAGAGCCCACACCGCATGTTCGCGAGACGAACCCGTACCAAAATCTGCTCCGGTAAGTAGGACAGTGCCGGACTTGAACTCGGCCTTATTCAGGACAAACTCTGGATCATTGCGCCAAGCTGCAAAGAGCCCATCCTCAAAGCCGCTGCGTGTTACACGCTTGAGATAGACGGCTGGAATGATCTGGTCGGTATCGACATTGCTGCGACGTAGCGGAACTCCGGTGCCGATGTGCTTGATGAATTTTTCCATTGTCATATCTCCTTACAGATCCGCAGGTGAAGAGAGTTTGCCGCGAAGAGCAGTCGCTGCTGCGACAAGTGGACTTACCAAGTGGGTGCGCCCACCTTTTCCTTGACGGCCTTCAAAGTTACGGTTTGATGTTGATGCTGATCGCTCGCCAACTGCGAGTTGATCTGGATTCATTCCCAGACACATGGAACAACCTGCGTTACGCCATTCAGCTCCGGCATCGATAAAGACTTTATCAAGTCCTTCCGCCTCTGCCTGCAAGCGAACTCGCGCCGATCCAGGTACAACCAACATGCGAAGCGTGGAGGCAATCTTCTTTCCCTTAACAACTTCGGCAGCGCTACGAAGATCTTCGATGCGACCATTGGTGCAAGAGCCCAAGAAAACAGTGTCAATAGCTATCTCTTTGAGTGGTGTGCCGGCAGTAAGCCCCATGTATTCGAGCGCACGCTCTGCTGCAGTGCGTTCTGATGAATCGGCATAATCTGCAGGGTTTGGAACCTTGGCATTAAGTGGCAATCCTTGGCCTGGGTTGGTACCCCACGTGACAAATGGTTCGAGGTCATCGGCGTTGAGATCCACTTCGATATCAAATTTTGCGTCAGAATCGGTGTAGAGCGTCTTCCAATAAGCAAGAGCTTCATCCCAGTTTTCAGGAGCATGTGGCTTGCCCTTGATATATGCAAAGGTCGTTTCATCAGGTGCGATGAGGCCGGCGCGAGCTCCTGCTTCGATGGACATGTTGCAGACAGTCATGCGGCTTTCCATAGAGAGAGCACGGATAGCACTTCCACGGTACTCAATAATGTAACCCTGTCCCCCGCCTGTGCCGATCTTTGCAATGATGGCAAGGATGATGTCTTTTGAGGTAACGCCTGGCTTGAGACTTCCTTCAACATTAATTGCCATAGTCTTGGGACGACTTGATGGAAGTGTCTGTGTTGCAAGAACGTGCTCAACTTCAGATGTACCAATTCCGAATGCGATTGCGCCGAATGCACCGTGGGTAGAAGTATGCGAATCTCCGCAAACAATTGTCATACCAGGTTGAGTTATTCCAAGCTGTGGACCAACAACGTGGACTACGCCTTGATCAAGATCACCGAGTGAATGTAGGCGAACACCGAATTCATTACAGTTTGCGCGAAGAGTATCTACCTGAAGTTTTGAAACTGGATCTGCAATGGGCTTTAAAATATCTAACGTCGGCACATTGTGATCTTCAGTTGCAATTGTTAGATCTGGACGGCGCACTGAGCGGCCTGTCAGACGCAAGCCATCGAAAGCTTGCGGACTTGTCACTTCATGGATGAGATGGAGATCGATATAGAGCAGGTCAGGCTCACCATCTGCTTGGCGAACAATGTGCTCTGCCCAGATCTTCTCTGCAAGTGTCTTTCCCATCGCTACTCCTTTTTCGCACTTTCTTTGCATCTCACTAGGTGGGATGTTAATATCACCAGGTGGATAGAAAGAATAGCGGAGTCGGCGTATTAGATAAAGCCGTCGCTATTTTAGCGACCTTAGAATCTGGTCCACACTCACTTGCAGAGCTAGTGGCAGCCACAGGAATCGCTCGTCCAACCGCTCATCGTTTAGCGGTAGCCCTCGAATTTCACCGCCTCGTCGCCCGCGATCTCACCGGCCGATTTATCTTGGGCCCTCGCTCGGGCGAACTTGCCGGCGCTGCAGGTGAAGATCGCCTGCTTGCTGCAGCAACTCCCGCACTTGCCGCACTACGCGATGCAACTGGTGAATCGGCGCAGCTCTATCGTCGTCAAGGAGATATTCGAATCTGTGTCGCCGTCGCCGAACGTCTCTCCGGTCTTCGTGATTCAGTACCAGTTGGTGCATCACTGACAATGACAGCAGGTTCTGCTGCGCAGATTCTTCTTGCCTGGGAAGATTCCGAAAAGATTCATCGCGGATTAAAGAATGCGCGATTTACCGCTGCTCACTTGGCTGCAGATCGCCGCCGCGGGTGGGCGCAATCTGTGGGAGAACGTGAGGCAGGCGTTGCTTCTGTTTCTGCACCTGTACGCGGACCTAATGGAAAAGTAATTGCAGCAGTCTCAATCAGTGGCCCTATCGAAAGACTTGGCCGCCAACCGGGGCGTTTACATGCCGCCTCTGTGGTTGCAACCGCAACTCGCTTAAGCGAGCACCTCGCTAAATCTTAACGATCGAGAAGATCGAGCTCGCGTAAGACCCGGCCAATAATCGAGAAGTTAAAACCTTTGCGTTGCAGCAGTGATTGAATCCTGCGAATCTGAACCTCTGGCTCAAGGCGTGACATCGTGTTGTACTTCTTAAAGCCAAGATCAAAGGCGGCGCGATATTCAGATTCATCATCGATCTGATCGAGAGCTTCATCAATCTGCTCTTGAGTAACGCCCTTCTGACGAAGTTCGCTTGCGATGATGCGCTTTGAAATCTTCTTATGGCCATGACGAGAGGTCGCCCAAGCAATGGCGAAATCTGCATCATTGATCAGTCCTGCTTCAGTGAGTCTAAAGATCACCGCAGCAGCGACTTCATCTTCAACGCCGCGTGTTTTCAAGTGAGCCAGGAGCTCGCCCTTACTTTTGGCTCGGGTCACAAGTGCGTTAAGAGCAATTGTGTGAGCTACTTCGTAAGGGTCAAGCTCCTGACCACCTGAAGAAGATCCTCGCGGAACCTTTGCAAAGTGGAGTGAAATTAGAACTCAACCTCTGCTGCTGCTTCATCGATCTCAGCAATGAGCTCTGCATCGACTTCAACAGGGATAAATGAGGCACGAATACGAGACTCGATATCGTTTGCTAGATCTGGGTTATCGACCAAGAATGCGCGTGCATTCTCCTTACCCTGACCGAGTTGATCGCTCTCGTATGTATACCAAGCGCCCGCCTTCTTCACGATTCCAAGGTCTACACCCATATCGATGAGTGAACCTTCGCGTGAGATTCCAACACCGTAGATGATGTCGAACTCAGCTTGCTTAAATGGTGGAGCCATCTTGTTCTTAACAACCTTGACGCGTGTACGGTTACCGACAGACTCTGTTCCATCCTTGAGAGTTTCAATACGACGAATATCTAGGCGAACTGAAGCGTAGAACTTAAGCGCCTTACCGCCGGTTGTTGTCTCAGGTGAACCGAAGAAGACACCGATCTTGTCACGAAGCTGGTTGATAAAGATTGCAGTGGTCTTTGATTGGTGTAGAGCACCAGTAATTTTACGAAGTGCTTGTGACATCAAACGAGCCTGAAGACCCATATGAGAATCACCCATCTCGCCTTCAATTTCAGCGCGTGGAACAAGTGCTGCTACTGAGTCAACGACAACAAGGTCGAGGGCTCCTGAACGAACCAACATATCCATGATCTCGAGTGCTTGCTCGCCGGTATCTGGTTGTGAAACAAGGAGCGCGTCAATATCTACGCCGAGCTTGCGTGCATACTCTGCATCGAATGCGTGCTCTGCATCGATAAATGCGCAGATTCCGCCGAGCTTCTGTGCGCTTGCAATTGCATGCAAGGTAAGTGTTGTCTTACCTGAAGATTCTGGTCCGTAGATCTCTACGATTCGACCACGAGGAAGGCCACCGATACCAAGTGCGATATCGAGTGCGACAGATCCTGTTGGGATTACTTCAATAACTTGTGCCTGCTTATCAGACATCTTGATAACTGAACCTTTACCAAATTGACGTTCGATCTGGGCGAGGGCGGTATCGAGGGCTTTCTGACGATCAGATGTTGCGCGATCGGATGGTGCATCTGGCTTTGCTTCTTTTGCTGCCACTTTCACTCCTTAGGTAGAACGTCTGGCCTACGCCATACGTTGGTAACGGTCCAGAAGGTACGGAGACCCACCGACGGACCACAGCATCTGGGGAAGAGCTGTGGGCGGAAGATGGAACCGCTCTGGTTGAACAGGTGTAAGGGTAACCGAACACCTGTTCGAAAACTAGCATCCCCCACTGACATCACAGGCGGCGTGTCGCTCTTTTACGCCTCATGGCGCCTTGTAATCCCTTGTAGCACCCAGAATGACCCCATGCTGATCCTGCTTCCACCCTCTGAGGGTAAGAACCAGACGCCGCAAGGCCCTGCTCCGGCGATCGCGGTCTATAGCGGGGTTCTCTACAAAGCTCTGGATTACCCAACGCTCTCGCCGAGTGCAAAGGCGCGCTGCGAAAAGTCAGTAGTGATTATCTCGGCAAAATATGGAGCGCTCTCCCCCAGTGATCGCATCGAGTTTTATAAAGAGAAGATTAATTCGGCGGCAATGCGTCCGATCGTTGAAAAGAAATTAGCTAGCTACAAGCAAGACCTCATTGTTGATTGCAGATCATCGACCTATCAAGCAGTCTGGAGCGCTCCCGTCGAAATCACAGTGGCGATTCGCGCATCTACTGTTGTTGATGGCGAACGCAAGGTGATTACGCATATGTCTAAAAAGACTCGTGGAGAAGTTACTAGAGCTCTTCTTGTTAGTCGATCAATTCCAAAAACAGTTGAAGATATCTACGCAATTGTTTCGGAGAAATTTCCTTGCGCACTTACGCCGCCAAAAGATGGCGATCCATGGGTGCTGGAGGTTATCGCTGTTTAGTATTTGTACTTTTCCGTTTGGGCGGGATGTTCGTGGCAAACTGCACGCCAAATTTCTTGCGCCTCATGACCTTTAGCTAAAGCCTCATTAACAGTCAAACTTCCAAGACTTGAAAGAGCAATGTCTGCACTAAAAGATGGAGCCCACTCTTGACCGAAAGAGAGAATGAGTCGCTCGCGCAGATCCGAAATTCGCATAAAGAATAATTAAAAAAGCGTATTTTCCACAAGCAGAACAGCTTGTTCGCGAGATTGCTCTGGAGTTAGCGGCTGTACCGCCTGCCCCAATAACCAGCGCATCGCAAGGCCCGTAGCGCTTTGAGATTGGGTGAGTGCATAGATTGCGCGCGCTAGCTCTAAATACAAAGGGTGCTCGCTATGAATAAGCAGTTGAGCAATGAGTGCCGGATCGTGCTCGCGAAGACTGGCAAGTGCACGATCGGATGAGACTGCAATCGAAAGCGACTCAAGTGCATCAGCAGGAGTTCCAGCCAGTTTAGATATCTCGATAATGCGTGCGACCTCAGATGCTAAGAGAGCCTCAATAACTGACTGCTTATCGCGAAAGTGATTATATAAAGTGGCGCGAGCTACCTCAGAGGCAGATGAGATATCGATCATTGAGATTTTTGTCAGACCAGATTGAGAAATTAAAACTTTAGTTGCTTGAAGTATCGCCTCTTCGGTACGGCGATGAGATGCGCCTTGTGTGGCGTACTTAGGCTGCGTCGACAACGGAGAGCTTTGCAATCTCGCCAGATGCGATCTGAACGGTGACATCACTCAAGAGAGCTGAGAGTTCTAGACCGAGTGCATCGCAAATTGCGTTGAGTAATTCTGATGATGCTTCTTTCTGGCCACGTTCAACTTCGGATAAGTAACCCAGAGAGACGCGTGCTTCACGTGCAACATCACGCAGTGTTCGAGATTGTTCTGTTCGGGCAGCACGAAGTGAAGAACCAACTGCTTCACGTAGTAATACCATCGCTGCCCCTCCTATTCCGTAGTCGCTTGGCGCGAACGTTCTCTAAGGATACGCGTAAATGTGCCGATTGCAGTGGCAACCGTGGCGTTTCGCACGCTTTCGCGCCCACCCGCAAGGGAAAGTTCCAGGCTCTGGCTAACCGGACCATCAATGGCAACCCACACTGTCCCAGATGGAACGCCATCAGATGGTCCTGGGCCTGCAACTCCTGTCGTTGCAATTGCCCATGTGGCGCCGAATTTCGCGCGTACAGCGTGCGCCATAGCTTCCGCTACTTCTTGACTATAAACAGTATGTTCTGCAATCACCGCTTCATCAATTCCAAGCACTTCTGACTTAACTTGGTTTTGATAGGCAACTATCGCCCCAAGAAATATTTGAGATGAGCCTTCGACAGATGTTATTGCAGAACTCAATCCACCAGCTGTAATTGATTCAGCGGTGACGAGTGACTCGTTGCTTTCATCGAGAGTCCGAATAATCTCCTTGACCATTGAAGATACTTCAGAGGTGAGTGACATTTATTCCCCCTCCATCGGCTCAACTTACGGCTTAACTTACGGATTGACTTACGGTCTCTTCATCGCCAATCGTACATAGTTAACACCTGTGACGATAGTGAGGATTATTGCGATAGCTATGAATCCATCACGGAACCAATACAGACTTTCAGGCATTGGGAGCATGAAGAAACCAACTCCAAAGCTCTGGAAGGTGCTTTTAATTTTTCCTCCGCGGTTAGCGGGAATTACACCACCCTTAATTACTGCCAAACGAAAAAGGGTAATGCCAATCTCGCGTGTCAAGATGAGGATGGTAATCCACCATGGAAATCTGCCCAGAATCGACAGGGAGATCATCGCCGAACCAATGAGGGCCTTATCTGCCACAGGATCAAGGAATTTCCCAAGCTCACTCACCTGGTTAGTTGCACGAGCTAAGTGACCATCAAGCAGATCAGACATTCCCAATACGAAGTAGATACACCAAGCAATTATCTGCCATGTCGAATCATCGCCACCATTTTTAAAGATCGCATAGACGCCCAATGGGATCAGAACAATTCGTGCAATCGTGATTGCGTTCGGCGAGAAGTATTTTTTCATAGCGGCTTCGCAATCAAATCTGCGCCGAGTGACTGGGTAACAACTCCATCCACATAGTCTCCAACTTTAAATGAGGTTCCAACAAATGAAGTCGTTCCATCGACTTCAGGACCTTGATGAGCCGCACGGCCCTCTTGGTTTTCTTCATCTTCAATAAGTACTCGAACCTGCTCCCCTATGCGAGAGGCAGCGCGCAAAGTCACCATTTCATCGGCCAGAGAAGATAGAGACTGCACCCGCTCTGCAATGATCTCGCTATCGACTTTATCCGATAAGTCGAGCGCTTCAGTTTTATCTTCATCTGAATATCCAAATATTCCGATTGCATCGAGGTTGGCTTGGGTGATGAATTCAGCCAAGAGATTGAAGTCTTCTTCTGTTTCACCAGGAAATCCAACGATGAAGTTAGATCTAATTCCAGCTTCCGGAGAGAGCGCGCGGATTTGGGTGATCAGATGTAAGAATTTTTCGCTATCTCCAAAGCGTCGCATGCTCCTCAAAAGAGTTGGGCTCACATGCTGGAAAGAGAGATCAAAGTATGGCGCAACTTTCTCGGTTGAAATCATCGCTTGTAAAAGTGTGGGGCGCATTTCAGCCGGTTGCAAATAAGAGAGGCGAACCCGTTCAATGCCAGTAATTTCACCGAACTCGTGAAGGATTTTCTCCATCAGCATGAGGTCGCCAAGATCTTTTCCATACGAAGTTGTATTTTCGCTGACCAGAAATAGTTCACTCACACCGTTCTGAGCAAGCCATTCGGCTTCCTTTAAAACTTCGGTAGGCCTGCGAGATACAAATGATCCTCTGAAGTATGGAATCGCACAGAATGAACAACGTCGATCACAACCTGATGCAATTTTCAGAGGAGCCCACGGTGCATCACCCAATCTCTTACGAAAGAGCGATCCCCCAGCACCTAGAGATGATTCATAATTTTCATCGCGAGCCTTTGCGCGGTCTACCGGTGCAATGGGTAGAAGAGAGCGTCGATCTCGAGGTGTATGTGCGACATGGCTCTGCCCTGAAATGATTGACTGCAAGCGCGCCGAAATATCTTGGTAATCATCAAATCCGAGAATTGCATCAGCTTCAGGAAGCGCTTCTGCTAATTCTTTTCCGTAGCGCTCTGCCATGCAACCAACAGCAACCACAGCCCGAGTAACCCCATGACCCTTCAGAGAATTAGCCTCAAGAAGGGCATCTACAGAGTCTTTCTTAGCTGATTCAATAAAGCCACATGTGTTAACAACTGCTACTTCTGCATTTTCAACATCTGCAACCAGTGTCCAGCCATCAGCCTCAAGTCGGCCGGCTAATTCTTCGGAGTCGACATCATTTCGGGCGCAGCCCATCGTCACTATTGCTACTGTCCGACTCATTTGTCAGATAGTACAGTGTGTGACCTTACTTAGCTCTGAAAGTCTTACGTATTTCCTGATTTCGCTCACCTAAAGGAGCTAATTTCTCACCATTAAGTGTCAGATCGAGATCACCTGCATTACCTAAATAGATCGATATTGAATTCTCTCCCGAAAATGTTTTGGACTCGCCCTGAAAGAGTGGACCCTTGTAAACGCTCTCTCCCCCTATGACAACATCAATGTTTGAGTTGCCTCGAGTTGCGGCAATCGACAAAGTTAACTGCCCATTATTGGACGTTGCAGTTGTTACCGGAGATGCCGTTGGGCTCTGCGAAGAAGTAGGTGTGGTGTCAGGCGAAGGTGTTTGAGTAGGTTCAGTCTCTTCTGTAACCATGGAAGTTACCGCAGGCTCTGAGTCAATTGTCGTGAGTGCAAATTGAGCAACTCCGATGAGTACAACGATTGAAAGAGATGCACCAACGAGAACTTTCCAGGACAGTTTTCGATTTTCACTGCGAATTGCAGCGGCATTGTTGTCGACAAGTTGGGCATGAATTGATCGAGAATCGACAGAATGTTCAGCGACATACATCGCCAGAAGTTCTTGAGCGTTAGATCCTGTTATTTGCGAGATATTTCTAATGTGCCCTCGTGCATAAGTATCTCCACCGCAAGGAAGAAAATCATTTGATTCCATCGCCTTAATGAGGCCTGGGCGAAGATTTACGATGTGTGCGAGTTCGTCAACGCTAAAGCCCGCGTCTTCGCGCGCTTTTTGCAAGAACTCACCGAGTGTCATATCACCAACGATCTAATTTGGTGAGGGTGATTATTCATCCCTCAAGTAAATTGTAGGGTGAGAGTGATGCCTCAACCTAGCCCGCTTAGGGTGAACTTTTCCTTAACAGGGTGAGATCAATAGTCGCGCAGCGTAGCTAAAACCGATTCCAGTTCGTCGGCTTTGACCATGACGACTCGAGCCTTGGAACCTTCGGATGGTCCAACGATTCCTCGAGACTCCATCAAATCCATGAGGCGCCCAGCCTTTGCGAAACCGACGCGCAATTTGCGTTGCAACATTGAGGTTGAGCCAAATTGTGTACCGACTACTAACTCAACTGCCTGGCAAAGTAAATCGAGATCATCGCCAATTTCTTTATCAATCTGTTTGGTCGAAGTAGGGGCCGCAGTGACATCTTCGCGATAACGAGGTGAAAGTTGCTTCTTCACGTGGCCCACAATTGCTTCAATTTCTCGCTCTGAAATATATGCGCCCTGAATACGTATCGCGCGCGATGTTCCCATGGGAATAAAGAGGCCATCACCTTGTCCGACTAATTTTTCGGCGCCTGGGCTATCGAGAATGACTCGACTGTCGGCAAGGGATGAAGTGGCAAATGAGAGACGGGATGGAACGTTCGCCTTAATAAGTCCTGTCACAACATCAACGCTGGGACGCTGTGTTGCAAGGACTAAGTGAATACCTGCAGAGCGCGCCAACTGCGTAATGCGAACGACAGATTCTTCAACTTCACGTGCTGCAACCATCATGAGGTCGGCTAACTCATCGATAATCACAAGTAAATAGGGGTAAGGCTCGACTATGCGATCGCTTCCTTCGGGAGGTTTTACCTTGCCTGCACGAACAGCCTTATTGAAATCATCGATGTGCCTAAATCCAAAGGTTGCTAGATCCTCGTATCGAAGATCCATTTCACGCACAACCCATGTAAGGGCATCTGCCGCCTTCTTAGGGTTAGTAATAATTGGTGTGATCAGATGTGGAATTCCTTCGTAAGCAGTGAGCTCGACTCGCTTAGGATCAATCAGTACAAGGCGAACTTCATCCGGTGTAGCTCGCATCAGAATTGATGAAATCATCGCGTTGATCATTGATGATTTTCCAGCACCAGTTGCACCAGCCACAAGTAGATGAGGCATCTTCGCTAGGTTTGCACAGACAAAATTACCTTCAACATCTTTTCCAAGTGCTACCAACATCGGATGGTGGTCCTGGCCGGCAACGGATGAGCGCATCACATCGCCTAAAGCAACAATTTCACGGTCAGCATTTGGAATTTCAATACCCACGGCAGACTTACCTGGAATTGGCGAGAGGATACGGACATCGCTACTAGCCACTGCATAAGAGATGTTCTTTGCAAGTGCTGTTATGCGTTCAACCTTTACCGCATTTCCCAACTCAACTTCATAACGAGTCACTGTCGGACCGCGCATAAATCCAGTCACTTCAGCGTCAATTTCAAATTGCTTGAAGACTTCGGTGAGTGCCGCAACGACGGTCTCATTGGCCTTGCTCTTACTCTTTGCTGCAGGTCCTGTTCGCAAGAGATCTTGTGGAGGTAACTCGTATGTGGAATCTCCAGTCAAGAGAAGTTGCTCAATTCGTTTGGCAACTCCCCCGCCTGTTGTTTGTCCCGTGAGAGGTACGAGTGGTCTCGGGGTTTCAACCGTGAATTCTTTATCAAATTCGTCTTCGTCAATTGGTTCATCCTCTTCCGGATCCGGATGCCAGCCAACTACGGGTGTATCAAATGGTGGAGTCTCTGTTATCTCAAACTCTTCTTCCTCTTTACGTTCTGGTCTCTTTGCCCACATCCATGAGAAGAGCGCTGAGATTTTTGCAAGCACCGTCGAGAAGGGAGTTGCGGTCGTAATAAGTAAGCCGAAGAGAAAGAGAAGTGCGAGGAAAGGTTGAGCCAACACCTCAGTCATAAGTCTTTCAAGTGGCAGCGATACTCCGTAGCCGAGAAGGCCTCCACCGTTGCGCATATCTGTTGCGCCATCTACCGGCGCTGCAAATCCAGATATAAAGTGGATAAATCCTGTACTTGAGATCAGAAGTAATAGCACACCAATGACAATGCGACCTAGGGATTTGCTATCTTCTGGTTTTCTAAAGATACGAAAAGCAAAGTACCCAAGAATTATGGGCGCGAAGAAACCAATTTTTCCAAAAGCACCATAGAAAATGGCGTAGAGAAAATCGCTTAAAATACTCTCAGATTTAAACCAAGTTCCAACCAGAGAAGCAATTGCAAGAATGAGAACAATGAGGCCTGCCCCATCACGACGATGAGCAGGGTCAAGGTCTTTAGCTCCGCGAGCTAGGAAGCGAACAGAGGAGCCGAGGGCTTTAGCTAGCGCTGACCATGTGGCGCTGACGGCACGGCCCATGACTGCAAGGAAGGATGAACCCTGCTTTGTGCGAGTCTTTTTCTTGGCCACACCTTTTATATTATCAGTTAGACCTCTACAACTACGGGAACAATCATCGGACGGCGCCGATGTTTTTGTCCGACCCAATTTCCAATAGTTCGCCGAACTACCTGCTGCAATTGGTGAGTTCCATCAATTCCATCTGCAACAGCGCGGGCTAAGGCTTTTTCAATCTCTTTTTTGACTTCATCAAAGAGCGCTTCATCTTCATTAAAGCCTCGAGCATGAATATCTGGGCCCGAGATGATTTTTCCACTCTGCGCCTCAACAACAACAAATACAGAGATAAATCCTTCTTCACCAAGAATTCGGCGATCCTTTAAGGAAGACTCAGTGATATCGCCAATGCTCTGTCCATCTACATAAACAAACCCACAAGGCACTGATCCAACAACTTCAGCAACATGATCAATAAGATCGACAACAATTCCATTTTCAATAATAAACGCGTTCTCACGTGGAACACCTGATTCGATGGCAAGTTGAGCATTTGCCTTCAGATGTCTCCACTCACCATGAACCGGCAGTGCGTACTTAGGTTTGACTATGTTGTAGCAATAAAGAAGTTCACCTGCTGCCGCATGGCCAGATACGTGAACCATTGCATTTGCCTTATGAACGACTTTTGCGCCAAAACGTGTGAGTTCATTAATTACGCGAAAGACCGAATTCTCATTACCTGGAATAAGTGATGAGGCAAGAATTACAGTGTCGCCATCACCAACGCGAATTTGATGATCGCCATTGGCCATACGAGAAAGAGCTGCCATTGGTTCACCCTGTGAGCCTGTACAAATCAAGACAACGTTATCTCCGTACGTTTCAAGGTCTTTAGAATCTAAAACCATATTTGGTGGAACGGTGAGATAGCCCATCTCTTGTGCAATCTTCATATTTCGCACCATTGATCGACCGATGAAAACAACTTTGCGACCATGTTCTGCCGCTACATCAATGACTTGTTGCACACGGTGCACGTGCGACGAAAACGATGCAACGATTACTCGGCGTTTAGTTGAGGCAATTACACGATTGAGGGCAGGCATAATCTCTCGCTCAGATGGGGTAAAGCCAGGAACATCGGCGTTTGTTGAATCAACTAGGAATATATCCACGCCTTCTTCTCCCATTCTGGCAAAAGTGCGGAGGTCTGTGAGGCGACCATCCAGCGGTAGCTGATCCATTTTAAAGTCACCAGTGTGAAGAACTCGTCCCGCATCAGTTCGAATTGAGATGGCAAGAGCATCAGGTATCGAGTGATTAACAGCGACAAACTCGAGCTCAAACGGTCCAATATCTTCAGTCATACCTTCACGTACTTCACGAGTAAGGGCTGTGATTCGATGTTCTTTGAGCTTGGCTGTGATGAGCGCCAAGGTAAGCGGTGATCCGTATAGAGGAATATCTCCCTTCTCGCGAAGAAGATAAGGAACTGCGCCAATGTGGTCTTCATGGCCATGTGTAAGAACAATTGCAATCACATCATCGAGGCGATCTCGAATGTAAGAAAAATCGGGAAGAATTAAATCAATGCCCGGCTGGTTATCTTCAGGGAAGAGAACGCCACAATCGACAACGAGTAGTTTGCCTTTGCTTTCATAGACAGTCATATTGCGACCGATTTCAGCAATACCGCCGAGAGCGACGATACGTAAGCCGCCTGATACGAGTTTAGGTGGAGTGCCTAAATTGGGATGTGGGTTTGTCATATCAAATTACGTTAGCCAAGCTTCACGCCACCGGCGATGAGATCTTCGCGCAAGGTAGCGATCTGAGCTGGTGTTGCATCTACAAGAGGAAGTCGCGTGGTGCCGCCCGGCAGACCCATGAGATTCATCGCGGCCTTGGTCAATATTGCACCTTGAGTTTTAAATGTTCCCTTAAATACTGGAATTAGTTTCTGATGAATCTCGAGGGCGCGAGCGGTATCCCCTGCAAACCAAGAATCAAGCATCTCCTTAAGTTGGCTACCCACTGTGTGGCCACAGACTGAAACAAATCCAACTGCACCAATAGATAAGAATGGCAGATTAAGAATGTCATCTCCTGAATAAACAGGAATTCCGCAGCGAGCGATCACATCAGATGTTGCAGCAAGGTTTCCCTTAGCGTCTTTGAGAGCGACAATATTTGGAATATCAAAGAGTCGAACAATTGTGTCGCTCTCGATCTCTACGCCTGTGCGTCCAGGAATGTCATACATCATGATGGGAAGATCTGTGGAGCTGGCAACAGCCTTAAAGTGTGCTTCGATTCCAGCCTGTGGTGGCTTGTTGTAATACGGAGTCACAATTAACAATCCGTCAGCACCAGCATCGGCAGAGCGCTTGGCCTGCTCAACTGTGTAAGACGTTTCGTTATCGCCTGCACCTGAGAGAACCTTGACTCGAGAACCCACTGTGCTCTTTACAACTTTGATGATTTCAAGCTTTTCTGAAGATTTTGTAGTTGGTGCTTCACCCGTTGTTCCATTTACCGCAATGGCATCGTGCCCATGATCGGCTAAGTGGGTGGCAAGAGTTGCAACGCCATCCCAATCAATTGAACCGTCCTTGGCAAAAGGGGTAATCATTGCCGTGATTAGGCGTCCAAAAGGTGCTGGCGTTCTCATCTGCACACCTTATCGTGCCGTTGAGCGCCTTTCAATATTCCTTGCGACTCGCACAAATTTAGGGTGCGATGCGGCCAGACTTTTCAAATGCGCCGTAGGTGAGAGGCATTAATTTGGCGAATTCGGCCTCCATTTTTTCAGCCACCATTTCAATCTCTCGTTGTGGATAGCTTGGAAAGTGTGAACCTTCGCGAGCTGTACGTAGCGAAAGAAAATTCATCAGCGCGCGTGCATTCATGGTGACATACATGGATGAGTAAGTTGCTACTGGAAGAACGACGCGAGCCACTTCACGAGCAACTCCAGCGTCCAGCATTTTTTGATAGCTGTCATAGGCGACAAGATAGGCCTCTTTCATCGCCTTTACCGATACTTCAAATTGCTCAACAGTTCCATCTTCAAATGTGTATGCGCCAGTTTTTCCAACCTGCACCAACTTGCGCTCTTTAGATGGGATGTAAAAAACAGGCTTAAGTTCGCGATATCGGCCGCTCTCTTCATTGTATGAAGCAATTCGATGGCGCATAAATTCACGAAATACAAATATTGGTGCAGAGATAAAGAAAGTCATTGATGTATGTTCAAACGGTGAACCATGGCGTTCGCGCGCTAAATAGTTGATAAGTCCTGCCGAACGATTTGGATCTTCACCAATCTCATCCATTGATTGCTCTCCAGCAGTTGATACACGCGCTGCCCAGATAACATCGGCATCACTTGCACTAGATTTGATTAATTCAACGGTGACATCGTCACGAAAGATCACTTGTTCGGCCATAGTCGCACCATACCTAGCAGCCAGTTCCCTATCTCGGATATCTACGGCAGAATGCACCCGTGTCTAAAGTGAACCGTGCCACCCTCGCTCAATCACTGAGCGTCTCATTACCCGTGGGGGCATATGGAATCGCTTTTGGGGCGGCAAGTGTTGCCGCTGGCTTTTCTGTTCTCCAAAGTTGCCTCATCTCACTCCTGACATTCTCGGGTGCTTCACAATTCGCACTCGTAGGTGTGATGGGTTCTGGTGGCACGGCGTTGAGTGCAACTGCAACCGCTTCACTTCTAGGAACTCGAAACTTGCTCTATGGATTGCAGATGGCCCCCGTACTACGTACTCGGCGCTTAAAAAAAGTAGTCGCCGCACAGCTGACTATCGATGAATCAACCGGTGTTGCAATCTCCCTTGAAAAAAATGGACGCGAAAGTATGCGCCGAGGGTTTTGGTACACCGGAATCGGTGTCTATATCTTTTGGAATCTTTTCACTCTGCTGGGTGCACTCGGTGCGCAGGCTATGGGCGATCCGGCAGCATTTGGGTTAGATGCTGCAGTTCCGGCAGCTTTCCTAGGTCTGGTATGGCCGCGCTTAACAGGCAAGAATGAACGTCTTTTGGCAATCTCTGCTGTAGCTCTGGCACTGATTGTCACACCATATGTTCCTGCAGGTGTTCCCATAATTTCAACTGCTGCCTTGGCAGTTATCTTCGGCTTGCGGGGTCGAGTGTGGAGATAACAATGGATGCGCTCTGGATTGGTTTAATCGCAACCAGCATCATTGCCTTTTTGCTGAAGTACTTGGGACATAGCGTGCCGGAAAAATGGCTGAGCCACCCTCGAGTTTTGAAAATCAATGGACTTATTCCGATTGCACTCTTAAGTGCTTTGGTGGCGGTTCAGACATTTACAAATGGGAAATCTCTGGTGATTGATCAGCGATTGGCAGGTCTTGCCGTTGCCGTAATTGCGTTGATTCTACGTGCGCCTTTTGCAGTGGTTGTTATAAGCGCAGCAGCTACATCAGCCGGCTTGTATCACCTGCAATAGATTAAATCATCAATAGATTAAATTATATTGAGTGACTCTAACTTTGCCTTAAGGTCATTATCTGAAGGCTCTGTCAGGTGAGTACCGTCGCTAAATACGATCACAGGGATGGATTGAGCTCCACCGTTAATCTCAACAACTTTAGCTGCAGCCGTTGGATCATTCTCAACATCGACGAGCGTGTACTCCACACCCAGTTCGGCCAATAAGCGCTTTGAGCGACGGCAATCTCCGCACCATTCCGCTGAATACATTGTGATAGCTGACATTTTGATCTCCTCTACATGAAGTGCTCTAGGCCGAATGTAACTCCAGGCCGAGAGATAACGCTGCGAATTCCTAGTAATACTCCTGGCATAAATCCTGCCCTATCGAGTGAGTCATGGCGAATTGAAAGTGTTTCGCCAAGTCCCCCAAAGAGAACTTCCTGATGAGCCACTAATCCACGAAGACGTACCGAATGAATGGGTACATCGCCAACGAGTGCTCCACGAGCACCAGCAAGAGAAGTTGACGTCGCATCCGGCATTGCAGCTAGCTTGGCATCTTTGCGCGCAGCTGCAATAAGTCCCGCAGTACGAGAAGCAGTGCCTGAAGGTGCATCGACCTTATTTGGGTGATGCAACTCGATGATTTCAGCAGATTCAAAGTATTTGGCAGCCTTGGTTGCAAACTCCATCATCAAGACTGCGCCAATTGCAAAGTTGGGTGCGATAAGAATTCCAACTTCAGGGTGAGCAGATGAAAGCGACTTCAGCTTTGCCATACGTGCATCATCGAATCCGGTTGTTCCAATGACTGCATGGATCTTGTGAGTGATGAGAAACTCTAAGTTTGCCATCACTGAATCAGGGGTTGTGAAATCGACAACCACCTGAGCGCCGGATGAAACGAGCTGATCTAATGAATCACCGAGGTCTAAGGAGGCGACAAGTTGGCAATCATCTGCTGCCTCAACGGCTGCAACAACCTCTGCACCCATGCGACCGCGAGCACCGAGAACTCCTACCTTTATCATCACCTAACTCCCCTTCGCCAAAACTTTTTCAAAAATACTCTCACTCTTAAATGGACCCACTAGGGCAAGGGTAGGCGTTCTAGTAAGAAACTCGCTAGCGACTTTTCGGACATCATCATGAGAAACTCCAGCGATCTCCTGCAGAATCTCGTCAAAGCCCATCACTTGGCCATAAACAATCTCATTTTTGCCGATTCGCGACATTCGAGAGCCGCTATCTTCCTGGCTCAGGACGAGTGAACCGCGGACTGCTCCTTTGGCCCGTTCAATCTCCTCGTGCGTCATGCCATGTTCGGCAACATCGGCGAGCACTTCCCGAATAATCTCAAGCACTTCAATCGCTTTACTTGGATTACATCCAGCATAAAAACCAATCTGACCAGAACCTGCAAACTGTTGTGCATATGCATAGACAGAGTAGGCCAAACCGCGCTTCTCACGAATCTCTTGGAAGAGACGTGAAGACATTCCACCACCCAGAGCAGATGCAAGGATCCCCATTGCAAAGCGGCGATCATCATGGCGGGCAACGCCCTCCATGCCGTAGAACATATGTGCTTGCTCAGTCTTTCGAGTCATCAAGCCAACTGAGGTCTGCTTGGCCTTACGAATACTTTCATTACCTCGGATTTGTGGCGTGCCCTTTACGTCAAGGAATCCATCGGCGCTGAGTGCGCGCTCAACCATCTCAACAACCTTCTTGTGTTTGATGTTACCTGCTACTGCGACCACAAGATCCTGTGGGAGGTAGCGCTTCTTGTAATAGTTAAAGACTGAATTACGGGACATGGAATTGATGGAATCAATGGTTCCTAAAATCGGGCGACCCAGCTGTGTGTCACCGTAATATGTCTCGGCGTAGAGATCGTGGACCAGATCACTTGGATCATCATCGCGCATAGCGATCTCCTCTAGTACAACCTTGCGCTCAGCATCGACATCTAGGGCGCTGACTATCGAAGATGTAATCAAATCACTAACGACATCGATCGCCATTGGTAAATCGGTATCAATTACACGTGCGTAAAAGCAGGTGTACTCCTTGCTAGTAAATGCATTCATCTCACCGCCAACAGCTTCGATCGATGAGGAGATCTCAAGTGCGCTACGACGTGTTGTACCTTTAAAGAGAAGGTGCTCTAGAAAGTGAGAAGCTCCAGCAACTGCCGGGGTTTCATCACGTGAGCCTACATTGACCCAGATTCCCACAGCGGCACTTCGTACCGACGGAACTTCTTCCGTAACGATACGAAGGCCACTTGCGTGAACGAATCTCTTTACTGACATTGGCCGCTTTTTACTCAGCAGCCGGAGTTGAACCGTCTTCTAGGACTGGAACGAGTGAGAGCTTGCCCTTTGGATCAATCTCACCGATCTCAACCTGAATCTTGTCTCCCACCTTCATTACTTCTTCGAGGTTCTCAATTCGCTTTCCGCCATGCATCTTGCGAATCTGTGAAACGTGAAGCAAGCCATCCTTGCCAGGCATCAATGAGATGAATGCACCAAATGCTGCAAGCTTGACGACGGTACCAAGGTAACGCTCACCAACTTCTGGCATCTGTGGATTTGCAATCGCATTGATCTGTGCGCGAGCAGCTTCAGCTGAAGGTCCATCGACTGCGCCGATGTAGATGGTTCCATCATCTTCGATAGAGATATCTGCGCCAGTCTCATCTTGGATCTGGTTGATGATCTTGCCCTTAGGCCCGATAACCGCACCAATTTGATCGACAGGAATCTTGACCGAGATGATGCGAGGAGCAAATGGGCTCATCTCATCCGGTGAATCGATTGCTTCATTCATGACATCAAGGATGGCAAGACGAGCTTCCTTAGCTTGTAGAAGTGCACCAGCAAGAACAGATGCTGGGATTCCATCAAGCTTTGTATCGAGTTGAAGGGCTGTAATGAAATCCTTTGTTCCAGCAACCTTGAAGTCCATATCTCCGAATGCATCCTCTGCACCCAAAATATCTGTGATCGCAACGTATTCAACCTTGCCATCGACATCATCTGAGATTAGACCCATTGCAATACCTGCAACTGGTGCCTTCAAAGGAACACCAGCCTGCAACATTGAGAGAGTTGATGCGCAGACAGATCCCATTGAGGTTGATCCATTTGAACCTAGCGCTTCAGAGACCTGACGAATTGCGTAAGGGAACTCTTCGCGAGTTGGAAGTACAGGAATAAGTGCACGCTCTGCAAGTGCTCCATGTCCGATTTCACGACGCTTTGGCGTACCTACGCGACCAGTCTCACCAGTTGAATATGGTGGGAAGTTGTAGTTATGCATGTAGCGCTTGTGATTCTCTGGATTAAGAGTGTCGAGCTGCTGCTCCATCTTAAGCATGTTGAGAGTTGTGATTCCAAGAATCTGTGTCTCACCACGTTCGAAGATTGCAGAACCGTGAACACGAGGAATAACTTCAACTTCTGCAGACAGCGCGCGAATATCGCGTAGTCCACGTCCATCGATACGAATCTTATCGCGTAGAACACGCTGGCGAACAAGCTTCTTTGTGAGTGAACGAAACGCTGCAGGAACTTCCTTCTCGCGGCCTTCAAAAGCTGCTGAGACTGACTCCATAGTTGATGCTGAAATCTCATCAATCTTTGTTTCGCGCTCTTGCTTTCCAACGATTGTAAGAGCCTTTGCAAGATCATCCTTTGCAGCCTTTTCAACTGCAGCAAAGACATCATCCTGGTAATCAAGGAAGACCGGGAATTCAGCTGTTGGCTTCGCAGCAACTGCAGCTAACTTGCTCTGTGCTTCACAGAGAATACGAATAAATGGCTTAGCTGCATCAAGTCCCTGAGAAACAATCTCTTCAGTAGGAGTTGGTGCACCATTCTTGATGAGTTCGATTGTTTTGGTTGTGGCCTCTGCCTCAACCATCATGATCGCAACATCATCTGCTGTAACGCGACCTGCAACGACCATGTCGAATACTGCATTCTCAACCTGTGAATGGTTAGGGAATGCAACCCACTGTCCATCAATCAAAGCAACGCGAACGCCACCGATTGGGCCAGAAAATGGCAGACCTGCAAGTTGTGTTGACATTGATGCTGCGTTAATCGCAATCACGTCGTACATGTGATCAGGATCTAGTGCCATTACGGTCACAACGATCTGAACTTCGTTACGAAGGCCCTTGATAAATGATGGGCGTAACGGGCGGTCAATCAAACGACATGTAAGGATCGCATCTTCTGATGGACGACCTTCACGACGGAAGAATGAACCCGGAATCTTTCCAACTGCGTACATCTTCTCTTCGACATCTACTGTCAAAGGAAAGAAGTCGAATTGATCTTTTGGTGTCTTCGATGCTGTTGTTGCTGAGAAGATCATTGTCTGATCATCTAGATACACAGCTGCAGCTCCTGCTGCCTGCTTTGCAAGTCGCCCTGTTTCAAAGCGAATCTCGCGCTTACCAAACTTTCCGTTATCAATAACGGCTACTGCTGTCTTAACGTCTTGACCCTCCATGGGTCTCTCCATTTCTACAGCGCCCGCAGCGAGGTAGGAATGTATCTTCGATCGAAGTTCACGG
>Ga0315900_10001209_pt1 | contig 41578 bp, 36 predicted proteins | sample LakEriMetagenome_FD_203521 | JGI IMG/M metagenome (GOLD analysis project Ga0315900, IMG submission 203521) | Freshwater fungal communities from buoy surface, Lake Erie, Ohio, United States - Buoy 12 MA114 | ecosystem: Environmental > Aquatic > Freshwater > Lake > Lake biofilm | place: USA: Lake... | reverse complement strand
GGCATGGCCCGCGCCGGTGAAGATCGCCGCCGGATCGATTCCGCCCTGCCGCAGAAGGCCGAGCATCATGGCGCGCCCGGGCGCCTCGGCGGCATCCGTAGCATCCCAGCCCGCGCCGCCCATCGCGGCCGCCGACCGGCGCCGCCGGAGCGCGTCGAACACATGATCGCGCACCGCCGCGCGGTCGCCCGATCCGGCGAAGCGGCTGCCGCGCGCCCAGTTCGTCAGCGCCTGTTCGGCCGGCACACCACCACGAACGCGCTCGAGGACCTCGATCGCGGCCTGTACCCGTGCTGCGGGCGTCACGAGGCAGTTCTTCCGATCAGGATTGTGAGGAACATACCGAGGATCGCGAAGGCGATCGCGAAGGCCGCCGCGTGATGCAACATGTCAAGCCGGCTTCCGCCGCGCCTGCGCGCCTGCATCACCCCGAGCACGGCCCCGAGGACCATTCCGGCAAGCACGATCATCCGCTAGCTCCGACTGGGCGACAGGGCGGCGATGCTGCCCGCCCGCGCGCGGACCTTGTCGTCCGCGCCGAACCCATAGCGCGCCCATCCGAGACTGTCGAGCCAGCGCGCCCGCGCGCCTCGCGCATCACCAGACGCATCGGCCGCCACCGCATCGATCATGAGCATGGTTGACAGCAACGCCGCATTCTCGGCTGCCGCGGCTGCGGGCAGCGCACGCGCGATCATCCCGCGCGCCGCCTCGGGTCTGCCTGCGCGCAGCGCGATCACGGCCGTGTCCATGTCAAGCTGGGCCAGATGCGGCGCCGTCCCCGGTAGGCGGGCCCAGATGGCGCGCGCGGCCGCGTAATGGTCGAGCGCGGCCGCCGGATCGGCAAGGCTGATGCTGCGCGCGACAAGGAAATGGCTGAGCGCGCGCTCGGCGGGTTCGGCACCCTCGCGCTCGGCAAGGATGAGCGCACCGCGTGCCGCCGCCGCGCGCGTGGCGCGACCGGCACCGGGGGTGATCGCGGCCTCGATGCGGGCGGCCCACGCCCGCGACGGCCGTGCCGTGCCCGGGGTGGGTGCCACGCGCCCCCCTGCCGGGTTGATCCGCTCGAGGATCCGCGGCAGCCGTTCAGCGACTTCGGCGCGCGACATCCCGCTCTGCAGCGCAGGATCATGGACCACGCGCAGCACGAGCATGTCGAAGCCCGTCAGGACGGTGTGGAAATTGTCGTCGTTGAAGACCGAATCGGTCAGGCGCCACAGATCGTTCAGCGGCCCGAGACCCTGCGCGATCTCTTCGTGGAGACAGTCGCGCACCTCTTGCGGCGCGGCCGTGTCGGGGATGAATACCGCGACGGTCGCGCGCGTCTCGAGCCGTGCCCAGTCCAGCGCTGGGCTGCGGCGGTCGGCATCGAAGGCGGCCCAGTCCGAAACGCCCGGAACGACGAAGCACGCGGCCTCGGGGACCGTTGCGCGCATCACCCGGGCGGGAACGAACTCCACCACGATTCCGGGCACCGTCCCGGGCGCAGCGGCGACGATGTCGATTCCGGCCTCGGCGCGCAGCCGCGCGATCAGGCGCGCGAGGTCCATCCGGGCGGTGGGCGGAACGGCACCGCGAAGACCGACCCGGACCGTCCCCTCGAACCGCGTGAAACGCTCGAGTTCGCGCCCGCTCTCGAGGACGAAGAGCAGGTCGAGGACATCACGCCCGAGACGGGCGTTGTCGGTGCGGCCATGAGCGGGCGGGGTGGTTGGCGCAAAGGTCCGCATCTCCGGCAGGGGGGCGGCAACCTCGACCGGGGGTGCGGGCAAGGGAACGGCCGGCGCGCAGGCCGCAAGCAGCCCGAGCAGCAGTGCGCCGGCGCATGAGCGTGACCTGTCCTTCATCCCCGGGCCCTCCGCCGCCCGCCATCGTCCAATTCCCTGCCATGACCTGACACGATTGTCTTTACCCTTGCCAAACCGGCCCGCCGACGCTAACCCCTCGGGCCGTCGGAGTGTAGCGCAGTCTGGTAGCGCACCTGCTTCGGGAGCAGGGGGTCGGAGGTTCGAATCCTCTCACTCCGACCATCCCCGGGACAAGCCGCCATGCACGCTGTGCGCCGACCCTATTGGCGGACATGCCGTGCGCTTCCCTTGCATCCCGGGCGCGCCAGACAGATCGCGAACCGCCGCTGCAGGCGCAAGGTCAGGCGCCGGTGCATGCGCCAGCGCCCGACAGACCATCGCTGCAAAGTTCCGCAGAATGTGGTTGGCATTTCCGCGCGAACCGCTAGCCTTTGCGTGCGGCCGGTGTGCCGCTGGTGCAGAGGGTTCGGGGTGCGCTTACTTCGGCTGCGGCTGAACGGGTTCAAGAGTTTCGTCGACCCGACCGATCTGCCCATCCGCGACGGGCTGACGGGCGTCGTCGGCCCGAACGGCTGCGGCAAGTCGAACCTGCTCGAGGCGATGCGCTGGGTCATGGGCGAGACGCGCCCGACCGCCATGCGCGGCGAGGGGATGGAGGATGTGATCTTCGCGGGCTCGGCCAGCCGCCCCGCGCGCCATTTCGCCGAGGTGGCTCTCCTCATCGACAATTCCGAGCGCCTCGCACCGCAGGGTTTCAACGATGCCGACCAGATCGAGATCACGCGCCGCATCACCCGCGAGGCCGGTTCGGCATTTCGCCTGAACGGCCGCGAGTTGCGCGCCCGCGACGTGCAGATCCTTTTTGCCGATGCCGCGACGGGGGCGCAATCGCCCGCCCTCGTCCGGCAGGGGCAGATCGGCGAACTCATCAACGCCCGCCCCCGCAACCGGCGCCGCGTGCTCGAAGATGCCGCCGGGATCGCGGGCCTCTATCAGCGCCGGCACGAGGCCGAATTGCGCCTGACGGCCGCCGAGGGCAACCTCGCCCGCGTCGAGGATGTGCTCGAACAGCTTGCCCAGCAGCTTGCGGCACTGGGTCGGCAGGCCCGCGCCGCCGCGCGCTATCGCGAGATCGGGGTGGCGCTGCGGCGGGCCGAGGCGCTGGCCGCCTGGCGGCGCTGGGCCGAGGCCGATGCCGCGCGCGCGCGCGCCGCGGCGGCGCTGGCCGAGGCGACGCGGGCGGTTTCGGCCGCGACGGCCCGCGCTCTGGCGGCCCAGCGCACGCGCGAGACCTGCGAGACCGCCCTGCCTGCCGCCCGCGACGAGGCCGCGATCGCCGGAGCGGTGCGCCAGCGGCTCGAGCAGGAGCACGCGACCCTTGCCGACCGGCAGGCGGCAGCACAGGCGGTGATTGCGGCGCTCGACGCCCGCGCGGGGCAGATCGAGCGCGACGCCGCGCGCGAGGCCGAGCTTCTGCGCGATGCCGCCGAGACGGCGGCGGCACTTGCGGCAGAGGAGGCGACGCTCGCGGCCGAGGGTGAGGGGCATGACGCGCGGCTGGCCGAGCTCGCTGCGGCCGCGCACCTCGCGGGGGCAACGCTCGGTGGCGCCGAAGAGGCGCTCTCGCGCGCGACCGGGGATGCCGCGCGCATCGCCGCCCGCCACCAGTCCGCAAGCCGCCTCGTGGCCGAGATCTCGGCCACCATGGCACGCGCCGAGGCCGAGGCCGGCCGCGCCGCCGAGGCCGCGCGCGCGGCCGATGCCGCACTCGCGCGCGCCGAGGCGATTCGCGCCGAGGCCGACGCCGAGGCCCTGCGCGCCGCAACCGCCGCCGAGGCCGCCGAGGCGCGCCTGATCGAGGCCGAGGCCGCGAGGGCCGAGTTGCAGACGCGCGAGGGCACGGCCCGCGCCGCCCGTGCCGCGACCGAGGGCGAGGCGCGCGCGCTCGGCGCCGAGGCGCAGGCGCTCGCGGCGCTGATCGCGCGCGAATCGCGGGCCGGCGCGCAGGTCCTCGACCAACTGGCCGTCGCGCCGGGCTATGAACGCGCGCTCGGCGCGGCGCTCGGCGACGATCTGCGCAGCCCGATCGCGGAAACGGCGGGCCAGAGCGGCTGGGTCGCGCCCGCGGGCGCTGCGCCCCCCGCCGCGGCCCCGCTGCCCGAGGGGGCCGAACCCCTCGCGCCCCATGTCGCCGCCCCCCCGGCGCTGGCGCGCCGGCTCGCCCATGTCGGGGTCGCCGACCCCGCGCGCGCGGCGGACCTGCAGCCCCGGCTCGCGCCCGGTCAGCGGCTGGTCAGCCGGGCGGGCGATCTGTGGCGCTGGGATGGCTTTCGGCTGCTCGCGGGCGATGCGCCAAGCGCGGCGGCGCTCAGGCTCGAACAGGTCAACCGCCTCGCCTCGCTCCGGCGCGACCTCGAGGAGGCGAACGCGCGCGCCCAGGGGGCGCGGCAGGCGCACGAGCGGCTCGGGGCCGAGCTTGCGGCCGCATCCGAGGCCGACCGCGCCGCGCGCGAGGCGCGCCGCGCCGCCGATCAGGCGCTGGCCGCCGCAGGGCGCACCCGATCGGAGGCCGATGCCGCGCGCGCCGTCGCGGCCGGAAGGCTCGAGGCCGCGCGGCTGGCCGAGGGGCGCCTCGCCGCCGAACACGCCGAGGCCGCCGCCCGCCTGACCGAGGCCGAGGCGCAGCTTGCCGCCCTGCCGGCGCCCGCAGGCACCGAGGCCGCCATCGCCGCCCTGCGCGCCGAGGTCGAGGCCGGTCGCAGCGCCATGCTCGCCGCCCGCAGCCGCCACGACGAGGCCCAGCGTGAGGGCGAGCGCCGCGCCCGCCGTCGTGCAGAGATCGCACGCGACTCCGTGCAGTGGACCGAGCGGCGCGCCGCCGCCGAGCACCGTTCGGCCGAACTTTCGGCCGAGAGCGCGCGGATCGGGGCCGAGCGCACCGCAGCCGCCACCGAACCCGCCCGGCTCGCGGCCGAGGCAGAGCGGCTGCAGGGCGCGCGCACCTCGGCCGCAGCGCGGGCCGTTCGCGCAGCCGATGCCCTTCAGGCCGCCGAGGTTCGCCTGCGCGAGGCGCAGGCCGCCGAGCGGCGCGCCGAGGCCGAAGCGACCGAGCTGCGCGAGGCGCGCGCCGGCGCCGAGGCCCGCGCCGAGTCCGCCGCGCAGGCCGAGACAGACACCCGCGCCCGCATTGCCGAGGTGACCGAAGGCGAGGGGCCCGAATCGCTTCTGGCCCGGATCGGTGCCGAGGCAGAGGCTGTTCCCGAATCGGCCGTACTCGAGGACGACATCGCGCGGTTGCGCCGTGCGCGCGACGCGCTTGGCGCCGTCAACCTGCGCGCCGAGGAAGATGCGCGCGCCATCGAGGCCGAGCATGCCAATCTCGGGCGCGAAAAGGCCGACCTCGACGCCGCGATCCGCACGCTCCGTGCCGGAATCGGGGGCCTGAACCGCGAGGGGCGCGAACGGCTGCTGACCGCGTTCGAGCAGGTGAACGGCAATTTCACCACCCTTTTCACCCATCTGTTCGGCGGCGGATCTGCCCGCCTCGTGCTGGTCGAATCGGACGATCCGCTCGAGGCCGGGCTTGAGATCATGTGCCAGCCGCCGGGCAAGAAGCTCTCGACCCTGTCGCTGCTCTCGGGCGGCGAGCAGACGCTGACGGCGCTGGCGCTGATCTTCGCGGTGTTCCTCGCCAACCCCTCGCCGATCTGCGTGCTCGATGAGGTCGACGCGCCCCTCGACGATGCCAACGTGACGCGTTTTTGCGACCTGCTCGACGAGATGACGCGCCGGACCGAGACGCGCTTTCTCGTCATCACCCACCATGCGGTGACGATGGCGCGGATGGACAGGCTTTTTGGCGTGACGATGGCCGAGCAGGGGGTGAGCCAGCTCGTCTCGGTCGATCTGCGCGCGGCAGAGGCGATGGTGGCCTGAGACACGCAAAGTTGTCCACAGGAAGCAGATAATTCTGTGGATGAAACCCCTTCGGTGACGGGCATCACTTGCACCCAGAGGTTGCGCGTTGGTTAACCTTTCCCATTCTTGGGATGATTCCGCTTCATGACCGTTCTCATCGCCTGTTCGGACCCCACCGCCGCGAACCGCTGGGGCCAAGCCTGCATCGCCGAAGGCCTTGCGCTGCGTCATGCAGACGAAACCGAAGCAGCCCTCGCCGCGCTTGACGAGGGTCCACTCGGCGCCGTCCTGCTGTCGCTCGATGACCGGGCAGGGCCTGATGCGCTGACAGTCGCAACCCTTGCCGCCTATCGCCAGCCTGCGGTTCCCGTGTTTCTGATGGTGGCCGACTGCGTGCGGCCCGACGGGTCGATCCAGTCCATCTTGCCCAATGTGCGCGCCTATCTGCCGCAGTCGATCCGGCTGTCGGATCTGGGCGCGCTGCTTGCGCACCACGCCGCACCACGCCGGGTGCAAAAATCGGTCGCGCACGCCCCGGCCAGCGCCATTCATTGACCTTCGTCAATGAGTTCTTGAGGACTCCTCTTGCAGACTGAAGTCTTCGGCACACTTCGTGCGTCACGACCGAAGGCGGAGGATCGTTCCATGATCGACACCCTTCCAGAGGCATTCGCGGCCGCACACGCAGCCCGCAGCCCGCGCACCGGCCGCGATCGGGTGCGCTATCTTCTGCACGCGGGCGATGACACGCACGCCATCCTGCACATGTGGGAAGACGGGTTCGCAGTCGATGCGGCGCTTCTGCCGCGCTTGCGCGGGGCCGTCGATATCTCGCGCGGGGGGCGTGATCTCTGGACATGCCTCATCGTGGCAAGCCGGGTCGAGCACGGGATGCTCCTGTGCGAATTCAAGCGCATCACGCCCGTCCACGCCGAAGCCCCGGTCGATTACGTTCGCCCCGCGGCGGCCGAGACGCCGCGCCTGCCCCGCGCCTGAGGGCTACTGCAGATCGGCGAACGCCGCCTGCAGCCGCGCGGTCGCCTCGATCAGGCGCGCGCGGCGTGGCGAGGTTGAAGCGCAGATGCCCCGCGCCCCCCGCCCCGAAGGTCTCGCCGTGGTTCGCGGCGATGCGCGCCTGCCCCTCGACGCGCGCGCGCACCTCGGCATCCGACATGCCCGTGGCGCCGAAATCGACCCAGGCCAGATAGGTCGCCTGCAACGGCATCGACCGCACGCCCGGAATCGCGGCCATCGCCGCATCGAAGATGCGCCGGTTCCCCTCGAGATAGCCCATCAGCGCGTCGACCCAGACCGCGCCCTCGGGCGAATAGGCGGCCGTCACCATCTCGAGCCCGAAGGAATTGGGCGAGATCCCGAGCGCCGCCATCCGTGCCGCGAAGCGCGCGCGCGGCGCCGGGTCGGGGACGATCACGTTGCCGACATGGGCGCCGGCGATGTTGAAGGTCTTGGTCGCGGCCGTCAGCATCACCAGACGGTCGGCGATGTCGGGGGCGAGCGTCGCCATCACGCGGTGGCGGGCGCCGGGCATGACCAGATCGTGGTGGATCTCGTCCGAGACGAGGATCAGATCGTGCCGGCGGCAGAAATCCGCGACCCCACGCAGTTCCGCCTCGGTCCAGACCCGCCCGCCGGGGTTGTGGGGCGAGCAGAGGATGAACATCCGCTCGCGCCCCGTCATCTGCGCGTCCCACGCCTCGAAATCCATGACGTGGTGGCCGTCCTCGACCTTCAGCCGGCATTCGACGACCGTCCGCCCGGCCGCGCGGATGACGCGGGCGAAGGCGTGATAGACGGGCGTCGTCAGCACGACCCCGTCGCCGGGCGCGCTGAAGGCATCGACGCAGAGCGCCGTGCCGTTCACGAGGCCATGCGCGGTGAAGATCGCGGCCGGATCGACCTCCCAGCCGTGGCGGGTCCGCATCCACCACGCGATCGCGGCGCGATAGGCGCGATCATCGCCGAAATAGCCATAGACGCCATGGCGCGCCATCGCCTCGAGCGCGCCCTGCACGCAGGCAGGCGGGCGGAAGTCCATGTCGGCCACCCACATCGGGATGCCGTCGGCCGGATCGACGCCGAACATGGGGCCCATCATGTCCCACTTCATCGAATGCGTGCCGCGCCGCTCGATCATCTCGTCGAAATTCATCGCCGCTCCTCCCTGCTGTCTGCCCTTGTGCGCGCCACGCCTTGCCAAGGCAAGCGCCTGTGGGTCTTGATCGGACCGTCTTGGGCGCGTATCTCGAGGCCATGAGCTTGCGTCCCATCGTCCTGCACCCCGACCCGCGCCTCAAGAAGGTGTGCGCGCCCATTCAGGCCGTCACCCGCGAGATCGGCGAGTTGGCCGAGGACATGCTCGAGACGATGTATGTCGCCCCGGGGGTCGGCCTCGCAGCGCCGCAGGTGGGCGTGTTGCAGCGCCTCTTCGTGATGGATTGCGAAAAATCGCCCGATGTGCCGCCCCGACCGATGGTCCTCATCAATCCCGAGATTGTCTGGAGCTCCGAGTCGCTCGGTACCTACGAGGAAGGCTGCCTGTCGATCCCCGAGCAATACGCCGAGGTGACGCGCCCGGCCGAGGTCGCGCTGCGCTGGACGGGCCTCGACGGCGCGCGCCACGAGGAGACGTTCACGGGCCTCTGGGCCGTCTGCGCCCAGCATGAGCTCGACCACCTCGACGGGCGGCTCTTCATCGACCATCTCGGGCCGATCCGGCGCCACATGATCACCCGCAAGATGGTGAAATACAAACGCGAGCACGCCCGCCCCTGACCGGGCGGCGCGAAGGGGGCGGCATGCGGATCGTCTTCATGTCGACGCCCAGCTTCGGCCTGCCCGCGCTGCGCGCGCTGGCCGCGAACCACCGGATCGTCGCCGTCTACACCCAGCCCGACCGCCCCGCCGGTCGCGGCCACCAGCTCCGCCCCTGTCCCGTCGCGCTCGAAGCGCGCGCGCGCGGCCTGCCGCTCTACCAGCCCGCCACCTTGCGCGACCCGGCCGAGCAGGCGGCCTTCGCGGCACTCGGGGCCGATGTCGCGGTGGTGGTGGCCTATGGGCTGATCCTGCCGCGCGCGATCCTCGCGGCGCCGGCGCAGGGGTGCCTCAACATCCACGCCTCGCTCCTGCCGCGCTGGCGGGGCGCGGCACCCATCCAGCGCGCGATCGAGGCGGGCGACGCGCAGACGGGCGTGTGCATCATGCGGATGGAGGAGGGGCTCGATACCGGCCCGGTCCTCTTGTCCGAGGCGATGCCCATCGGCCCGGCCGACACGGCGGGCGATCTGCACGACCGGCTGGCCGACATGGGCGCCGCCCTGATCCTGCGCGCGCTCGAGGGGATTGAGACCCTCGTGCCGCGGCCGCAGCCGGCCGAGGGCGTCACCTATGCCGCCAAGATCGACAAGGCCGAGGCGCGGATCGCATGGGACGCCCCGGCCGAGGCGGTCTGCCGCAAGATCCACGCCCTCTCGCCCCATCCCGGCGCCTGGACGCTCGCGGCGGGCGAGCGGCTGCGGATCCTGCGCGCGCGCCCCTGCGCCGGTGCCGGGGAACCGGGCCGCGCCCTCGGGGGGTTGCGCGTCGCGTGCGGGCAGGGCGCGATCGAAATCCTCGAGGCCCAGCGCGAGGGGCGGCGCGCGATGGGGGCCGAGGAACTGGCGCGCGGCTTCGCCCTGCCCGACATCCTCGGCTGAGCAGGTCCTTGCAGCGACCCCCGCGGCCCCCAATATCCGCAGGGGAAGGGGGCGCAGATGCAGATCATCGCACTCATCATCATCGGAGCGGCGGCGGGGCTGGTGGCGACGCGCCTCATGCGGCTTCAGACCGACCTGCTGACCACCGTGGGCATAGGCGTCCTCGGGGCGCTTGTGGGCGGCTTCGTGCTGCGCTTTCTCGTGATGATCGGCGGCTGGCTCGCGGGGTTTGTCGGCGCGGTGCTGGCGACCATGCTGCTCATCTGGATCTGGCAGAAGGTCACGAAGCGGCGCTGAAACCGCGCGCGCTCCCGCCCCGGCAGAGGTCAGGGCGTACCCTCGGTCGACAGGATCTCTTCGATGCGGGCAACATCGGAGGGGTTGTTCAACTCCCAGAATCGCCGCCCGCGATCGGGCACCTCGACGCAGAGGATGGGCACCCCGTTGACGAGAAAGCGCAACTGTTCAAGCCCCTCGACCAGTTCGATCTCGGCAGGTCCGGCCGCGCGATAGGCCGCAAGCGCCGCGGGAGAATAGGCATAGACGCCCACATGCTGAAAGACGGGAACCGCGTCGGGTTCGGTGAAGCTGCGCGGCGTCGCAGGAATGACGGCCTTCGAGAAATAGAGCGCGCGCCCCCAGGCATCGCGCACCACGGTCGTGCCGCCGACGATGCCCGCCCGCCATTCCGCGACCAGCGCCGCGTGCTGGGCGGGCGTGCAGCGCAGCACCGTCGTCGCGACCTCGGTGCCGGGGCGCATCGCCTCGATCAGCGCCTCGACGAACCACGGCGGGGTCAGCGGCGCATCGCCCTGCAGGTTGATGACGACGCGCGGTGTGAGCCCGAGGATCCCGATCGCCTCGGCGCAGCGTTCGGTGCCGTTGCGGCAACTGGCCGAGGTCATCACCACCTCGGCGCCGAAACCCGCGCAATGGGTCTGGATGCGGCGGTCGTCGGTCGCGACATAGATCGCATCGACCCCCCGCACCGCGCACGCCGCGCGCCATGTCCGCTCGACCAGCGAGGCCTCAAGCCCCGTCGCCCCCCGGAGCGGCGCGAGCGGCTTGCCCGGAAATCGGTGCGAGGCATAGCGCGCCGGGATTATCAGGACGACCTCGGGATCGGTCTGCGCCGCGCCCGCGGCAGGTGCGGGCGAAAGGATGCGACGGGGCGATCTGCGGGGCATGTAAGGGCACGAACCAATCGGGGCCGCCGGCGGCCTGCTTCAAATGACCCGATTTCGTTAACGGAGCGGAAACATCGGCACAAGAACCGGCCCGCGAAAGTGCGGGGGGGCCCGCCGAACCCCCCCGCCCCCCGTTGCACCCCACGCACCACGGGAAACTCGCTGGTCCGGCCGTCCTGGCCCGATGTGTTCCTGATACACCGGAACACAGCCGAATCGAAGCCCCGGATGCGCGGGATTTGCCGCAAATCCGGGGCTTTGCGGTGTCAGTAGCGGTAGTGCTCGGGCTTGAAGGGCCCCTCGGGCGCCACGCCGATGTAATCGGCCTGATCGGCCCGCATCTGCGTGAGCCTGACGCCGATCCGCGCCAGATGCAGCCGCGCGACCTTCTCGTCGAGGTGCTTGGGCAGGATGTAGACGCCCGGCGGATACTGCTCGGGCTTGGTCCAGAGTTCGATCTGCGCCAGCACCTGATTGGTGAAGGAGGCCGACATCACGAAGGAGGGATGCCCCGTCGCGTTGCCGAGGTTCAGAAGCCGCCCCTCGGAGAGCAGGATGATGCGATTGCCCGAGGGCATCTCGATCATGTCCACCTGCTCCTTGATGTTGGTCCAGCGGTGGTTGCGCAGGGCGGCGACCTGGATCTCGTTGTCGAAGTGGCCGATGTTTCCCACGATCGCCATGTCCTTCATGGCGCGCATGTGCTCGATGCGGATCACGTCCTTGTTGCCGGTCGCGGTGATGAAGATGTCGGCGGTCGCGAGTTCATCCTCGAGCAGCGTCACCTCGTAGCCGTCCATCGCGGCCTGAAGGGCGCAGATCGGGTCGACCTCGGTCACCTTCACCCGCGCCCCGGCGCCGCGCAGGCTCGCGGCCGAGCCCTTGCCGACGTCGCCATAGCCGCACACCACCGCGACCTTGCCGGCCATCATGGTGTCGGTCGCGCGGCGGATGCCGTCGACGAGCGATTCCTTGCAGCCGTACTTGTTGTCGAACTTCGACTTGGTGACGCTGTCGTTGACGTTGATCGCGGGGAAGGGCAGCAGGCCCTTCTTGTGGAGGTCATAGAGGCGCTTGACGCCCGTAGTGGTTTCCTCGGAGACGCCGCGGATCGCGTCGCGCTGGCGGGTGAACCAGCCCGGCGAGGCCGCGAGGCGCTTGCGGATCTGGTTGAAGAGGCAGACCTCCTCGTCGCTCGTGGGCACGGCGATCAGGTCGGTCTCGCCCGCCTCGACCCGCGCACCGAGCAGGATGTAGAGCGTCGCATCCCCGCCATCGTCGAGGATCATGTTGCAGGTGCCGCCCTCGCCGCCAAAGCGGAAGATGCGGTCGGTGTAATCCCAGTAATCCGCGAGCGTCTCGCCCTTCACGGCGAAGACCGGCGTTCCGCCCGCCGCGATCGCGGCCGCCGCGTGGTCCTGGGTCGAGAAGATGTTGCACGACGCCCAGCGCACATCGGCGCCGAGCACGCGCAGCGTCTCAATCAGGACAGCCGTCTGGATCGTCATGTGCAGCGAGCCCGCGATCCGCGCGCCCCTGAGCGGCTTGGCCGCCCCGAATTCTGCCCGCGCGGCCATCAGCCCCGGCATCTCGGTTTCCGCGATCGCAATTTCCTTTCGGCCGAAATCGGCCATGGCAATGTCCTTGACGATATAATCGTGCACCATCGGCGTGTCTCCTCAAGATATGACGGGGGCTGCTAGCACCGCGCGCGCTTTTGCGCAACCGCGCGTCAGAAGAGCCCCAGCGCGCCCGCAGCCCAGACGGCCGCCCCGCCCAGCACCGCGCCCACCGCGGCCGAGCGCAGGCGGCGCGCGCGCACCGGGGGCGGAGCCTTCGGCGGATCGGCCTGGCGGATCAGCGCGGCCTCGACCAGCCCCGGCAGCCGCGGCCCGAAGCGGGCGAGCACGCGCGCCGTGCGCCCCAGATCGCGCGCGAGCGCCTTGGGCCCCACATTGTCGCGCACATAGGACTCGACGATGGGCCGCGCGACCTCCCAGATGTTGACCTGCGGATCGAGACTGCGCGCCACCCCCTCGACCACGACCATCGTGCGCTGGAGCAAGATGAGTTCGGTCCGCGTCTGCATCCCGAAACGCTCGGTCACCTCGAAGAGATAGGCCAGCAGCCGCGCCATCGAGATGCGGCTGGCGTCCATGCCGAAGATGGGCTCGCCCACGACGCGCAGCGCGCGCGCGAATTCGTCGATGTCGCGGTCAGCCGGCACATAGCCCGCCTCGAAATGCACCTCGGCGACGCGGCGATAGTCGCGCCGGATGAACCCCATCAGGATCTCGGCATAGACGCGCCGGGTATAGGCGTCGATCCGGCCCATGATGCCGAAGTCATAGGCCACGATCGCGCCGTCGGCCGCGACCTTGAGGTTGCCCTGATGCATGTCGGCGTGGAAATAGCCATCGCGCAGCGCGTGGCTGAGGAAGAGTTGCAGCACGCGGCCGCCGAGCGCGCGCCGGTCGTGGCCCGCGGCCTCGATCGCGGCGGTGTCGGCAAGGCCGATCCCCTCGACCCAGCCCATCGTCATCACCCGCCGGCCCGACAGCGCCCATTCGGGCCTGGGCACGCGAAAACCCGCGTCGCGGGCGGTGTTGGCGGCGAACTCGGCCGCCGCCGCGCTCTCGAGCCGCAAGTCGAGCTCGCCCATCACCACGCCTTCGAAATGCGCGATCACATCCGTCGGGCGCAGCCGCCGCGCGGCATGGGCGAGCGCCTCGATGATCCACGCGGCGAGGTAGAAGGCGTCGATGTCGCGCCGGAACGCCCGCTCGATACCCGGCCGCAGCACCTTGACCGCGACCTCGGCGCCCGTCTCGGCCAGCCGCGCGCGGTGGACCTGCGCGATCGAGGCCGCGGCGACGGGTTCGGAAAACGCCGAGAAGGCTTCATCGACCGGAACGCCCAGTTCCCCCTCGAAGGCGCGCCGCGCCTCGGCGGTCGGGAAGGGCGGCAGGCGGTCCTGCAGATACTTCAGTTGCTGGGCAAGCTCCTCGCCCACCACATCGGGGCGGGTCGAGAGGATCTGGCCGAACTTGATGTAGGCCGGCCCCAGCGCCGTCAGCGCCCGCGTCGCCGGCGGCAGCGCCGGATCGCCCGCGTGCCCGAGCCAGCGGAATGGCCAAGCGAGGACGCGCACCGCGATGCGCAGCCGCACCGGCGCCTTGAAGGCCTCGAGCACGACCCCCATCGCGCCCGTCCGCTCAAAGGTGGCGCCCGTCCGGATCAGCCGCAAGATGTTGTGGGGCCCGCGCATCGCGCTCAGATCTTCCAGCCCGAATGGAGCGCCGCGATCCCCATCGAGAGGTTGCGGAACCGCACCTGTCCGAACCCCGCCTCGCGGATCATTCCCGCGAAACGCTCCTGCTCGGGAAAGCGGCGGATCGATTCGACCAGATACTGATAGCTGTCGCGGTCGCTCGCGACGATCTGGCCCATCACGGGGATGACGTTGAACGAATAGCGGTCATAGGCCCATTGCAGCGGCGGGCTGACCATGCGCGAGAATTCGAGCACCATGAGCCGCCCGCCCGGCCGCAGCACGCGGTGCGCCTCGGCCAGCGCGGCCTCGATCCGCGTCACGTTCCGGATGCCGAAGCTGATCGTGTAGACATCGAACGAGGCATCCGCGAACGGGAGCGCCATCGCATCCCCCACGACCCAGTCGAGCGCGCCGCCCATGGCGGCCGCCTCGGCGCGCGCGCGCCCCTCGATCAGCATGGGCTCGGTCAGATCGACGACGACGGCCGATGCGCCCGGCGCACGGGTCAGGAAACGGAACGCGATGTCGCCCGTCCCGCCCGCGACATCGATCAGCCGCTGGCCCGGCCGGGGGGCGAGCCAGTCCATCATCGCGTCCTTCCAGAGCCGGTGCACGCCCGCCGACATGAGGTCGTTCATCACGTCGTATTTCGATGCCACCCGGCTGAAGACGCCCTGCACGAGGCCCGCCTTCTGATCGGCGCCCACGGTGCGGAAGCCGAAATGCGTCGTGTCGCCCTCGTCCGATGCCATCGTGCCGCCCCTGCGCTGACGGTCAGACTGTTACCCTGTCGCGCGCTCCGATACAAACCCCGCCGCAAGCCGGAGTGCGCCATGCCCGAACTGCCCGAGGTCGAAACCGTCCGACGCGGCCTTGTGCCGGTGATGGAGGGTCATGTCATCGCCCGCGCCGAGGTGCGCCGCCCCGATCTGCGCCGCCCCTTTCCGCCGCATCTGGCCGAACGGCTGACGGGCGCGCGCGTCCTTCGTCTCGGGCGGCGGTCGAAATACCTGCTGGCCGAGCTCTCGAGCGGCGAGACGATGATCGTGCATCTGGGCATGTCGGGGCGGATCCTCGTCGCGCCGCCCGGTGGGGGCGGGGGCGCGGTGATCGGCGATCATGTCCACGACCACGGCCGGATCGCGCGGCACGACCATCTGATCCTGACGATGGAGACGGGCGCGCGCGTGACGCTCAACGACGCGCGCCGCTTCGGGTCGGTCGATCTCGTGCCCACGGCCGAGGCGGCGGCGCATCCGCTGCTCGCGGATCTCGGCCCCGAGCCGATGGGCAACGGGTTTTCCGAGGAAACGCTGATCGCCGCGCTGAAGGAGCGGCGCACCCCGGTCAAGGCCGCGCTCCTCGATCAGCGGCTGATCGCGGGGCTTGGCAACATCTATGTCTGCGAGGCGCTCCATCGCGCGGGCATCGACCCGCGCCGTCAGGCCGGGCGCATCGCGGCACCCCGTGTGGGGGCGCTCGCGCGCGCCATCCGCGAGGTTCTGGCCGAGGCGATCGCGGCGGGGGGGTCGTCCTTGCGCGACTACCGCCAGACCGACGGCGAGCTCGGCTATTTCCAGCACGCCTTCCGCGTCTATGGCCGCGAGGGGGAACCCTGCCTGCGCGAGGGCTGCGGCGGCACCGTCCGGCGCATCGTGCAGGCGGGGCGGTCGAGCTTCTTCTGCCCGCGCTGCCAGAGGTGACTTGATAGCCGACCCCGGCAGGACTAGGAGTCCGCGCCGTATTCCTCAGAAAGGGGACGCAGCGGTGGCCTACGAGACCCTCATCGTCGAGATCGAGGACGACATCGCCCTCATCCGCCTCAACCGCCCCGAGGCGCTCAATGCCCTGAACCAGAAACTGCTGGGCGAACTCTCGGCCTGCATGCTCGGGCTCGATGCCAACGACAAGGTGCGCTGCATCATCATGACGGGTTCCGACAAGGCCTTCGCCGCGGGCGCCGACATCGGCGAGATGGCCGAGAAGAGCTTTGTCGAGGTCTTCACGGCCGACCTCTTCACCCCCGAGACCGAGGCGATCCTGCGCGTGCGCAAGCCCGTGATCGCGGCCGTCGCCGGCTATGCGCTGGGCGGGGGGTGCGAACTCGCGATGATGTGCGACTTCATCATCGCCGCCGACACCGCGAAGTTCGGCCAGCCCGAGATCAACCTCGGGATCGTGGCGGGAATCGGCGGCACGCAGCGCCTGACGCGCTTTGTCGGCAAGTCGAAGGCCATGGACATGCACCTGACGGGCCGCTTCATGGATGCCGCCGAGGCCGAGCGCTCGGGGTTGGTGAGTCGCGTCGTGCCGGCGCGCGCGCTCATCGACGAGGCGAAGGCGGCGGCGCGCAAGATCGCCGAGAAATCCGCGCTGACGGCGATGGTCGTCAAGGAAGCCGTCAACCGCAGCTACGAGACGACGCTGCGCGAGGGGCTCCTGTTCGAACGCCGCGTCTTCAACGCGTTGTTCGCGACCGAGGACCAGAAGGAGGGGATGGCGGCCTTCCTCGAAAAGCGGCAGCCCCAGTTCCGTGATCGATGAGGATCGCCCGTTGACAGGCCCGGGCCGAACGTCTAGACGCCCGGACTTGATCGGAACTTCCGGCTGACCGAAAGCGAATCCATGGCCAATACGCCCCAGTCCAAGAAGCGCGCCCGCCAGAACGAGCGTCGCAAGATGATCAACAAGTCGCGCCGGTCGCGCATCCGCACCTTCGTGCGCAAGGTCGAAGAGGCGCTGGCCTCCGGAGACGGCGCTGCGGCGACGGCGGCGCTGCGGGTGGCTGCGCCCGAACTCGCGCGTGGCGTGACGAAGGGCGTGCTGAAGAAGAACACCGTCTCGCGCAAGATTTCGCGCCTTGCTCAACGCGTGCGGGCTGTCGCTACCGCCTGACGCAAGAGACACGTCGCGTTTCGGAAAGGGCATCCCTCGGGGTGCCCTTTGTCTTTTTGGGGGTCCGGCGCACCGCAGGCAGATTCGCGCCCGACCGTCCGCGAAACCCACTGTCAACAACGAAGTTTGGTTGCGCCGCCGGCGCGCCGCTTGCTAACCTCCACACAGCGATTCCTGTCGTCCTTGGGGGGCCTTGGCGCGGAGTGTCGAGCGGATCAGCCGCGGATGTCATCATCCGCGCGCTGTAGGCGTGTGGCGGGCCGAAGGCAGATTGCCGGCTGCGCCCCTGTTCGGCGCGCTCTGTCATACCCCCGAAGTCCGGCTCGGGTCGAAGTTGCTGCGGCACCGCGATGGCGAGAAGAACCGCAGATATCCGAAGGGTCGGGGGATGATGACGGATGATGTTTGGACGCGTGCGTGTGACGATCTCGTTTCCCGGCTTGGAAGAAACAATTACCTGACCTGGATCGAACCGCTGCGATTCCTCGGGCAAACCTCGGGAATCGCCCGCTTTGGGGTTCCGACCACCTTCTTCGGCGATTGGGTGTCGCGCCATTTCGGCGACCAGATCCGCGCGGCCCTCGGCGCCTGCGGCGCGACGGTCGAGCGCATAGAATTCTGCATTCCGCGCCAGGCGCAGGATCGGCCTCCCGAGACCGAAGCGCCGGTCTCCGAACAGCCGCGGCGTCCTCTCCTCGCGGGGCGGGGCAGTCCGGCCGACGCGGAGTTGCCGGGGGCCCCGCTCGACGCGCGTTTCACGTTCGAGAGCTTCGTCGTCGGCAAGCCCAACGAACTCGCCCATGCCGCGGCGCGGCGCGTTGCCGAAGGTGCGGCCGTCACCTTCAACCCGCTTTTTCTCTATGGCGGGGTTGGACTGGGCAAGACGCACCTCATGCACGCGATCGCGCAAGAACTCATCGCGCGCAACCCGGCCAAGCGGGTGCTGTATCTCTCGGCCGAGCAGTTCATGTACCGCTTCATCCAGGCGCTGCGCGACAAGCAGATCATGGACTTCAAGGAACTCTTCCGCTCGGTCGACGTGCTCATGGTCGATGACGTGCAGTTCATCGCGGGCAAGGACAGCACGCAGGAGGAATTCTTTCACACCTTCAACGCACTCGTCGATCAGAACAAGCAGATCGTCTTCTCGGCCGACCGCGCGCCGGGTGAGATCAAGGGCATCCAGGAGCGGATCCGCTCGCGCATGCAATGCGGCCTCATCGTCGATCTGCACCCGACGGACTATGAGTTGCGCCTCGGCATCCTCCAGCAGAAGGTCGATTACTACCGCAGCCAGTATCCGGGGCTGAAGATCGCGCCCGGCGTTCTCGAATTCCTCGCCCACCGCATCACGACGAACGTGCGCGTCCTCGAAGGGGCGCTGACGCGGCTTTTCGCCTTCGCCTCGCTCGTGGGGCGCGAGATCACGCTCGAACTCGCGCAGGACTGCCTGTCGGATATCTTGCGCGCCTCGGACCGCAAGGTCAGCATCGACGAGATCCAGCGCCGCGTGGCGGAGCATTACAACATCCGCCTCGCCGACCTGATCGGCCCCAAGCGCATCCGCACGATCGCGCGCCCGCGTCAGATTGCCATGTATCTATCCAAGCACATGACGCTGCGCAGCCTGCCCGAAATCGGGCGCCGCTTCGGCGGGCGCGACCACACCACGATCATGCACGGCGTGCGCAAGATCGAGGAGATGATGGCGACCGACAGCCAGCTTGCCGACGATCTTCAGCTTCTGCGCCGCATGCTTGAGGCCTGAGGCCCGACAAGGGCCTTGCCGTGGCGCGCAGATGCTCTAGGGTCGTCGTCCTGCAATTCGCGGCAGGTGCGGGGGCGCGCGCACGGGGGTAGCCATGAAGATCAGCATTGAACGCAGTGTCCTCCTGAAGGCCGTGGCGCAGGCGCAATCGGTTGTCGAACGGCGCAACACCATCCCGATCCTCAGCAACGTGCTGATCGACGCCGACGCGAACGGTGTGATCCTGCGGGCGACCGACCTCGATATCGAGGTGCTCGACCGCGCACCGGCGGGCGTCGATCGGACGGGCAGCACCACGGTCAATGCCGTGACGCTGCACGACATCGTGCGCAAGCTGCCCGAGGGCGCGCTCGTCAACCTCTCGGACGATCCGGCGGCGGGGCGCCTGACGGTGCAGGCGGGGCGGTCGACCTTCTCGCTCGCCACGCTCCCGCGCGAGGATTTCCCGCAGATGGCCTCGAGCGAATACACGACCAACTTCGCCGCCCCCGCGGCCGAGTTGCGCCGGCTCTTCGACAAGGCGAAATTCGCGATCTCGACCGAAGAGACGCGCTACTACCTCAACGGCGTCTACATGCATGTCGCGCAGGCCGAAGGGGGCGAGGTGCTGCGCTGCGTCGCGACCGACGGCCACCGCCTCGCGCGCATCGACGCGCCGCTGCCCGAGGGCGCGCGCGGGATGCCGGGCGTCATCATCCCGCGCAAGACGGTGGGCGAGCTGCGCAAGCTCCTCGATGACGATACCACCATCGCGGTCTCGGTCTCGGAGACCAAGGTCCGCTTCGCGACGCCCACGATCACGCTTGTCTCGAAGGTCATCGACGGGACATTTCCGGATTATTCGCGCGTGATCCCGACCGCCAATACCCGCCGTCTCGAGGTCGACGCGGGTGACTTCGCACGTGCGGTGGACCGGGTGGCGACGGTATCCTCGGAACGCTCGCGGGCGGTGAAGCTCTCGCTCGACGAAGATCGGCTGGTGCTGACGGTGAATGCCCCCGATTCGGGCGCCGCCGAGGAGGAACTCGGCGTCGCCTATGCGGCCGACCCGCTCGAGATCGGCTTCAACGCCAAGTACCTGCTCGAGATCGCAGGCCAGATCGACCGCGACAATGCGGTGTTCCTGTTCAACGGCTCGGGCGATCCGGCGCTGATCCGCGACGGTGGGGATTCGAGCGCCGTCTATGTCGTGATGCCGATGCGGGTGTGACGGCGCCCTTGGCGCCGGCGGCGGGGCGATGCTGGTCCGCGAGCTGACACTCGGGCAGTTCCGCTCGCACGCCGCGACGCGGCTCGAGCTCGACGGCCGACCCGTCGCGATCACGGGGGCGAACGGCGCGGGCAAGACCTCGATCCTCGAGGCCGTCTCGATGCTCGCGCCCGGGCGTGGCCTTCGCGGCGCGCCGGTCGAGGAGATGGCGCGGACCCCCGGCACGGTCTGGCGCGTGGCGGCACTGGTCGAAACCCAAGGTGCCGCGCGCGAGATCGAGACGACGGCCGAGGGCGGCGCGCGGCAGGTGCGCATCGACGGCAAGGCGGCATCGCAGGCTGCGCTCGGGGGCGTCCTGCGCATCCTGTGGCTCACCCCCGCGATGGACCGGCTCTGGCTCGATGCCCCCGAGGCGCGGCGGCGCTTTCTCGACCGGCTCGCGCTGTCGTTCCACCCGGGCCACGCCGAGGCCGCGCTGCGCTTCGAGAAGGCGCTGCGCGAACGCAACCGCCTCTTGCGCGAGGGGGGCGCGCAGCCCGCATGGCTTGGCGCGCTCGAGGCGCAGATGGCGGCAAGCGGCGCGGTGCTGGCCGCCAACCGCCGCGCCGCGCTCGACCGGATCGGGGCGGCGATGGACGACGGCAGCGCCTTTCCGGCGGCCGAGGTGGCGCTCGCCTATCCCGAGCCCACGCCCGAGACCGAGGCCGAGCTGGCCGCGCTCTGGGCCGCGGGGCGGGCGCGCGATCTGGCCGCGGGGCGCACGCTGATCGGGCCGCAGCGCGCCGACATGGCGGTGCGCCACGCCGCCAAGGGCATCGCCGCCGCGCAGGCCTCGACCGGCGAGCAGAAGGCGCTCCTGATCGCGATCGTGCTGGCCAACGCGCGCGCGCTCGCGTCCGAGACCGGCGCGCCGCCGGTGCTGCTCCTTGATGAGGTCGCGGCGCATCTTGACGATACGCGCCGCGCCGCCCTGCACGCCGCCATCGCAACGCTCGGGGCGCAGGCCTTCATGACCGGGACGGAAGCGGCGCTGTTCGCCGACTGGGGCGGCGATGCGGCGCGGCTGCACGTTGCCGAGGCGGGCGGGCGGTCGGTGATCGGGGGGGCGGAGGCGTGACGGTCGGGGTGGCTGAGCTTGCGCTCTATGCCGGGGCGCTTCTCCTTCTCTTCATCACGCCGGGGCCGGTGTGGGTGGCGCTCGGGGCGCGCGCGCTGTCGGGCGGGTTTGCCGCCGCCTGGCCGCTTGCGGTCGGGGTCAGCATTGGCGACGGGCTCTGGCCGCTCGCGGCGATCCTCGGCCTCAACTGGATCGTGGCGGTCTGGGGCGATGTGCTCGGCCTCATGCGCTGGGTCGCGGTCGCGATGTTCCTCGGCATGGGCTGGGCGCTCTGGCGCAAGGCGGGGCGGGCGCTTGCGGCCGACAGCCGCCTGACGCGGCCGGGGCGCTGGGCGGGCTTTGCCGCCGGCGTCGCTGCGATCCTCGCCAATCCCAAGGCGATCCTCTTCTACATGGGCCTTCTGCCGACCTTCTTCGATCTCTCGCGCGTCACGGGCCCCGACATCGCCGCGATCGTCGCCCTCTCGATGCTTCTGCCGATGGCGGGGAACCTGATCGTGGCGCTCTCGATCGACCGGGTGCGGGCGACGCTGACCTCGGCGCCCGCCCGCCGCCGGATCGACCGCATCGCGGGCGGGCTGATGATCGGGGCGGGGATCGTGATCGCGTTCGGCTGACCCGAAGGCGCTGCGGCGCGTGACATTCCCCGCGCCGGCCGCTATATCCGACAGGCAACGTCAAGGAAGCCCCCGCATGGCCGAACCCGCCCGCAACGCCGACGACTACGGCGCCGAGTCCATCAAGGTTCTCAAGGGTTTGGAGGCTGTCCGCAAGCGGCCCGGCATGTATATCGGCGACACCGACGACGGCTCGGGCCTGCACCACATGGTCTATGAGGTCGTCGACAACGGCATCGACGAGGCGCTCGCGGGCCACGCGACCGAGGTCGCGGTGCGCATCCACGCCGATTCCTCGGTTTCCGTCTCGGACAACGGGCGCGGCATCCCGACCGACATCCACCCCGGCGAAGGCGTTTCGGCCGCCGAGGTGATCATGACGCAGCTCCACGCGGGCGGAAAGTTCGACCAGAACAGCTACAAGGTCTCGGGCGGGTTGCACGGGGTGGGGGTGTCGGTCGTCAACGCGCTGTCGGAGTGGCTCGAGCTGCGCATCTGGCGCGGCGGCAAGGAACATTTCGCCCGCTTCGAGCATGGCGACACGGTCGAACCCCTGCGCGTCACGGGCGACGCCCAAGGCCGGCGCGGCACCGAGGTGCGCTTTCTCGCCTCGACCCGGACCTTCTCGAACCTCGACTATGTCTACAAGACGCTCGAGAACCGCCTGCGCGAGCTGGCCTTCCTCAATTCCGGCGTGCGGATCAGCCTGCACGACGAGCGGCCCGCCGAACCCCTCCACACCGACCTCTTCTATGAGGGGGGGGTGCGCGAGTTCGTGCGCTATCTCGACCGCTCCAAGACCCCGGCCATGCCCGAGCCGATCTTCATCACCGGCGAACGCGACGGGATCGGGATCGAGGTCGCGATGTGGTGGAACGACAGCTATCACGAGACGGTACTGCCCTTCACCAACAACATCCCCCAGCGCGACGGGGGCACGCATCTGGCGGGGTATCGGGCGGCGCTGACGCGCACGATCAACAGCTATGCCCAGACCTCGGGCATCGCCAAGCGCGAAAAGGTGGCATTCACCGGCGACGACGCGCGCGAGGGGCTTACCTGCGTCCTCTCGGTCAAGGTGCCCGACCCCAAGTTCTCGAGCCAGACCAAGGACAAGCTCGTGAGTTCCGAGGTCCGACCCGCGGTCGAGAACCTCGTGGCCGAAAAGCTCGGCGAGTGGTTCGAGGAGAACCCCGGTCCGGCCCGCGTCATCGTCGGCAAGATCATCGAGGCGGCGCTGGCGCGCGAGGCGGCGCGCAAGGCGCGCGAACTGACGCGGCGCAAGACCGCGCTCGATGTCGCCTCGCTGCCCGGCAAGCTCGCCGATTGCCAGGAGCGCGACCCGGCGCTGTCGGAGCTGTTCCTCGTCGAGGGCGACAGCGCCGGCGGGTCGGCCAAGCAGGGGCGCTCGCGATCCAATCAGGCGGTGCTGCCGCTGCGGGGCAAGATCCTCAACGTCGAGCGCGCGCGGTTCGACCGGATGCTCTCGAGCCAGGAGATCGGAACGCTCATCACCGCGCTCGGCACCGGGATCGGGCGCGACGAATTCGACATCGGCAAGCTGCGCTACCACAAGATCGTCATCATGACGGACGCCGACGTGGACGGCGCGCATATCCGCACGCTGCTCCTGACCTTCTTCTTCCGCCAGATGCCGCAGGTGATCGAGGGGGGGTTCCTCTACATCGCGCAGCCGCCGCTCTACAAGGTCGCGCGCGGCAAGTCGGAGGTCTATCTCAAGGATCAGGCGGCGCTCGAGGATTACCTCGTGGCGCAGGGGACGGACGGGGCGGTGCTGCGGCTTGGCACCGGCGAGGCGCTGTCGGGTGCCGATCTTGCCCGCGTCGTCGACGAGGCGCGGGCGGTGCGGCGCATCCTCGGGGCGTTCCCGGCCCATCAGTCGCGCCCCGTCCTCGAACAGGCGACGATCGCGGGCGCGCTGCTGCCCGGCGAGGTCGACCGCGACTCGCAGGGCGTGGCCGACCGGGTGGCGGCGCGGCTCGATCTGGTCGCGCCCGAGTATGAAAAGGGCTGGCAGGGCCGGCCGACGCAGGACCACGGGCTGCGGCTGTCGCGGATGCTGCGCGGCGTTGAAGAGGTGCGCGTGCTCGACGGCCAGCTTCTGCGCTCGGGCGAGGCGCGCCGCCTCGGCGCCCACACCGCCGCCCTGCGCGAGGTCTACGCGGCCCCCGCGCGCCTCGTCCGCAAGGACCGCGAGCAGACCATCCACGGGCCGAGCGAGTTGCTCGCCGCCGTGCTGGCCGAGGGGGAAAAGGGCCTGAGCCTGCAACGCTACAAGGGCCTCGGAGAGATGAACCCCGAGCAGCTCTGGGAAACCACGCTCGACCCCGTGGCGCGGACGCTTCTGCAGGTGCGGGTCGACGATCTGGCCGAGGCCGACGACATCTTCACCAAGCTCATGGGCGATGTCGTCGAACCGCGGCGCGAATTCATTCAGGCCAATGCCCTCAGCGTCGAGAACCTCGACACCTGACGGCGCGGCTGGCGGAGGGGCAAAGGATGGGACTGACGATTCTGTTTCTTGGCGTCGCGCTCTGGTGGGCGGGGCATCTGTGGAAACGCGCGGCACCCGCGCATCGCGCGCGGATGGGCGAGCGCGGGCGCGGGGTGGCGAGCGTGCTTCTGCTCGCCTCGGTCCTCCTCATGATCTGGGGCTATCGCGCGGCCGACCCCGGCATGCCGGTCTGGGTTCTGGGCGAGTGGGCGCGCCACCTCAACAACCTGCTCGTGCTGATCGCCTTCTACATCTTCGGCATCGGCATGGCGAAGGGCGCGCTGAGCCAGCGGGTGCGCCACCCGATGCTGACGGGCTTCGCGCTCTGGGCCTTCGCGCATCTGCTGCTGCGCGGCGATGCGGCCGGGATCATCCTCTTTGGCGGGCTTGGCGTCTGGGCGGTGGTCGCGATCGTCGCGATCAACCGCGCCGAGGCCACCTGGACGCCGCCCGCGCCCAAGGGCGGCGCGCGGCGCGATGCGGCGGCGGGGGGCGTGGTGCTGGTGACCTATGGGATCACGGGCTGGGTGCACGGGCTGCTCGGCCCCTGGCCCTTCGGCTGAGGGGGGGGCAGAATGCGCGCCTATCGACTGCTGACGGCCGAGGACACCTCGGCCTTCTGCCACAAGGTGACCGAGGCGCTGGCGAAGGGGTGGGAGCTTTACGGCAGCCCCGCCTATGCCTTCGATGCCGCGACCGGGACGATGCGCTGCGCGCAGGCCGTCACCAAGGACGTGCCCGGCGACTACGACCCGGCGATGAAGCTCGGCGCCCTCTGAGGGGGCGTCGGGCCCCATGCGACGGATGGCCACACCGCGCCGCGCGCGCTGCGATCGTGACGCTGCGATGCCGCATCGGATCGCCTTCGCCGCGTGACACGGGCGAGAAACCTGCTAGAGAAAACGGGTGGCGGTCAGGAACGGAGCTGATCCATGGCAGAGGCACGACGCACGGGGCGCCCCCTCTCACCCCATCTGCAGATCTACCGTCTGCCGATCACGGCGATCGTGTCGATCCTGACGCGGATCACCGGCAACGGGCTGATCGTCGGGGTCGTGCTGGTGGTGTGGTGGCTTTTGGCGGCGGCGACGGGGCCCGGGTATTTCGCGGTTGCCGACTGGGTGCTGCGGTCGTGGCTGGGGGACCTCGTGCTGGCGGCCTCGGCCTGGGCGCTGTGGTATCACCTGCTCGCGGGGTTGCGGCACCTGTGGTTCGATTCGGGTCGCGGGCTCGAGGTCGCGACGGCCGAGCGGTCGGGGATCGCCTGTCTGATCGGGGCGTTCGTGCTGACGGCGCTGACGATCGTGCTGGTCTGAGGGGGGCATCATGGCGTTTCTGACCGACCGCAAGCGGGCGACGGGGCAGGGTTCGGCGCGGGCGGGAACCGCGCATCACATCTTCATGGGCCTGAGCGGGGCGGGCCTCGCGCTCGGCCTGCCGGTGTTCGTGATCGTCTTCGGCCGCGCCCTCGGCGGCACGCATGAAGAGGTGGTGGCGACCTTCGCGCATCCCTTCGTCGCGATCCTGACGGCCCTTGTCCTCGTCGCGACCATGGCGCATTTCCGCAAGGGGGCGCAGATGATGTTCGAGGATTACGCGCGCGGCGGAGCGCGGCACGCGCTGATCGCGGGGACGGTGATCCTGTCGCATCTGATCACGGCAACGGGGCTCTTCGCGCTCGCGCGGATCGCGCTCTGACACGGCAGGAGAGACGGGCAGATGGCAGCTTATCCCTACGAGACGCACGACTACGACGTTGTCGTGGTGGGGGCGGGCGGGTCGGGCCTGCGCGCGACCCTCGGCATGGCCGAGCAGGGCCTGCGCACCGCCTGCGTGACGAAGGTCTTCCCGACCCGCAGCCACACCGTCGCCGCCCAGGGCGGAATCGCCGCGAGCCTTGGCAACATGGGCCCCGACCACTGGCACTGGCACATGTACGACACCGTCAAGGGCTCGGACTGGCTGGGCGACACCGACGCGATGGAATACCTCGCGCGCGAGGCGCCGAAGGCGGTCTATGAGCTCGAGCACTACGGCGTGCCCTTCTCGCGCACCGAGGACGGGCGCATCTATCAGCGCCCCTTCGGCGGCCACACCACCGAGTTCGGCGAGGGCCCGCCCGTCCAGCGCACCTGTGCCGCGGCCGACCGCACGGGGCATGCGATCCTGCACACGCTCTATGGCCAGAGCCTCAAGCACAACGCCGAGTTCTACATCGAGCATTTCGCGCTCGACCTCATCATCACCGACGGGCGCTGCACGGGCGTGGTGGCCTGGCGGCTCGAGGATGGCACGATCCATGTCTTCAACGCCAAGCTCGTCGTGCTCGCGACGGGGGGCTACGGGCGGGCCTATTTCAGCGCGACCTCGGCCCATACCTGCACGGGCGACGGGGGCGGGATGGCCGCGCGCGCGGGCCTGCCCTTGCAGGACATGGAGTTCGTGCAGTTCCACCCGACCGGCATCTACGGCTCGGGCTGCCTGATCACCGAAGGGGCGCGGGGCGAGGGCGGATACCTCACCAACGCCAACGGCGAGCGATTCATGGAGCGCTATGCGCCCACCTACAAGGATCTCGCGAGCCGCGATGTCGTCTCGCGCTGCATGACGATCGAGATCCGCGAGGGGCGCGGCCTCGGGCCGAAGGGCGACCACATCCACCTCCACCTCAACCACCTGCCGCCCGAGACCTTGCACGAACGCCTGCCGGGCATCTCGGAATCGGCGCGCATCTTCGCGGGCGTCGATGTCACGCGCGAGCCGATCCCGGTGCTGCCGACGGTGCACTACAACATGGGTGGGATCCCGACGAACTACTGGGGCGAGGTGCTGGCCCCGACCCCCGACCACCCCGACCGGGTGTTTCCGGGCCTCATGGCCGTGGGCGAGGCGGGTTGCGCGAGCGTGCACGGCGCGAACCGCCTCGGGTCGAACAGCCTCATCGACCTGGTGGTGTTCGGGCGGGCGGCGGCGATCCGGGCGGCCGAGGTCGTCGACCCAAAGGAGCGCGCGCGCGGTGTCGACCGGGGCGCGGTCGATGCGATCCTCGGGCGGTTCGATGCGCTGCGCCATGCGAAGGGCGCGGTGCCGACGGCCGATCTGCGGCTCGAGATGCAGACGACGATGCAGTCCGACGCGGCCGTCTTCCGCACCGACCGGACGCTCGCCGAGGGGGTCGAGAAGATGACGGCGATCGCGGCCAGGATGGACGACATCCGCGTGAGCGACCGCTCGCTCATCTGGAACTCGGACCTGATGGAGACGCTCGAACTCGCGAACCTGATGCCCAACGCGCTCGCGACCATCGTCGCGGCCGAGGCGCGCAAGGAAAGCCGCGGCGCCCACGCGCACGAGGATCACCCCAATCGCGACGATCAGAACTGGCGCAAGCATTCGCTCGCCTGGGTTGCGGGGCGCGAGGTGACGCTCGGCTTCCGCCCCGTCCGCGTCGAACCCCTGACCCCCGAGGCCGAGGGCGGCATCAGCCTTAAGAAGATCGCCCCCAAGGCGCGGGTTTATTGATGTCTGGCGAGGTCGCGATGGCCGCGCCGCCTGTTCGCCCGGTTCGTCTGAGGGCGCACTGGCAGACGCCGAAGCGGCCTGCCGCGCGCAGCCTTAGAATCTCCATCAAGACCTCGGTTCCGCGCGTGCGCCTCAATCCGACGTGGGGAGACTACCATTTCGCGCGTGGCCTCGCCGATGCCATCCGGCGCGCGGGACACACAACGCGGATCGAGAGTGTTGCGGAATGGTCGAGCGCTTCGGGCGAAGCTGACCTCGACCTCGTTCTGTTCGGGTCCGAGCGATTTGCCGGAACCGGGACGACACCATTCATCGGTTGGGTGATCTACCCCGGCCGGGTGGGTGATGACGTCTTGGGTTCCCATGACGGCGCGGTGCACATGTTTTTTGCCTCGGCACCGGCAACGGCCGATTTTAAAGCAAGGCATCCGGGCCGATCCGCTTCGGTTCTGATGCAGGCCTATGATCCTGCAATCATGCATCCGGGTACTGCCGAGGGTGCAGCCCGTGCCGGGCTCGTCTTTGTCGGAAGCAATCACTTCTCCGAACTCGGGCGACGGCTGATCGTCGATCTTGCGGCGCGCTCAGGTCGGCGCATCCGGGTATGGGGGATGGGCTGGCGGCACCATCCGATAGCTTCGAGCGTCGTCGATACCTATATCGACAACGTGCGCGTCGGCGGGATCTACCGGGGATCTCGCGCAGTCCTGTGCGATCATATGCCCTCAATGCGCGCGAGCGGTTTCGTCTCGAACCGTATCTACGATGCGCTGGCCTGTGGAACGCCGGTCATCTGCGACCGCATCGGGGGCATCGACCCCGACTTCCTGCCGCATGTATTTCCTTGCGAGACTGATGCAGACTTTGCCTGTGCGGCGTCGGAACTCGAGTCGGCGTCTGAAGCAGCGGCCGCCGCCAAGGCGCAAGAGGCATCGCGGGCCATGCGGGACCACTCGTTCGATGCCCGCGCATCGGAAATCATCAGAACCGCGCTGAACCTCATCTGAGGACGGGCGCGCAGGAAAAGGCAGGCGCAGAGATGGTCCAGCTGACCCTTCCGCAGAACTCCAAGGTCCGCACCGGGCGCACCTGGCCCAAGCCCGAGGGTGCCACCAACCTGCGCACCTTCCGCATCTATCGCTGGAACCCCGATGACGGCGAGAACCCCCGCCTCGACACCTATTTCGTCGATCTCGACGATTGCGGGCCGATGGTTCTCGACGCGCTCATCTGGATCAAGAGCAAGGTCGACCCGACGCTGACCTTCCGCCGGTCGTGCCGCGAGGGGATCTGCGGCTCCTGCGCGATGAACATCGACGGGGGCAACACACTCGCCTGCATCTTCGGGATGGACGAGATCAAGGGCGACGTGAAGATCTATCCGCTGCCGCACATGCCCGTCATCAAGGACCTGATCCCCGACCTCACGCATTTCTACGCCCAGCACGCGAGCATCATGCCCTGGCTCGAGACCAAGACGAACCGCCCGGGCAAGGAGTGGCGCCAGTCGATCGAGGACCGCAAGAAGCTCGACGGGCTCTATGAATGCGTGATGTGCGCGTCCTGCTCGACCTCTTGTCCCTCCTACTGGTGGAACGGCGACCGTTATCTGGGGCCGGCGGCGCTGCTGCATGCCTATCGCTGGATCATCGATTCGCGGGACGAGGCGACGGGCGAGCGGCTCGACCAGCTTGAGGATCCCTTCAAGCTCTATCGCTGCCACACCATCATGAACTGCGCCAAGACCTGCCCCAAGGGCCTGAACCCGGCCAAGGCCATCGCCGAGATCAAGAAGATGATGGTGGAGCGCGTGGTCTGACGACCGCGCCGAAGGCCCGATGCACAGACCCGACGCCCCAGACGAAAGCCGGCCCAAGTCGCGCCGGGTCGGTGCGCTTGCCGCCCTCGCGCCCTTTCTTGCGCCCTATCGCGCGCTGATCGCGGCGGCGGGCGTCGCGCTCGTGCTGACGGCTGGGGTCTCGCTCATCCTGCCGATCGCGGTGCGGCGGGTGGTCGATGGCTTTGGCGAGGGGGTGGAACTGCTCGACAGCTATTTCGCGGCCGCCTTGGGCATCGCGGCGCTGCTCGCGCTCGGCACAGGGTTGCGCTTCTGGCTCGTCACGCGGCTGGGCGAGCGGGTGGTGGCCGACATCCGCCGCGCGCTCTTCGACCGCATCCTCGGCCTGTCGCCTGCCTTCTACGAGCGGATGATGACGGGCGAGGTGCTGAGCCGCCTCACCACCGACACGACGCTGGTGCTCGCCGTCATCGCGACATCCGTTTCGGTGGCGTTGCGCAACATCCTGATCCTCGCGGGCGGGCTCGTGCTGCTGGCGGTCAGTTCGGCCAAGCTCACGGGGCTCGTGCTCCTGGTGGTGCCGGGGGTGATCGTGCCGATCATCGTGCTCGGCCGCCGGCTGCGGGGCCTCTCGCGGCAGACGCAGGACTGGATCGCGGCCTCGTCGGGCAACGCGGCCGAGGCGCTTGGCGCGGTGCAGACGGTGCAGGCCTTCACGCATGAAGGTGCCAGCCGGGCCGAGTTCGCGCGCATCACCGAGGCCAGCTTCGACGCCGCGCGCCGGCGCATCGCGACGCGGGCGGCGATGACGGTGATCGTGATCTTCCTCGTCTTCGCGGGGATCGTGGGGGTGATGTGGGTGGGCGCGCATGACGTGCGCGCGGGCGTGATAACACCCGGAGAGCTCGTGCAGTTCGTGATCTATGCGATCATGGTCGCCGCCGCCGTCGGCGCGCTCTCGGAGGTGTGGGGCGAGTTGCAGCGCGCGGCGGGCGCGACCGAGCGGCTGGTCGAGCTTCTGGGCGCGACCGACACCGTCCGCGACCCTGACCATCCGGTTGCCCTGCCGCGCCCGCTGCGGGGCGAGATCGCCTTTGAGGATGTGGGATTTGCCTATCCGACGCGCCCCGGCGCGGCGGTGCTGAGCGGGATCGGCCTGCACATCCGCCCCGGCGAGACGGTGGCGCTGGTGGGCCCCTCGGGGGCGGGCAAGACGACGATCCTGCAACTGATCCTGCGCTTCTACGACCCCGAGGCGGGGCGCATCACGCTTGACGGGATCGACCTGCGCGACATGGCGCGGGCCGATTTCCGGGGCGCCATGGCGCTCGTGCCGCAGGATCCGGTGATCTTCTCGACCTCGGCGCGCGAGAACATCCGCTTCGGCCGGCCCGATGCGACGGATGCCGAGGTCGAGGCCGCCGCGCGTGCCGCCGCCGCGCATGATTTCATCGCCCGCCTGCCCGAGGGCTATGCGACGGTGCTGGGTGAGCGGGGGATGCTGCTGTCGGGCGGGCAGCGCCAGCGGGTCGCGATCGCGCGCGCGATCCTGCGCGATGCGCCGGTGCTGCTTCTGGACGAGGCGACCTCGGCCCTCGATGCCGAGAGCGAGCGCGCGGTGCAGGCGGCGGTCGAGCGGCTGGCGGAGGGCCGCACGACCATCGTCGTGGCGCACCGGCTCGCGACGGTAAAGCGCGCCGACCGGATCGTGGTGCTCGACCGCGGGCGGATCGTGGCGCAGGGCACGCACGACAGCCTCGTGGCCGAGGGCGGGCTCTATGCCCGCCTCGCGCGGCTCCAGTTCACCGACGGGTCCGAGGCCGCGTCAGGCTGACGCAGGCGCCCGCAGGGCTTGCCCGGGGCGACGAAGCACCCCATGAATCTCTCTCAGAGAGTGGCCGCCAAAGGCCAGACAGGGGGGAAGATGACCACGCGTTTTGCCGGCGTCGCCGATCGCGACGCCATCGAGGCCGAGTCCGCATGGGCTGACCGGGTGATGCCGCGCACGCTCCATGCGTTTCTGGCCCAGACCGCAGCGCGGCACGGGGCGCGGCCGGCGGTGTCGTTCCAGCTTCTGTCGGGGCCGACCGACAAGGCCGAGACGCTGAGCTGGGCCGATCTGCTCGGGCGCGTCCATCAGGCGGCGAACCTCTTTCGCAGCCTCGGCGTCGGCGAGGGCGACACGGTCGCCTATGTGCTCCCGAACTGCACCGAGACGGTCGTGGCCCTTCTGGGCGGCATGGTCGCGGGGATCGTGAACCCGATCAACCCGCTGCTCGAACCCGACCAGATATCGGCCATCCTGCGCCAGACGCGCGCCAAGGTGGTGGTGACGCTGCGCGCCTTTCCCAAGACCGTTGTCGCGCAGAAGGTGGCCGAGGCCGTCCGCCACGCCCCCGACGTCAAGACGGTGCTCGAGGTCGATCTCAACCGCCACCTCTCGCCGCCGAAATCCTGGATCGTGCCGCTCGTGCGGCCCAAGAACCCGGTCAGCCACCATGCGCGCGTGCTCGACTTCAACGCCGAATGCGCCCGCCAGCGCGCGGCGGGTCTCGACTTCGCCGACAGCGCGGGCGACCGCGTCGCGGCCTATTTCCACACCGGCGGCACCACCGGGATGCCCAAGATCGCGCAGCACCGGTATTCGGGCATGATCTACAACGGCTGGCTCGGCGGGCGGCTGATCTTCTCGGCCGATGACGTGCTGATGTGCCCGCTGCCGCTCTTTCATGTCTTCGCGGCCTATCCGATCATGATGTCGGCGATCGCCTCGGGGGCGCATGTGATCTTCCCCACCCCGCAGGGCTATCGCGGCGAGGGGGTGTTCGACAATTTCTGGAAGCTGATCGAACGCTGGCGCGTGACCTTCCTCATCACCGTGCCGACGGCCATCGCGGCGCTGATGCAGCGGCCCGTGAACGCCGATGTCTCGAGCCTCAAGACCGCGCTGTCGGGGTCGGCGCCGCTGCCGGTTGAGCTCTATACCCGCTTCGAGAAGGCCACGGGCGTGCAGATTTCCGAGGGCTACGGCCTGACCGAGGTGACCTGCCTCGTGTCGTGCAACCCGATCGAGGGGCTGAAGAAGGTGGGTTCGGTCGGGATCCCGCTGCCGCATACCGAGGTGCGCATCCTGACCCCCGACGGGGCGGGCGGCATGCGCCCCTGCGCCACCGACGAGGTGGGCGAGATCTGCATCGCCAACCCCGGCGTCGTGACGGGCGCGACCTATACCCAGGCCGAGAAGAACCGCGACCTCTATGCCGAGGGGCGCTTTCTGCGGACGGGCGACCTCGGGCGGCTCGATGCGGATGGTTACCTCTGGATCACCGGGCGGGCCAAGGACATCATCATCCGCGCCGGCCACAACATCGACCCCGCGATCATCGAGGAGGCGCTGCTCGCCAACCCGGCGGTCGCGTTCGCGGGCGCGATCGGCCAGCCCGACGCGATGGCGGGCGAGCTGCCCTGCGCCTATGTCGAGCTCGTGAAGGGGGCGGAGGCGAGCGCCGAATCGATCCTCGCCGAGGCGACCGCGCGCATCCCCGAGCGCGCCGCCATCCCCAAGCACATCGAGATCCTGCCGGAATTGCCCAAGACCGCCGTCGGCAAGATCTTCAAGCCCGACCTGCGCAAGCGCGCGATCGCGCGGGTCTACAACTCGGACCTCGCGGCAGCGGGCGTTGCCGTCGAGGTTGCGGCCGTGATCGAGGATCCCAAGCGCGGCCTTGTCGCGCAACTGCGGCGCACGGGCGCGGTTGACGAGGCGGCAGTTCGTGGGGTGCTGGGCAGCCACACTGTGCCCTGGGATTGGGCGAAGTCGGACTGAGCCTCCCGAGGGGCGACGGGCAGCGGGCGGCGGGGGCGATGAAAAAAATCTCCCCCGCCGCAAGATTCGCAGTTGCCAGACTCAGAGATTTACGACAATTTGCGCCTTGTGCCCGATGACCCACCAAATCTAGTGGGTGACGCGCCGATCGAATACCTCGCCATCGTCCGCTCGGACGACCATCACCTGCCTTTTGGCAGGCGATGTGACGGGTGTTCGCCGGCGCTGATGCAGTCGGGTGTCTGACCCGCACGACCGGTGCAAAGCCGGCGTCAAAAACGGAGTAGGGGCATGAAGATCGAGCGGAAGTTCACCACCGAAACCGGTGGTGCCTATGGCGGTATCGCCTTCACCACCACGGTATCCGAGATCCGGAACCCCGATGGCAGTATCGTGTTCCGCAACGACAGCGTCGAGGTTCCCGAAAGCTGGAGCCAGGTCGCCTCGGACGTGCTGGCGCAGAAATACTTCCGCAAGGCGGGCGTTCCGGCGCGGCTGAAGCGCGTGCGCGAAAAGGGCGTGCCCGAATTCCTCTGGCGCTCGGTCGCCGATGAGGCGGCGCTCGCCGCGCTGCCCGAGGGCGCGCGCTTCGTGGGCGAGACCTCGGCGCGCCAGGTCTTTGACCGGCTGGCGGGTGCCTGGGCCTATTGGGGCTGGAAGGGCGGCTATTTCACCGCCGAAGCCGATGCGCGCGCCTATTACGACGAGATGCGCGCGATGCTCGCCCGCCAGATGGCGGCGCCGAACAGCCCGCAGTGGTTCAATACCGGCCTGCACTGGGCCTATGGCATCGACGGCCCGAGCCAGGGGCATTTCTACGTCGACCACCGGACGGGCAAGCTCGTGAAGTCCGAATCGGCCTATGAACACCCGCAGCCGCACGCCTGCTTCATCCAGTCGGTCTCGGATGACCTCGTGAACGAGGGCGGGATCATGGACCTGTGGGTGCGCGAGGCGCGGCTGTTCAAGTATGGCTCGGGCACCGGCACCAATTTCTCGTCGCTGCGCGGCGAGGGCGAGAAGCTCTCGGGCGGGGGGCGGTCTTCGGGGCTGATGGGGTTCCTCAAGATCGGCGACCGCGCGGCGGGCGCGATCAAGTCGGGCGGGACCACGCGGCGCGCGGCCAAGATGGTCATCTGCGACATGGACCACCCCGACATCGAGGCGTTCATCAACTGGAAGGTGATCGAAGAGCAGAAGGTCGCGAGCCTCGTTGCCGGATCGAAGGCGCATGAGGCGCGGCTGAACGACATCTTCGCCGCGATCCGGGGCTGGGACGGCACCATCGCGGATGCCACCGACCCCGCCCGCAACGACGCGCTGAAGGCCGCGATCCGCGCGGCCAAGAAGGCGATGATCCCGGAAACCTATGTCAACCGCGTGCTGCAATACGCCCGCCAGGGCTATGACAGCATCGAGTTCCCGACCTACGACACCGACTGGGACAGCGAGGCCTATATCTCGGTCTCGGGGCAGAACTCGAACAACTCGGTGCGCGTCACGGATGCCTTCCTGCGCGCGGTGCGCGAGGATGGCGACTGGGCGCTCCTGCGGCGCACCGACGGCAAGGTCGCCAAGACGCTGAAGGCGCGCGAGCTGTGGGATCAGGTCGGCCACGCGGCATGGGCCTGCGCCGACCCCGGCATCCAGTTCCACGACACCGTCAACGCCTGGCACACCTGCCCGGCCGACGGCCCGATCCGGGGCTCGAACCCCTGCTCGGAATACATGTTCCTCGATGACACCGCCTGCAACCTCGCCTCGATGAACCTGCTGACGTTCTTCGCCGGCGGGCGCTTCGACGCGGAAGGCTATGTCCACGCGACCCGCCTCTGGACCGTCACGCTCGAGATCAGCGTGCTCATGGCGCAGTTCCCCTCGAAGGAGATCGCGCAGCGGTCCTACGACTTCCGCACGCTCGGGCTTGGTTATGCCAACATCGGCGGCCTTCTGATGAACATGGGCCTCAGCTATGATTCCGACGCGGGCCGCGCGCTCTGCGGCGCGCTGAGCGCGATCATGACGGGCGTGTCCTACGCGACCTCGGCCGAGATGGCGGCCGAGCTTGGCCCCTTCCCGGGCTATGCCAAGAACCGCGAGCACATGCTGCGCGTCATCCGCAACCACCGCCGCGCCGCCCATGGCGCCACGACGGGCTATGAGGCGGTGAACGTGGCGCCCGTCGCGCTCGATGCCGCGAACTGCCCCGACGCATCGCTCGTAGCCCTTGCCCGCACGGCGTGGGACGAGGCGCTGGCGCTTGGTGAGGCGCATGGCTATCGCAACGCGCAGGCGACCGTGATCGCGCCCACGGGGACGATCGGCCTTGTCATGGATTGCGACACGACCGGGATCGAGCCCGACTTCGCGCTCGTGAAGTTCAAGAAGCTCGCGGGCGGGGGCTATTTCAAGATCATCAACCAGTCGGTGCCGGCGGCGCTCGAGAAACTCGGCTATGCGCCCGCGCAGGTCGGCGAGATCGTGGCCCATGCGGTCGGGCACGGCAGCCTCGGCAACGCGCCGGGCATCAACCACACCGCGCTGATCGGCCACGGTTTCGGCCCCGCCGAGATCGAGCGGATCGAGGCCGCGCTCCCCTCGGCCTTCGACATCCGCTTCGTCTTCAACCAGTGGACGCTGGGCGAGGATTTCTGCAAGGGCACGCTCGGCATCCCGGCCGAGAAGCTCGCCGATCCGTCCTTCGACATGCTGCGCCATCTGGGCTTCACCAAGGCGCAGGTCGATGCCGCGAACGACCATGTCTGCGGGACGATGACGCTCGAGGGCGCGCCGTTCCTGCGGCCCGAGCATTATGCCGTCTTCGATTGCGCCAACCCCTGCGGCAAGAAGGGCACGCGCTATCTCTCGGTCGAAAGCCACATCCGCATGATGGCGGCGGCGCAGCCCTTCATCTCGGGCGCGATCTCGAAGACGATCAACATGCCCAATTCGGCCACGATCGCCGACACGCTGGCGGCCTACGAACTGTCGTGGAGCCTCGGGATCAAGGCGAACGCGCTCTATCGCGACGGCTCGAAGCTGAGCCAGCCGCTCGCGGCCTCGCTTGTCGAGGATGACGCCGAGGCCGAAGAGATCCTCGCCTCGGGCAGCGCGCAGGAAAAGGCGGTCGTGCTCGCCGAGAAGATCGTCGAGAAGGTGATCGTGCGCGAGATGGTGCGCGCGCGCGAACGCCTGCCCGAGCGGCGCAAGGGCTATACACAGAAGGCGATCGTCGGCGGCCACAAGGTCTATCTGCGGACCGGTGAATACGGCGACGGGCGGCTGGGCGAGATCTTCATCGACATGCACAAGGAAGGCGCGGGCTTCCGCGCCATGATGAACAACTTCGCCATCGCCGTCTCGGTCGGGCTGCAATACGGCGTGCCGCTCGAGGAGTTCGTCGAGGCCTTCACCTTCACCCGGTTTGAGCCCGCGGGCATGGTGCAGGGCAACGACTCGATCAAGAACGCGACCTCGATCCTCGACTACATCTTCCGCGAACTGGCGGTGAGCTATCTCGACCGCACGGACCTTGCCCATGTGAAGCCGCAGGGCGCGAGCTTCGACGATCTCGGGCGGGGCGAAGAGGAAGGCAAGCGCAACGTCGCCCCCGTCACGGACGACGCCGCGAGCCGCGGCCTCGAGGTGCTGCGCCAGATCAGCTCGACGGGCTATCTGCGCAAGCGCGTGCCGCAGGAACTGGTGGTGCTGAGGGGCGGGATGGCGACGGCCTCGGCGCTCGCACTCGATACGGGCGCGGTCGCGACGATGGCGGCGGTGCAGGTCTCGGCCGCGATCGAGCCCGCGATCGACGCCCGGGCGCGCGCGCGGATGCAGGGCTACGAGGGCGACAGCTGCGGCGAGTGCGGCAACTTCACGCTGGTGCGCAACGGCACCTGCATGAAGTGCAACACCTGCGGCGCCACGAGCGGGTGCAGCTGATCACGTTGCCCCGGCGCACCACGGGTGCGCCGGGGCGAGCCTGAAGGGGCCTTCAGGCCCACTGGACGGAAGCCGTGGCACTTTCAGCGAGCAGCGCCGCACTTACCGGAACAAGGCTGATCTTCACAGTCCCGCGCAGCATGCCGCCGCGTTGATGGCGTCAGGGCACCCCGCAGGTGCCCTGACTTGGTTGTCGATCAGCGGATGATCCTGAAACCTGCGAGGGCGTCCTCCGGCAGGCCGACAAGGATAAGGCCGAGAAGCGCGGCAAGCAGAAGATAACGCGCCATGGAAACCTCCGGGTTGCTCATTGGAAATCAGCGCCAGCGAAGCCCGGCGAGGGCGTCCTCCGGCAGGCCGACAAGAATGAGGCCGACAAGTGTGGCAAGCAGAAGATAACGCGCCATGGAAACCTCCGGGTTGAAATCTACCCGGAGTAGTCATCTTCTGCGGGAATTTGTCAAGGCCCGGGGCAGCGCGCCACCTCAGCCCTCGGCGATCCCGGTCAGGCGGCAGACCATCTGCTTGGTATAGAGCGAGACCGCCAGAACCTCATAGCCCAGCCCCTCGCGGGCGCAGAACTCTTCGAGCGCGCGGTATTCGTCCTTTTCCCAGTCGCTGTTGACGATGAATTCGTCGAAGACGAGCAGCGTACGCCCGTCGATGACGGGGCGGGCGTTGCTCAGCGCGCAGAGGGTAGAGGCATAGAGGTCGGCGTCGAAGTTGATGAGCGCAGCCTTGGCGCGTGGGCGCGCGAAGAACTGCGGAAGGGTGTGGGCAAACTCGCCGGCCACGAACTGGGCGCCACGGATCTGCGGAATGCGGCCAAAGCTCGAATAGCTCCCCTTGGGCACGGTGCGCCAGTCCTCGGGAAGCCCCTCGAAGGTGTCGAAACCAAAGCCCTTGCGATAGCTCTGCATGAGGTAGCGGAAGCTGTCGCCCATCCAGACGCCGAATTCGTAGAAGGGACGCGAGCGGTCCGACCAGCCGACCGCGCGATCGAACACCGACCAGCGGTTGAAGTGCAACTCGGGCCGATTGGGCAGCGACAGGATCCAGCCGACGGACCGCAGGACAGGATCGTGCCCGAAGCCTGCGGCCATCAGACGCTCATAATGGCTGGGATCGCCCGCCAGCGCGCGCATCCCGGCAAGCGTCACTACCCCGGTCTGGAACGCCGGCGCCTGTTCGAGGCAGAGTTCCAGGATCGCCTGCGCCTGTTCGGGGTCGTTCACGGTCGAATGCAGGTTCCAATAAGGGACGTGATCGCGGTGGTCGATCTCGATTGCGCGCAGGAAGTGGTTCTGCGCGCCCTTGATGTCCGCCCGCTCATTGAGGAGCGTGCCGTAGGTATTGTGCGCGACCGCAAAGCCGGGCCGCAGCGCGATCGCTTCGGCGACATGGTGCTCGGCCTCATCGAGAAATCCGAGTTCCTTCAGCGCGATCGAGAGGTTGTTGTGGACGTTGGGCAGATAGGCCGCCTTGCGCTCCGACTCGGTCGGGTGGGGGTCGATCTCGAGCAGGCGGACGTAATGGATCACCGCCTCTTCGTTTTCCTTCAGGATCGCGTGCGTCTCGCCAAGGATGTTGCGCAGGAATATCGACTCGGGCGCCTCATCAAGCAGGTGGCGCGCCATCTCCACGACAAGCCGATGCTGGCCCTTGTGATAGAGGCTGCTCAGCACCTCGATGGTCGAGTCGGGCAGAGGCCCCGCACCTTGTTCAGTGACGCGGGCAACGGCCGGCGCGGGCGCAAGTGCCAGCGCGACAGAGGATGCCGTCATCGTCGCCGAAAGGTCCGAGGTCTGGATATGGCGATAGTGTGTCATGCTGATCTCCCGTTGGATGGGGAAACGGCGCATGGCGGAAAATGTTAGGAGATCAGGGCCGATCGCCGTCGCGTGGTGCCGCCGCACGCGACAGCCGGTCGTTGACGGCCCGGCCGAGGCCCATATCGGGCACCGGCGCGACGCCGATCAGCCCCCCCGGCCCGGCCAGCGCATCGGCCTCGTGCAGCACGTCATAAAGCCGCGCCGCCGCCTCGGCCATGTCGCCCGAGGGCGAGAGGTTCAGCGCCGCGCCCACGCACCCCGGCCCGAAGCCGATCCAGACCATGCCGGGCCCCGGCGCCCTGACGCCAAGCCGGACCGCCGCGCGCGGCGCGTAGTGCGAGGCAAGCTGCCCCGGCGCCTCGGGTCGCGCCTCGGCGCGGTCGGGCGCGGGGCGGCGGAGCGGCTGACCGATCAGCGCCTCGATCGCGTCCGCCGTCACCCCCCCCTCGCGCAACAGCGTGAAGCCATCCGGCCCGCAGCCGAGGATCGTCGATTCGACCCCGACCGCGCAGGGGCCCGCGTCGATCACCGCCGCGATCCGCCCGCCGAGGCCCGCGAGCACATGCGCCGCCCGCGTCGGGCTGATCCGGCCCGAGGGGTTGGCCGAGGGCGCGGCGATGGGCCGGCCGAGCGCGCGACAGAGCGCCTGCGCCACCGGATGCGCCGGTACCCGCAGCGCGACGCGCGCAAGCCCCGCCGTCACCGCGGCCGCAATGCCGGCATCGGGGCGCAGATCGACGACAAGCGTCAGCGGCCCGGGCCAGAACCGCGCGACAAGGGGCGCGGCCTCGGCGGGGATCGCGCCGATCCGCCCGGCCGCCGCCGCATCGGCCGCATGCACGATCAGCGGGTTGCGCGAGGGGCGCCCCTTGGCGGCATAGAGCGCGGCAATCGCGGCCGGGTTCGTCGCGTCGGCGGCGAGGCCATAGACCGTCTCGGTCGGCATCGCGACCAGCGCGCCCGCGCGCAAGAGGGCCGCCGCGGCGGCGATCCCCTCGGGATCGGGGCGCAGGATCGTCGTCGCTGTCATCGCGGCCCCTCGGCGCTTCAATCAGCCCCGCCCTTGGGCTATGAGCGTGCCCAAAGCAAGCCCCCGGAGGCGACATGCCCTATCGCGCGCCGATATCCGAACTGCGATTCGTACTGCGCCATGTGGTGGGGTTCGACGCAGTCGCGGCCACCGGCGCCTTCGCCCCGTGCGGCCCCGAGACGACCGACGCGATCCTGACCGAGGCGGGCAGGCTCTGCGCCGAGGTTCTGGCGCCGCTCCGGCGCGCAGGCGACGAACACCCCGCCCGGCTCGAGAACGGCGCGGTGCGCACCCCGCCCGGCTTCGCGCGCGGCTATCGCGCCATCGCCGAGGGAGGCTGGATCGGCATCGCCGCCGATCCAGCCCATGGCGGCATGGGCCTGCCGCAGACGCTGGCCACGGCCGTGAACGAGATGATGGCCTCGGCCTGCCTTGCGCTGCACACCAACCCGCTGATGACGCAGGGGCAGATCGAGGCGCTCGAGCATCGTGCGGATGCGGCGCTGAAGGCCGTCTATCTGCCGCGTCTGATCTCGGGCGAATGGTGCGCGACCATGAACCTGACCGAACCGCAGGCGGGGTCCGACGTCGGCGCGCTGCGCTGCCGGGCGGAGCCGCTGGGCGATGGCAGCTTCGCGATCAGCGGGCAGAAGATCTACATCACCTGGGCCGACAACGACTTTACCGCGAATGTCTGCCACCTCGTGCTGGCGCGGCTGCCGGACGGCGGGCCGGGGACCAGGGGCATCAGCCTCTTCATGGTGCCGAAGATCATCCCCGACGCCGAGGGGCGGCTGGGCGCGCCGAACGCGCTGCGCGTCCTCTCGCTCGAAGGCAAGACGGGCCTGCACGGCAGCCCGACGGCGGTGATGGTCTATGAGGGCGCGCGGGGCTGGCTGGTCGGAGAGCCGCATCGCGGCATGGCGGCGATGTTCACGATGATGAACAACGCGCGCCTCGGCGTGGGCGTGCAGGGCGTGGGCGCGGCCGAGGCGGCGCTGCAACTGGCGCTCGGGCACGCGCGCACGCGCCGGCAGGGCACGACACCCGTGGGCGACGGGTCGGGCCCGATCGCCGATCATGCCGACGTGCGCCGGATGCTCGGGCTGATGGCGGCCGAGACGGCGGCGGCGCGGGCGGTCGCGCTCGGCTGCGCGGTCGCCATCGACATGGCGCGCGCGACGGGCGATGCGGGCTGGCAGGCGCGGGCGGCGTTCCTGACCCCGATCGCCAAGGTCTGCGGCACCGAGGCCGGCATCGCGGTGGCCGATCTCGGGATTCAGATCCACGGCGGCATGGGCTATGTCGAGCAGACGGGCGCGGCCCAACTCTGGCGCGACATCCGCGTCAGCGCGATCTATGAGGGGACGAACGGCATTCAGGCGATGGACCTCGTGGGGCGCAAGCTGGCCGACGGGGGCGCCGCCGCGCGCGCCCTCATCGCCGAGATCGCAGGGGCGGCCGAGGCGGCGCGCCAGACCCTGCCCGGCATGGCCCCTGCGCTGGCCGAGGCGGCCGGGGCGCAGGCGCGCGCGACGCGGGCGATGCTCGACCTCGGCCCGACCGACCGGGCGGCGGGGGCGCTGGCCTAGCTGCGCGGCTTCGC
>Ga0315900_10001208_pt1 | contig 41578 bp, 32 predicted proteins | sample LakEriMetagenome_FD_203521 | JGI IMG/M metagenome (GOLD analysis project Ga0315900, IMG submission 203521) | Freshwater fungal communities from buoy surface, Lake Erie, Ohio, United States - Buoy 12 MA114 | ecosystem: Environmental > Aquatic > Freshwater > Lake > Lake biofilm | place: USA: Lake... | reverse complement strand
CGTCGGCCGTGGGCCGCGGGACATCCGCGCGTACCTGCTCGGCGGGCTGCTGGTCGTCCAACTCCAGGGGGTGCTGACGCCGGCGGAACGCCAGCTCATCGCCCCCCGGGGGGGCGGCGGGAACGGCCATGGCAACGGGAATGGCGATGGCAACGGCTTCGACCATGACGGCGGCAACGGGCGGGCGCTGCTCAAGCAGGTGCGCGCCCACATGGTGGCCACGGGAAGGCCGCGGCTGGAGGAAATGGTCGAGGCCGCGACGGGCGTGAAGCTCGTGAGCGTGCATCACGACATCTCGACCGTCACGGGAGAGGAGGTCCTCGTCTTCTCGTTGGCCGAATCCCCGGCGTGCCGGCCGCGGAAGAAGATCTGAGGGGTGTGGTAGCATCGGGCTAATCGACCCGTTCCCGCCCGGCCGGCCCGACCATGCCCGTCGCTCACTCCGCCCCCCGCGGGGCCACCGTCCTCCTCGTCGACGATCAGCCGATCATCGGCGAGGCCGTGCGGCGGATGCTCGCCGGCGAGGAGGGCGTGGCCTTTCACGCCTGCAAGGACGCCCCGGCCGCGCTGGAGATGGCGGCCGCGGTGCAGCCGACCGTGATCCTTCAGGATCTGGTCATGCCGGAGATCGACGGCCTGGAATTGGTGCGGCGGTTCCGAGCCGACGAGCGGTTTCGGGAGGTGCCGATCATCGTGCTCTCCACCAAGGAGGAGCCGGCCGTGAAAGCCGAGGCCTTTGCCCTGGGGGCCAACGACTACATCGTCAAGCTGCCGGACCGGCTCGAGCTGGCCGCCCGCATCCGCCACCATTCGCGCGGCTACGTGGCGCTCGTCGAGCGGAATGAGGCCTTCGCGGCCCTCCAGGCCAGCCAGCAGATGCTCGCCAACGACATCGCCACGGCGGCCAGTTACGTGCGGTCGCTGCTGCCGCCCCCGCTGGAGGCGGGCGTCGTGCGGGCCGACTGGCGGTTCATTCCGTCGGCGGCGCTCGGCGGCGATGCCTTCGGCTACCACGCCCTCGACGCGGATCACTTTGCCGTTTACCTGCTCGACGTCTGCGGCCACGGCGTGGGGGCGGCGCTGCTCTCCGTGTCGGCGCTCAACGCGATCCGCAGCGAGGCCTTGCCCCAGACCGATTTCCACGACCCCGGTGCCGTGCTCGCCGCCCTCAACAAGGCCTTCCCGATGGAGCGGCAAAACGACATGTTCTTCACCATCTGGTACGGCGTGTACCACCTCCCCACCCGCCGGCTGCGCTGGGCCGGCGGCGGGCATCCGCCGGCCGTCCTCCTCGGTCCGGACGGAGCGGCGCCGCGGATGCTCGAGTCCGACGGGCCCCTGATCGGGGCCGTGGACGGCCTGGCCTTCGATTCCAGCGAGGCCGAGGTGCCCGTCGGCGGCCGGTTGTTCGTGTACAGCGACGGGGCTTTCGAGATCAGTCGCCCCGACGGCTCGATGTGGGCGTTCGCCGACTTCCTCGCGGCTCTGACGGCCCCGGCGGCCGGGGCGGCAAGTCCGATCGACGGGCTGGTGTCGGTCATCCGGGGCGTGTCCCGGCGGGATGATTTCAACGACGATTTTTCGATGCTGGAACTGGGCTTTGGCTGATTGGAGGGCCGAAAATCAGCGGAATCGAGCCACACAGGCCCGGGAAAGCGGCCGTCTTGCATGGCCCCTTCGAATCCGTACACTTCATAGTTTCGCGGTTTTAACCGGCCGCTAGCGTAGCTCAATTGGCAGAGCAGCTGATTTGTAATCAGCAGGTTGCGGGTTCAACTCCCGCCGCTAGCTCAGCACGACCGCGCCGATTCGGTGGCGGCGTCGAGTGGCCGAACGGATCGAGCGGCCCGCTGCAGTCCGTGCATGTCGTTCAACCGGCATGCGCCGCACCGGATCGCGAGAGTGAGCCCGTCCTCAGCCGAAGACACCGAGCCGATCCTTATCAGGAGCACACACCGACAACCCAGGGGAGTTTCCCGAGCGGTCAAAGGGGTCAGACTGTAAATCTGATGGCTATGCCTTCGCAGGTTCGAATCCTGCACTCCCCAGTCTCATCCCTGCCCTGCCGGCGCGAGTTCCGCGTCCGGCGGGTGGCGCGTGACCCGCGGGTGTAGCTCAATGGTAGAGCAATAGCCTTCCAAGCTAAAGACGAGGGTTCGATTCCCTCTACCCGCTTCGACGAGTCTCGGCTCCCCGCTTCATCGCTTCCCGTCACGTTCCGAAACACGAATCAAGAAAGTATCCACCGCCCAGCCCCTGACCGCGGCATTCGCCAGCAATTCGCTGCTGTAGCTCAGTTGGTAGAGCACGTCCTTGGTAAGGACGAGGTCAAGGGTTCAAGTCCCTTCAGCAGCTCTTCCACGGGCCAGTGCATGGCCCGCGGTCGACGACAAGCAGTTCGGTTTTCACTTCCGAGGAGAAAGTAGGAGAAAGCATGGCTAAGGACACGTTCACGCGGAGCAAGCCGCACGTCAACGTCGGCACGATCGGGCACATCGACCACGGCAAGACGACCCTCACGGGCGCCCTGGTCGCCGTGCAGGCCGCCAAGAACCTCGCCGTCGCCAAGAGCTACGCCGACATCGCCAAGGGCGGCACCGTCCGTGACGAGACGAAGACCGTGACCATCGCGGTCAGTCACGTCGAGTACGAGACCGACAAGCGGCACTACGCCCACATCGACTGCCCGGGCCACGCCGACTTCATCAAGAACATGATCACCGGTGCCGCCCAGATGGACGGCGCCATCCTGGTCGTGAGCGCGGCCGACGGCCCGATGCCCCAGACCCGCGAGCACATCCTCCTGGCCAAGCAGGTCGGCGTGCCGGCCCTGGTCGTGTTCCTCAACAAGGTGGACCTCGTCGACGATCCGGAGCTCCTCGACCTCGTCGAGATGGAGATCCGCGAGCTGCTGACGAAGTACGGCTTCCCGGGCGACGACGTGCCGATCATTCGTGGCGCCGGCAAGCCCGCCTACGACAGTCCGGCCGATCCGGCGAAGAACAAGTGCATCGCCGACCTGCTGGCGGCGGTCGATTCCTACATCCCCGAGCCCGTCCGTGAGCTCGACAAGCCGTTCCTGATGGCGATCGAGGACGTGTTCTCGATCGAAGGCCGTGGCACCGTGGCCACCGGCCGTATCGAGCGCGGCGAGGTCAAGGTCGGCGACGAAGTCGAGATCATCGGCCTCAAGGAGAAGGCGGAGAAGACCACCGTCACCGGCGTCGAGATGTTCAAGAAGCTGCTCGACAAGGGGCAGGCCGGCGACAACGTCGGCTGTCTGCTCCGCGGCGTCGCCCGCGACGGCATCGAGCGTGGTCAGGTGCTGGCGAAGCCGGGCTCCATCAAGCCCCACAAGAAGTTCGAGTGCGAGGTGTACGTGCTCTCGAAGGAGGAAGGCGGCCGTCACACGCCGTTCTTCGCCGGCTACCGGCCGCAGTTCTACTTCCGCACGACCGACGTGACCGGCTCGACGAAGCTGCTCGGTGGCGTCGAGATGGTGTCGCCCGGCGACAACGTCAAGATGGAGGTCGAGCTGATGGTGCCGATCGCCATGGACGACGGCGTGCGGTTCGCGATCCGCGAGGGCGGCAAGACGGTCGGCTCGGGCGTCGTCACGAAGATCCTGGATTGATTTCGAGGGGAGGGGGCCCGGGCCACCGGGTCCCCTTCTTCTCCACAGGGGCGTAGCTCAACTGGCAGAGCGCTGGTCTCCAAAACCAGAGGTTGCGAGTTCGATCCCCGCCGCCCCTGCAGGCAGAAGGTCGTCGCGTCGGGCCTGGACGGCCCGTCGCGGGGCTGGGGAAGGTTCTGGAAGCGATGGACCGCGAGTGAGACACATGGCAGGCATTTCCGACAATTCGACGGCCCGAGGCAGCCTGTGGGGCGAACTGCTCAGCGCTTCCGTGTACAAGCGGAACCAGGGGCGGATCGCCCGGCAGTTGACCTTCGCCGCGCTGGCGGCGGTGATCGGCATCGGCATTTGGCGGATGACCCAATTGCTCGGCGTGCTCTATGGCGGGTCGGCCGGTTTGGGCGGCGAGGATTTCGGAGTGGTGCGGTTCGTGGTGCCGGCCGTGCTGCTGGCGGTCGGCCTGTGGGTCGCGTACCGGGCCGTCAACGTGCCCTGGTTCGCCGACTTTCTGATCGCGGTCGAGGCCGAGATGGCCAAGGTGTCGTGGCCGACGGGCGACGAGGTGTTTCGCAGTTCGGTGGTCATCATCTTTCTGATCTTCGCCCTGGCCGCGATTCTGGCTGGGTACGATCTCTTCTGGTGGTTCGTGCTCCGTAACGTGCTGCGGATCGGATGATTCGGCAGTCTTTCCCCGACGCCCCTTGGTTCCCCCCTCGCATACTCCACACGCCATGACAGTCCAACTTCCAGACGATGCCGACGGCCGGCAGGCCGAACCCGTGGCCGCTGCCGCGGCGCCCGAGGAGCGGCTCGCCGACGTGGCGCCGGTCGTGGCGGCCGACCATGCCGACGGTGCCGACGACGACGACGATGGCTCGCCCGCCGAGCTGGCCGACCCGTTCGCCGGCGACGAAAACGCCAAGCCCGTGGAGGTTGTCCGCGACGAGGCCGTGCCCGCCGGTGACCGGCAGTGGTACATCCTCAAGGTGCAGAGCAACCGCGAGGATTCGATTCGTGAGGCGCTCCTGCGGCGGATCTCGATGCAGGGCATGGGGAAGTTTTTCGGCGACGTGGTGGTGCCGAAGGAGCAGGTCACCGAGTTCAAGGGGGGCAAGAAGAAGGTCGTCTCCCGCAAGCTCTACCCGGGCTACATCCTCGTGAACATGCTGCTCAACGACGAGACGTGGTATCTCGTGCGCGAGACCGGCGGCATCGGCGACTTCACGGGTTCCGGCGGACGGCCCAGCCCGATGCTGCCGCAGGACGTCGCCAAGCTGCTGAACAAGGCCGTCGAGAAGGCCGACGACGCGCCCCGGCTGAAGATCAGCTTCAAGAAGGGCGATCGCGTGAAGATCAACGAGGGCACGTTCGAGAACTTCGAGGGCGAGGTCGAGCAGATCGACGAGGCGAATGGCCGGGTGACCGTGATGCTCAGCATCTTCGGTCGCTCCACGCCCGTCGACATCGAGTATTGGCAGATCGAGTCGGTGTGAGTGGTGCGGCCCGCAGGGTGGCCGCGAGATTTTTGCAGGCAGGCTGAAGAAAGGCTGGCAGGGCGATGGCGAAGCAGATGGTCGGTCAGGCGAAGTTCCAGGTTCCCGGCGGGCAGGCGACTCCCGCGCCCCCGGTGGGTACGTCCCTCGGCCGGTTCGGCATCAACCTGGGGCAGTTCGTCCAGCAGTTCAACGACAAGACCCGCGAAGCGGCCGGCATGCCGATCCCGGTCGTGGTCACGGTTTACAACGACCGGTCCTTCGAGTTCATCACCAAGAGCCCGCCCGCCGCGGCGTTGCTCAAGAAGGCGGCCGGTCTGGCCAAGGGATCGGGCGTTCCCAACAAGGACAAGGTCGGCAAGGTCACCAAGGCCCAGCTCGACGAAATCGTGCGCCTCAAGGGGGCCGATCTCAACGCCCGCGACGGGGAGCATGCCCGGCGGATGGTCGAAGGAACTGCCCGTAGCATGGGAATCACCGTCGAAGGTTGATTTCGAACGTCCCGTCACCGACACTCTCGGATCCCCCAAAACCCCCCTCGTCTCTCATTTCAGTCATGGCCACCACCAAACGCATGCGGGCGATGCTCGCCGTCAAGCCCTCGTCCGACGCTCCGCTTCCGCTCGCGGAGGCCGTGGGCGTTCTGAAAAAGTTCCCGCCCGCCAAGTTCGACCAGACCGTGGAAATCCACATCCGTCTGGGGATCGATCCCAAGCAGGCCGACCAGATCATCCGCGGATCGCTCGTCCTGCCCCACGGCATCGGCAAGTCGAAGCGTGTGGTGGTGTTCGCCAAGGGCAATCTGGCCGACGATGCGAAGGCCGCCGGCGCCGAGGAAGTGGGCGCCGATGAACTGGCGAAGAAGATCAAGGAAGGCTGGACCGACTTCGACGTCTGCATCGCGGCGCCCGACATGATGGGTCTGGTGGGGCCGCTGGGCAAAGTGCTTGGTCCTCGTGGCCTGATGCCCAGTCCCCGCGCCGGCACCGTCACGGCCGACATCAAGAAGACGGTCGGCGAATACAAGGCGGGCAAGGTCGAGTTTCGCAACGACCCGACCGGCATCGTGCATGCCGTGGTCGGCAAGGCGAGCTTCGACGCGGCGAAACTGGTCGACAACATCCGGGCGTTCATCGATCACATCGTCGGCATGCAGCCCTCCAGCGTCCGCGGGCAGTACATCAAGAGCATCTCCATTTCGGCGACGATGACCCCCGGTGTGATGGTCGCCGCCTGATCCGTTTCGCATTCCACTGTCCCGCAGTCACGAAGGCTTGAGCATCATGAGCAAGCAGATGAAGAGCATGCTGGTCGACGACCTCAAGGGGCGTCTTGGCGGCGTTGGCGACTTGATCGTCGTCAGCCTGGGCCGGCTCGACGCGCAGAAGACCACCCAGCTCCGGCAGGCGCTTCGCAAGAAAAAGATCCAGCTGCAGCTGGTGAAGAACAGTCTGGCCAGGCTGGCGACCTCCGGCACTCCGTTGGCGCCTGCCTTCGACAAGACCGAGGGCATGCTGGCCATCGCCTGGGGCGGCGAGGACGTCGTCGATCTGGCCAAGGAGCTTGACCGCCTGGCGGGCGTCAAGGATTTCGAGGGCTTCGAGTGCCGCGGCGGCGCGCTGGATGGCGCCCGGTTGGAGTCGGGCGACGTCAAGAAGGTGGCCAAGTGGCCGACCCGCACGGAGCAGCTCTCGCTCCTGTCCGGGCAAATCTCGTCGTTGGCGGGCACGCTCGCGGGTCAGATCCTCTCGGCGGGCGGCGCCCTGGCCGGGCAGATCGCATCGCGGGTCGACGACCTGGAAAAAGCCGGCGGCGACCAGCCGGCGGCTTGACGCCCCGCCGATTTCACGATTTTCATCGGCGGCCTTCACGCCGCCAAAGTTCATGGTAAGACATTAGGCCCTCCCCGTTTTCGAATTGAAAGGATCCAGAGCGATGGCAACGGCTGAAGCGACCCGCGAATTCTCCCCGGCGACCAAGGAACTCGGCGACAAGATCGTCGGCCTCACCCTCAAGGCTGCCAAGGAACTGTCGGACTACCTCGACGAAGTCCATGGCATCAAGCCGGCTGCCGGCGGCGCAGTGGTCATGGCGGCTCCGGCCGGTGGTGCCGGTGGCGCCGCGGGCGGTGGCGAGGCCGCTGCCGAGAAGACCGAGTTCGACGTTGTGCTCGACGCCTTCGGCGACAACAAGATCGGCGTCATCAAGGTGGTGCGTGCGGCGACAGGCCTGGGCCTGAAGGAGGCCAAGGACATGGTCGAGGGTGCTCCCGCCAAGGTGAAGGAAGGCATCTCGAAGGCCGACGCCGAGAAGCTCAAGAAGGAGCTCGAAGAGGCTGGCGCCAAGGTCTCGATCAAGTAAAAAGCCCGCTTTTTTCGGTTCGTTGGCTGGGAGGTTGGCCTCCCAGCCAACGAACGGTATAGTTTTTGCGTGCTGCCTGATCGAGCCGGTCCCGCTTTGCGCCGCTTCCCCATCCTTCGTCTCGTTTCGCCCTGTCAGTGTCCGCCCGTGAGTGTTCTGCGCTCGCGGCCGAGCTGGCTGGTCGACTGCGCTTGATTTTCGCGGGCTCGCGCCCGCAGTTCAGATCATCCCGAGGAGTCCTTCATGGCAACCCGCGCCGTTCGCCGCCTGCAGCCCTCCGAGGTTCGCCACTTCGGCAGCCGTCGCGTCAGCCATCACATTCCCGATCTCACGGAAATCCAGACCCGGTTCTACGACAACTTTCTGCAGTACGACGTGCCTGCGGCGAAGCGGAAGGATCAGGGCATCGAGGGTGTGCTGCGGGAGATCTTCCCGGTCGAGAGCTACGACAAGACCGTCAAGCTCGAGTATCTGCGGTATGAGCTCGGCAAGCCGCGGTACGAGCCGGACGAGTGCCGCCAGTTGCGGCTCACCTACGGTCGGCCGCTGCGGGTCTGGCTGCGGCTGACCCGGGAGCAGCCGATCGAGGAGGAGGTCTATCTCGGCGACATCCCGATCATGCTCGGGGGCGGCGAGTTCATCATCAACGGCGCCGAGCGGGTGGTCGTGAGCCAGCTCCACCGTTCGCCCGGCATCGACTTCGTGGCCGATTCGGAGGCCGGTGATCGCAAGACGCACAACTGCCGCATCATTCCCGAGCGCGGCAGTTGGATCGAGCTCAACGTGTCGAAGAAAGACACGCTCCAGGTGCGGATCGACCAGAGCGGCAAGTTCTCGGCGCTCACGCTGTTGCGGGCGATGGATTCGAAGTACACCCGCGACTCCGAGATCCTCAAGCTGTTTTACAAGACGGTGGTCGAGAAGGTGGCCGGCGCCCGCAGTGTGCCCAAGCTCGAGGGCAAGATCGCGGTCGACGACATCGTCTATCCGAAGGGCGTGGAGCGGGCGGGCGAGATCATCGTCGATGCCGGCTGCAAGATCACGCACGACCAGGCAGAGCTGATCGCGACCTCCGGCCTCAAGGCCGTCGAAGTGATGCAGGAGCAGAAGGTGCCCCTGATCATGAACAGCCTGCGGGAAGACGCCGACGAGTCGAAGCGGCGGACGGGCGTGGCTCCGAGTCACGAGGACGCGCTGGTGCGGATCTACCAGCGGCTGCGGCCCGGCAATCCGCCCGCCCTCGACAAGGCCCGGGCCCTGTTCGACGAAAAGTTCAAGGACACGAACCGCTACCGGTTGGGTCGGGTCGGACGGTTCCGCATCAACCGCAAGCTCGGCCTCAATGTTCCCGAGACGGAGATGACCCTCCGGGCCGAGGACCTGATCGCCGCGATCCGCTACATGCTCCAGCTCAGCGAGGGCGAGGGGCAGGTCGAGGTCGACGACATCGATCACCTCGGCAATCGGCGGCTGCGGACGATCGACGAACTGGCGAGCGATGAGTTGCGCAAGGGCTTCCTCAAGCTGCGGCGGACCGTTCAGGAGCGGATGAGCCTCAAGGACGTCGCGGAGATGTCGCCGCGGACGCTGATCAATCCGAAGAGCATCTCGGCGGCGATCGAATACTTCTTCGGCCGCGGCGAGTTGTCGCAGGTTGTGGACCAGACCAATCCGCTCTCGATGCTGACCCACGAGCGGCGTCTCTCGGCGCTCGGCCCTGGCGGCCTGAACCGCAAGCGGGCCGGCTTCGAGGTCCGCGACGTGCATATCTCGCACTACGGGCGGATTTGTCCGATCGAGACGCCGGAAGGCACGAACATCGGCCTGATCTCCAGCCTGGCCATCTATTCGGGCGTCGATTCCTACGGTTTCCTCGTGACGCCGTATCGCAAGGTTTCGAAGTGCAAGCTCACCGACGACGTCGTCTGGCTGCGGGCTGACGAGGAGCATGAGGCGCATCTCGCCCCGGCCGACGCGACCGTCGTGGACGGCAAGCTCGTCGGCGACAATATCATCGCCCGCTACCGTGGCGACTTCGTGCTCGTGCCGGCCGAGGAGATTCAGTACATCGACGTGGCGCCCAGCCAGATGGTGGGCGTGTCGGCCGGCCTGATTCCCTTCCTCGAGCACGACGACGCCAATCGGGCCCTGATGGGATCCAACATGCAGCGGCAGGCGGTGCCGCTGCTGGTCACGGAGCCGCCGGTGGTGGCCACCGGCATGGAGCGGGACGTGGCCACCAATTCGGGCCTCATCGTGCGGGCTGCCCGCAAGGGGACCGTGAGCTACGTCGATGCCGACTCCATCGAGATCACCAGCGGCTCCGGCGCTCCCGATGTGTACAAACTCCGCAAGTACGTGGGCCTGAACGAGCGGACCTGCCAGAACCAAAAGCCGATCGTGCAGCCCGGCCAGAAGGTCGAGAAGGGCGAAGTGATCGCCGACGGGGCTGCCACGTTCAAGGGCGAGCTCGCCCTCGGCCGCAACGTGCTCGTGGGATTCATGGCCTGGGACGGCTTCAATTTCGAGGACGCGATCATCATCAGCGAAGAGCTGGTGGAGGACGACGTCTACACCTCGATCCACATCGAGGAATACGACATCGAGATCCGCGACACCAAGCTGGGCCGCGAGGAGTTCACCCGCGACATCCCCAACGTCGGCGAGCGGGCCCTGCACAACCTGGATGAATCGGGCATCGTCAGGATCGGCACGTACGTCCGCCCCGGCGACATTCTGGTCGGCAAGGTCTCGCCCAAGAGCAAGACGGAGCTGACGCCGGAGGAGAAGCTGCTGCATGCCATCTTCGGTCGCGCCGGCGAGGACGTGAAGAACGACTCGCTGGAGGTGCCGTCGGGCGTCGAGGGCATCGTGATCGCCACGGAGAAGTTCTCGCGCCGCATGAGCCTCTCCGAAGAGGAGCGACGTGAGTTCGAGAAGCAGCTCAAGGACGTCGAGAACGAAGGCAATCTCCGCGTGGCCGAGGCCTTCGGAGCGATGGTCGCCGAGATCGAGAAGGTGTTGCAGAAGCCCATGACGGCGCCTGATGGCGGGCCGTTGGTGCGGAACCAGGACCACAAGGTGGTCGCCGAGCGGGCCGCAGCCTTCAATCTCGAGGCCCTCGATCTGCGGTCACCCCAGCGCAAGGCCGACATCGAGAAGCTCGTGAAGACGATGTGGCCGGCCGTCGAGGCCGCGATCGACGCCCGGGATCGCCGTCTCAACAGCATGAAACGGGGTGACGAACTGCGTCCCGGCGTGCTGCAGATGGTCAAGGTCTACGTGGCCGCCAAGCGGGTGATCTCGGTGGGCGACAAGATGGCCGGTCGGCACGGCAACAAGGGCGTGATCGCCAAGATCCTGCCCAAGGAGGAGATGCCGTTCCTGGCCGATGGCACGCCGCTCCAGATTCTGCTCAACCCGCTGGGTGTGCCGAGCCGGATGAACGTCGGCCAGATTCTGGAGACGCACCTCGGCTGGGCGGGCAAGCTGCTCGGCTTCCAGGCCGTGACGCCGGTCTTCGACGGGGCCAGCGAGGAGGACATCAACAAGTTGCTCGCCGACGCCGGTTTGCCCAAGCACGGCAAGGCGCAGCTCTTCGACGGTCGCACGGGCGAGCCGCTCGAGCAGGAGACGACGGTCGGCTACATCTACATGCTCAAGCTGCATCACCTCGTCGACGACAAGGTGCATGCCAGGTCGACGGGCCCCTACTCGCTCATCACCCAGCAGCCGCTGGGTGGCAAGGCGCGGTTCGGCGGGCAGCGGTTCGGCGAAATGGAGGTGTGGGCGCTGGAGGCCTATGGGGCCGCCTACATCCTCCAGGAGCTGTTGACCGTGAAGAGCGACGACGTCGAGGGGCGGACGAAGATCTACGAGAGCATGGTCAAGGGGGAGAACACGCTCGAGGCCGGCACCCCGGCCAGTTTCGACGTGCTCACCAACGAGATCCGTGGGCTCGCCCTGAACATGTCCCTGGAAAAGAGGCGGGTTTAGTTTCACGCGGGCGAAGCCATCCTGGCCTTCGCCCGCTTGGGAAACCGCCGCGGCCGGACGGCCGCCGCGGTTTCCTTCAGGTCACGCCTCCGGCGTGACGGCCGGTGGTTGAATCCCAGCAGACCGAAAGATCACGGAGCAGACGACCATGAGCATCGGCGAGTCCACCTACGATCGTGTCAACGACTATTCGGCTGTGAAGATCAGTCTGGCCAGGCCGCACGACATCCGCAGCTGGTCGTTCGGCGAGGTCAAGAAGCCCGAGACGATCAACTACCGCACCTACCGTCCGGAGAAGGACGGCCTGATGTGCGAGAAGATCTTCGGACCCGAAAAGGACTGGGAGTGCTCGTGCGGCAAGTACCGCGGCATGAAGTACAAGGGCATGATCTGCGACCGCTGCGGCGTGAAGGTCACGCACAGCCGCGTGCGTCGCAAGCGGATGGGCCACATCGAGCTCGCCGCGCCGGTCGTGCACATCTGGTTCTTCAAGGCGATGCCGAGCCGCCTCGGCGCGCTGCTCGACATGAAGACGTCGAGCCTGGAGAAGGTGATCTACTTCCAGGACTACGTCGTCCTCGATCCCAAGGACACGCCCCTCAAGAAGCAGCAACTGCTGACCGAGGAGGAGTTTCGCGAGGCCCGGGCCACCTATGGCGACGGCAGCTTCGACGCGGAGATGGGAGCCGAGGCGGTTCGCAAGCTGCTCCTCGGGCTCGATCTGGTGACCCTGTCGCGGGAGCTCCGCGAGGAACTGGCCACCACGAACTCCAAGCAAAAGAAGAAGGACCTCGTCAACCGGCTGAAGATCGTCGAGGCGATCCGCGACAGTGAGAACAAACCGGAGTGGATGGTCCTCGACGTGATCCCCGTGATCCCGCCGGACCTCCGCCCGCTGGTCATGCTCGACAGCGGCAACTTCGCCACCAGCGACCTGAACGACCTCTACCGCCGGATCATCAACCGCAACAACCGGCTCAAGAAGCTCGTCGATCTCAACGCGCCCGAGGTCATCATCCGCAACGAGAAGCGGATGCTGCAGCAGTCGGTCGACGCGCTGTTCGACAACAACCGCTGCAAGCGGCCGGTGCTCGCCTCGAGCAATCGTCCGCTCAAGAGCCTCACCGACATGATCAAGGGCAAGCAGGGTCGGTTCCGCGAGAACCTGCTCGGCAAGCGGGTCGACTATTCGGCCCGGTCGGTGATCGTCGTGGGGCCCAACCTGCGGCTCCATCAGTGCGGTCTGCCCAAGAAGATCGCCCTGGAGCTCTACCAGCCGTTCATCATCCGGCGGCTCAAGGAGCTCGGCCATGCCGACACGATCAAGAGCGCCAAGAAGATGCTGGAGCGGAAGGACGCCGAGGTCTGGGACATCCTCGAGGAGGTGATCCGCAACCACCCGGTGCTCCTCAATCGCGCCCCCACGCTGCATCGCATGGGCATCCAGGCCTTCGAGCCGGTGCTCGTCGAGGGCAACGCGATCAAGCTTCACCCGCTCGTCTGCAAGGGCTTCAACGCCGACTTCGACGGCGACCAGATGGCCGTGCACCTGCCGCTCTCGATCGAGGCACAGGTCGAGGCCCACACGCTGATGCTGTCGACGAACAACATCTTCAGCCCGGCCAACGGCGCGCCGATCATCTCGCCCTCGCAGGACGTGGTGATGGGCTGCTACTACCTGACGATGTCGCTGCCGCGGCGGCGCGGCGAGGGGATGGTGTTCAAGAGCTTCGAGGAGGTCGAGATCGCCCACGCGCTGGGCAAGGCCGAAACGCACGCCAAGATCAAGGTCAAGCTGCCGGCGGAGCGGCGGCTGAAGACCGACGTCGAGGCCCTCGGCAAGCCCGGGGCGGTGATCGAGACCACCGTGGGCCGCGTCCTGTTCAACGCCGTCCTCCCCAAGGGGATGCTGTTCTACAACATCCCGATGCGGTCCAGCGAACTGGCGCGGGTGATCTCCGACTGCTATCAGACGCTCGGCCGGCGGCGGACGATCGACCTGCTCGACGACATGAACCGCGTCGGCTTCAGCTGGAGCACGAAGAGCGGCCTGTCGTTCGCCACCGACGACCTGATCACGCCGGCGAACAAGACGCGGATCATCGGCGATGCCGAGAAGGGCGTCATGAAGATCATGAAGCTCTACCAGCGCGGCGTGATCACCGACGGCGAGCGGTACAACCAGGTGCTCGACGCCTGGACGCACGCCCGCGAAGAGATCACCAAGGAGATGATGGCCGAGCTGGAGAAGGACACCGCCAGCGAGCGCCGGCGGTCCGGCTACGTCAATCCGATCTTCCTCATGGCCCACTCCGGCGCCCGCGGCGGCGTCGAGCAGATCCGGCAGCTGGCCGGCATGCGCGGCCTGATGGCCAAGCCGTCGGGCAAGATCATCGAGACGCCGATCAAGGCGAACTTCCGTGAAGGGCTCACGGTGCTGGAGTACTTCAGCTCCACCCACGGCGCCCGCAAGGGGTTGGCCGACACGGCGCTCAAGACCGCCGACTCGGGGTATCTGACCCGCAAGCTCGCCGACGTGGCCCAGAACGTGGTGGTGACGATGCACGACTGCGGCACGACGCAGGGCATCACCAAGACGGTCATCTACCGCGGCGAGAAGGTGGAGGTGAGCCTCGCCGACAGCATCCGCGGCCGTGTCAGCCGGGCGAATATCGTGAACCCGATCACGGAGAGCGTGATCGTGCACGAGGACGAGCTGATCACGCCGACGGTCGCGCGGCAGATCGAGGAACTGGGTCTGGAGAAGATCCAGGTCCGCAGCCCGCTGACCTGCGAGGCTCCGCTGGGTGTCTGCCGCCTGTGCTACGGGATGGACCTCTCCACCGGTTCGCTCGTCGAGGAGGGCATGGCGGTGGGCATCATCGCCGCCCAGAGCATCGGCGAGCCGGGCACGCAGCTGACGATGCGGACCTTCCACATCGGCGGCGTGGGGCAGCGGGCCATCGAGGAGAGCGAGAGCAAGGCGAAGCGGGCCGGCACCGTGAAGTTCACGCGGCTGCGGACCGTGCAAAACGAGCAGGGCGAGCAGGTGGTGCTGGCTCGGAACGGCGAGATCGCGATCGTCGATGCCAAGGGTGCCGAGCTCGAGAAGTTCGACATTCCCGCGGGTGCCATCCTCAAGGTGAAGGACAACGACGAAGTGAAGGCCGGGGCGTTGCTCGTGCAGTGGGACCCGCACTCGATCCCGATTCTCTCCGAGGTGGCCGGCAAGGTCCGCTACGAGGACGTGGTCGAGGGTGAGACGCTCCGCGTCGAAAAGGACCCCAGCGGTCACACGCGGCGGATGGTGATGGAGCACAAGGGCGTCTATCACCCGCAGGTCGTGCTCGAGGACGAATCGGGCAAGATCCTCGACTTTTACTACCTGCCGGAGAAGGCCTACATCGAGGTCGCTCCGGGCGAGAAGGTCGCGGCCGGCCACGTGCTGGCCAAGACGCCCCGCGAGGCGTCGGGCACGCAAGACATCACCGGCGGTCTGCCGCGGGTGACCGAGATTTTCGAGGCCCGCAAGCCGAAGGATCCGGCCATCATGGCCGAGATCGACGGCAAGGTGGAGCTCCTCGGCGAGAAGCGCCGTGGCAAGCGGACGATCGTCGTCAAGAACGAGAGCGGCATCGAGCGGGAGCACCTCGTGACGCACGGCAAGCATCTGCGGGTGCATGCCGGCGATTACGTCAAGGCGGGCGAGGCGCTCGTCGACGGGCCGCTCGTGCCGCACGACATCCTGCGGATCTCGGGCGAGGAAGAGGTGCAGCGGTACCTCGTGCGGGAGATTCAGAACGTCTACCGCAGCCAGCGGGTGGACATCGACGACAAGCACATCGAGATCATCGTTTCGCAGATGCTGCGCAAGGTGAAGATCGAGACCGTCGGCGACACGAGCCTCCTGCCCGGCAGCGTGCTCGACAAGTACGATTTCCGGCAGGCGAACGAGCGGTTGGCGAACTGCCTGCGGGTCACGGACAAGGGCGACAGCGAGTTCGCCGTCGGCTCGATCGTGCCGAAGGACGTGCTCCAGCAGACGAACGCCCAGATCGAGACCCTCGGCGGCACGCCGGCCAAGGGCGGCAAGCCGAAGCCGGCCACGGCGAGCACGCAGCTCCTCGGCATCACGAAGGCGAGCGTGCAGAGCTCGAGCTTCATTTCGGCTGCGAGCTTCCAGGAGACCACGAAGGTGCTCACGGAGGCGGCCCTGGCCGGGAAGATCGACAACCTCGTGGGGCTGAAGGAAAACGTGATTCTCGGTCACCTGATTCCGGCCGGGACGGGTTTCAACACGTTCCAGTCGGCCGAGGTGCGGGTGCGGCCCGAAGCGCTGGAGTCGCTGCGGATCGACCGGGAAAACCTCCTGGCGCGGCAGTTCCCGCTGCTCGAAGCGGCTGCAGCCGACGAGGCGGCGGGGTCGCCGCTGGCCGGCGAGCCCGCGGGCGACATGGCGACGATCGACGGCGAGACCGAGGGGCTGTAGCCGAGCCACGCACGGGGATCGGTGGTGCCGCGTGTGCCGGTTGTGCTGCCGTCATCGGCCGCAAGACCGGCGCCGGCGGCGTCTCCGCGCGGCGGTCGTTTTGCGTGGCCGCTGGCGCCGAAGTAACGTCGAGGGAGGTTTCTCTCCTCGGAGTTCGTCACCATGCCCCGGCCGATCGTGTTCGCCGCCGCCGTCACCCTGGCCGTCTTCGCCTGCCGGGCGTCGTTCGGTGAGCCTTACAATCCGTATGCCGTCGCCCCGGCGGTTCCGGCGCCCCTGGCGCCCGATGGGACGATCCAGTGGGGCACCTTCTTCAAGTCGGCGGAGCTGCAACGCAACTACGAGCGGCTCTGGAACATGGGGGCCTGCCGCGGCACGAACAAAGCCATCACCGAGCCCGTCGCGGAGAACAAGCTCCTCATCGACCGGCTGCCGGAGGACGATTTCGCGGGCGTGGTGCAGGCCGCGAACGGCACCCGGGCCGGCGGCGTCGTGGCCTTCACGGCCCAGGGAGCGGTCGGACAGGCGCCGGCCTACTTCGCCCAGCTCCATCCAGCGGGCGTGTCACACCTGACGGTGACGGGCGGCATCTCCCTCGGTGACCTGCGGCCAGGCATGGCGGTGCGGCTCCGTGCCACCGTCGACGAGCGGGGCCGGGGCACAGTGCCGCTGCGGGCGGTCACGGTCGTCACGCCTGCGGCCGGCTTCAAGCCCGAGCCGGTGCGGTCAGGCAAGGCGGACGACATCATCGCCACGATCGTCAGCCTGCGCGGTCCCACGCTCGTCGTCCGCGTCGATGCGGGGAAGATCCGGCGGCTGACGTTCACGCTGGCCGACGATGCCGTGGCCACCGTCGATGGTGCACGGCTCGACCTGGTCGCCGCGGGCGACACGATCGAGATCAAGGGCCGCCTGTGGAGCGGGGACGGGTGCGCCGGGGCGGGCACGATCTTCGCATCGCACGTGACCGTGACGAAGCGGTCGCCGGCGCGGCCCGAAACGCGGCAGGTCGCCAAGGACGCTGGTGTCGCGCCCGGTCGGGCCGTAGAGTGACGTCCGGCGAACTTCTCGTTTTCCCCGGGCGGTGTCATGGCACTGCAGAGCACCTGGCTGGTCGTCGAGCACGCCAGCACCCCGGCATCCCAGGTGGCGCGGCGCACGCTGCGCAAGCGGCTTGACGCGGTGTGGACCGAACTGCAGGCGGCCGCAGGTGACCGGCCGGATGCGGACCGGGTGCATCGACTCCGTGTGGCGACGCGGCGGACGCTCGCGGCGGTCGATGCCTTCTCCGACCTGCTGCCCGCGAAGCGTCGCGACTGGTTTGCCAAGCGGCTCCGCAGGCTGCGGCGGGCCGCCGGAGAGGCACGAGACCTCGACGTGCTGACGGACCGGTTGGGCCGTGAAGTTGCGGGGCCGCAATCCCCCGTGGCCGGCCTGGCCGCGCGGGACCGGCTCGTCGCCATGTTGGCGCGGCGGCAGGCCGCGTCCCGCGGCCCCATCCGGCAGATGCGGGACGCGCTGCTGGCAGGCGACTGGCACGGACGGACGGAACGGCTCCTCGACAGGGTTGGATCGCGCGGCCAAGACCGGCCGTTTGCGGACTTTGCCCGGCGGCGTTTCCGGCCCCTCGTGGCGAGGTTCTTCGCCACGGCGGACCATCGGCTGCGGTCCGCGGCAGAGTTGCATCGGCTGCGGATCGAGGGCAAGAAGCTCCGCTACGCGATGGAGATCTTTGCCTGTGTGTTTCCCGTCCGGGAAGGCGTTCGGTGCGCGGACGCGCTGGAGCGACTGCAGGAGACGCTCGGCGACTTCACGGACCATGCGGTGGCCGCCGATCGCTTGCGGCGTTGGGGCCGCTCCGCCGGAATCGGGATGCAGCACCACACGCTCGCGGCCCTGCACGACGTGGAGGCGGCGCGTGCCGACAAGGCCCGCAAGGCGTTTGCGAAATGGTGGACCCCCGCCCGGAGGCGGCGGCTGCGACGCGCGCTCGAACGCACGCTGCGCCGCCGATGCGCGTGATGGGCGCGGCATCCAGAGGGGCCCGGTATCTCCGCTGGGCCATCGTCGCGGCTGGGCTGGCCGCCATGGTGTGGGGCGTGCGGCAGACCGGCATGCGGCCGCCCGGACCCGAGAACGGTCCGCGGCCATCCTCGCCGCCGGCGGCGTTCGGCCCCACGGTGCCGGCCCCGTCGCAGCCGGCCGCCACGCCGCCGGTCGGCATGGTGTGGGTGCCTGGCGGTGAGTTCTCCATGGGCTGCGCGGATCCGCGTGGCATCCCCTTCGGCGGCAACGACCCGATGCCGGACGCCCGGCCGATCCATCGCGTGCGGGTGGCCGGGTTCTGGATGGATGCCACGGAGGTGACCAACGACCAGTTCGCCGCCTTCGTGGCGGCCACAGGCTATGTCACCGTCGCCGAGCGGCCGCCACGGCCGGAGGATTTTCCCGGCGCTCCCGCGGAGAACCTCGTGGCCGGATCGATCGTGTTCACGCCGCCCGCGGAGCCGGTGCCGCTCCGCGATCCGACCGGCATGGCCCATCTCCGCTGGTGGGCCTACGTGCCGGGAGCATGCTGGCGGCGTCCGACCGGGCCGGACAGCGATCTGCAGGGTCTGGGTGACGCGCCCGTGGTGCACGTCGCCTTCGAGGACGCCGCCGCCTACGCCCGCTGGGCGGGCAAGCGGCTGCCGACCGAGGCGGAGTGGGAGTTCGCGGCGCGGGGCGGACTGTCCGGCGCGGTGTATCCCTGGGGCGACGCGTTTCGCCCCGGCGGCCGCTGGATGGCGAACATCTGGCAGGGCCGCTTCCCCGGTGAGAACACCGCCGCCGACGGCTTCGTCGGCGCCGCACCGGTGGGACGCTTTCCGCCGAACGGCTACGGGCTTCACGACATGGCGGGTAACGTCTGGGAGTGGTGCGCCGACTGGTATCGGCCCGATACCTACCTCGGCGACGCCGGGCCCGATGGCCGTGCCGTCGCCGTCGATCCCCGCGGACCCGCCGACAGCTTCGACCCGCAGGAACCGGGGCAGCCCAAGCGGGTGCAGCGTGGCGGCTCGTTCCTGTGCTCGGACCAGTACTGCTCCCGCTACATCGTGGGCACACGCGGCAAGGGTGAGGTCGCGAGCTCCACGAACCACATCGGGTTCCGGTGTGTGCAGACGCCGTAGGGTGTTGCAGCTCTCTCCGCGCCCAAACCGGCTCGGGGCTGCCCACGCCCCGTGGCCGGACGTTCGCTGCGGCCCTCCGGGCCTCCGCTCACTCGGAGGTGCCGGGCGATCCGGCATCCTGCCTGCGCTGGGCACCTACGCCGGCTCCTGGGGCATGGGCGGCCCCTTCGCCTCCATCACCGGGCAGAGGAGGTCAGGGGTAGCCGGTGCCCTCGAGCGGGCTGGGGGAGCAAGCGCAGCCATGGATGGCGGAGCGCAGCGGACACGCAGCGGACACGCAGTGAGCCGATGCCCGGAGGGCGGAGGCGAACGTCCGGCGAGAGGGACTGGCTACCCCTGGCCGGTGCAGCACCGCCATGGAATGCGACCTAGGCCTTGCCCGTCAGTTTCCTGAACTGGGCGAGCGTGTGGGTGTTGACGATGTCCTTGGCCTCCAGGCCGGCGCGGCGGGCCTGGAGGACGCCGCAGCGCATCACATCGAGGCCGCGGGTCGAGTGGGCGTCGGTCGAGATCACGAGCTTCACGCCCGCCTGCTTTGCCGCGGCCGCATGCCGGTCGTCCAGATCGAGCCGCCAGGGATTGGCGTTGATCTCCAGGAACGTGCCGGTGCGGGCGGCGGCGGCGATCACGGCCTCGATGTCGACGTCGTAGGCGGGCCGGCGGTTGATGAGCCGACCCGTGGGATGACCGATTACGGAGACGTACGGGTTTTCAATGGCCTCGACAATCCGGGCGGTGATTCGCTCCCGGGGCTGGTTCTGGCCGTAATGGAGGCTGGCCACCACCCAGTCGGCCCGGGCCAGGACCTCGTCGGGCAGGTCGAGGCCCCCCTTCTCCAGCATGTCGACCTCGATCCCCTTGAGGACGACGATCGGCGGGCGGCCGTCCTCCGCGAGGGATTCGTTGAGCCGGTCGATCTCGTCCCACTGCTTGAGGAGCCGCTTGCGGTCGAGTCCGCGGGCCATCGTCACCCGTTGGCCATGGTCGGTGATCGCGATGTAAGCCAGTCCGCGGTCGATCGCCGCCCGCACCATGGCGCCGAGCGTGTCCTCGCCGTCGGTGGCGGTGGTGTGCATGTGCAGGTCGCCGCGAATGTCGTCGAGCGTGACCAGCTCCGGCAGCGGGCCACGTTCCGCGCGGGCAATCTCGTCGCCCGCCTCGCGGAGTTCGGGCGGGATCCAGGGCAGGCCCACGGAAGCGTAGACGTCCTCCTCGGTCCGTCCCGCCACCGCCGCCCCCTTGGTGGGACGGGCGTCGGCGTCGGCGCCGGGCTCGAGACGAAACACGCCATATTCGTTGATCGTGAGCCGCCGGTCGCGGGCCCGCGACCGCAGCCGCACGTTGTGCTCCTTGGAGCCGGTGAAGTATTGCCAGGCCGCGCCGAACGAATCGGCGTCCACGACGCGCAGGTCCACCTGCACGCCGCGCGGGCCCCGGATGCTCGTCTTCGTGTCGCCGCGGAGCAGGACACTCGCACACTCCGGCCAGGCGACAAGGTGGTCCATCACCCGCGGCGGATCGTCACCATCGACCACGATGTCGATGTCCCCCACGGTCTCTCGGCCCCGCCGCCAGCTGCCCGCCCCCTCCACCCGCCGCACGGCAGGGCAGTCCCGCATCCAGGCGAGCAAGGGCTGTACGATCGCATCGGCCTCTGACCACAGCAGCCGGTCGTGCTCGGGGCTCTTGGCGAAGCCGATGTTCTCCAGGATCGCAGCCTCCGTCTTGGCGCCGAAGCCCTTCACCTCGCGAACCCGCCCGTCCCGGCAGGCCTGCTCCAGGGCGTCGAGCGAGTCGATGCCCAGCTCGCCCACGAGGGCCTTCACCTTCTTGGGACCCAGCCCCGGCACCCGCATGAGTTCGAAGACGACGGCTGGAATCTCCCGCTGCAATTCGTCGAGCAGCGGCAGGCGGCCGGTGTCGAGCAACGTGCCGATCTTGGCGGCGAGGTCGGCGCCCACTCCCTCGATGTCGGTGAGCGTGCGGGACGGATCGGCCCGCACGGTGGCCAGCGACTCCACCATCGAACCGATGGTGCGGGCCGCGTTGCGGTAGGCCCGCACGCGAAATACGTTGCCTCCCTGATACTCGATCAGGTCGGCGATGTGGTCGAAGACGGCGGCGATGTCGGCATTGGTCATGGAGGAGAATGTACCGTCGCGGCTCGATCGAAACGGAGACGCAGGCATTCCGGCCGTCGGGGCTGCCCATGCCCCATCGCCGGACGTTCGCTCCGGACCTCCGGTCCTTCGCTCACTCGGAGCTGTCGGCGCTCCGGCATCCATGCCTCCGCTGGCCAGCTACGCCGGCTCCTGTGGCATGGGCAGCCCCTCTCGAAGTCCGCGTTCCTCGGTACCCGACTTCTCCGCACGGCCCACCGACCGGCGTGTCTGACGCGGCGGGATTATTGCTGGGCGCGGAGCGGGAGGGCGGCGGTTGGGTAGGCCGGGCGGAACGTCGCGGGACGGCCGCCGAGGTTGGCGGGCTGCCAGGACGTGGTGTGGCTCGTGGGCTCGAGCAGACGGGGGAAGGCGCCGGTGGCTCCGGTCGGTCCGGCACCAGGGAGGACGGGCATGCCGTTGGTACCGCTGGCTGCCGGGGGCGGCGATGGCGGAGCGGATGGCAGGGCCGGGGCCGGCACGGTCGGGGCCGTGGCCTGAGCCGCCGTCGCACCGCTGGTCGCGGGCGCGGGCTGCGGCGCGATCGGGATCGGCTTCAGGGGTGGCGGCGTGTAGGTCGGCGGTGGCGTCGGCCGCCGGCTCGTCGTGGTGTCGGGAACGGTTGCTGCGGGCGCCGGCTGCGTGTACGCCGGCTGCGTGTACGTGGGCTGCGTGTACGTGGGCTGCGTGTACGTGGGCTGCGTGTACGTGGGCTGCGTGTACGTGGGCTGCGTGTACGTGGGCTGCGTGTACGTGGGCTGCGTGTACGTGGGCTGCGGTTGGGCGGGGGCCGCCGGCTGCGCGGAGGGCAGCGAGGGTTGCACGTATGCTTGGCCGATCGGTGGCGAGAGCGGCCGTTGCTGGAAGGTAGGCGCCGGTGGTGTGCCCTGCAGCGTCGGCGGATTGATGCTCGACTGACCGGGGGCGAGTTGGTTGGACACGTCAGCCCCCGCGGCACCCCAGGCCTGGGGCGTGGTCGTGATCGGCGCCGCGAACGGGCTGACGGCGCCGGCCGGGGCCGCGGGCGGTCCCGGCATGACGGTCGGAGCCGCAGCCGGATACGCGACCGGCGCGGCGTATGCCGCCGGAGCACCATACGCGGCCGGAGCGCCGTATCCGACCGGAGCGGCCTGCTGCATCTGCACGTACTTGGTGCTCGTCACCGCCCGATACTGCGTCACCGGCACGTTGACGGCCTGCTGCACGTACTGCGTGACCGGCTGCATGCAATCACGCGGGCAGCCCGTGCAGGGATCGATTTCACTGGAAGGCTTGTAGGTGGTGACCGGCACGGTCTTGTACTCGGTGCGATACGTGGTCTCGGGCACGTAGCTCGTCTGCTGCACCGGCACCATGACCGGCGGCGGGGGGGCGGGGATCGGCGCCATCATCGGGGCGACCGGTGCCACGGCGTAGGCCGGGGGCTTGCGGAAGCAGGTGCCACACCCCGCGAACAGGTCGTTGAGGCAGCACTGGCCGCGGGCGGTTTCGGGCGTCGCCGCCCCGACGGCCAGCAGCAGCGCGGCGAACGTGGGTCGCATCTTCATCGCTCTCTCCTCGATCCGGAGGGCCCGGCACGGCCCATCCACTCGAACCCAAGCCTAGTTCGCCGCCCGAGGCGCCTGCGGCGGAAAAATGCCGGCGCGAATCATGAATTTCCGGGCGGCTGCCGGTGCGACCGCTGCCAGGCTTGCAACCGGCATATCCGGACCGTTGGCCGGGGGTTGCGAAGGGGCGAAGGGCGGCCTGGCTGCCTGGTTTTACGACGACAACGCGGCGTGCGGCGGGCGACTGCGGCGTTCCATCGTGTCGTAGAGGTCGGAAAGCGCCTCGCGGACGTTGCCGCCGTGCCGCTGGAAGGCGGCGTCGATATCCATCTCGTTCACCACGCCCCCGTGATCGGGCACCCGGGCGACGACGGCCCGCAACAGAGCGGGCGTGGTCGCGCACGTCCAGAGCACCGGCAGACCCGCAGGCCGGTGGCTGGTGACCAGCAGCCGCCGCTGCAGCAGGCGGGCCATGAGCCGCAGTGGGCCGGCCATGAGGCCGAGCCGCTCCCAGCCGTCCACGAATATCGCCGTCTTGCGCGGGGCCGTGGCGATGGCGATGCCGGCCGTCAAGGCGCCGTGCCAGTCGCGAATCCGCACGATCCGCACCGGCCTGCCCGCGGCATGGAGCGTGGCGGCGAGGGCGAAAAGCAGCGTCGACTTACCGTGGCCGTGCGGCCCCTCGATGGCGGCCGCCGTGACCGCGTCAAACCGGGCGGCCAAGGTGGCGACGTCGAGCGGAACGCCATGCCGGTCGAGCGGCGGGATCACGCCCGGCCGCGTGTAGCGGGTCGCGAACGGGTTGCTGGGCCGCGCGTCCGTACTGAACTTCGGCTGCAGCATCGCGCCGTGCATGCCGTTCACGGGGCCTCCGCCGTGACCAGCCGCGCGGGCGGCAGCCGGCCGACCTCGAAGACATGCTCGGACACGAAATCGCGGGCAGACCGGAAGAAGATCCGCACCCGGGCGCACCACCGGACCTTCACGATCACGCCCTCGTAGGAGAGCGGGCTCACCGGCAGGCGGGCGTGGAAGGTGACGGTGCCGTCGCTCGCGGTCGTGGCCGGATCGCCCTCGATCCGCGCGAAGAAATGGACCCCCAGATCCTCTTCGCCCTTGCCCTCGGTGTACCAGAGCACCGAGTGTTCGACGGCTTCGATCGGCTCGTCGCCCATTCCTTCGACGCGGTAGCGGGCGGTGAACGGAGCGCCGGGCTCGTAGCGGCGGTCAGCGCGGTCGAATTGCAGGCTGACGACGGGGGAGGGCCGGCCCTCGGGGCTGCGGGTCATGGCGACACCTCGGCCGCGTCGGCCGCGGGCGGAAAGACGACCAGCGGAAACACCCGCTGGAACGCCGGCCACCGTGTGGGCGTGCCGTGGACCACGAGCATCCAGCGCACCGAGTTGTGCTCGGAGGCGAAGGAATGCATGGCCGCGGCTGGAACGCGGACTGTCGCATGGGCCTCGAAGCGGGTGCCAGGGGAGAGTTGGACGTCCCTCCAGACGTGAATCGGTTGCCGCCACACGACCGCGCGCTCGCTGCGGGTGTCGGTGCCCTGGCGGAAGGTCGCCCGTTCCTCCAGTTCGAGGGACAGTGACAATTCCCGAAACTCGCCGGATCCGGCCTGGGCGAGCATCAGGCCGTAGCTGCCGCCCGGCCGCAGGGGATGGTCCGCGATTTCCACTTGGGTCGTACCGACCGCGGATGCGAGGACGATGCCGCGGATGAACACCGCGATGCCGGCGATGCCGACGATCGCGAAGGGCAGGAGCAGGGCAAACAGCAGCCAGTCGCGTCGGCCGCCCAGGAGGTCGAGCCCGGCCTGCACCGCCAGCACGGTGAGCACGGCGTTCCACAGCAACGCGAACAAGCCGAACCCGAGCAGCGTCCAGTTCTCCGGGCTCTCGATCGGGAGGCGATAGCGGAGAATGGTGCCCGGTGAGTTCACCAGGTCGTCGCAACACGGGACCGCCGGATGCCCATGGGATGCGCGAGGTCGCTGGGCGAGCGGGTCGAGCAGTTCGGGAAGCCCCGCGGAGGCGGCGTGGTGCTCCTCCGACTTGCCCCACCGCCGGGCGGCCCGCAGCAGCCCCGATCCTCCGAAGGCGATCAGCGCGCCGGGGAGGAGCAGCGCCAACAGCCACATCCACCAATTGTAGCCGCGCTGCAGCACGACCGTGTCGGGGGCCGCGGGATCGTACCAGCCCGGCACTTCATCTCCCAGCGGCCAGGCCGCCAGCCTGCGCACGGCCTGGTCGCGGTCCCCGGCGCCGGCCCCGGGCCATGCCCAGGCCTCGCGGGCCGTGCCGTCGGTCTCGTAGCGGAGCAACAGCGCCGCATGCCATGCGCCCGGGGGGCGGTCGGCGACGCGGCGCTCGATCCGCTTGCCGACCACGGTGCACCGGGCCGGCAAGTAGTCGTGGTTGATCCGCCACTCGGGCACGGCCACGCCCGAAACGAGGAGCCCGCCGAAGATGACACCGGCCAGCAGCAGCGCCGCGTGGAAGGCGGCGTCGCCCACCGTGCCCCAGATCTGCGAGCCCGTTCGCCGATGGCCGCGCTTCTTGCCGAAAATCCGCGGCAGCCTCACGAACGCCCCCCTGCCTCGATCAGCCCGCCTGGGCGACCGTCTCGGCCCGCTTGGCGTCCGATTCCTCGGCCGGACTCGCGGAGCGGAAGAAACCGATCTTCTCCAACGACTTGTACACCTCTTCCAGGGTCTTCTCGCCGAAGTTGGAGATCGACAACAGGTCGGCCCGGGTGCAATTGAGCAGGTCGTGGACCGTGAAAATCCCCCGCTCCTCGAGGCAGTTCGTCGTGCGGACGGAGAGGCCGATCTCGGCGGTGCTCATCTCGAGTTTCTCCGCCATCTCGTCCGACTGCGTCAGGTTCTTGTATGGAATGCGTGGCATGGGTTCCCTCCCGTGCGTGATGAAATCCGACCGCGCGGTCCAGCGCCGCGGTCGCGCCGCTTCTCGACGCGACTCGAATATACTCCAAACGTGCGGAAATCGCCTACCTGCCCAGCCGGCAGGGGGCCGCGATTTGCCCCGCTTGCCGGGGCCGCCCGCTTTGCCGCGTCCGGTAGCCAGCGTGCCATTCTCCATCGCCTCACTGAATGAACCGCAGCAGCGCGCCGCGACGCACGTCGAGGGGCCGCTGTTGGTGCTGGCCGGGCCGGGCAGTGGCAAGACCCGCGTGGTCACGCACCGCGTGGCGCACCTGATCTCCGCCGGGGTTCCAGCCCATCAGATCGTGGCCCTGTCATTCACCAACAAGGCAGCCGACGAGATGCGGCGGCGGGTGACGGAATTGGTCGGGCCGCAGCCGGTCGAGATGGGCACCTTCCATCGGTTCGCGGCCCGGCTGCTGCGGCGGCATGCCCGGCAGGTGGGCCTGACGAGCGACTATTCGATCCTCGACCCGGACGATGCCGGCGCGGTGCTGAAACGGGCCGCGAAGCAGTCGGGGCTCTCCCTGACCCACACGCCGATCGATCGCATCGCGGGCATCATCAGCCGGGCGAAGAACGACCTGCTCACGCCCGAGACCTTCGAGCCACGCTGGGGGCGGCCCGCCGACGAGGTGGCCCGCACGCTGTGGCCGCGGTATCAGGAGTATCTCCTCCGGGCCAACTCGGTCGATTTCGACGATCTCCTCGTCCACGTGGCCCGGCTGCTCGCCGACGATCCCGGGCTGCGGGCGGAGCTCGACGCCCGGCACCGCTTCATCCTCGTGGACGAGTACCAGGACACCAACGCCGTTCAATACTGCATCCTCCGCGGCCTCTCGATCGACCATCCCCACCTCGCGGTCACGGGCGACCCGGATCAGGCCATCTACGGATGGCGCGGGGCCAGCATCCGCAACATCCTCGAGTTCGAGCGCGACTATCCCACCGCCAAGGTGGTCACGCTGGAGCACAACTACCGCAGCACGGCGAACATCCTCGGCACCGCCGACCGGCTCATCGCCCACAACTCCCGGCGCAAGCCGAAGCGGCTCGTCACCGATGCCGCGCCTGGCGCCCCGGTGCGGATCGTGCTCGACGGCTCGGGGCACGAGGAGGCCGACAGGATCGCCGCGGAGATCGCCGCCGCGGTGCGGGACGGCCGGCGCACGCCCCGCGACTTCGCCATCCTGTTTCGCACCAACGCGCTGTCGCGGTCACTCGAACTGGCGCTGCGGACCCGGGGCATCCCCTATCAGCTCGTCCGGGGGCTGGAGTTCTTCAAACGCCGCGAGATCCGCGACGTCGTCGCCTGGCTGCGGCTGCTGCGGAATCCAAAAGACGACGAGGCGCTGCTGCGGGTGGTGAACGTGCCGCCCCGCGGCATCGGCCGGCAGTCGCTCGACCGGCTGTCCGCCTGGGCCGAGGATCGGCGGATGAGCCGGCTGGAGGCCGCCGCCGCCGCGGACGCGATCCCCGGCATGCCCGCCCGGGCGGCCAAGGCCCTGCTGACGTTCGCCCGTCTGCATGAGCGGCTGGCCACGACAGCTGGTCGCGAGCCGACGGTGGCCACCCTGCTGGAGGCGGTGCTCGAGGAGACCGGCTACCGGCGGATGCTCGCCGAGGAGCAGGACGACGACGAGGAGGGCCAGGAACGGCTGGCCAACGTGGAGGAACTGGTGACCGCCGCCCGGCAGTTCGACGAGGATTTTCAGCCTGAACCGGCCGGTGACGCGGAGGCGGTCGATCCGCTCGGCGGCTTCCTCGAGACCACAGCTCTCGTCGCCGACACCGACGTCTGGGATCCGGGCAGCGATCGCGTGGCGATGATGACCTATCACGCTGCCAAGGGCCTGGAGTTTCCTGTCGTCTACCTGGTGGCGATGGAGGACGGCATCCTGCCGCACGAGCGCAGCCTCGACAACGCGGCACAGCTCGAAGAGGAGCGGCGGCTGGTGTTCGTGGGCATCACGCGTGGCCGCGAGGAGGTGCATGCCAGTGCCGCCCGGATGCGCGACTACCGCGGCACCCGCCGCGTGTCGGCGCCGAGCCTGTTCCTCGCCGAGATGACCGGCAGCGAGACGGTGGTCACCGGCGCGGAGGCCCCGGCCGTCGCCGACGGGCCGCGGTTCGACCCGTTCGGTGACGCCGCCCGCCGGGCCGCGGCCGACGGCGACGAGTATTCGCAGCTCGAGGCCCAGCCGCCGCACCGCAGCCCGGCCGCCCGGCCGCGGGCCGACGGCCTGGTGCTCGAGCTCGACGATGCGCCGCCGGGAGAGAAGCGGCCCCGGCGCCGGGCGGCCGAGGCGGTGATCGAGCGGGCCACGGATCTGGCGGAGCGGATGGCGGGCCGGCAGCCGGCGGCCCGCACTTACCAGGTCGGCCAGCGGGTGCGGCACGCGGAATATGGCGAGGGCGTGATCGCCGGGATCAGCGGCACCGGGCCGCGGGCCGTGGGCACGGTGCTCTTCGACGGCCCGGCCGGCACGCGGAAGTTCATCCTCGGCCACGGGGCGCTCGCGCCGGTTGTTGATTCATGACGCTGCGTTGTTGCGCGCAGGGAATGGAACGTCTTGCGTGGGCTCGGGACTGCCCGTGCCCCGTCGCCGGACGTTCGCTATGGGCCTCCAGCCCTTCGCTCTCTCGAGGCTGCCTGCGCTCCGCCATCCCTGGCTGCGCTGGTCAGCCACGCCGGCTCCCAGGGCACGGGCAGCCCCTCGCTGCTACCCTGAAAAAGTTTGCCAATTGCCCAACTGGAGTGGCGGTCTCTGACCGCCGTGTCCTTCGCCGCCCCCGACTCCCCCATCAACCACCGCCATGACGACCGACAACCCCTACGAGCCGCCCCACGCCGACGACCTTCGGCCGTCTCGCGGGCGGCGATGGCTCGGCTGGCTGGCCGTGGCCGCGGTCGCCGGGCTCGTCATGGTGGCTCTCGGGCTGCCGATGATGCGACCAGGCGCGCAGGAGGCGGCGCGGCGCACCGTCTGCCGGATGAATCTCCGCGCGATCGCCCAGGCGATGCTCTTCTACGAGCAGGAGCACGGCGCGCTGCCGCCGGCCTGCACCCGCGACGCGGATGGCCGCCCGCTGCACAGTTGGCGGACGCTGCTCCTGCCCTACCTCGAGGAGCGAGAACTCTACGACTCGATCGACCTCACGAAGCCGTGGAACGATCCTGCCAATGCCGCCGCCAGAGAGCGGATGCCGCACGTCTACCGCTGCCCGAGCGGCACGGCACCCGACGGGCACACCACCTACATGGTCGTCGTCTCACCCGACGGCTGCTTCCGCGTGGATGGCTCCGTCAGCGTCGCGGAGGTGCGGCAGCCGTCGAAGACGCTGCTACTCGCGGAGTTTCCCTCGCGATGGGCCGTGCCCTGGATGGCTCCGGAGGATGCCGACGAGGAGATGTTCCTGGTGATCGGCCCCGACGCTCTTACGGATCATCGCGGTGGGGTGGCGAACCTCGCGATGACGGATAGCTGGATCATCACCCTCTTCCCGACCGATGCGATGCAGTGCGACCGAGAGTGCCGACTGTCTCTGATTCGCATCGACGACCGGAAAATCGATCCCGTCGAGTGACTCGCCAAGTCTCGTGCGCGATCAGTGGCACCAGCCACGAGGCCCAGGCTGCGGCCGGGTAGAGCCAGTCGGCGTCGAAGCTGGCGAGGTACGCCAGGCCGGCCATCAGCCTCAGCACCACGGCCGAGCAGAGGAGGACGAAGAGCCGCGTCATCCAGGTCTCGTGGGTTGCGAACCGGCGTTGCACCGCCGCCCGCCAGCCGAGCCCCGCGCAGGCCGCCGTGGCGACGGAGAGCGCGGCGAACCCGAGCCCCGCGATGGCGCCGGTCGCCGCATGGGCCGACATCACGAGGCCGCTGGGCGCGAGCGCAAGCAGCACGACGGCCACCTGCACGCGGCCCAGCCCGCGGTGCCAGGCGGGGAGTCGGCGTCGTAATCCTTGGCTCATCAGCCCCAGGCCGAGGAGGAGCGTGACGGGCCCGGCGGCGAGGTGGGCGTAAAAGGCCCACTGGTAGCCGCCGTAAAAATCGGCATCGCGGCCGAGCAGGAAGTCGCTCGTGAAGTCGGGCGGCAGGTACCGCGGGTAGTTCCGCAGGATCCCGGCGAGCACGACGCAGACGAGCAGGCCGGTCAACGGCTTGAGCAGCGGCCGCGGATCGGTGAGCACGCCGGCCCGCATGGCACGACGCTACCGGTGCCGGGGCGTGCGGCTCTGCGCGGCGGGCAGCCGCGACTTGCCCTTGGGCGCGGTGATGGCCGGGCCGGCGGCCGGCGTCTCGGCGGCCCCGTCGAGGGCGAACGCGAACCAGCCGTCGGTGCTCACCACCTGCACCGCCCGCAGGTCGGCCAGCCGCGGGTTCTTCACGATCGACGCCGGCAGCAGGACGATCGGGCGCTCCTTGGGAAAGATCTTGCTGAAGATCGTGCGCAGCGGAATCTCCAGCCCCTTGTGGCCCGGGAGGTGCACCTGCCCGGACCGCTCGAGAAGGATCTGCGGGCCGGCGGCGGTCGGCTGGTAGGTGACCTCCGCCACGACGTCGTACCAGTTGCGGCGGCCGCTCTCGATGGCATCGAGTGCCAGCCGCAGCCGCACGAGGCCGTCGCGGCACTCGAGCCGCAGCGGCTGGACGGTGGCGAAGGTGACGCTCACGCCTTCGGGCAGGTCGTCAGGAATCCGGGGCTCCAGCCCCAGCCGGCGGCTGACGAGCCGGATCAGATCTTCCAGCGGGTAGCGCCGGCCCGCGAGGTCGAGCTGTTGGCAGCCGTTGTTGAGCGTCGACTCGTGGACCTGCACGCCCAGCATGGCGTCGGCCGGGGCCCGGGGCCGCGGCGTGTGGGCGGCGAGCTGCTCCGCGGCCGCCAGCCGCAGCCGCATGGTCGCCGCCGCGGCGGTCGACTCCAGCGCCACCGCGGTCGGCTCGAGCCCGAGGTTCACCATCGGGTTCCAGATCCGCTCCCGGATCCGCTCGGCCATCTCGGTGAACTTCGGCTCGGCCTGCAGATCGACTTCGCGGCAGGCCCGCGTGATGATCTTCTCGTTGACTTCCCGGGCGGCCTGCGGCTTGCTCTCGTCGTGCTGGTTCCGCACGATCTTTTGCACGATCGATCCCATGATCGGCACGCCGTCGAAGCTGGTCTGGATGGTGGCGAGCTGCGACTGGTTGGAAGCCGCGCCGAGGGCGGTGCCGAAGGCCAGTCCGGCGGGTGACAGGCTCATCGGCTTGCGGACGGTGAAGCTCGCCGCGCCGCGGGAGTGGATGGCGGCCGGACCGGCGTCGGTGACCGTGCGGGAGTCGACCTCGCCCCGCACCAGCAGTTCGAAGCGGATGTGGTCGGCATCCGGCACGAAGGCGATGCTCATCGATTGCTCGACGGTGCTCGTGCCCCGGACCTTGCGACCGAGGACGAAGTCCTGCATCGGCGCGGTCTTGACCGTCGATTCCGGCATCATGCGCTCGACGAACTTCTGGTGGACGGCGATTCGCACGTTGGGCGCCAGATAGTGGTCGGCGACCGTTCGCGTCAGGTCGGCGGCGCGGCCCGAACCGGTGCCGGCGATGCCGCGCAGGGCCGCCTTCACGGTGGCGGCGTCTTCCGGCGCCGCAGTCGATTCGAACCGCTCCAGGGCCGCCAACAAGGCGGCGGTCTCCGCCGCCACCTGGGCGGCGGCGAGTCGCCGATCGACGTCCAAGCCCGGCGCGTGCGGCGCGCGTCCCGACAGCTCCGCGGACAGCGCCGCCGCCGCCCGCCAGACGGCGACGCGTCGCGCCACGGCCAAGGCGGCCCGCCGCGTCAGCGACGCGAGAGCCGGATCGCCCACGGCGTCTCCGGCGGCCATGCCTGCGGGCACGGCTTCACCGAGCGTCAGCAGCGCGGCGTCAGCCTGCTCGTCGCCGGGGCCCGACGTCGCGAGCACCTGCTGGAGTCGTTCCTGGCAAAGTGTCGTCCAGGTCACGGTGCCGGCCGTTCCGGACAGGCCGGGCCGCGAGCCCAGGGTAACCTGCTCGACCTGCTCCAGCAGGCGGACGGGAGACGGCCACCGGCTGATGTCGGGTGGGAGCGATGCGGCGACCGGGACGGTGGCTGGCTCGTTCGCGGTGGCGGCCGGAAGTCGGCGTTCGGTGCGGAGTCGTTCCAGCAGCCGACCGCCGCGCGGGGGTGCTCCGGACTCCTGTGATCCCCCGACCTGCTCCGGCCTGCGGTCCGTGAAGATGCCGCGGCGGCGCACGATGGGCAACGCAGCGGCGGCGGAACCGGTCGCCTGACCCTGATCCGCCGCGGCGTCCGACCAGTTCACCTGATCGGGATCGTTCCATTCCACGCCCGGCAGTGGCGCCGGGGTCGGGAGCGGAGGGGGCGATGCCTTGGCCTCGGGCGGCCGCGGCGCGGCCGATTGCGGACGGTCGTCCGCGGGGCGGACGCGTTCCACCAGCGCCTTCAATTCCTCGACGGCCGGCTTGGCGGCCGGCTCCGTCTCGACGGCACGCAGCTCCGGCTCCGCGACGGTCGTGGCGTCGAGGACCGGGAGCGGAGGCGGCGGTGCGGCCTGGGCGTGCTCGACGAGTCTTTCGCGGCCGCGATCCGCCGTTGGCAGAGCCTGTAACTGGACGGCGTCCGCGATCGGCCCGATTCCGCCAGCGAGGGCGAGCCGCTCTGGAGGCCGGGCCAGGGCGGCGGCCATTTCCGCGAAGCCGCCCACGACGGGCCGCGGCGGCTGCGGTTTTTCTTCAGCAGGCAGGGAGTCGTCTGCTGCGACAGCCTGCGCATGGGCAGCGACTCGCGGGCCGTCCTCCAGCCCGAAGAACGGCTCGATGATCGGCTCGTGCAGACTTCGCGACGTGAGGACGCCGGCACAGATGACTCCCGCCACGAATGCGGTGGCGAAGACGCTCGCTGCTCGCGTGTCGCACATGCCCTGTCCTGCCGCCGTGAATCCGCCGCCTGATTGCGACTCACCTGCGGGGCCGAACGGACCATGCCGACCGCCCCTGCCGTTCCATCGACAGTCGCGACCGGAAAAATCGATTCACGCCGAGCGGCCGGAAACGTCCGCCGGGGACGGCCTCCGCGCGGCCGCGAGATGCGCGGTCGGCGCGAACGGGGCAAGCGGGGGCGTGGCGGTTCAGGCGAGCCGCGCAAGCCGGGGTTCCTCGAGCAGCGCCGTCCATGCATCGACGAGGACCGTGAGATTCGCGTTGCGGTCCACGGCTTCGAGCGCGTCGAGCGTGTGGCGGAGCGGTTCGGCGCACGCTTCCGGATCATGGGCCCAGGCGGCGGCCGCGCGGTGGAAGTCGGAATCGGCCGGCGTCTCGTGCGTCACCGCCTGACGCAGGGCGGCGCGGAAGAGATCGACGGTCGTCTCGAGCACGAACCGCAGCCGGGCGCGACGCGGCGGGGCTTCCTTGCCGGCCGCTTCGACGAAAGCGATCGTGTCGCGGGCCAGCTCCACGCCGGCCAGCGGCCGGCGGCCGAGGATGGCGAGCAACCGCCCGCGAAACTCCCCCACGCCCGCGTCGGCGAGGCTGCGGCCCCGGACCAGGCTCCCGGCCGCGGCCATGGCGCGGAGCCGCAGCGTGGCGGGGTCCTCCGGCCCGCCCGCCAGTCGGACCTCGGCGTTGAGGATGCGTTCCACCGTGGCGGTCGGCAACGGGCGGAAGCGGATGATCTGGCACCGCGAGCGGATCGTGGGCAGCTGCCGCTCGACCGCGGTGCCCACGAGGATGATGACCGCGGCCGGGGGGGGTTCTTCCAGGGTCTTGAGCAGGCAGTTGGCGGCCTCTTCCGCGAGATGGTCGGCGTCGAGAATGATCGCCACCTTCCGCGGGCCGAGCGCGGGCCGCAGCAGCAGCCGCCACACGAGGCCTTCGCGCATCCGATGCTGGTCGTCGCCGATGAGCAACTCCAGCGGAATCGTCGCTCGGTCGTCCGGTTTGCCGACGACGTCGATGTCGGGATGGCTGCCGGCGGCCGCCTGGATGCAGGACCGGCATCCTCCGCAGGGCACGAGCCCCGGGGCGGGATGCTCGCAGAGCAAGGCCTTCGCGAGCGCCAGGGCGAACGTGCTCTTGCCGACGCCCGGCGGGCCGACGAACAGATACGAGCCGGCGATCCGGCCCCGGGCCTCCGCAGCCGCGAAGCGGGCGACGATCGCGTCGTGTCCTTCGATGCCCTGCCACGCCATGCCGTCAGTCCACCTCGGGGAAACGATCAGTCACCGCGGCACGGATGCGGGTGGCGACCTCGTCGACCGGGCCGTGGGCGTCGATCACCGCGATCGCGTCGGGAGCGCGGTTTGCCTCCGCCAAAAATCCCGCCCGGAGCCGACGCCGATAGTCGTCGCCGCGGTTCTCGAGCTTGTCGAGCGGGCGGGACAGCCGCCGGGCCGCCGTCTCCAGATCGACGTCGAGCACGAGCACGAGGTCGGGCATGATGCCGCCGGTCGCCACCGCGCCCACCCGGCGGATGACCTCGGGATCGAGGCCGCCGGCATGACCCTGGTAGACGACGTTCGCCAACAGATAGCGGTCCGAGATCACCCAGTCACCGCGGTCGAGCGCCGGGGCGACGACCTCGGCCACGAGTTGCGCCCGCGCCGCCATATAGAGGAGCATCTCCGCCGTCGCGGAGACGGGCAGGTCGTGGCGGTCGAGGAGGATGGCCCGGATCGCGTCGCCGGCCGGCGTCGAACCGGGGTCGCGGCAGGTGACCACCGTCCGGCCGCTGGACCGCAGCCAGTCGGAGAGCGCCGCGATCTGCGACGACTTCCCGGCACCGTCCATGCCGTCGAGGGCGATGAACCGGCCACGGCGCGGGGCGGCGGATGGTTGGGAATCGGCCATGGGCTGTCCGGGTTACTTCCGCTCGAGCAGTCGGGCGATGCCGAGCGGATCGGTCGGGTCGAGCGGCGCGATGCGGCGACACACATCCTGGGCCACCTTGCGGCGACCGGTCTCCAGGAGGCAGTGCACCAGTCCCTTCGCCGCCTCGTGGAACGGGCGATTGCCCGCGAGCTCATAGGGCACGGGCCGCGGGCTGCCGGCAGCCTCGAAGGCCCGCAGGCACAGTTCGTAGGCCCGCCCGAAGTGGCCGCGGGCGAGCTTGAGATCGTTCTCTTCCATGGCGATCAGGCCGAGCTGGACATGGCCCTCGAGGAAGTCGGGGCATTCCGAGAGCAGCCACACGAGCTCGTCGCGGGCGATCTCCGTCTCGCCCGCCTCGACCATCGCCTCCACCTCCTCGATGTCTTCGCGCCTCCGGCGGGCGCACCGCGGCTGCACGATCTCCCAGGCCGCGCCGCCCGGTGCCTCGCGACGGGCCACCGTGATCGCCTCCCGGCCACGGGGGGCGGGGCCGCGGCGGCGGGGACTCTTGTCGGACGATGGATCGTGGGGCGTCATGCACTGCTGCCTGGGAACTCGTCTACACTCCCTCCGTTGGACTCGACCGATAACGCGTTTGCAAGGGGCCGGAGTGAAGGTCGCGGGCCGGGAAACACGGAAGCGGCCGGCACGCACGGCCCGTGATCCATCGGCGCCGGCGGCCGTGGCCAGCCGCCTCCTGGCCTGGTACGCCAGGGCGAAGCGGGATCTCCCCTGGCGGCGGTCCGCCGATCCCTACCGCGTGTGGGTGAGCGAGATCATGCTCCAGCAGACGCAGGTCGAGCGGGTGAAGGATTTTTTCGCCCGCTTCGTGGCGCGGTTTCCAGACGTCGCCAGCCTCGCCGCCGCCCGCGAGCCGGAGGTGCTGCGGCTGTGGGAAGGGCTCGGCTACTATCGCCGCGCGCGGCAGTTGCACGCGGCCGCGCAGCAGATCGTGGCCGACCACGGCGGCCGGTTCCCGCGCACCGCCGCCGAACTGCGAATGCTGCCCGGCATCGGCCGCTACACCGCCGGCGCGATCGCCTCGATCGCGTTCGACGCGCGGGAACCGATCGTGGAGGCCAACTCGCGCCGTGTGATCGCCCGCCTGGTGGGGCACGACGGGCCGCTCGGGACCGCGGCGAATGACGAGCCGATCTGGGAGGCAGCGGCGCGGCTCCTCCCGCCGCGGCAGCCGGGCCGGTTCAACCAGGCGCTGATGGACCTCGGGGCGATGGTCTGCACCCCCGAGCGGCCGCTGTGCAGCACGTGCCCGCTGGCGAACGCGTGCGTGGCCCGGCGTGACGGCCGGGTGGATGAGATCCCGCGCCGGGCGGCGCGGCGCGGCCTGAAGCAGGTGCGCGAGACGGCGGTCGTCGCCTGTCGCGGTGGCCGCGTGCTCGTCGTGCAACGCGGGGCAGGGGAATGGTGGGCCGGCCTGTGGGATTTTCCGCGCGTGCCGGGCGGAGCGGCACATGCCGCCCGTGGTCTGGCGTCGTCGGCGCTGCTCGGTCCGCTCGGCTGCGGCCGGCCCGAGCCGCTGGGCACGGTGGTACACTCGGTCACCCATCACCGGATCACGCTCGATGCCGTCCGCTGTGTTGCCCGGCGGACCGGCCCCGCCGCGCCGGGTCGCCGCTGGGTGACGCCCCGCCAACTGGCCGCGCTGGCGATGTCGAGTCCGGCACGGCGGATCGCCCGGCTGTTTCCGTAGCAGCGGCTACCGTTGCTGCGTTCCGCGTGGGCGTGAAATCTGCTCGCTGCCGGCTTGTTCGAGCCTACGAACAAGCTCCTCACGATCCCACTCGGGCAGAATCCTGTCTCGCTCTGCCGTGTAGTCCAGTCGGCTGGTCTCGTATTGCTGAACGAATCGCACGGCATTTACCCACCCAAGCGCATCGACGAGGGCATCGAAACCCCGATGCCTTAGCTCCACCGGATCCAAAAGCATGTGGGTCATGACAATACCTCCGCAGCCAATTCCACGACACCCAGTATTCGCACGTGAATCAGCGGGCCGGCTTTTCGGGCAGCTGCAATCAGACGGTCGTCGCAGGTAGCCAAGGCATCGGCTGAAACCGCCTCAGCGCTCGCGACGTGAATCGCATCGAAACTCTTCAACCCAAGCTGCTTCAATTCGCTAGCACGAGATAAAACAGCCGCCGCTTCAGGAATCGGGAGTGGATTCTCCAGCCAGCGGCGTACCCTCGCAGCCCGTGTCGGCAGAGGATTCTGCTCGTTCTCAAGCCAGAGCGCCGCGGATCTGACGAACCGCAGCGAATCGGACTCTGCGGCCAGCAGTCCCAATACCGCCTCAGACTCCAGACGAATTCTGGGTTGTGACTGGTCGTCGAACGGCCGTTTGATGCAGCACATGTCGAGGTAGAGAAGCATGCACACGATTATAGCGTTCGGGCGGGTTACGAACCCGGTGCATGCTGCCCGGACGCGTGGGCGTCGAGCGGGTGTTTTCCTCGGCTCTGCACTCGTGCAACTGAATCGCATCGGGCCGACGGGTGTCGATGCAGGATATGGATTGCCCGGTCATTGGCCCTGCGCCCGCCCTGCAGTTGATTCGGCGCATTCGAGGATGAGGCGCAGCGCACCGTCACCCGGTGGATGTGGTGCACGACCGAACTGGGCGACGGTGTAGCCGGCATTCGGGCAAGAATCGGTCAGCAATTGCACTCTGATCAGGATCGACGTGCCGCCAAGAACCAGTCCAGGCAGCGGGCCGTCGACCCGCCAATCCCCGCTCCATCGCTTCGCGGCGATGTTGTCGTGGAGCGAGTGCCAGTTCCGCCCGTCCCGGGAAACCGCGAGTGCCGACGCCCCGCGACCCTGGCCGCCGGGCTCCCGGGTGAAGTCGGTGCAAAATGAGGCGGCTGTGAGCCGAGCGGCGGTGATCGGCGCGGTTACGTCGAACCGGAACACAACGCTCCCGGCGATTCCGTTTCGCATCGGTCCGAGATACGTGACCGGGGGCGTCTGCCATTCCCGGTAGACCCGCAGGTTCTCCATGAACACCGCATACGGCAGGGCGTCCTCGATGCTCGCGAAGGGCAGAGACACTTGCGGGGGCGAGCCAACAGGTGTCGCTGCCGGCATCGAGGGCCGCTGGACTGATCCATCGTCCGGCAGCAGACGCCATGCCATGAGCGCCAGGGCGGCGACGGCCGCCGCGAGCATGCCGCCGCCGAGTTTTCCAGAGGCAAGCTTGGCTGCGCTGCGCGGGCCGGTTGCAGCGTCGCCGGCCACAGCCCTCTGCAGCTCGGCGGCAAAGGCCGCGGCCGATGCCTGGCGGCCAGATGGAACTCGGCATAAGGCCCGGCTGCAGAGCGAGACGTACCGTGGCGGCAGCTCGGCCGCGACGGCCACGGGTCGATCGCCGCGCAGCGCGCCGTAAATGACCTGTGGTTCATCCGACGAGTAGGGTGAACGACCTGTCAAAACCTCATGCAGCAGGACCCCCAGGCTGTAGATGTCAGCCTGGGGGCCAACCTCGCCGCCATCGAGCTGTTCCGGCGCCATGTATCGCAGCGTTCCGATACTTGGCGCGAAAGCGCCGGTCTTCGCGGCCGACTGGGCGATGCCGAAATCCGTGAGGACCGCATCGCCGTGGTGGTTGATGAGGATGTTCGCCGGCTTCACGTCGCGGTGGATCACGCCGTGGACGTGGGCGAACTCGAGCGCGGCGGCGATTTGACCGATCCAACGGACCGCCTGGCCAGGGGCGAGCGGTGCGGATGCCAAACGGTCGGCGAGACTGCCACCCGCGAGAAACTCGGAGACGATGAAGCACTCGTCGTCGTCGATGCCCACGTCGTGGACCGCGGCGATGGCCGGATGACGCAGGCGGGCCACTCGGCGGGCCTCGGCCAGGAATGCGGCCGACATGGCAATCCGGGATGACTTGGGAATCTTGACGGCTACGACCCGTTCGAGTTCCTCGTCGAAGGCCCGCCATACCTCGGAGAAGCCTCCGACGGCGACCCGCCGGTCGAGACGGTAGCGGCCGGCCAGGGTGCGCGGCTCGGCGGGCCCCGCGTCGTCGCCGTCCACCATCGCGTCGTCGGCTGGGTCGTGGGGCTGGTCGAGCCAGCGGGCCCGTTTGAGGACGTCGATCCGGCGAGCCAGGGGCGTGATGAGCTCCGGGTGTTCGCAGGCCAGTTCCGCGGCTGGGGTGTCTTGCCCCATGCGGAACCGGTCCTCCCACGCGATCACGAGGTCGGCGAGCAGGTCATCGGTCCGGCGATCCATCATTCAAGCCCCCGTGGAGCCGGAACTTGGCGTCGTTCCACCGGCGGCGAACCGTCCTGACCGAGCAGGCGAGGATCGCCGCGGCCTCCTCTTGTGAAAGGCCCTCGTAGTAGAGGAGATCGACGACCTCCCGCTCCTCGTCGGGAAGGGCCGCGACCCGCTCGTGAAACTCGGTCCACTCGGCGAGGTCGACCGGCTCGGCCTCGAGGGTGTGCAGCGTGCCTCCCCGGTCATCTGCAGGCTGCCGATCGGTGTGATGGTTGCGACCGAGGCCGTGGGGGCCGAAGTGCTTGCGGCCGAGGTCGATGAGTTCGCGGCGAATCTGCACCGCGGCGAGGTTGAAGAAGTGCCGCGTGCTCTCCACCTTCCGCGATTCCAGGGCCTTGTGCAGCCGCAGCATCGCGTTCTGGAACACGTCGTCGGTCTGCTCCCAGCGCTGCAGGCCGGGTCGGCCACGGAACATCCGGCGCGTGAGAAGAAGCAATCTTGTGGCGGCACGTTCGATCAGTACATCTCGCGCCTGCGGATCTCCGCGGCGCACCGCCGCGACGAGGTCGTGCAGGCGTGTCTCGTCGCCGATGGTTGCGAGGGGGTCCATTCCCTGCGTACTCTACCCGCACGCAGAGGGAAGGTCAGCAGCTTCCTCGCAATGGCAGTGCGGGAATCGGCCCCGCCGGCGGCCAGACCGTCGTTTTCCGCATGTCTGTCCGGTCGTCGCTGCGGCGCACGCAAGGTATCGCAGGAGCCGCCGTTCGGGGCGGAGCACACGCAGGATCGGCAATCGTGATCAAACACGCTGCAATTTCATCCGCGACTGGGCCGCGAACCGCCGCCTTCGCGGGCGGCGGCCGGGGGACGCGGGGTGTCACGCTCGTCGAGTTGCTGGTCGTGATCGCGATCATCGCCACGCTCGTGGGGATTCTGCTACCGGCGGTGCAGAGCGCCCGGGAGTCGGCCCGTCGGACGCAGTGCCTGAGCCGGATGCGGCAGGTCGCCCTGGCCTTGCACGCCTACCATGGGGCCCGGGGCCGGTTTCCCGAGGGAATGATCGACGCGATCAACGACATCTCGACCGGGTATCGGATCTGCTGGATGCATCACCTCCTGCCCTTCATGGAGGAGGAGCCGCTGTACAAGCAGATCAAGCCGCAGATGGATGCGCTGCTGCCGAACAGTTTCGGTATGCAACGCGTCGAGGGGCGCAACACGGTGGTCGGAGAACTTGTCTGCCCGAGCAATCCCGGTGGAGTTCGCACGAGCACGCCCGCCGGGGATGGCGCTGGAACGCAGGGCTTTTTCGGCAATTACGTGCTCTGTGCGGGCTCGCGGGCCTACGGCACGAAAGCCGACAGTCTCGCGATGAACGGCATGTTCTATCCGAAGTCGCGTACGCGGATCTCCCAGGTCAGGGACGGGCTGTCGCACACACTGATGGTCGGCGAACTGATCGTCGTGCCGCGGGATGCCGGGGACACAGCGGCGTGCGCCTACTGGGGCGGGATGGACTACCGCGGCTCCTACTACAATTCGCTGCACGGTGGCGCACTATTCACAACACTGAACCCGCCGAACTCCTCCGTGCCGGATTATCTCTGGGAGGCGTGCGCCAACTACCCGGCCGGCTCGGCACTGCCGAAGACGCCTTGCGGCGGCTGTACGGATCCATCTCGGAACAACGTCGGCGGCCGTAGCATGCATCGTGGCGGAATGAACGTCGGCATGGGTGACGCCTCGGTCCGATTCGTCGACGAGCAGATCGATGCGGCTGTCTGGCAGGGCCTCGGGACGCGGGACGGGGGCGAACCGTCCGGGGAGTGGTGATGGTCGGTCGCAGGCTGGTCGTGGCGTTCGGAATCCTTTTGTGCGCCGGGTGCAGCGGTGCAGCGGACGGGAAACTCCACGTTTCCGGAACCGTGACCTTCCGCGGCAGCCAGATCGCCGACGGGGCGATCTACTTCGTCGCGCCCGACTCCGAGGCGGTGCTGGGCTTCAGCAAGATCATGGCCGGACGCTACTCGGCCCAGGTTTCTCGCGGCCGCGCGCGGGTTCGGATCACGGCCGACCGTCCGGTGCCGGGCCGGAAGAACGAGGCCGGCAACCCGCTCATCGAGCAGTACATCCCGCCGCGGTTCAACGACGCGACGGAGCTGGAGGCGACGGTCGAGGGCCGCTGTCGGCTCGACTGGAACCTGGCCGCTGCTGGCTGATGCCGGTGCCGGATGACGACGGTCAGAGACCGCCGCTACAGGGGAGGGGCACGACGGTCAGAGACCGCCGCTACAGGGGAGGGCACGACGGTCAGAGACCGCCGCTACAAGGGAGGGGCACGACGGTCAGAGACCGCCGCTACAGGGGAGGGGCACGACGGTCAGAGACCGCCGGGCCAGGGGTGGTATGCTGTGGCGATCTCGAGAGGAGACGAAACATGATGATGCTCGTTCGCGGTCTGGTGGCGTTCCTGGTGGTCGGGGTTGCAGTCCAAGCCGCAGAGCCGCCGCGGCCGATCCAGGTGCTCTACATCACCGGCGGCTGCTGCCACGACTACGAGGGGCAGAAGAAGATCCTCGTGCCGGCGCTCGAGACCCGGGCCGGGGCGAAGGTGACGGTGATCCATGAGGGGGGATCGAGCAG
>Ga0315900_10001205_pt1 | contig 41665 bp, 41 predicted proteins | sample LakEriMetagenome_FD_203521 | JGI IMG/M metagenome (GOLD analysis project Ga0315900, IMG submission 203521) | Freshwater fungal communities from buoy surface, Lake Erie, Ohio, United States - Buoy 12 MA114 | ecosystem: Environmental > Aquatic > Freshwater > Lake > Lake biofilm | place: USA: Lake... | reverse complement strand
TTTGAGCTTGCGGATGATCTGCTCCGCTGTGTGCCTGGTGCGTTTCATGGTGGAGTCCCCGGCCCAGTCTGGCCGGCTGAGGACTCTCATTCACCCTGGACCGGTTGCCGGGGTCCACGTCAGTGGAGCGTAAGGTGATCGTTAATTCCTGTGGCGTCCCGGCTCCGCCGGTGGTCGCCGCTCTCCACGATCGTTGGGTGCCACGACTGCCAAGGGTTGCCTGCTTCCAGCTGCGCGAATGACAAGCATGGCCAAGCCAGTCGATCTCAGCTGGTATATCAGCGCGAACATGTGGTTATCGGACCCGTGAACGACAGCTACCGTATGCTGGTCGCAGACCAAAGCGTATGCAGCAACAGTGTTTCCGGACACTTCTGCAGCTGCTCTCTCTGTGGTTAACGGAAAGGAACGGCCGGCCAGTAGTGGTTCACGGACCCACCCAAAAACATGTTAGGCCGCAAGGCACAGAGCGAGCCTGCGGGCAAATTCCGCTTCGCATGCCTGCTTTGCTTCTTCCAGCGTGCCCCAGGTGCCGTCCCACTCGTTCCACGGCGTTTCGTCAGCCGTGTAGGCGGGGTAGTCCTTCCACCCCTTCCACGTCAGCAGAAACCGCCCAAACGGCGTATCGGCAGTGCAGTGGTCATAGTGGCAAGCGTGGTCTGGCTTGCGTGCGTCAGTCCACGCGAGCGGCCTAACATGGCGCTCAAGCGGAGCAACGCCGGCATCATTGGTGGTCATCGTTCAGTCCTTCCCGGGCGTTGCCCGCTTAGCTCTTTGTTATCCGTATGGGCAAACCCTTGAGAGCGCCCTGCGTCTGGTACTGAGAGGCAGTACCATGATGGGATGAAGCGGAAGCACCAGCGCACCCTTGAGCTGATCTTCTCCAGGCCTGTAAGCGGTAGTTTGCCGTGGAGGGATGTTGAAGCCCTGTTTCAGGAGCTTGGTGGGGAGGTGAGTGAGAGGGCCGGCAGCCGCGTTGCGGTTGTTCTGTTTGGCGAAGTCAGGGTCTTCCACAGGCCCCACCCATCGCCTGACACAGACAAGGGTGCTGTTGCCTCAATCCGCAAATGGTTCGAAGAACACGGAGTGACACCATGAATCTGAGGAAAGTGGACGGCTACCACGCCAAGATTGAGTATGACGAGGAAACAGATCAGTTTCGTGGGGAGATTCTTGGGATTTCTGGAGGAGCGGATTTCTACGGATCAAGCCCAGATGAGCTTCGCCGTGAGTTCAAGAAATCATTGGAGGTCTTTCTTGAGGTCTGCAAGGAGCAAGGGATCGAGCCACGTAGACAGTATTCAGGCAAGTTCAATCTTCGAATTCCTCCTGAGCTGCACGAGAAGCTCGCGCTAACTGCGGAGGTTCAGGGCAAGAGCCTCAATACGCTCGCTCAAGAAGCACTTCAGAGGAGTGTCACGGCATAGAGGAACGGATAACAAGCCCCTCGAGTGGACAGGCCACCACCAGTTCTCAGCTCCGCCACCCCAAACTCCTTGCCTGCCACTCAGGGGCAGCGTTGGAAGGACCAGAAATTGCCGAGTCTAGTTCAGGATTAAAGACAGAAGGGTCTTGCAATTGCAGCAAGCTTGGATCTCATCATTTTGTATTGAAGCTTTGGATGGCCAGGCTGGCGGTGCAACCCAGTAATTCCCGCATGGCCTTCCGCTCCAGCTCTACAGTCAAGGTCCCACACAACATCTAGAGAAATGACTTGTCTCGCAGGGTGTTCTTCAATGACGACTGAAAGATCCTTAATAGCATCCACAGATAGAGACAGCCCTAGCGTATAAGCATTTTCTGTATCATTCATCAGCGTACGGGCTAGAGGGGCTGGAGTCAAACTCTCTTCCCAGACGGAGATGGATTTAAGCTTTGAAGCTTTGTCTTCGGAGGATAGTTCAAAATGTATAGGCAAGGCAACAGCCCCATCTGAGGTTGGCTTAGCAAGTCTTACAACTGTGCAAGATCGCTGGAGGGGCTCACCATCAACGGGCACAAAAGACATTAAGCATGCGCTCCTAAACTATACCGTTACGAAAGGCCTAATCATGTCTAGAAGGCTGCCTGGAATTGTCTGCCCTGCCGAGAGTGCTTGCTCCCATGCGGCTTCTGAATTATGATCATATCCGAAGAACTCTATAGTCTGATTTGGGAGAATTTCAATCTCAAGACTTTTTGCACCTGCCCTCCATAGCAACATAATCGCACCATTGTGCCCAAGCCCAGCGGTTGGTAGAGTGAAGATAGATCCAAAAACACTAATCAAGTAGTCAAGGATATCCTGGGCGACTGGCGCTGTAAAACCTGAGTTGCCATTCGGCATAGCGCAATGGGCAAGATAGTCGCGCAGATTTCGTAATCTTTGCTTCGCATCATGCTCACGAATTAACTGGCTGAAGGAAAGGCTTCCCGTACCTCTTATACTGGCACCACTTCGACCAACAGCTGTGCTATCTGTCGTGACAGGCAGACCGGAAGATGGATGACTAGGGTTTCGAGTTGATTGCACAGAAGCCAGAATAGCCGAACGACTCAGGGCTCCAGACTCACTCAAAGAATAAGATTGTAGCTCATCAAGCCTATTGAGACGCGCAGCAAAGAGTTCAGGCCTGGATTCCAAAACAGCCATTAGTCAAACCTCCGTGATAGATCTTGATCAATGAGATTGAAAAATGAGCCGCTTGTGCGGTCGTGGGCCTGCTGTGCCCATGATGTGATGCTCTCATCACTTATAGCCAGCTTGTCAAATTCGCTGGCAAAGAGTGTCTCCCATATTAGTGTGGAAGCGCGATTGCCATTGCCGTTCGAAAACCTTAGCTTAAGAGAACCGTTTGGGATGTCACAAGGGAATTCTATGGCTATATCAGCAGTTAAGGGCGAACCGCCTAGACTTGAATCTAAGAAGAGATCGGGGTTCATGCTTAGACCGATGCCGAAATGTTTTTGGATGAAGCCAATAACATTGGATTCAGGCATATCTATGTCTACGGCGTCTATATAGCGAAGAACAAGCTTCGTGAGTCCAATCGAATCAGCCAAAGGATGAGTCTGCGTAATGGCATCAACCAGATTTACGATGCCTGGATAAAAGCTATCGTCCCAAGAATAACCATGTACATCATTGAGAGTGGCGATCTGCGGTCCAAGCTGGACAAGAGGCCATTCACCATCGGCTGCCCGGAAGCGATTGCAGATCACATTCCCGACTAGGTTATTTGGAAGTCCGTATCCCCCCAGTGGCTCATGAAAAACATATCTAGATTTTACGGCGCTATAGAAGCTGCCGAGCCACAGGGGGTAGGCCGCATTAAGCCCTGCCGAATCATCCTTGCTTTGCCAATGCAACTCAAAAATGGCCTCTAGAAGAGGCTTGTTCTTAAGTGTTTTTCGAGGGACGGCCATCGGAGTTGAACCTCGTTCAAAGATTATACATCAGTCCACAAGCCATCGCTGGAAGCGAGGCCGAACCCATCCGACCGCCCTTAGGGATTTGTCGTTAGTTTATGCAAAAGCAACACCTACGGGTGAGAATGACGCTGCCAACTAGATCGGACTGGGCAACCTGACATTGCACCTCAGCGATTAATTGGCCTTCCAACATGCCCCTCGAGTGGACAGGCCACCACCGACTCAGGCTTGCGCCCTTCACACTTTGCCTGCCACTCAGGGGCGGCGTTGGAATGACAAGGCATCAGGCAGTGCTACCAACAAGAAGGGGGTTCAGCGATTTTCGCCATAGCGCCAAATAGCAACCGCCTTCCCAATGCGAAGCTCTTTGTTTCTGAGGCAAGGCCTCAAGGGCGTTTTTATGCACCGGCTGCATAGTTTTGACTTCGATTGATCGGCTCGTCTCGGCTTGAAGGCCTGGGGCTGACCTGGGCCCGTCCAACAGCGAGGATGGGCTCGACACCGCCTCACCCGGGCTGGTCTCAGCGCCCAGACCGCCACGATCCGCCTGGAGCTCACCGCGTCAGCGTAGGGGCAGCCATGACCCAGGCCATCGCCTCAGGCCGCCCGGCCTACGAACTGCGCAGCCGGCAGCGCGGCCCCAGTGATCTGGAGCTGGAGGTGTGGCAGGTGCCCAGCACCGCCACCCCCGAGCTGAAAGAGCCTCGGCGCATTGCGGGCCTCGGCGGCCACAAGCTGCTGCTGGTGGAGGGTGCCGTGCTGCGGCGGCTCAAGGCTGAACAGGTGAGCCTGGCCAAGCTCAAGAAGGGCGAGGCCCGCCGTGACGCCCTCTCGGAGGATCTGGCCTTGGCGATGGGCCTGCTGTTCAAGCTGCTGGCCCCGATGCGCAACGTCGCCGCGATCGAGAACTGCGCCCGTGGCATCGATGCCATGGCCCGCGAAGAAGCGGCCTACTGGCTGGGGATGGCCATGCACCGCAAGAACCCCAGGCGGGTGCTGGCGGCGCTGCGGTGTTGTTCGTCGGGTGCTGCGTCACCCCTCCTGTGGCTGCTGCCCAGTCCCACCGTGCCTCCCTGTCCTTCCCGTCGGACAACGGCAAAACCGGCCCGATCGCTGTCTCCAGCACCAGCCGGCGCACCTGCCCCTCCAGCTGCCCGCTGGCCGGCGATCAGGGCTGCTACGCCGAGGCTGGTTTCCACATCCGGTTGAACTGGGATCGGCTCAGCAGAGGCGACAGGGGCCTGCCGGCGGCAGTCTTCATCAAGCAGGTGCTGCTACTGACAAAGCGAAGATGGCTGTCTCACCAGCCCTTCGAAGCGCACCAGTGGTTCCAGTCCTGGCGCCTGAAGCCGGCCGTCGCTGGACACTCTGGAGGCGCTGGCCCAGTCCATGTTGTGCCAACCGATCTGATGTGGTGCCAACCGATGCCGCTCTTGTTCTCGCTGCCCACCAACTGGCGGAGGCCACCCAGGTTGCCTGGTTTGCTGCCCAGACCCTGGAAGCGGCCTTGAAATCATCAACCCGTTGCCGGCTGTCTGCGCACCGGTTGGTTCCATAAAGCAGCTGTCGTGGGGCTCTGATGGAGTCGCCCAGCGGCTTTGAGATTCCGATACAGGTCGTTGGTGTTGCGCCGAAGATTGGAACCGAGATCACAGCGTGGGATCACGATGCCATCGCAGACAATCCGACCTGCGAAGGGGCACAGTGCCGTTTCAAGCAGGCAGGCGCCTCTGCCCGTGATCTTGCCGAGCGGTTGGGTGAGGCCTGTCACGCAGTAGGCCTCCTGCCCCTGGATGTCGATCAGGACGCTGCCGCTCTTGAGGTCCTTGAGGTGCACCCATTCGCCCAGGCGCATCTGGCCCAGGGCCTCGACCACCTCCGGGTCGGCCCGGATGCCGCGGCCCTTCATCTGCGCGACAGCCTGATTGAGCAGTGCAGGAATTTCCTGAAGTTGCTCCCGCGCCCTCGCCAGCACCAGGGGTGGATCCACAGGGATGGGCTTGCCCTTCAGGACCGACAGGGCAATGGCCACCTGTTGGTAGGTGGTCATGAAGCGTTGGGCATCGTGGTGGCTGAGCAGGCTCATGATGCGATGATCTCCGCAGGCTGCCGGCGCTCACACCCCCGCCAGCACCCTGGCTTCCTCCTCGGTGCTCACCACCCGACCGGAATCCTCGAAGCCCTCGATCTGATCGAAGTTGAGGTAGCGGTAGAGCTCGGCCCCGTAGGGATCGATCTTCTCGGCGGCGATCGCCAGATACTCCTCCTTGCTGGGGATGCGGCCCAGCTGGGCGCAAACCGCCGCCAGTTCGGCGCTGCCCAGATACACCTGGGCGCCGTTGCCGAGGCGGTTGTTGAAGTTGCGGGTGCTGGTGGAGAACACGGTGGTGTTGTCTTCCACCCGCGCCTGATTGCCCATGCACAGCGAGCAGCCGGGCATCTCCATGCGCGATCCCGCCGCCTCGAAGATGGCGTACCAGCCCTCTTCTCTGAGCTTCTCCTCATCCATGCGGGTGGGCGGGCACACCCACAGGCGGGCGGCGTTCTCGCCCTGGCCCTGCAGCACGTTGGCGGCGGCGCGGTAGTGGCCGATGTTGGTCATGCAGGAGCCGATGAACACCTCATCGATGCGATCGCCCGCCACCTCGCTGAGGGTCTTCACGTTGTCGGGATCGTTGGGGCAGGCGAGGATCGGCTCGGTGATCGCATCCAGGTCGATTTCGATCACGGCGGCGTACTGGGCATCGGCATCGGCCTCCAGAAGCACAGGGTTGGCCAGCCAGGTCTCCATCGCCCTGATCCGCCGCGCCAGGGTGCGGGCATCGCCATAGCCGCGGGCGATCATGTTCTTCAGCAGCGCCACATTGCTGCGCAGGTATTCGCTCACCGTGTCCACACTCAGCTTGATCGTGCTGCCGGCACAGCTGCGTTCCGCCGTGGCGTCGGTGAGCTCGAACGCCTGCTCCAGCTTCAGATCGGGCAGCCCCTCGATCTCCATGATGCGGCCATTGAACACATTTTTCTTGCCCTCCTTGGCCACCGTGAGCAACCCCTGCTGAATCGCCACGTAGGGAATCGCGTTCACCACATCGCGCAGGGTGACGCCCGGCTGCAGGGAGCCGGAAAACTTCACCAGCACCGATTCGGGCATGTCGAGCGGCATGGCGCCGATGGCCGCCGCGAAGGCCACCAGACCGGAACCGGCCGGAAACGAGATGCCCAGGGGGAAGCGGGTGTGGCTGTCGCCGCCGGTGCCCACCGTGTCGGGCAGGAGCATGCGGTTGAGCCAGCTGTGGATGATGCCATCGCCGGGACGCAGAGCCACGCCGCCGCGCGACGCCATGAAATCGGGCAGCTCGGCGTGGGTCTTGAGGTCCACCGGCTTGGGATAGGCGGCGGTGTGGCAGAAGCTCTGCATCACCAGATCGGCGCTGAAGCCCAGGCAGGCCAGCTCCTTCATCTCATCGCGGGTCATCGGGCCGGTGGTGTCCTGGCTGCCCACGGTGGTCATCAGCGGTTCGCAGCTGGTGCCGGGGCGCACGCCCGGCAGGCCGCAGGCCCTGCCCACCATCTTCTGGGCCAGGGTGTAACCCTTGCCCGTGTCCGCTGGCGCCACCGGGCGGATGAACAGCTCGCAGGGGGGGCGGCCCAGCTGGGCGCGCACCTTGTCGGTGAGCGAGCGACCGATCAGCAGGGGGATGCGGCCGCCGGCGCGCACCTCATCGGCGATCGTGCCGGGCTTGAGCGCGAAGCGGGCCACGATCTCTCCCGCCCCCGGTTCCCCCGCCGCCCGCTCGATCGTGCCGGCATAGGGCCGGATCGTGATCACATCGCCCGTGCTCAACGCCGACACATCGCACTCGATCGGCAGGGCGCCGGAATCCTCGGCCGTGTTGAAGAAGATCGGCGCGATCTTGCCCCCCAGGATCACCCCGCCACCCCGCTTGTTGGGCACGTGGGGAATGTCGCTGCCGGTGTGCCAGAGCACGGAATTGATGGCGGATTTGCGCGAGCTGCCGGTGCCCACCACATCGCCCACGTAGGCCACCGGATGGCCCTTGGCCTTCAGCGCCGCGATCGTCTCCAGGCCGCCGGGCAGCCGGGTTTCCAGCATCGCCTGGGCGTGCAGGGGGATGTCGGGGCGGGTGGTGGCGTGGGTGGCGGGGGAAAGGTCGTCGGTGTTGGTTTCGCCCTCCACCTTGAACACCGTCACGGTGATCTGCGCCGGCAGCTCAGGCCGGGAGGTGAACCAGTCGGCCGCCGCCCAGCTCTCCACCACCTGTCCGGCCAGGGGATGGGTGCCCGCCAGCTCGATCACATCGTGGAAGGCGTCGTAGACGAGCACCGTGCGGCTGAGGCCGGCGGCGGCCGCGGCGGCCACGTCGGCATCGGCGCTGGTGAGCAGGCCGATCAGGGCGCCGACGTTGTAGCCGCCGATCATCGTGGCCAGCAGGCGGGTGGCCGCCACCGGACGCACCAGGGGGCTGGCGGCCTCGCCCCGGGCCACGGCCGTGAGCCAGCTCGCCTTCACGTAGGCGGCCTCATCCACCCCGGGCGGGATGCGTTCGCTCAGCAGCTCCAGCAGGAAGGCCTCCTCGCCGGCGGGTGGGGTGACCAGCAGCTCGGTGAGGGCCTGGGCCTGGGGGGCGCTCAGGGGCAGGGGCGGCACCCCCAGGGCTGCGCGTTCGGCCGCGCCGGCGCGGTAGCCGGTGAGGAAGGTGTCGGCGGAAACGGGAGCTGCAGCCATTCCTGGTGGAGTTGGTTTACGGTCGTATCGACCATTGTTCTGTGCCGTCGGTCACCCCTTCGGTGATCAGGGCTGCAGAACCGGCAAGCCGCTCCCCCCGCGCCCCCTCCGCGCCCAGTCCCCCGCGTTCCGCCGCCTTGCCGCCTCTGCCCGATCCCCTGCAGCTGGCAGGCCTGCTGCTGGCCGGCGCCGCCGGCGGCTTCATCAACACCGTGTCTGCCAGCGGCGGGGTGGTGGCGGTGCCGGCGATGATCGAGCTCGGCCTGCCCGCCGAACTGGCCAACGGCACCAACCGGCTCTCGGCGGCGATCTCCACCCTCACCGCCACCCTGCGCTTCCACCAGGCCGGCGTGATCCCCTGGGGTCCGGCCCTGCGGCTGGTGCCGGCGATCGTGCTCGGGTCGCTGGCCGGTGCCCTGGTGGGCAGCGGGCTGGAGCCGGAAGGGGCCCTGCTGGCGGTGGCCGCCTCGCTGCTGATCGTGCTGGTGCTGCTGCTGGCCCGCCCCCAGCGCTGGCTGCAGGGAGCCGAGGGCCTGGGGGAGGAGCTCCAGGTGACGCCGCTGCTGCATCTGGTGATGGTGGCCATCGGCTTCTGGACCGGCTTCATCTCCCTCGGCTCGGGCACCATGACCCTGCTGGCCCTGGCCTGGTTCGGTCGTCAGGATCTGGCCCGGGCCAACCACGTGAAGATCGTGCTGCGGGCGGCTGGCTGCCTGGTGGCGCTGGTGGTGTTCGCCGCGCGGCTGCAGCTGGTGTGGGGCTGGGCCGTGCCCCTCTCCCTGGCGGGGATGGTGGGGGCGCTGATCGGCTCGAAGGTGGCCCTGGGAGAGCAGGCCAGCCGCTGGATCTACGCCACCCTGATCGTCGTGATCGGCGCGGAGCTGCTGCTGATCCTCACCCGCCAGGGGGGGAGTGTGGCGGGCTGGGCCTTCTAGGCTGGGCGACCGGCCTCGAGTGCGCGCGCCCGCCCATGTTCACCACCTCCGATCTCCACGTGGTGGAAACCCGGCCGCTGGTGCCGCCGATCGTGCTGCACCGGGATCAGCCGATCAGCGAATCCTGCGCAGCCACCGTGCAGCGTTGCCGCCAGGCCATCCAGGCGATCCTGCACGGGCCCGATCCGCGCCTGCTGGTGATCGTGGGCCCCTGCTCGGTGCACGACGTGGCCGCCGCCAAGGAGTACGCCGCCGCCATCGCCCCGCTGCGCCAGCGCCATGCCGCCGAGCTGGAGGTGGTGATGCGGGTGTACTTCGAGAAGCCCCGCACCACCGTGGGCTGGAAGGGGCTGATCAACGACCCCCATCTCGACGGCAGCTACGACATCAACACCGGCCTGCGCCTGGCCCGGGACCTCCTGCTGCACGTCAACGGCATGGGGCTGCCGGCCGCCACCGAACTGCTCGATCCGATCGTGCCCCAGTACATCGCCGATCTGATCAGCTGGACGGCGATCGGGGCCCGCACCACCGAGAGCCAGACCCACCGCGAGATGGCGTCGGGCCTGTCGATGCCGATCGGCTTCAAGAACGGCACCGACGGCAGCGTGAGCACCGCCATCCACGCCATGCAGGCGGCGGCCGGCCCCCACCACTTCCTCGGCATCAACAAGGAGGGCCAGGCCTCGATCGTGAGCACCACCGGCAACCCCGATGGCCACGTGGTGCTGCGGGGTGGCAAGCGCGGCACGAACTACCACCCGGAGGCGATCGAGGAGGTGGCGGCGGCGCTCGAGCGCGACGCTCTGCCCTCCCGGGTGATGGTGGACTGCAGCCATGGCAATTCCAACAAGGACTACCGCCGCCAGGGGGAGGTGCTGCGCCAGGTGGCCGAGCAGGTGCGCGGCGGCTCCCGCCATATGATGGGGGTGATGCTCGAGAGCCATCTGGTGGCGGGCAGCCAGAAGATCCCCACCGATCTGGACGCGCTCACCTATGGCCAGAGCATCACCGATGCCTGCATCGATCTGGCCACCACGGCCCAGCTGCTCGGAGAGCTGGCGACAGCGGTGCGGGAAGCCAGGCCGGCCCTCAGCCTGGCAGCGGTGTGAGCGGCGCGTCAATCTAGCTGGCACTCGCAAACTTCGAGTGCCAGCTTGTCGCGGATAAGACGAACTGTTCCTCCTGAACGGATTGTCCGTGCAGCCTGATTAGGGTTGGTTCCGATCATCGATGCAGTCAGCCATGCCAGTGCTGTTGCAGTTCTGCGGGCTCTCCGATCCGCTGCAGACCTTCTATCTGGAGCAGAGTTCCGCCGCGGACACCGGCCCGGCCTTCGCCGGCTTTCGCCCCTTCCAGCTGGACGACCTGCTCGGCTGGACCCTGGACGTGGCGCGCCAGCGCCGCTGGGAGCTGGAGCTGATCCAGCGCACCGTGGTGGCTGTATGGATGGAGCGGGCCGAGGCGATCCGCCAGTGGCAGCTGCGCCTGCATGAGGAGCCGGCCGACCGGCTGCTGGTGGCCGGCATCGGCACCCAGCAGGACTGGGAACGGCGCTGCGAGGCGATGCTGCGGGCCTGACCAAGCTCAGCGGGCCAGCCAGCTCCACAGCCAGCCCACGGCCACCGGCACGCTGAAGTTGTCGATGCCCACCACGGCCAGCTGTTCGAGCAGCACGGCGGTGCCGGTGATCGCCACCAGAGCCGGCAGCGTTGGCACGGGCTCCGCCAGTGTCGCCGCCGCTGTCGCCAGCGCCAGCAGCGCCACCAGGCTGGCAGCCGCCATCGCCGCCGTCCCCACCACGGACTTGCGCTGCCGCCAGATCGTCCAGCTGAACGAGGGCAGCAGCGGTCCCAGCAGACCCGACAGCCCGTCGCCGAGGGCCATCACCAGCACGCCGGCACAGACCGCGGCCGGCTGCTGCGGCCAGTAAAGCCAGAGCAGCAGCGTGATCGAGGCGCAATAGGCGATCGTGCCGTAGCTGGGCCGGTCCACGTCCTCGATCGCGGGCAGCACCCGCATCCGGTGGTTGAGCGCGGCCAGCAGGGTGATCGTGCCGGCGGCGGGCACGGCGATGGCGCGACCGAGACCGAAGGCCCAGGCGATCGGCACCACCGCACCGGTGCCGATGTGCACCAGCTTGCGGCTCCATTCCCGCTGGCCAGTCCAGCGCCGACGCACGGCCAGCGCCAGCGCCGCCAGCAGGCTGAGCCAGGCGGCGACCGCCGCCACCCCCAGCAGCTGCTGTGCCACCGGGGGCGTCAGGCGGCCTGCTGCAGGCTGCTCATCAGCCGCAGCTTCATCAGGGCCTTCGATTCGAGCTGGCGCACCCGCTCGCGCGACACGTTGATCTGGCGGCCGATCTCCGCCAGGGTGAGGGGTTCGCTGCCCTCCAGACCGAAGCGCAGCCGCAGGATCTTCTGCTCGCGGTCATTGAGCTGCGCCAGCCAGGCCCCCAGGTGCTCCTTCTGGAGGTGGCGGTCCATCGACTCGAGGTGTTCGTTGCTGGCCGGATCGGCGATCAGCTCGCCGAGGGTGCTGCGGTCTTCCTCGCCACGGGCGTGGGCATCGAGAGAGGCGCAGGGCGCGCTCTGGGAGAGCAGATCGTCCAGATCCTCAGGAGCCATGTCCATCGCCTGGGCGAGCTCCAGCCGGTTGGGCTGGCGCCCGAGGCGATGGGAGAGCTCCCGACTGATGCGGCGCATCCGCGAGAGTTTCTCGCTCACGTGGATCGGCAGGCGGATCGTGCGGGCGCTGTTGTCGATGGCCCGCGTCATGCCCTGGCGGATCCACCAGTAGGCGTAGGTGGAGAACTTGTAGCCCATGGCCGGATCGAACTTGTCGACGGCCCGCTCCAGGCCGATCGCGCCCTCCTGGACCAGATCCAGCAGCTCCAGGCCCTGGTTCTGATACTTCTTGGCCACACTCACCACCAGGCGCAGGTTGGCGGCCATCATCCGGTCGCGGGCCCGCTGCCCCATGCGGATCTGGCGCCGGTGCCGGGGGGTGAGCTCCCCCGGCGACAGCTCCAGCAGTCGCTTGGCGGCCTGCACGTGATGGGCCAGTTCAATTTCCTCGGCGGGTGTGAGCAGGGGCACACGCCCGATCGTGCTGAGATACCAGCCGATCGAATCGGCACCGAGCCGCCCGCCGCCCTGGCGCGCCGAGGCGTCGCCGGACAGAGCCTTGCGCCCGGATCTGCTGCTGGATGCAGCAGGTCGGGCGGCTTGCTGAGGTGTCCCCATCACCCCGGCCTCCGTGAGTTATGAATTTTCGCGGACGGTAGCACTGGCGCTGAGAGAGAAAGGTTCCAAATCGGAAGATTTCCCGCACTGACGGCGGCAGCGGAGCCCGGCGGCGGCTCCGGCGCAGGCTGGTGCGGGCCCGGGGTGGTGCAAGGCGGGTCGAGGGACGCGCGCTGGCAGCGCCACGGCCGCCCCGGTCCGTCAGGCAGCCGTTACGCCTCAACGTAGAGATGTGATTGTTGCTACTTGATTAGTTCGTGATTCCTCACCTGAGCCATCACCATCAGCTGGCCGCCGCGGCCAGCCCGCCCCGCCAGCGGCGCATCAATTCCGCCTGGGCCAGGCGATCCTCGCCCTCCAGGTGTCGCTGATCGAACTGGCCGTCACTGGCCATGTGCCAGGCGCTGGCGTCGTGGAAATAGAGATCGAGCACCTGCTCCAGCTGCTGCAGCAGCCGCGGCTCCTCCACCGGGGCCACCGCCTCCACCCGGCGGTCGAGGTTGCGGGGCATCCAGTCGGCACTGCCGATGTACACCTCCGGCCTGCCACCGTTGGCGAACCAGAAGAGGCGCGAGTGCTCCAGAAACCGGCCGATCACACTCACCACCTGGATGTTGTCGCTCACGCCCTCCAGCCCGGGCCGCAGGCTGCACATGCCCCGCACCACCAACTGGATCCGCACGCCGGCCTGGGACGCCTGGTAGAGGAGGGCGATGATCGCCGGATCGACAAGCGCGTTCATCTTGGCCCGGATGAGGCCGCCGCGGCCTTCCTGGGCATGGCCGATCTCGCGCTGGATCAGCTCCTGCATGCGCCGCCGCAGGCTCACCGGTGCCACCAGCAGCTTGCGGAAGCTCTGCTGCTTGGAGAAGCCGGTGAGGTAGTTGAACAGCTCCACCAGATCGGCCCCGAAGTCGGGGTTGGCCGTGAGCAATCCGAGGTCGGTGTAGAGACTTGAGGTGCGGGAGTTGTAGTTGCCCGTGCCGAGATGCACGTAGGTGTTGAGCCGGTCCTTCTCGCGGCGCACCACCAGCAGGATCTTGGTGTGGGTCTTGAGGCCGAGCACGCCGTAGACGACGTGCACCCCGGAGCCCTCCAGCTGCTTGGCCCACTGGATGTTGTTGTCCTCGTCGAAGCGGGCCTTGAGCTCCACCAGGGCCATCACCTGCTTGCCGTTCTCCGCCGCCCGGATCAGGGCAGCCACCACCGGCGAGTCCTTGGAGGTGCGATACAGGGTCATCTTGATCGCCAGCACCGAGGCGTCGTCGGCGGCCTGGTTGAGAAACTCCTCCACGGACGTGGCGAACAGGTCGTAAGGGTGCTGCAGCAGCACATCGCCGCGGCGGATCACCGAGAAGATGCTCTCGAATTCCTCCGCCTTGATCGAGCCGTCCTCCAGCTGACTCCTCTGGGCGCGGGCCAGGGCGGGATGGGTGCGGCCCGTGAAGGGCTTGTCCCTCAACTGGGGCAGGGGCAGGCCCACCAGCCCCATCAGGTCGTCGAGGCCGAGGGGCCCGTTGATCCGGTACACGTCCTCGGGTTCCACATCCACCCCCTCCATCAGCTGCTGCACCACCGCAGCGGGCATCTCGTCGGCCACCTCCAGGCGCACCACCTCGCCGCCGCGGCGGCGCTTGCGCAGGCCCTCCTCGAGGGCCTCCATCAGATCATCGGCCTCCAGGTCGCGCAGCTCCAGGTCGGCATCGCGGGTGACGCGGAAGAAGTAGTGCCCCTCCACATGCATCCCGGGGAAGAGCAGGCGCAGGTTGAAGGCCACCACCTGCTCGAGCGGCACGGCGGTGGCCACCGGGTCGGGGTGGTGTCCACTCAGGTCGGTGGGAATCCGCACGAAGCGCGGCAGGATCTTCTGGGGCACCTTCACCCGGGCGAACTGCTGCTGTCCGGATTCGGGATCGCGCACCAGGGCCGCCACATTGAGGCTGAGGTTGCTCACGAACGGGAAGGGGTGGGCCGGATCCACCGCCAGGGGGGTGAGCACCGGAAACACGGCGGTGTGGAAGTAGTGATCCACCCAGTGCCGCTGCTTCTCGTTGAGATTCTCGTAATCGATCAGGTGCACGCCATACTCCGCCAGATTGCGCTTGAGGGAGTGGCGGTAGTGCTGCTGCTGCAGGTCCAGCAAGGGACGCAGACGGCTCTGGATGGCGCTGAGCTGCTCGAGTGGGGTGAGGCCGTCATCGCTGAGCTTGGCCACGCCCGCTTCGATCTGGCTCTTCAGCGATGCCACCCTCACCATGAAGAATTCATCGAGGTTGTTGCTGAAGATCGCACTGAACTTGGCCTGCTCCAGTATCGGCGTGCGCTCATCCAGGGCCTGGGCGAGCACGCGGTAGTTGAAGGCGATCCAGCTCAGCTCGCGGTTGATGTAGTGCTCCGGAGCCACCACCGGCCGTGCCTGGGCCGACGGGATGGTTTGCGTGATCGCGGCCGCCATGGCGCCAGTCCGGCTGACCGAATCGAACAGGTGCAGCCTCTCCTGTGGCCAAACCGTAGCAATGCCTTCAGGGCTGGTTCGGTGTCGCCCGTTCCTGCCCGCCGCGGCCGCCGGCCACCAGCAGCAGCACCCCCGCCAGCAGCGCCGCCCCCAGCCAGAAGGGGCTGGCGCGCCCCACGCTCTCGTAGGTGAGGCCGGCCAGCGGCGGCCCGAGGAAGCTGCCCAGGCTCTGCAGGCCCTGCAGGCTGCCCAGGGCCGCCCCCTGGCCGGAATCATCCAGCCGGCGCGACACCAGCGAGCGCAGACACGGGGTCGCCAGACCGGTGCCCAGGGCCAGCACGGCCACCGCCGTGAACACCAGCGGCTGGGCGCTGCGCGGCTGGGCGAGGGGAATCAGCAGGCAGCCGGCGATCACGAAGCCGAGACCGGCCAGGCTGAGCCGCCACTCCCCGAAGCGTTTCACCAGCGGACCGATCAAGCCGCCCTGCACCACGGTGGCCACCACGCCCACGATCAGGAAGGCGGCGCCGGCCAGGTCGGGGCCCCAGTTGAACGCCTGCTTGAGAAAGAGCACGAGCACGCCGGTGCAGCCGCTGAACCCGAGGAAGAACAGGAAGAAAGCGCCGCTGAGCCGGCGGATCTGGGGGTTGCGGAACACCCGCCAGAGCTGGGTGAAGGGCTGCAGCTCGCGCTTGCGGGGCAGCGGGATGCGCGCCTCCAGCGGGTGGGTTTCGGGCAGCAGGGTGAGCACCAGCACCAGGTTCACCGCCGCGATCGCCACGGCCAGCAGCAGGGGCAGGTTCACGTTGACCCGGCCCAGCAGCCCCCCCAGGGCCGGGCCGAGGATGAACCCCAGCCCGAAGGCCACCCCGATCAGCCCGAAGGCCTTGGCCCGCTTCTGCGGCGGCGAGATGTCAGCCAGCACCGCCGCGGCGGTGGCGGCCGTGCCCCCGCTGAGGCCGTCGATCAGGCGGGCGGCGAACAACAGGGCCAGGGGCAGGCCGGCCGCCTTGGCGCCGGGCCACTGGCTGGCCCAGGGGAAGGCGATCGTGGCCGAAAACAGCGCCAGGCCCAGCACCGAGCCGGCCACGCAGATGGCGATCACCGGCCGGCGGCCGAAGCGGTCGCTCATGGCCCCCAGCAGGGGCGTCACCAGGAACTGGGCCACCGCGTAGCTGCCGGTGAGCAGACCCAGCATGCGGGCGTCGCTGGTGAAGCTGGCCAGCAGGAACGGCAGCAGCGGAAAGATCAGCGTTTCCCCCAGCCGGTCGTTCAGCAGGGTGAGGAAGGCGCAGAACAGGGTGGAGGGGCGCGAGGGGCGCACGGCAGCGGGCCAGGAGTGGCTCCACTCCAGCAAAGGCGCTGCCCGCCCCGGCCGACCAGAACGCGGGCAGCGTCGTGCCGGCTTCGATGGCGCAACCCGTGTTCGTGACCACCACCTTCTCAATCGAGGGCTACGCCATCGGGGAGTACGAGGGCCTGGTGCGCGGCATCGTGGTGCGCTCCCCCACCCTGGTGCAGGGCTTTCTCGGCGGCCTGAAGCAGATGATCGGCGGCCGCATCGGCGCCTACACCCAGATGTGCGAGCAGGCCCGGGAGCAGGCCGATGACGACATGATCCGCCACGCCCGCCAGCTGGGGGCGAACGCGATCGTGGGCACCCGCTACGACGGCTCCGAGGTGGAGGGCGGCGGCAGCGCCTGCACCGAGGTGCTCTGCTGTGGCACCGCCGTGGTGGTGGAGCCGCTGTCGACGCCCTGAGGTGCCGGCCGGAGCCGCTCAGCCTGCGGCGGCCAGCTCCTGGCGCAGCGCCTCGGCTGCCCCCCCGCGCACCAGGCGGTCGGCCTGCTCCAGCGCCGTTTCCAGGGAGGGGCTGGTGCCGCTGCGCCAGAGCAGGAAGCCGGCGTTCCAGATCAGACCAGGCGCCAGCGGCCCCGCACCCCGCAAGGCGGCCACGGCCAGCTCCCGCCATTGCCCCAGGGTTCCCAGCTCCGGTTCAGCGGCCCGCAGGCCGTGGTCGCGGGCCTGGAGCAGCAGCCGCTCCGGTTCGCCCTGTCGCCAGTGCGCCGCCACCGCCACCCGGCTGGTGGGCAGGTCGACCCCGCCCTCAAGGCCCTTCACGGTGAGGCCCTCGCCCTGGCCCGCCAGTGCCCAGGCCTCGGCCGCCAGCGCCTCGGTGGGGGCATGCACGAAGCCGCACACCGTGAGGATGGGATCGGGATGACAGCTCCACAGCAGTTCCAGGGTGGCGATCGGCGGGCGCTTGCCGATCTGCTGGCGGATCGGCACGAGCGACTGGGCCGCGGCGAAGTGCAGGTCCTGCTGCATCAGGGCCAGGCCATGCCGTTCGAACAGCGCGCCCTGGCGCGCCCAGGGCAGCCGCTGCAGAGGCAGCCCCAGCGCCTGCAGCAGCTCCCCCGGGGTGGCGCCGTACTTCACGGGCATCGGTGCGGAGCCGTGCAGCACCACCCCCAGGCCCGCCGCCGCCAGCACCAGGGCCGTGAGCGGCAGCAGCGGTGCCGTGCGGGTGCGGCCGTCGAAGGGGGTGCCGAAGCTGATCACCGGGCGGTGGGCGGCGGGCAGCCGCGGGCCGAGGCGCCGGTAGGTGTCGAGCATGCCCGCCAGCTCCTCGGCCCGGGGCCGGCGCAGCCGGTGGGCGATCAGGAAGGCGCCGATCTGGGCGTCGCTCGCCTGCCCCGCCAGCATCCGCTCGAGCACCTCGCCGGCCTCGGCGCGACTGAGGCCGGTGCTGGTGCGCTCGCCGCTGCCCACCCTGGCCAGCAGCTCCCGGAAGCGCCGCTGCCCGGCGGGCAGCCGCCCGTCGGCCGCCGCCCGCCGGGCGGCGATCGTCTGCGGTCCTTCGGAGAGGCTCGTCATCGTCAGGCACCCCGGCTGGGTGCCATCGTGCCGCTGCCGCACCCGCACGCCATCGCCCGTGGCCCTCAGCCTGCTGCTGCTGGTGCATGGCCGCCAGGGTGGGGAGATCCCCGCCGCCATCCAGGAGCTGGCAGCGGAGCTGAACCAGCGCCGCGGGGCACCGGTGGCGCTCCAGGCCCTCACCGGCTCGCCCCCGCCGCCACGGCTGCTGCGGCACCGGGGCCGTGCCGGCGTGCTGCTGGTGCCCCTGCTGCTGCTGCCGGCCCGCCACGTGCGCCACGACCTGCCGGCCCTTGCCGCCCAGTGGCGCCTGCGGCGCCTGCCGTTCCTGGGGGCCTGGCCCGCCTGGCAGCGGGCCCTGGCGCGGGAGCTGCGGGAGCTGGCCGGGAATCCGCCGTCCGGGGACGACCGCGGCGGCGGCGGGGCCCCGCCGCCGCTGCTGCTGCATCACCCCGTGGCGGAGCCCCTGGCCTGCCGTTACCTGCGCCTGCTGGAGCGCTGCTGCGGCTGCCGCTGCCTGGCGGCTCCATACAGTGCGGCCGGAACGGACGCTCCCGCCCTGCCTCCCCTGCCCGCTGCTTCCGGTGCCGTGCTGCCCCTGGCCCTGGCGGCCAACCGGTTGTGCGAACGGCTGCAGGCCCCGCCGCTGCTGGAACGGCCGGCGTTGCGCCTGGCGCTGCTGCAGGCGCTGGAACGGCTGCCATGAGCAGCGGGGGCCCGGGCACGGTCTTCCTGGTGGGCGCCGGGCCCGGCGATCCCGACCTGCTCACCCTGCGGGCCCACCGGCTGCTGCGCCAGTGCGACGCCCTGGTGTACGACGCGCTCGTGCCCGCAGCCCTGCTCGACCTGGTGCCGCAGGGCTGCGAGCTCCATTTCGTGGGCAAGCGCCGCGGCCACCACGCGGTGCCCCAGCCCGACACCAATGCCGTGCTGGTGGAGCTGGCGGGGCGGCACCGCTGCGTCGTGCGCCTCAAGGGGGGCGACCCTTTCCTGTTCGGCCGCGGCGGCGAGGAGGCCGCCCACCTGGCCGCCCAGGGCGTGCCGTTGGAGGTGGTGCCCGGCGTCACCGCCGGCATCGCCGCCCCCGCCTACTGCGGCATTCCGATCACCCACCGCAGCGCCGGCTCCAGCGTCACCTTCGTGACCGGCCATGAGGAGATCGACCGGGAACGCCCCGGCGTCGACTGGCGCGGGCTGGCGCGGAGCAGCGACGGCCTGGTGATCTACATGGGCCTGCACAACCTGCGCCGGATCGCCGAGGAGCTGCTGGCCGGCGGCCTGGCCCCCCACACTCCAGCGGCGGTGGTGCAGCAGGGCACGGTGCAGGGCCAACGTCTGCTGATCACCAGCCTGGAGGAGCTCGCCGACCGGGTGGAGGCCGAGGGTTTCGCCGCTCCCGCGATCGTGGTGGTGGGAGAGGTGGTGAACCAGCGGGTGGCGGCCTGCGCCCCGCCACTGGCCGCGGTGGCGATGCCGATCCCGTTCTGAGCCCGGATCACCTCCTGAACTGGCCTGTGGAAAGCGGGCTTCGGTAGCTGCCGACACATGCAGGAGTGCACACGGCTCGGTTCATTGGTCCATCTCCTTCGGCCTGGCGCCGCGCCCTCCATGACTGCCGCCCCCCTGCAGCACGAACCTGCACCCGCTGAGAGTGGTGCGCAGGCGTCGGGAATCGCACCGATGTTCGAGCTGATCCCCTATGAGAAGTTCCGCGATACCCCGGCCGTGCGCTTCTTCGACATCACCGTTGCCAACTCGAACGCCCGCGACCTGGTGATCCACAGCGGCCCGGCGATCTCGCCCCCCGACGAGGAGAGGACCGGCGCCTGGCAATTCTATCTCCACCCCCACCAGGAGGACAACCTGCTGGCTCTGCATGGCGGCCGCACGTTCTACCTGGTGAACTTCGGCTGGAACTACCCGTATCACATCGTGCGCCTCGAAACCGGGGGCGACATCCTGCGCATTCCGCCCGGCACGTTCCACCGCTCGGTATCCGATCCGGATGGCTCGGTGGTGCTCAACCAGGCCGTGCGCGAGCAGGGCGCCAGCGTCATGCGCGAGTTCCGCGTCTACAACAGCCGCCGCATTCCCCGCCTGTTCGCCACCACCTTCAAGACAGCGCCCCTGCCCAAGCTGCACGGTCTGAACTGGTGAGGTGGGGCGGCCACCAGCGCTGGGCGGCCGCGTTCAGCGCTTGCTGGCCGGGCGGCTGATGCCCGCCTGGGGAGCTGGCTCGGGGAGAGAATCCAGCACCTCGGCTTCGATGCCCCACTCGAACCGACTCTCCACCCCCGGCGGACCCGAGAAGGTGCCGGTGATCGCAGCGGTGAGTTCAGGCTTCGACGAGGTGGCCAGGGTGATGTAGCGGTCATCGATGATGCCCTTGCCACTCGGGTCGAACCCCCGCCAGCCCGCGCCCGGCAGGTACACCTCGGCCCAGGCGTGCAGGTCGAAGCGCTCGGGCCGGGGTTCCACCAGGTGGTAGCCGCTCACGAACCGGGCCGGCAGGCCCACGCAGCGGCAGGACTCCACCATCAGCATCGCCAGGTCGCGGCAGGATCCCACCCGTTCCTTGAGGGTGCGGCCGGCGGGCCAGGCCGGCCCCACGTGGCGCTGGGTGTACTTGACCCGGTCCTGGATGATCTCCACCAGCTGCTGCAGGAAACGCAGGGCGCGCTGGTCGCTGCCCATCAGGGCCTCCTGGGCCACGTCCACCGCCGCCGGATCGTGCTGACCATTGGGCAGCCAGCCCTCCAGCGAGCCCATCAGATCACCGTTCAGATGGCCCACCGGGTAGGGCAGCTGGGGCTCGTTCTCCTCCAGGCAGGCTCGCAGCAGGGGGGCCGTCTCCGTTTCCACCAGGGAGAGCGAGCGCACGCTGAAGTGGTCGGCCGCGCCGTTGAAGCGGGCCCGCAGGATCTCATCGCCGCTTGCCGCCACCAACGGGTAGAGCCTGCCGGGGGCCGGGCTGATCTCCACCTGGAAATCGAGCAGCCGCTGGAAGCCGTGGCCGCGCGGCTTCAGGCAGAAACGATGGGGCCCGAGCAGCACCGGAGCGCTGTAGTGGTAGGTGAAGCTGTGAATTACGCGGGCACGCATGCGGGGGCCGGCCTGGTGGCCGCATTGGCGGAAGAAACGTTGGCGGCCACGAAGTAACGATCCTCGATCAGCCTGTGCAGGCGGTTGAGATCGCTCTGCAGGGCGTCGGTCGCCTCATGCAGGCCGGCCCCGATCAGCTCGTCGATGCCGGTGTAGCTCCAGCGCGCCAGGGTGAGGCCGCTGAGGCATTCCAGGTCGTCGGGAGCTCCCGGCACCGCCCGGCCGCGCACGATCCGCAGGGTTTCGTTGATCCGCTCCAGGCAGTAGCGCACCGAGCGCGGGAACACCGGATCCAGGAGCAGGAAGCCGGCCACCGCCTTCGGGGTGATCACCTGCTGGCGCGATTGCCGGAACATCTGGTAAGCACCGGCGCAGCGCAGCAGCGAGATCCACTGCAGTTCGTCGAGCACGCCGCCCACCTCCTCGGGGCTGGGCAGCAGCAGGAAGTACTTCACATCGAGGATGCGGGTGGTCTTGTCGGCCCGCTCGATCAGCCGTCCCAGCCGGCTGAAGTGCCAGGAGAGGTCGCGGCTCAGGGTGGCATCGGTGATGCCGTAGAAGAGCTGGCAACCCCGGCGGATGTCGCGCAGCTGCTCCTGGGGGGGCTGGTTCCAGAAGTTCTCATCCTCCTTGAGGCTCCAGTAGATGCCGTTGATCTGCTCCCACATCTCGGTGGTGATCACATCCCGGATCTGGCGGGCGTTCTCGCGGGCGATCGCGATGCAGTTCACGATCGCGTTCGGGTTGTCGGGTTCCCGCACCAGGAACCGCACCACATCCTCGGGGCTGCCGTCGGGGCAGAGGCAGTCGAACAGCCCCCGGTCGCCGTTGGCGTCGATCAGCGGCAGCCAGGGCTCGGCGCTGCCCGGGGGGCAGTCGAGCGCCATGGCCTCACTCACCTCCACGAAGCGGGAGAGGTTCTCGGCGCGCTCCACGTACCGGTTGATCCAGTACAGGGAGTCGGCGACGCGGCTCAGCATGCGGCGCTCTCCTGGTGCATCCCCCAGCCTTCCATCCCTTCGCCGCCGTCGTCCACGATCCAGGTGTCCTTGCAACCTCCACCCTGGGAGGAGTTCACCACCAGTGAGCCCCGGCGCAGCGCCACCCGGGTCAGGCCGCCGGGGCTCACCCAGGCCTCCTTGCCCCGCAGCACGTAGGGCCTCAGGTCGACGTGGCAGGGGAAGAGCTCGCCCTCGCTGAGGGAGGGCACGGTGGAGAGCTCCAGGGTGGGCTGGGCGATGTAGTTGCGTGGGTCGGCGGTGATCTTCGCGGCGAATTCGGCGATCTCTGCAGGGGAGGCGTGGGGGCCGATCAGCATTCCGTAGCCCCCGGCCTCGGCCACGGCCTTCACCACCAGTTCGTTGAGGTGGGCGAGCACGTACGCCTGGTCGTCGGGCCGCTGGCACAGATAGGTGGGAACGTTGGCGATGATCGGTTCCGCTCCGAGGTAGTAGCGGATCATCTCGGGCACGTAGGCGTAGATCAGCTTGTCGTCGGCCACGCCCGTGCCCGGGGCGTTGGCGATCGCCACCCGGCCGGCGGCATAGGCGTCCATCAGGCCGGTCACGCCCAGCATCGAATCGGCGCGGAACACCGCCGGATCGAGGAAGTCGTCATCGATGCGGCGGTAGATCACATCCACCGGTTCCAGTCCCGAGGTGCTGCGCATCCACACCCGCTGGTCCTGGCAGACCAGGTCGCGCCCCTCCACCAGCTGGATGCCCATCTGCTGGGCCAGATAGCAGTGCTCGAAGTAGGCGCTGTTGAACACCCCCGGGGTGAGCAGCACCACCTTGGGATTCTCGGTCCAGGGGGCGAGCTCCCTGAGGGTCTGCAGCAGGCGGGAGGGGTAGTCGTCGATCGGCTGCACCGTGCGCCCGGAGAAGAGGCTGGGGAACATGCGCTTCATCACCCGCCGGTTCTCCAGGAAGTAGGCCACCCCGGATGGACAGCGCAGGTTGTCCTCCAGCACCCGCCAGATCCCCTGGCCATCGCGCACCAGATCGAGACCGGAGATGTGGCACCAGCGACCCAGGGGCGGCCGGAACCCCTGCAGCTGGGGCCGCCAGCCCTGAGAGCTCTCCACGTCGGCGCGCGGGATCACGCCGTCGTTGAGGATGCGCTGCTCGCCGTAGACATCCGCCAGGAAGAGATCGATCGCCTCGAGGCGCTGGATCAGCCCCCGCTCCAGCCGTTGCCAGGCGCTGTGGCGGATCAGGCGGGGCAGGGGATCGAAGGGCAGGATGCGCTCCACGCCTTCGCTGCCGGAGCCGTTGAGGCGGAAGGTGGCGCCGAGGCGGCGCAGCAGCATGCCCGCGGCGGCATGGTTGCGGTTGAGTTCTTCCAGTCCGAGCCGACCGAGGGAATCCATCAGCGGCCGCAGGGCGCGGCGCGGCTGGTCGGTGGCGCTGAAGTACTCGTCGTAGCCCCGGTCCGGTCTGTAGGCGGTGAACATGGCGAGCCTCGGCTGGCCTGGTCGGCTGGTTGGGATCATGGAGAGCGGCGCCGACGGCCCGGGTCGCTGTTGCTACCAAGCTTGCCGGGGTGCGCGCGTCGCTGGCGCCTCCTGTGAGCGCCTGACCGGGGCTGCCTGGGCAAGGCTGCCTAGAGAAGAAAGTAGCGTTGCGCCATCGGAAGCACATCGGCCGGCTCACAGGTGAGCAGCTCGCCATCGGCGAACACCTCGTAGGTCTGGGGGTCCACCTCCACCTTCGGCAGGGCGGTGTTGTTCTTCATCGCCGCCTTGCCGATGCCGCCGCGGGTGTTGATCACGGGCACGCAGGGTCGGCTCAGACCGAGCCGGCCCGGCACGTCGGCGTCGAGTGCCGCCTGGCTCAGGAAGGTGAGGCAGCTGGGTGCCAGAGCCTTGCCGTAGGCGGCGAACATCGGCCGGCCGTGCACGGGGCCGGGGGTGGGGATCGAGGCGTTGGCGTCGCCCATCTGGGCCCACACGATCGAGCCGCCCTTGAGCACCAGCTCCGGCTTCACCCCGAAGAAACCGGGCTTCCAGAGCACCAGGTCGGCCAGCTTGCCCACCTCCACCGAGCCCACCTGATGGTCGATGCCGTGCACGATCGCCGGGTTGATGGTCACCTTGGCGATGTAGCGCTTGAGGCGGGTGTTGTCGTTGCGGCTGGAGTCGCCGGCCAGGGCACCGCGCTGCACCTTCATCTTGTGGGCCGTCTGGAAGGTGCGGATGATCACCTCGCCCACCCGGCCCATCGCCTGGGAGTCGCTGGCGATCAGCGAGAAGGCGCCCAGGTCGTGGAGGATGTCCTCGGCGGCGATCGTCTCGCGCCGGATGCGCGACTCGGCGAAGGCCACATCCTCCGGGATCCGCGGGTCGAGGTGGTGGCACACCATCAGCATGTCGAGGTGCTCCTCGAGCGTGTTGCGGGTGTAGGGCCGCGTCGGGTTGGTGCTGCTCGGCAGCACGTTGGCCTCGCCGCAGATGCGGATGATGTCGGGGGCGTGGCCACCGCCGGCCCCCTCGGTGTGGAAGGTGTGGATGGTGCGGCCGCCGATGGCGCGGATCGTGTCCTCCACGAAGCCCGCCTCGTTGAGCGTGTCGGTGTGGATCGCCACCTGGATGTCGAAGCGGTCGGCCACCCCCAGACAGCAGTCGATCGCCGCCGGGGTGGTGCCCCAGTCCTCGTGGAGCTTGAGGGTGATCGCCCCGGCGCGGATCTGCTCCTCCAGGGCCTCGGGGGTGCTGGCGTTGCCCTTGCCGAAGAAGCCCAGGTTCACCGGCAGGCCTTCGGCCGCCTGCAGCATGCGCGCCAGGTGGAAGGCGCCGGGGGTGCAGGTGGTGGCGTTGGTGCCGGTGGCCGGGCCGGTGCCGCCGCCCAGCAGGGTGGTGACGCCGCTGGCCAGGGCCGTTTCCACCTGCTGCGGGCAGATGAAGTGGATGTGGGTGTCGATGCCGCCGGCGGTGAGGATGTGCCCCTCGCCGGCGATCGCCTCGGTGCCGGGCCCCACCACGATCGTCACGCCCGCCTGGGTATCGGGGTTGCCGGCCTTGCCGATCGCCACGATGCGACCGTCGCGCAGGCCGATGTCGGCCTTCACGATCCCCCACCAGTCGAGGATCAGCGCGTTGGTGATCACCGTGTCCACGGCGCCGTCGGCCCGGGTGGTCTGGGCCTGGCCCATGCCGTCGCGGATCACCTTGCCACCGCCGAACTTCACTTCGTCGCCATAGACGGTGAAATCCTTCTCCACCTCGAGGATCAGCTCGGTGTCGGCCAGCCGCAGCCGGTCGCCGGTGGTGGGGCCGTAGGTCTCGGCGTAGGCGCGGCGGGTGATCCGGTAGGGCATGGGGGGTCAGTCGAGGGGGCCGTTGACGAGGCCGTTGAAGCCGAAGACGCGGCGGGCGCCGGCGAAGGGCACCAGGTTCACGTCGCGGCTGTCGCCCGGCTCGAAGCGGATCGCCGTGCCGGCGGGGATGTCGAGGCGCAGGCCGAGGGCGGCGTCGCGGTCGAACAGCAGGGCGCTGTTGGCCTCATGGAAGTGGAAGTGGGAGCCCACCTGCACGGGTCGGTCGCCGCTGTTGGCGACACTGAGGGTGGTGACGGGCCGGCCGGCGTTGAGTTCGATCGTGCCCTCTGCGGGCAGCAGTTCACCGGGGATCAGGGGCGGCATCGGGCTCGGGGGGCGGCGGTTCAGCGGATCGGATCGTGCAGGGTCACGAGCTTGGTGCCATCGGGGAACACCGCCTCGATCTGCACCTCGTGCACCAGCTCCGGCACCCCCTCCATCACCTGGTCGCGGCCCAGCCAGGTGGTGCCCTCGGCCATCAGCTCGGCCACGCTGCGCCCGTCACGCGCCCCCTCCAGCACCTGGAAGCTGAGCCAGGCCACCGCCTCCGGGTGGTTGAGGCGCAGGCCCCGGTTCAGGCGCCGTTCGGCGAGCAGGGCGGCGGTCACGATCAGGAGCTTGTCCTTCTCCTGAGGCGTCAGATGCATGGCTGCGCGGGCAGGGCTCCGGGCGGGGCGGAACGGGCGCGGCCAGGGGCCGGCGCACTGCAGGCACTCTGGCAGTGGCGCGGCCGCCTGGCGTTCAGCAGGAACCTTCGGGAGCCACCGCCCGATCCGGCGGCGCCGGCGCGAACGGCCGTTCCTGGAAGGGCCACACCCGCGGCAGCTCCGGCGGCGGCAGGCCGCGCTGCCGGCGGGTCAGCGCCCAGATCCGCGTGAACCAGTGCCGCGCCGCCTGGCTGGAGGGGCCCCGGTAGCGCGCCACCACGCCCTGCTCCAGGGCCCCGCAGACCATCGCTCCCGGCAGGCCCTGCCGCGCCGCGCGGCACTCCGCCAGCAGCGCCGCCAGCGCCTCGCCGGCGAGGGGCCCGGGGGCGGCCCACACCAGGGAGCCGAACACCGGCGCGCCCGCCATGCCATGGGCGCTTTCCAGGGCTTCTCCCGCCAGTTCCAGCCGGTCGACCAGCTCCCAGCGCGGGCCCTCCGCCAGCTGCCGGCGGATCGCCAGGCTGGAGCGCCAGCGGCCGCCCCGCAGGGTTTCGCCGGCGGCGCTGCGCCCCAGCCGCACCACCTCGGCCCCCAGGAAGGAGGCGCCGGCCGCCAGCTCCACCTGGGTGTGCTGCTCGAACAGGCCGTCGGCGTAGAGCACGAGCTCCTGGGGGAGCCACTCCAGATCCGAGCCCTCGCCCCCCCCCACGCGCAGGTCGTGGCGGGCCCAGCTGCCCTGGGGGGCGCGGCGGGAGCGCCCCACCGTGCCATACACCTTCTGGGCCGCCACGCTGGTGAGCAGGGCGCGGCTGCCGGGCTCCAGCGCCAGCTCCACGCTCAGCCGGTCGCCGCCCACGAGACCGCCGGCGGTGTGCAGCAGCGGCAACTCGCAGCGGCCGTCGGCCTGGGGGCTGGCCCGCTGCAGCTTCAGCGGCGCCGTGGCCGCCCCCTGGTGGGTGGTGCGCCCGCCTGCGGCCGCCAGGAACCGCAGCCGTGCCGTGCCGTGCCAGGCGGGCAGCGGCGCGGCGGCGGCGGCCGGTGGGCAGACAGGGGCTCCAGGGCTGGAGATACTCACCACAGCGTCATGGGGCCATGATCACCGCTTCCGCCGCTGGGGGGCCAGCCTCCCCGCCGCTCCTGCTCAGCCTTCGGCTCGGCAGCGAGGGCTCGGCAGGGCCCGGGGCGGCCGGCGCCCCGCTGCTGCGCCTGGCCCTCAGCGCGGAGGAACGAACCCGGCTGCGGGGCCTGCGCCACAGCAGCGACGGCCAGCCCCTGCTGCTGCAGCTGCCCCGCGGCGAGCCCCTGCGGCCCGGGGAACTGCTGGCGCCCGCCACCGGGCCGGAACGGGTGCGGGTGGAGGCGGCGCCGGAACCGCTGCTGCGGGTGCGGGCGGCCGATGGCCTGGCCCTGCTGCAGGCGGCTTACCACCTGGGCAACCGCCACGTGGCGCTGGAGATCCATGCCCAGGAACTGCGGCTCCTGCACGATCCGGTGCTCGCCCATCTGCTGGAGCACCGGGGGCTGAGCCTCGAGCCGATCGAGGCGCCCTTCCTTCCGGAGAGCGGCGCCTACGGCCACGGGCATGCCCCACCCCGGGAGGGCGGCCATGGCCACTGAGGCCCGGCTGCGGCTGTATCAGCTGGTGAGTCCCGCCCTGCCGGTGGGAGCGTTCAGCTACGCCGAGGGGCTGGAGGTGCTGGTTCAGCGGGGGCAGCTGGCCGATGCCGCCGCGGTGCGGCAGTGGCTGGAGGGGGAGCTGCGCTGGGGCGTGCTGCGCCTGGAGGCGGCAGCGCTGCCCCGGCTGATGGCCCGCCTCAGCCCCTGGCGCCGCCGGGAGCTGATCGAGCTCGACGGCTGGCTGCTGGCCCAGCGGGAAGCGCCGGAAGTGAGGGCCCAGATGCGCCAGATGGGGGGATCGCTGCTGCAGCTGCTGGCGGATCTGGGCTGGCCCCCGCCGGAGCCCACCCCCCTGGCCTGGCCCGCCGCCTTCGCCTGGGCGGGCGTGTGCCTGGGAATCGAGGCGCCGGCGCTGGTGGAAGCCTTTCTGCATGGCTGGACGGTGAACCAGCTCAGCGCCGCGGTGCGGCTGGTGCCGCTCGGTCCCACCGAGGGGCAGCGGCTGCAGCTCCGGCTGGCACCCCTGATCGCCGCCCAGGCCGAGGCGCTGGCCCGGGCCGATCCGCAGGACCTCTGGAGCGGCGGCGTCGGGGCGGGAATGGCCCAGCTGGCTCAGGCGGAGCTCTACTCCCGCCTCTTCCGCTCCTGAAGCCATGGCGATCCGCCGCCGCCGCGCGCTGCAACTGCTTCCCATGGCCGCGGCCGCCGCCATGCGGCCCAGCGCCTGCCGCCCTGGCCCCCGGGCCAACGGGCCGCTCACGCTGGGCGTGCTGCAGTTCCAGCGGGCAAGGCCCCCCGATGCCTGCCGCGAGGGCTCCGTGGCGGGCCTCGCCCAGGGTGGTTTCGGTGCTCGTCAGGGGGTGCGGCTGCTGCAGCGCTGCGCCGACGGCAGCATGGCCACCGCCCACGCCCGGGTGGAGGAGCTGCTGCGCCAGCCCCTGCGGCTGCTGGTGGCGGTGGGCACCCCGGCGCTGCAGGCCTGCCTCCAGCAGGCGCCGCCCACCCTGCCGGTGGTGTTCTGTTATTGCTCCAACCCCTGGGGTGCCGGGGCGGGCCGCACCTTCAGCGACCACCGCCCCAATGTCACCGGCACCGTGAGCACCAACCCCGTGGCCGAGCAGCTCAGGCTGGCGCTTCAGCTCCAGCCGGGGCTTCACACCCTTGGGCTGGTGTACGACCCGGCCCAGGCGAATGCCAGCTTCGAGGCGGAACTGCTGCGCGGGGCTGCGGCCGAACGGCGCCTGCGGGTGCTGGCCGAGCCCGTGGCCGGGCCGTCCGAGGTGGCCGGGGCGGTGCAGCGGCTGCTGGCCCGGGAGGTGGAGGCGTTCGTGAAGGTGGCCGATTACGCCACGATCGGCGCCTTCGCCGTGCTGGCGGGCGCCGCCCTCGCCGCCGGGGTGCCGGTGTATTCGGTGGATCCGGTGGACATCGCCGTTCCCGGCTGTCTGGCGGTGCTGGGCTGGGATCCGCGCAGCGATGGACTGCAGGCGGCGGCCCTGGCGGTGCGGGTGCTGCGGGGCACCGCGCCGGCCGGTCTGCCGTTCGAGCCGGCCCGCGATCCTCAGCTGCTGCTCAATGCCCTCACGGCGCGGCGGCTGGGGATTCGACTGCCGGCTTCGCTGCGGGCCCGGGCTGAGCGGGTGGTGGGCTGACCAGCTCGAACAGCCAGCTCGTCTGGATGCGCCGCACCAGGGTGTTGGTGTTGGCCGCCATGGCGTTCAGTTCCTCGAGGGTCTGCAGCAGCAGGGGCAGGGTGCGCTCGCCGCTGCTGGCCGAGGCGCTCAGCACCTCGTGCACGCTGCTGCTGGTGCGACGCAGCTGGGCGGAGGCGCCGGCCGTCTCGCGCTTCAGGCTGGTGGCCAGCACCCTGGTGGCCGCAAGGGTGCGGTCGAGTTCGTCGAGGCTGGCCGGGATGCGCTCCCTGGCCAGCTCCACCCCCGCGCCCAGGGCCTTCCGCAGGGGGATGCGCGTTTCGGCCAGTTCGCTGAGCAGGGTCTGCAGATCGGGGCGCGGGTCGTAGACGATCGCCTCGCCGTTGCCCACCCCGGGGCCGCCGACGGCGGCCGGATCGGGGCTGATCGCCACGTAGGGATTGGCCAGCAGCGAATCCTGGGCCAGGCTGGCGCGGCTGCGGCGTCCCACCATCGCCCGGTACGACCGGTCGAGATCGAGATCCACCAGCACCTGGCCATCGGCACCGAGCTGGAGACTGCGCACCCGTCCGACCCGGAAGCCGGAGATCTTGACGGCCATGCCGGGGTGGAGGCCCGCCGCCGTGTAGGTGCGGAACTGCAGCCCCAACGCCGGCGTCCACCAGTTGCGGCTCATCCCCATGCTGGTGAGGTAGGCGCCGAGCAGCAGCACACCACCCGCCAGCAGAACCAGTCCCTGGAGGCTGTCGCGCCAGTCGTCGCGTCCGTGTTCGCGCCGCTCAGCCACGGCCGCTGAGCTGCAGGGGATCGGTGGCCAGCACCCACACCAGGTCGAGGGCCAGCAGGGAGGCGGTGGTGGTGACCACCGCCTCGGACATGGCCCGCGCCGCGCCGGTCCGTCGGCGCCTGAAGCGGCTGCCCTGCTGCAGGCAGAGCAGGGCCGCGATCGCCCCGAACAGCCCCGCCTTCAGCAGGCTCACCAGGAACAGCACCGGATCGAGGTTGCCCATCAGGAAGCGCAGTTCCGCCAGGGTGTCGGCCTCCGGCTTGGTCACCACGGCGGCCAGCAGGGCAGCGGTCACGAAGTAGAGCGTCAGCACCACGCTGGCGAGCGCCATCGCCAGCACCCGCGGCAGGCGCAGCCGCCAGCCGCGCCAGCCGCGCCGCACCACCAGGCCGGCATCCCCGATCAGCAGGGGCCCCTCCCGCAGGAGCAGGAGCACCGTCACGGCCAGCGGCGCCATGTAGAGGCTGGTGCGTGCCGCCAGCACCTGCACATCCACGGCGGTCACATCCTGAAGGGGGGTGGCCAGCAGCTGGATGAAGCCCAGGGAGAGCGCGGCGCCGGCCAGCAGCACGGTGGTCGCCGCGTGGCGATCGAGGCCGCGCAGCAGCTGCAGCAGTCGGGGCCGCCCCACGTCTGGCCGATCCGGAATGCCGCCAGGATGGCAGCAACACACGGCATTGGCCGATGAGCAAGCTGCGCGTGGGGGTGGCCGGGCCGGTGGGTTCCGGCAAGACGGCCCTGGTGGAGGCCCTGTGCCGGCGCCTGCGCGAGCGGCTGGAGCTGGCCGTGGTGACGAACGACATCTACACCCAGGAAGATGCCCAGTTCCTCACCCGCGCCGGTGCCCTTGAACCCGGGCGGATCCGTGGGGTGGAGACGGGCGGGTGCCCGCATACGGCCATCCGCGAGGACTGCTCGATCAACAGGGCCGCCGTTCAGGAGCTGGAGCGGGCCTTTCCCAACCTCGATCTGGTGCTGGTGGAGAGCGGCGGCGACAACCTGGCGGCCAGTTTCAGTCCCGAGCTCGTGGATCTCTCCATCTATGTGATCGATGTGGCCGCCGGCGACAAGATCCCGCGCAAGGGCGGTCCTGGCATCACCCGCTCCGATCTGCTGGTGATCAACAAGATCGATCTGGCTCCGCTGGTGGGGGCCAGCCTGGAGGTGATGGAAGAGGACACGCTGAGGATGAGACCGGGCAGACCCTGGTGCTTCACAAATATCCGCAGTGGCGAAGGCGTGGAGGAGGTTGAGGCGTTTCTGCTGCGACAGCTACCGAATACAGATTCCTGAAACAAACATCAGCATCTGCCCATCATTCCAGGGAGTTGCGTGGGGAAAAACACTCAAAACCCCGCGCAGGAGGGCATCACAGGGCGTTCTGTGCCGGTTGCTACAAAGGGTCTCTGCCGTGGTCCGTATGTTCCGAAAGCCGTCAGCATTACGGCGTCAATTCATCTTGAATAGGGCCCCAATGGTTCTGAAACTCTCAAGTCGTCTGGCTGCAACTGTCGCCGTATCTGCCGTCACCCTCTCCCTGGCCGCCTGTGGAGGCGGCGGTGGAGACTCGGCCGGCAATTTCGACGGCGAGGTGAAAGTCGGGATCCTGCACTCGCTGAGCGGGACGATGGCCATCTCCGAAACGACCCTCAAGGAGGTCGAAGAGATGGCGATCAAGGAGATCAATGATGCCGGCGGTGTCAAGATTGGCGGCAAGTCCTACAAGATCGTCGCCGTCTCCGAGGATGGCGCCTCGGATTGGCCCACCTTTGCCGAGAAGGCCCAGAAGCTGATTGACTCCGACAAGGTGGCCGTGGTGTTCGGCGGCTGGACTTCAGCCAGCCGCAAGGCCATGCTGCCGGTGTTCGAATCCAAGAACCACATCCTCTTCTACCCGATCCAGTACGAAGGGCAGGAGTGTTCTAAGAACATCTTCTACACCGGCGCCGTTCCCAACCAGCAGGCTGAGCCAGCGGTTCAGTGGCTGATGGACAAGTTCGGCGACAAACTCGGCAAGAAGGTCTACCTGGTTGGCTCCGACTACGTGTACCCGCGTACGGCCAACACCATCATCAAGGAGCAGATGAAGGCCCTTGGTGGCGAAACCGTTGGTGAGGACTACATCCCCCTCGGCAACACCGAGGTGGCCCCGATCATCGCCAAGATCAAGAAGGCCTTCCCCAACGGCGGCATCATCATCAACACGCTGAACGGCGACTCCAACGTCGCCCTGTTCAAGCAGTTCAAGGCCGCGGGCATCGATCCCGCCAAATACCCGATCATGTCCTTCTCCATCGCTGAGGAGGAGATCCGCCAAATCGGCCCCGAGTACACCACAGGCACCTATGCAGCTTGGAACTTCTTCATGAGCCTGGATACCCCGGCTTCGAAGAAGTTCACTGCTGACTTCCAGAAGATGTATGGCGCCGACCGGGTCACCGGTGACCCCGCCGAATCCGCCTACAACATGGTGTATCTCTGGAAGAACGCCGTCGAGAAGGCCGGCACCTTCGAGGATCTCGACAAGGTTCGCAAGAACATGATCGGCATCACCTTCGCCGCTCCCCAGGGCGAAATCAAGATGTTCCCCAACCACCACACCTCCGAGCGGGTGCTCATCGGTGAGGCGGAACCCACGGGTCAGTTCAAGATCCTGTACGACAACAAGACGGCGATTCCGCCCATCCCCTGGAACCAGTTCGTTCCTGAAACCAAGGGATACACCTGCGACTGGACACTGGATCGTCCAGACGCCGGCAAGTTCAAGATGTGATGAGCCTGAGGGTGGCGTGCTCTGGCCCGCCACCCACCTCATCAGGGGCGAGGGCTGCGCGCTCTTGCCCCGTTCCCGCACCCGTGCCCGCCCACAACCACTGTCAGCTTCCGTCCGCACCCCGGATCGTGGCGGATAGGAGTATTTCGCTTTGCCTTTCTACCGTTGGAACTCTTCTTTTCTCAGATTCTTGATGGTCTCAGCATCGGCTCCGTCCTGCTGTTGGCGGCGACCGGGCTGGCGATCGTGTTTGGCCTCATGGGTGTGATCAATCTAGCTCATGGCGAGCTCATGATGCTCGGAGCTTATGTAACGTTTGTCGTCCAGTCGATCTTCAAGCCGATGGGTGGCTTGATCTTCGAACTCTACTTTCCAATTGCACTGGTCTTTTCCTTCGTGGTCACGGCACTTTTCGGAGTGTTGCTGGAGCGAACCCTGATCCGCCAGCTCTACGGCAGACCGTTGGAAACACTGCTGGCCACGTGGGGTGTGAGTCTGGTGCTGATTCAGCTGATCCGCAGCATCTCCACATCCATGCTGATCGGGATCTTGGTCACCATCGCCCTGGGCTATGCAGGTCAGCGCTTTCTTCTTCCCCGCTTCTCCCAGAAAGCATTCTTTTCCTACCTCAGGGGACTCTGGTGGATGGTGTCCGGGATTGTCGGCATCATTCTGATTGACATTCTTGCCAAGATCCGCCCGCTTTCGAGTGCCTGGTTCGGGCCTCGCAACATCGACGTGACAGCTCCCAAGTGGCTGCAGGGAAGCTGGGGAATGATCGGTGGCATCGAGCTTCCCGGCATCCGCGTGTTTATCATCCTACTCTCGGCCGTTCTGTTGCTGGCCATGGTCTGGTTCCTGACCAAGAGCGTGTGGGGACTGCGGATCCGGGCCGTGACCCAGAACCGTCAGATGAGCAACTGCCTCGGCATCCCCACCGACCGGGTGGACAGCATCACCTTTGGGATCGGGTCCGGACTGGCTGGTGTGGCAGGTTGTGCCATCACCCTTCTGGGCTCGGTCGGTCCCAACCTCGGTGCCGCCTACATCGTTTCCTGCTTCATGGTGATTGTGCTTGGCGGAGTGGGCAACCTGCTCGGCACGGTCCTCGCTTCGTTGCTTCTCGGCGTGATTCAGTCCGTGATCGGCTCCGGATCGCTGCTGATCATGTTCCCCAACCTGCCGGCAGATGCCAAGAGCGTCGTTGAGTTCTTCGCCACCACCAGCATGTCCCTGGTGCTGGTCTTCATCTTCATCATCGCTTTCCTCCAGTTCCGCCCGAACGGCATGTTCCCACAGAAGGGACGCTCGGTTGATGCCTGATCTCCCTGTTCCATATGGCCTGAGTCTTCCCTATTCCCACCGAACCTGGATCCATTAGCCGTGAAAATCTTCAGACGACTTGTCCCCTGGATTCTTATTGCCATCGCTTTATTTATCCTTCCTGCGGTACTGGATGATTTCCGCCTCAACCTGTTCGGCCGTTACTTTTCCTTGGCGATCACGGCTCTCGCCATTGATCTGATCTGGGGCTACACCGGACTGCTAAGCCTGGGCCAAGGCATCTTCTTTGCACTCGGCGGCTACGCGGTTGCGATGAGCCTGATGCTGAATACCAAGAGTGAAGCGGGCGGCAATGGCATTCCCAAATTCTTTGAAAACTACGGAGTAGAACAGCTTCCCTTCTTCTGGCAGCCCTTCTGGTCTCCGACGTTCACCCTCATCGCGATGTGGGTTATCCCCGCAATCGTGGCGGGCCTTGTTGGTTATCTGATTTTCAGGAACCGCATCAAGGGCGTGTATTTCTCGATCATCACCCAGGCGGCTCTGATGGTCTTCTACCACTTCTTCAACGGCCAGCAGAAGCTGATCAACGGCACCAACGGTCTCAAGACCAGCACCTGTGAACTGTTCGGCATGCTCGTGGGCTCGCCCGACATGCAGCTCTGGCTGTATCGCCTCACGGTTGTCTGCCTGCCAATCGCCTTTCTCATCTGCCGCTATTTCACCAGCGGCCGTTTCGGCGATGTGCTGATCGCCATTCGCGACGACGAGCAGAGGCTGCGCTTCACAGGCTTCAATCCGGTACCGTTCAAAACCATCGTGTTCCTGGTTGCAGGCGCGCTGTGTGGGATCTCAGGGGCCCTTTATACCGTCCAGTCCGGTATTGTCTCACCCCAGTACATGTCCATCTCCAACTCCATTGAGATGGTGATCTGGGTCGCCGTTGGCGGACGCGGCACTCTGGTCGGACCGATCATCGGTGCCACTGTAGTGAATTATCTTCGCAGCCTTGTCAGTGAAGCTCTGCCGGAAGCCTGGCTGTTCGTTCAGGGGGCGCTGTTCATCTTTGTTGTGATCCTGATGCCTGATGGCATCTACGGCTGGTTCCGCAATGGTGGCTTCCGCTCGCTGCTTGCGGCCTTTGGCTTCGCACCTCCAGCCCGTACCTATCCCCAGTTGGATGACGAGGTCGGTGCCCTGGACGAGGTCTCATGATATGCATGCCCTGAGGTAGCGGGGCGCTGAAGAAGCCCCCTCGTCGGTGCATCGCCCCGACCCGATCCCTGCTTGGCGAACCAGTCTCGCCCCTTTTCCCGTTTCCCCCTCGCCGCCCGTCCTTCCCGCATCCATCACCTCCACGGCCAGAGCCCATGACTGAACCCCTGCTTGAACTGAACGACGTCAGCGTGAGTTTCGACGGCTTCTATGCCCTGACGGATCTGAGCCTCAAGCTCTACAAGGGTGAACTCAAATCGATCATCGGTCCGAACGGGGCCGGCAAGACCACCTTCCTCGACGTCATTACCGGCAAGGTCAGGCCGACCAAAGGAACGGTCACCTTCAAAGGCAGGTCTCTGGTGGGCCTCTCCGAGCAGCATATTTCACGTGAGGGGATCGGCCGCAAGTTCCAGACTCCGCGCGTGTTCGACAACCTCACCGTTCTGCGAAATCTCGAACTGGCAGCATCGCCCTACAAGAATCCCCTCAGCCTGCTGGCCAATCGCCTGCCCACGTCGGTGAAGGATGAGGTGCATCGGCTGATGAACTATGTCGGTCTGGCTCCCCACGCGACCGCCAAGGCTGGCTCACTCTCCCACGGCCAGAAGCAGTGGCTCGCCATCGCCACACTCGTGGCCCAGTCTCCGGAAGTGCTGCTCCTCGACGAACCCGTCGCCGGACTGACCGATGAGGAAACGGTACGCACGGCGGAACTGATCAAATCACTGGCCGGAGACCATACCGTTGTTGTGATCGAGCACGACATGGAGTTCATCCGAGACCTTGATTTCGATGTGACGGTGCTTCATCAGGGTCAGGTGCTGACGGAAGGCACCCTGGATCAGGTCAAGTCTGACCCCCGAGTGATTGAAGTGTATCTGGGCAAAACAGAAGAGGACTGACCTCCTGTTTCTTCTGCGTCAAGTAGCCTCCAACCCGCATTCACGTACCGCCAGCATTGATTCCATGAGTTCTCAGCCGCTTCTGCAGGTCTCCAACCTCAATGTTTACTACGGAGAAAGTCACATTCTCCGTAATGTGGATCTGTCGATCTCCGAAGGTCAGATGGTCTGCCTCATCGGCCGCAACGGGGTGGGCAAGACCACGTTTCTCAAGACTGTCATCGGGCTGCTGCAACAGCGCTCCGGCACGATTCAGTATGGCGATAAAACACTCACTTCCGAACCTCCCTATCGACGCGCGAGGGCAGGTATTGGCTATGTCTCCCAGGGCAGGGATATCATTCCCCAGGTAACGGTGAAGGAAAACCTGCTGCTGGGCATGGAGGCCCTGCCTGGAGGACTGGGCAAGAATCGCCACATTGATCCCTTGGTATTTGATCTTTTTCCGATTCTGGAGAAGTTCCTCAATCGGCGTGGTGGTGATCTCAGCGGCGGTCAGCAGCAGCAGCTCGCCATCGCCCGTGCCCTGCTCGGCAAGCCGAAGCTCCTGCTGCTCGATGAGCCCACCGAAGGGATTCAGCCCTCGATCATCATGGATATCGAGCATGCCGTTCAGCGCATCATGAAGGAGACCGGAATCAGCGTTCTCCTGGTTGAGCAACATCTACACTTTGTCCGGCAGTCAAACTTCTACTACGCCATGCAACGGGGTGGCATTGTCTCCAGCGGTCCAACCGCCCAGCTCTCCGACGCCATCATCCAGGAGTTTCTCACCGTCTAATCGGCAGGTTTCTCGCTCCTGGCTTTTGCTGGATGGTCAGTGCACGTTCTTCCGCGATAAAGGCCCACGGGGACTTGTCTCCGTGGGCCTTTGCTGTGATGCCCTTTCGGGCTGAAGATCCCCCTGCGCTCAGCAGCCTCGATTGAGCATCCAGGGCCTAGTGCCACTTTCGCGCAGACGGGGCTTGGACGTATCGGAGCCAGCCACCTCCTTGCGCACCAGTCTGGGTTCCGCCACCTCCTTCTTCAGGCGAAAGCTGCCTGTCAGGGTCATGGGTGGATGGTACAGGCGGATGCCATTGCCACCGCAGGCAGGGCAGTCAGTTTTGGTCTTGCGCTCATCGATACTGCGCCAGACCTCATAGTTTTCGCAGCCATTGGCGCAACTGAACTCGTAAACGGGCATGGCAAAGAGTGGAATAAACGACGTCGTTTCTGAAAAGGGAAGAGGGAGACCTGGCCAGCAGGTCTCCCCTAACAGTCATCAACTCACTGGGTCAACAATGAACCCCGGGCGAGGAGATGCCTGCCGTCAGGTTGGCAGGATGTCCTGATCGAAGATCGATGTGGGAATCGCCAGCGTGCAGCAGGCATTGGGGATGTCGACAATCCCGCTGATCCTGCCCTCAACCGGCGCACAACTGAGCAGCAGATAGGCCTGCTCTCCGGTGTAACCGAACTTCTTGAGGTACTCGATGGCGTTCAGGCAGGCCCGGCGATAGGCGATGTGCACGTCCATGTAGTACTGCTTGCCCTCGAACTCATCCACCGAGATGCCCTCGAACACCAGATAGTCGGTGAAGTGGGGCTCCACCGGGCTGGTCTTGAACATGGGATTGACCATCCCATACTTCTCCATCCCTCCCTTGATGATCTCCACGTGGAGATCCAGGTAGCCCGACATCTCGATGGCTCCGCAGAAGGAGATCTCGCCATCACCCTGGGAGAAGTGGATATCACCCATCGAAAGCTTGGCGCCTTCCACATACACAGGGAAATAGATGCGCGTGCCCTTGGTGAGGTTCTTGATGTCACAGTTGCCGCCATGCTCACGCGGGGGCACCGTGCGGGCCGCCTCGTTGGCCACCCGCTCGAACTCCGACCCGGGCAGGGTGCCGAGGATCGCACTGTTGGGATTGGGCAGCGCCGCCAGAACCGGCTCGCTCCCCGAGAGGCCCGCGCCATAGGTGCGGCGATCGGGAGCCGTTCTCACGAGTTCCGTTTCCCGCCGGTTCCACTCCTTGAGCAGTTCGTGGGAAGGAGCGCAGCCGATCAGGCCGGGGTGGGTGATGCCGGCGAAGCGCACCCCGGGGATGTGACGGGAGGTGGTGTAGATGCCCTCCAGATCCCAGATGGCCTTGGCCGCCTTCGGGAAATGATCCGTCAGGAATCCGCCACCGTTCTCCTTGGCGAAAATGCCGGTGAATCCCCACTCATCCCCCTGCAGCGCGCCGACATCGAGGATATCCACAACGAGGATGTCGCCAGGCTGCGCGCCATTGACCCAGATCGGACCGCTGAGGACATGAACGACCTCGAGGTTCACATCAGCGATGTCCTGAGGGTCATCGTTGTTCTTGATCTGGCCGTCGGTCCAGTCCTTGCACTCGATCCGGAACACCTCTCCCGGATTGACCGACACCACCGCGGGGATATCGGGATGCCAGCGGTTATGCCCGGGCATCTCCTGCTGATCCATCGGCTTGGTGAGATCAACTGTGAAAAGAGTCTTTGGCATTGAGTAAAACCCGAAGGTGGTTTCACTCTCATTCTTGGTGACCTCTGCCCGGGCCGGGGTGTCAATTGCTACAAGACCACTTTCGCTGCGGCAGCCGATCACCGGCGGAACGCTTTGGCCCGGCTTCAGATTCTCGCCACCTAGCCCTGAGGCCGGTCGTCGAAGTCACCCCGCCGACAGAGATTGTCTTTCAGTCGTGCCATCCACGGCTGAATGCTCAGTTTGTGATTCGACTCAATCCTGCCATCGAAATGGTAAAAGACCTGCCAGCGCTGCGGCGTTGCCCCCACCGGCAACTTGCTGGCATCGCTGACAGGATCCCCGAACATATTGTCATACGTGGGCCAGCCCGGCTGCCCCTTCAGGCTGCAGACGCCATTGACCCTGAACAGCTGGCTCTCGCCGCCGGGCTGCGAGACCCGGACCACCCCCTTGTAGAGGCCGTTGGCCACCCCGGGCTGGAAGGGAGCCACCAATTCCACCCGGGTCTCCCCTGCCTTCACCAGCAGATCACCGGCGCTTGCCCCCTGGGCCAGGGTTTCCCGGCGTTCGCCGCAGGCCGGCAGCAGCAGGGCCAGCAGGCCGAGCACCCCCAGGCGCAGCGGAGTCGCGAAGGCTCGACGACCCCGTCGCGCCTGGCTTCGCGGATGGTGTGCTGCCAGGCGCACGGCCGCTACCTCCCTCAACCGCGCCTCCCTGCCGTCCATGCCCTCTGCCAGCGTGCTGGGCGACCCTATGACGGCTGCGTGGAGATCCGGGGCCCGGTGGCGAAAAGCGTGCCCACGTGATAGCAGAGTCAGGATAATCGTCTGGCAGACGGAGTGCACCTCCGTGCAGGGTTGCTACTGAGCCCGGCGCTTCACCGGCCCGCTGCGCTCCGTCGCACTCACCCGAACAGAGACCGCCACAGCCGCTCGGCCTGCCCCGCCGGAGGCGGTGGAAGATCCCGGTTCTCGCAGCACCGGATCGGACGGCAGCCGAGGCTGTTGATCAGCAGCAGCCCCTCGGCCTCCGCCAGACCGGCGGGTTCGAGCCGGGCCTCGCGCACGAGTCCGAGCGCGAGGGCCCGGCCCCGCATCACACCCGGCAGGCAGCCGCTCGCCAGCGGTGGGGTCAGCCAGCGACCCTCCCGCTGCAGCAGAAGGGTGGCGGTGGTGCCGCAGCAGATCTCTCCGGTGGTGCTGAGCAGCAGGGCGTCGTCGGCACCGAGGTCCCGGGCTTCCCGCCGCGCCTGGATCGAACCCCCGTAGGCGAAGGTCTTGCAGCGGCTCAGCAGGCTGTCCGCATTGCGCCGTTCCAGGCGACTGATCACCACCGTCAGGGGCTCGAAGGCGGGGCGGCAGGGTGTGAGCTGCAGCCAGAAGCGTGCCTGTGGCGGCGACGCACCCGCGGCGGGCAGATCGATGCCGCGAGCGTCCGCCCCCGGGCTGCCGCGGCTGAGGTTGAGCCGCAGCGCACCGCTCGCGATGCCGCTGCGTCGCACCGCCTCCTCGATCCGCGGCAGCACCGCCGCGGCGCCGGGGGGCTCCGGCAGGGCCAGCAGGGCCGCTGAGGCGCGCCAGCGCTGCAGATGCTCTTCCAGCAGCCGGGCCCTGCCCGTCTCCACCAGCAGGGTCTCGAACAGGCCGTCGGCCAGCAGCAGCCCCCGGTCGCTCAGCGGCAGCGCGAGGCTCTCGGGCGGCCCCCAGCTCCCCTCCGGGGCCGGGGCGTCGATCCAGGCGATCGAGGCGGCCAAGATCAACTCTCCAGGGCCGGTGCGCACGGCGCGGCCGCAACGCCGCCATCGGCCAGGGCCGCCAGCAGGGGCTGGATCTTCCAGCCCATCTCCCGGGCCTCCTCCTGCGGATCGGAATCGGCGACGATGCCGCCGCCGGCATGCACCCGCAGCCGCGATCCCCTAATCATCACGCTGCGGATCAGGATGCTGCTGTCGAACCCCCCGTCGGCCCGGAGGTGGAACAGGGAGCCGCAGTAGGGCCCCCGGGGCAGGGGCTCCAGGTCGGCCAGGCGTCGGCAGGCCCTCAGCTTGGGGGCGCCGCTGATCGACCCTCCCGGCCAGCAGGCCCGCAGCAGATCGGCCACGCCTGTCCCGGGGTGCAGCCGGCCCCGCACCACCGAGGTGAGGTGGTGCACCTGGGCGTAGCTCTCCAGTCCGACCAGCTGGGGCACGTGGATCGATCCGGGCCGGCACACCCGGCCCAGGTCGTTGCGCAGCAGGTCGACGATCATCACGTTCTCGGCCCGGTCCTTGGGGGCGCAGACCAGCTCGGCGGCGCTGGCCGCGTCGGCGTCGGGATCGTCGTGGCGCGGGCGGGTGCCCTTGATCGGCCGGGTCTCCACCAGCCCATCGGCATCCAGGCGCAGGAACCGCTCCGGTGAGGCGGAGAGCACCGCCTCCTCCCCGGCCACCGCCAGGCCGGAGAAGGGAGCCGGACAGCGCCGCCGCAGGCGTTCGTAGAGGGCGAGGGGATCCGGCGGCAGATCGAGGCGGGTCTCGCAGCAGGCCGTGAGATTGGCCTGGAAGATGTCGCCGGCGGCGATCCACTCGCGCAGGCGATCCACCTGGCGGGCATAGTGCTCCGGCCGGGTGTGCCAGTGCCAGGCCGCCATGGGGATGGGCGGGTGGGCATCGGAACGGGGCCCGGCGAGGTCTGCCGGTCGCGCCGGCGGCAGCACGCTCTCCAGCAGGGCCGCCATCGCCTCCAGCCGCTCGGGGGCCTCCCCCTCCAGCCAGCAGCGCCGCTCGCTCAGGTCGAAGTGGAGCAGGGGATCGTGGCGCGCCGCCCAGAGGGTGGCCATGTCGGAGGGGCGCCAGTGGTCGGCGGGCTCCACCCAGGCGCCGGCCTCGAAGGCCAGCCAACCGAGCCAGGCTCCGCCGCGTTGTTCCAGGTCCGCCAGGGCCGCGAACGGATCGCGCGCGCCCGGGGTGCCGGGCAGCCCGTGGCAGCGCACCACCTCCAGGGGTTGGACACCCAGCACGGCGAACCGGCCGAGGCTGCTGCCGTCGCCATCGAGCAGCACCAGCCCATCGGCGCCCAGCCGGCCGGCCAGGGACCGGGCGACCGCCCAGGGGTCGCGCCAGGGCAGTTCCAGCCGCAGCGGCGGTGACGGCCCGAAGGGAACGGGGGGCGAGGGCGGCATCAGCGGCCGGCGGCGGCGCTGGCCAGATCCGGGCGGC
>Ga0315900_10001197_pt1 | contig 41825 bp, 41 predicted proteins | sample LakEriMetagenome_FD_203521 | JGI IMG/M metagenome (GOLD analysis project Ga0315900, IMG submission 203521) | Freshwater fungal communities from buoy surface, Lake Erie, Ohio, United States - Buoy 12 MA114 | ecosystem: Environmental > Aquatic > Freshwater > Lake > Lake biofilm | place: USA: Lake... | reverse complement strand
GACATCACGAAGAACGACCGCAAGGTGAAGGGCGAACTCGAGGACAAGATCCGCGCCGCCATCTCCGCCTTCGCCAAAGACTTCGCCTGAGGCCGGGGCAGGGAACGGGCAGATGCCAAGCCTCAAGGATCTCAAGAACCGGATCGGCAGCGTCAAGAACACGCGCAAGATCACCAAGGCGATGCAGATGGTCGCCGCGGCGAAGCTGCGTCGTGCCCAGGATGCCGCCGAGGCCGCGCGCCCCTACGCCGACCGCATGACGGCGGTGATCGGGGGCCTCGCCGCGTCGGTCGGCGGCTCGGACAGCGCGCCGCGCCTCCTCGCCGGAACCGGGAGCGACAAGGTCCACCTCCTTGTCGTGATGACGTCCGAGCGGGGGCTTTGCGGGGCGTTCAACTCCTCGATCGTGCGCATGGCGCGGGCCGAAGTGGCCCGGCTTCAGGGCATGGGCCGCACCGTCAGGATCCTGACCGTCGGCAAGAAGGGGCGCGAGCAACTCAAGCGCGACCTCTCGGCGCTCTTTGTCGGCCATGTCGATCTCGCCGACGTCCGCCGCGTCGGCTATGTCAATGCCGAGGCGATCGCGCGCGACGTGCTCGGCCGCTTCGACAAGGGCGAGTTCGACGTCGCCACGATCTTCTACAACCGCTTCCAGTCGGTGATCGCCCAGATCCCGACCGCGCGCCAGATCATCCCGGCGCAGTTCGAGGCGGGCGCGGGCGGTGGGCTCTATGACTACGAACCCTCCGAAGAGGCGATCCTCGCCGACCTCCTCCCGCGCGGGGTGACGACGCAGATCTTCACCGCGCTCCTTGAGAACGCGGCCTCGGAGCAGGGCGCGCGGATGAGCGCGATGGACAACGCGACCCGCAACGCGGGCGACATGATCAACCGCCTGACGATCCAGTACAACCGCTCGCGTCAGGCCGCGATCACCAAGGAACTGATCGAGATCATCTCGGGCGCCGAGGCGCTCTGACGGAACCGGAGAGAAGAACATGGCAAAGGCGAAGGCTACGGGTAAGATCACGCAGGTGATCGGCGCCGTCGTGGACGTTCAGTTCGAAGGCGGCCTGCCCGCCATCCTGAACGCGCTCGAAACCGAGAACAACGGCAAGCGCCTCGTGCTCGAGGTCGCCCAGCATCTGGGCGAGAACACGGTGCGCACCATCGCCATGGACGCGACCGAAGGCCTCGTGCGCGGCACGGCCGTGGCGGACACCGGCAAGCCGATCGCGGTGCCGGTGGGCGATGCCACCCTCGGGCGCATCCTCAACGTCATCGGCGAGCCGGTCGACGAGAAGGGCCCCGTCGTCGCCGCCCAGACGCGCGCCATCCACCAGCCCGCCCCCGACTTCGCCTCGCAGGCGACCGAGAGCCAGGTCCTCGTCACCGGCATCAAGGTCATCGACCTGCTCGCCCCCTATTCGAAGGGCGGCAAGATCGGCCTCTTCGGCGGCGCGGGCGTCGGCAAGACCGTGCTGATCATGGAACTCATCAACAACATCGCCAAGGTCCACTCGGGCTATTCGGTGTTCGCGGGCGTGGGCGAGCGGACGCGCGAGGGCAACGACCTCTATCACGAGATGATCGAATCGGGCGTCATCAACATCGACAACATGACCGAGTCTAAGGTGGCGCTGGTCTATGGCCAGATGAACGAGCCGCCGGGCGCGCGGGCCCGCGTCGCCCTCACGGGCCTGACGCTCGCCGAGCAGTTCCGCGACCAGTCGGGCACCGACGTGCTCTTCTTCGTCGACAACATCTTCCGCTTCACGCAGGCGGGCTCCGAGGTGTCGGCGCTCCTGGGTCGCATCCCCTCGGCCGTGGGCTATCAGCCGACGCTCGCGACCGACATGGGCGCCCTGCAAGAGCGCATCACCTCGACGAAGGCCGGCTCGATCACCTCGGTGCAGGCCATCTATGTGCCCGCCGACGACCTCACCGACCCCGCGCCCGCGACCTCGTTCGCGCACCTCGACGCGACGACGGTGCTCTCGCGCGCGATCTCGGAGCTTGGCATCTACCCGGCCGTCGACCCGCTCGATTCGACCTCGCGCCTGATGGACCCGGCCATCCTCGGGGCCGAGCACTATGCCGTCGCGCGCTCGGTGCAGGGGATCCTCCAGCGCTACAAGTCGCTCCAGGACATCATCGCGATCCTCGGGATGGACGAACTCAGCGAAGAGGACAAGCTGACGGTGGCGCGCGCCCGCAAGATCCAGCGCTTCCTGTCGCAGCCCTTCGACGTCGCCAAGGTCTTCACCGGCTCGGATGGGGTGCAGGTGCCGCTCGAAAAGACGATCGCCTCGTTCAAGGCGGTGGTGAACGGCGAATACGACCACCTGCCCGAGGCCGCCTTCTACATGGTGGGCGACATCGACGAGGTGATTGCCAAGGCCCAGCGCCTCGCCGCGGCCGCGGCCTGAGGGGGGCGCGATGGCTGGCACCTTCGCCTTCGACCTCGTCTCGCCCGAGCGCCGTCTGGCCTCGGCCGAGGTCAGCGAGGTACAGATCCCCGGTGCGGATGGCGACCTGACGGCCATGCCGGGGCATGCGCCCGTGATCACGACGCTGCGGCCCGGCATCCTGCGCGCAAGCGCTCCGGGCGGGGCACAGGCCTATGCCGTCACCGGGGGCTTCGCCGAGATCGCCGCAGGCTCGGTGACGGTTCTGGCCGAGCGCGCCGTGCCGCTCTCCGAGGTCACGCCCGCGATGATCGATGATCTGATAGCCGACGCGCGTGCCCTCGCCGAAGGCGCATCCGACCGCGACGCCGCCGACAAGGCGGTGGCCGACATGCTCGCGCTGCGCGCTGCGATCGGCGCCTGACGGTTCAGCGCCGCGCGGCTTGTGCTGCGCGGCGTATCGCCTCCACGACATCTTCCTGCCGGGTATGGTGAGGCATGTGGCCTGCCCCATCGAGCAGGCTCAGCCGTGCGTTGGGCAGAATCTGCGCCAGCGGTTCGGCGTGAATTTCCGCCGGCACGATCCGATCCTTCGTGCCGTGCACCACCTCGACCGGCAGATCGAGCGTCCCGTAGCGCGCCGACATCGCCACGAGAGACGGCCGCAGCGCATTAACCTGCCGGGCGTTCGCCGCGAGTGTCTGCTGGCGCAGCGTCAGCCCCGCCCCGACGGCATCGACATAGCCATCTGGCACGGGGTCCGGGGCGAAGATGGCCGCGACCGTGCGCGTCACCGCCCCATCGGGCGCATAGGCCGCGGCGAAGGGCAGGACGGTCGATTGCCCGAAGCGGCTTGCCGTCAGCGCATACCAAAGCCCCAGCCCACCCGGCCAGGGCATGGTCGCCCCCGACAGCACGACGACGGCGCCCGTTTCCTGCGGCGCCTCGAGCGCCCATGCGAGTGCCACCGCCGCACCATAGCTGTGCCCCACGACCACCGGCCGGCGTACGCCGAGGCTGCGCGCCGCCGCCGCCAGGATGCGCGCCTGCCCCTCGGGCGTCAGGCCGGCCGCGCCCGCATCCTGCGACCAGCCAAGGCCCGGACGGTCGAAGGCGATGACGCGGAACTCGCGCCCGAGACGCGCGCTGAGGCCTTGGGTGAAGTCACGCGTGCTGCCGCTTGCGCCGTGGATCAGGATCACGTCCTGCGCCGTGCCTGCGGGCTGCCCCTCGATGTGGGCATGGATGCGCAGGCCCTCGACCTCAAGAAAGCGGCCCGTGGGCGGATAGGCGGCCTCGGCCGCGGCCGCGCGCCGGTCGGCTGGGCCATCGGCGACGGCGCTGCACCCGGCGGCGACAAAGGCGGCAAGCGCCGCGCTAAGGACGGCCAATCGCGTCGAGGTCATAGGGTGTCGTCTGATAGATCTCGTTGATCCAGTTGCCATAGAGCAGGTGGCCGTGGCTGCGCCAGCGGTTGGTGGGCGGGCGCGCGGGGTCGTCGTCCGGGTAGTAGTTCAGCGGCACGTTGATGGGCGCGCCCGCCGCCACGTCGCGGTCGTATTCCTGCTTGAGCGTGTCGCTGTCGTATTCGAAGTGGTTGAAGATGTAGAGGGCGCGGTGGCCCGCGTCCTCGATCAGGCAGGGCCCGACCTCGTCCGAGGCGATCAGCGTGCGCAAGCCGGGGTTGGCGTCGACCTCGGCCTTGCGCACCTCGGTCCAGCGGCTGACGGGGATCACGAAATCGTCCGACAGCCCCCGCAGATAGGGCGAGGCCGGCTGCACCGCGCGGTGGCGGAAACAGCCGAAGGCCTTGGCGGGCAGCATGTGTTTGGCAAGACCGTGGAAGTGCCAGGCCATCGCCATGCCGCCCCAGCAGACGCCGAAGGTCGCGTGGACGTGACCCTGGGTCCAGTCGAAGACGCGGGTGAGTTCGTCCCAATAGGTCACCTGCTCGAACGCCAGATGCTCGATCGGGGCGCCGGTGATGATGAGGCCGTCGAACTTCTCGCCGCTCGCCTCGACCTCGGCGAAGGTGCGATAGAAGGCCTCCATGTGCTCGGGCGCGGTGTGGCGCGACTGGTGCTCCGACATGCGGATGAGCGAAAGCTCGATCTGCAGCGGCGTCGAGCCGATCAGGCGGGCGAACTGCGTCTCGGTCTGGATCTTTTTGGGCATGAGGTTCAGCAGCCCGATCCGCAGCGGGCGGATGTCCTGCCGGCTGGCCCGGGTGCGGCCCATGACCATGACACCCTCGCGCGAGAGGACGTCATAGGCGGGCAGCGTCTCGGGCAGGGTGATGGGCATCGGGAACCTCGGAATGAAATCGACTTAGGCGCGGGGGGGCGCACCCTCAAGGGCGCGGGCGATGAGCGCGGTGAAATCTGCGGGCGTGCGGACCTGCGCCACCTCCTCGGCCTTGACCGAGACGCCCCAGTTGCGCGCCATCGCGGCATAGAGCGGCTGACGGTGGGCGAGCGCGCGCGCATAGGTCCAGCGCACGAAGGCGTCGGGGTCGACCTCGGCCTCGGCCAGCCCGGTTTCGCGGCCATAGTCGGCCCAGGCGCGCATCAGGAAATCGGGCCGATAATACATGGGCTTCGGCGCGCGGTCGAAGCGGCGGATGAGTTCGCCCGTATGCGCCTCCGACCCCTCGATCCAGACGAGCAGCATCTCGGCCGCGAGCGCCGTCAGCACCGGATCGGCCGGGTTCTCGGGGTCCACGACCTCGCAGATCGAGCCGCCCGAGTCGCAGATGAAATGCGGATAGCCGTAGATCTCGGACGCCCGCGCGATGAAGCGCGGCGCGTCGAGCAGGGCCGCAATCTCGGCCTCGCGGTGCTGGTCCTGCCGGTGGCGGTATTCGTGCAGGCTGAGGCCGCCCCGCGCCGGATCGCCCGGCTTGCCGAGATAGGTCGAGAGGGGGGCGAGGTTCTCGAAGGTGATGTTCGAGCCGATGTGGACCGAATCCGTCAGCAGAAGTTCGCGCAGGAAGGGGACCTTCATCGCCTCGCGCTTGAAGTTGTCGGTGATGTGCTCGCCCATGTAGCGGGTGCCGATGCGGTAATCGACCGAGTAATGGAACCACCCGCCGGCCGCGCGCAGCATCCCCGCGACATGGGTCTTGCCGAGCCCCGACATCCCGAACACGAGCACCCGGCGCGCCGGCGAACCGAGCCATTCCCCTGCCGTCAGCCGCATCATCCGCGCCCCTTGCCCCATCCGCGCCCCTCGCACCAGATTTCCCCCCGTTTTGCAAGGCCGCGCACCGGGGCGGGAGGTGGAAAGAATATTGCGCAGACCTAGAAAAACGCGCATGAGGGCCGCAAACCCCGGCAGGGGTCCGGCGTGACGAAGGGGGACGATGGCGTGAGCGGCAGACTGACGATCGGCGCACCGAAGGAGGTGTTCGCGGGCGAGGCACGGGTGGCGATGACGCCCGACTCGGCGCTCCAGTTGCAGAAACTCGGCTATGCCTGCGCCATCGAGGCGGGGGCGGGCAACGCGGCGGGCTTTTCGGACGATGCCTATCGCGCGGCGGGCGTCACGGTCCTGCCCGACGCCGCGGCCCTCTGGGCGGGCGCCGAGATCGTCGTGAAGGTCCGCGGGCCCGAGCCCGCCGAGGCCGAGCGGCTGCGCGCGGGCCAGACGCTCATCTCCTTCTTCTGGCCGGCGCAGAACGCCGATCTGCTCGAGGCCTGCCGGGCGAAGGGCGCGAACGTGATCGCGATGGACATGGTCCCGCGCATCTCCCGCGCGCAGAAGATGGATGCGCTCTCGTCCATGGCCAACATCGCGGGCTATCGCGCCGTGATCGAGGCGGGCGCCAATTTCGGCCGCTTCTTCACCGGGCAGGTGACGGCGGCGGGCAAGGTGCCGCCGGCCAAGGTGCTCGTCGTGGGCGCGGGTGTCGCGGGCCTCGCCGCGATCGGCACGGCCGTCAGCCTCGGCGCCATCGTCAACGCCTTCGACGTGCGCCCCGAGGTCGCCGAGCAGATCGAATCGATGGGCGCCAATTTCGTCTTCCTCGAGTTCGAACCCGCGCAGGACGGCGCCGCGACGGGCGGCTATGCCGCGCCCTCGAGCCCCGAGTTCCGCGAAAAGCAGCTCGCGAAGTTCCGCGAGCTTGCGCCCGAGATGGACATCGTCATCACCACCGCCCTCATCCCCGGCCGGCCGGCGCCCAAGCTCTGGACGGCCGACATGGTCGGGATGATGAAGCGCGGCTCGGTCATCGTCGATCTGGCTGCCGAGCGCGGCGGCAACTGCGACCTGACGGTGCCCGACCAGAAGATCGTCACCGACAACGGCGTGACGATCGTGGGCTACACCGATTTCCCGAGCCGGATGGCGACGCAGGCCTCGAACCTCTATGCCACGAACATCCGCCACATGATGACGGACCTCACCCCGAAAAAGGACGGGGTGCTCGTGCACAACATGGAGGATGACGTCATCCGCGGCGCGACCGTGACGCATGCGGGCGCGGTCACCTTCCCGCCGCCGCCGCCCAAGGTCGCGGCGATCGCGGCCGCCAAGCCCAAGGAGAAGCCCAAGGAGCCCACGCCCGAAGAGCGGCGCGCGGCCGAGGTCGCGGCCTTCCGCGCCCAGACGCGCCAGCAGGTCGGCCTGCTGGTCGGTGGCGGGCTTTTGCTGCTCGCCGTCGGGCTCGTCGCACCGGCGAGCTTCATGCAGCACTTCATCGTCTTCGTGCTCGCGGTCTTCGTGGGCTTCCAGGTCATCTGGAACGTCAGCCACAGCCTGCACACGCCCCTGATGGCGGTGACGAACGCGATCTCGTCGATCATCATCCTCGGCGCGCTCATGCAGATCGGTTCGGGGTCGTTCCTCGTGATCGTGCTTGCGGCGCTCTCGGTCTTCATGGCCGGGATCAACATCTTCGGCGGGTTCATGGTGACGCGCCGGATGCTTGCCATGTTCCAGAAGTCCTGAGGGGGTCGCGGTTATGGATTACGGTTTCACCACCGCCGCCTATGTCGTCGCGGCCATCCTCTTCATCCTGAGCCTCGGCGGCCTCTCGGGGCAGGAGAGCGCCAAGCGTGCCGTCTGGTATGGCATCTTCGGCATGGCGCTCGCCGTCGGCGCGACGCTGCTCGGCCCCGGCTCGGGGCTGTGGCTGCTCTCGCTCGTGCTCATCGCCGCGGGCGGGGTGCTCGGCTGGATCGTCGCGCAGCGCGTGCAGATGACCGAGATGCCCCAGCTCGTCGCCGCCATGCACAGCCTCGTGGGCCTCGCGGCGGTGTTCGTGGGCTTCAACGCCGATCTCGAACTTTCCCGCGTGCTTGGCATGGACGCGGCCGCGCGCGAGGGGCTCGAAGGCTTCGCGGCGGTCCTTGCCAAGAAGACCGGGGTCGAGATCGCGATCCTGCGGGTCGAGGTGTTCCTCGGCGTCTTCATCGGTGCCGTGACCTTCACAGGCTCGGTCATCGCGTTCGGCAAGCTTGCGGGCAAGGTCACGAGTGCCGCGAAGAAGCTGCCCGGCGGGCATGTCCTCAATGCCGGGGCGGCGATCGGGTCGGCGGCGCTCGGCGTGCTCTACTTCAACGATGCCGGTCTCTGGACGCTCGCACTCATGACGCTGCTCGCGTTCTTCATCGGCTATCACCTCATCATGGGGATCGGGGGCGCCGACATGCCCGTGGTCGTCTCGATGCTCAACAGCTATTCGGGCTGGGCGGCGGCGGCGATCGGCTTCAGCCTCGGCAACGATCTGCTGATCGTGGTGGGCGCGCTGGTCGGCTCCTCGGGGGCGATCCTGTCCTACATCATGTGCAAGGCGATGAACCGCTCCTTCGTCTCGGTGATCCTCGGGGGCTTCGGCTCCACCACCGGGCCCGCGATGGAGATCGCGGGCGAGCAGATCGCGATCGACGCCGAAGGGGTCGCGGCCGCGCTCAACGATGCGGATTCGGTCATCATCATCCCGGGCTACGGCATGGCGGTGGCGCAGGCGCAGCAATCGGTCAGCGAACTGACGCGCAAGCTGCGCGCCAAGGGCAAGAACGTCCGCTTTGCCATCCACCCCGTCGCGGGGCGGCTGCCCGGCCACATGAACGTGCTGCTGGCCGAGGCCAAGGTGCCCTATGACATCGTGCTCGAGATGGACGAGATCAACGAGGATTTCCCCTCGACCGACGTCGCCATCGTCATCGGCTCGAACGACATCGTGAACCCGGCCGCGCAGGAAGACCCCAACAGCCCCATCGCAGGGATGCCGGTGCTCGAATGCTGGAAGGCCAAACAGGTCTTCGTCTCCAAGCGCGGGCAGGGCACGGGCTATTCCGGCATCGAGAACCCGCTCTTCTACAAGGAGAACACGCGGATGTTCTATGGCGACGCCAAGAAGTCGATCGACGCGCTTCTGCCGATGATCGAGTGATGCGGGCGGGGCGGGGACGGGTGAGATGACCACGGCCATCGACCACCCGCAACGCTATCCGCTTGTGAACGAGCTGCACGCGCGGCCGTTTCCGACGCTGCGCGCGCCCTGCCATGCCGTCTACATCGCGATCAAGGAACCCTCGAGTGCCGCCAACCGCGACCGCGAGCGCGACCGCGCGCATCTCGTGGCGCTGCTCGACCGCCACGGGGCGCCCCATCCGCAAACCGGCGTCACCCATTACTCGGGCCAGATCGGGCGGCATACCCTCAAGTGGGAGAGCCATACCGAGTTCGTGACCTATTCGGCCTTCGCGCCGGGGCTCGCCGAACGCCCCTTCGATCCGTCGAAGGCCGAGGTGTTCCCCGAGGCCTGGGTCGCAGCCGCGCCGGGGCGGCGGATCGCGTCCGTCCTGATCCGGGTCGAGGAGATGCCCGAGGACGAGGCGCAGATCGCGGCGAAGCTCGAGGACTGGTTCGTGCCCGAAAGCCTCGCCTGCGCGAGCATTCTCGATGGCGCGGGGATCGTCGCGGGGGATTTCCGCATCGATCCGGCCGGGCACATGCGCTTTGCCGTCTTCGTGCGCCCCGGCACGGGTGAGCGGCGCGTGGGCCGGATCGTGCAGCGGCTGTGCGAGATCGAGACCTATCGTGCCATGTCGATGCTGGGGCTTGGTCAGGCGCGCGAGTTGGGCGGGCGGCTCAACGCGCTCGACCCCGAGCTGTCGGCGCTGGTCAGCACGCTCACGGACGAGACGGGACCGGCCGAGAACAACCTGCACGAGCTCTTGCGCATCGCGGCCGAGCTCGAGTCGCTCGCGGTCGGCTTCTCCTTCCGCGCGGGCGCGACGGCGGCCTATGAGGCGATCGTGAACGACCGCATCGCGGTCCTGCGCGAGGACCGGTTCCAGGGCCGCCAGACCTTCGGCGAGTTCATGCGCCGGCGCTACGATCCCGCCATGCGCACCGTGAAGTCGGTCGAGAACCGGCTCGGCGCGATGCTCGAACGCGCCGCGCGCGCGGCCGAGTTGCTGCGCACCCGCGTCGATGTCCAGCGCTCGGCGCAAAACCAGCTTCTGCTCGCCAGCATGGACCGCCGCGCCGATCTGCAGCTGCGGCTTCAGCGCACGGTCGAGGGGCTCTCGGTCGTGGCGATCAGCTATTATGCCGTGAACCTCGCGGCCTATCTCGTCGCGCCGCTGGCCGAGGTGGCGGGGGTCGGCAAGACCGCGTCCCTCGCCGTCCTCACGCCGCTTGTCTTTCTCGCGGTCTGGGCGATGGTGCGGCAGTTGCGTCGTTCCGTCCACTGAAAGGCCCGCCCCATGCCGCTCGTGCCCCCGCTCGATGAAGCCGACCTTGAGCCCGCGCTGCGCGAGATGGTGCAGTTCTTCAAGGGGCCGCTCGGCGTCATTCCCAATTCCGTGCGCACCATGGCGCATGTGCCCGAGATCGCGGCCGCCTTCACCGCGCTCAACCGCGCCGTCATGGCGCCGCGCGGCCGCATCACGCCCGAATTCAAGCGGCTCGTGGGCTATGCCTCCTCCTTCGCCTCGGGCTGCCGCTATTGCCAGGCGCACATGATCCTCGCCTCCGAGCGCTTCGGCGCGACCGAGGCGCGGCTTGGTGACGTGTGGAATTTCGAGGGAAGCCCCGCCTTCGATGCGGCGGAAAAGGCCGCCCTCGCCTTTGCGCGCGCCGCGACTGAGGTGCCCTCGGGCGTGACCGAGGCGCACTGGCAGGACCTGCGCGCCCACTGGTCGCCGGCCGAGATCGTCGAGATCATGGGGGTCGTGGCGCTATTCGGCTTCCTCAACCGCTGGAACGATTCGATGGGCACCACGCTCGAGGATCTGCCGCGCGAAAAGGGCGAGGCGCGCCTCGTGCCGACGGGCTGGAGCGTCGGCAAACACGCCTGAGAGTGGGCCGGGAGGAAGATTCCTGTTCCGCAACCGCACACGAATGCGTTACAAAGATGGCGGGGAGGCGATGCCGGACTGCGTTCCGGCGATCACGTTTGCGGCCGCGCCGCGCCGCAGCGCATGGAGGAGGACGGAATGGCTGAACAGACCCCGCTGGCGCGGGAAGGCATGCATGCGCCCGCACCTGAACTGGTGGCGCGCGCCCATGTGGACCGCGCGCGCTATGATGCCATGTATGCCGCCTCGGTCGCCGACCCCGCGGCCTTCTGGGCCGAGCAGGCGCGCCGGATCGACTGGCTGCGCCCCTTCACTAAGGTCAAGAACACCTCCTACGCGCTCGGCAACGTCTCGATCCGCTGGTTCGAGGATGGCGCGCTCAATGTCGCCGCCAATTGCATCGATCGCCATCTGGCGACGCGCGCGGCCCAGACTGCGATCATCTGGGAGCCCGACGACCCCAAGACGCCCGCCCGCCACATCAGCTATGGCGAGTTGCACGGGCAGGTCTGCCGGATGGCCAATGTGCTGAAGGCCCAAGGCATCGGGCGCGGCGACCGGGTGGTGATCTATCTGCCGATGATCCCCGAGGCGGCCTATGCGATGCTCGCCTGCGCGCGGATCGGGGCGATCCATTCGGTGGTCTTCGGCGGCTTCTCGCCCGACGCACTCGCCAACCGGATCAACGATTGCGAGGCGAAGGCCGTCATCACCGCCGACCACGCCCCCCGCGGCGGCAAGAAGACCCCGCTCAAGTCCAACGCCGACGCGGCACTCCTGCATTGCTCGGATGCGGTCAAATGCCTCGTGGTGCGCCACACGGGCGACCAGACGACGTGGATCGAGGGGCGCGACATCGACCTCAAGGCCGAGATGGCGAAGGCCCGGGCCGATTGCCTGGCCGAGGCGATGGGGGCGGAGGATCCGCTCTTCATCCTCTATACCTCGGGCTCGACCGGCAAGCCCAAGGGGGTGGTGCATACCTCGGGCGGCTATCTCGTCTATGCCGCAATGACCCATCAGCTGACCTTCGACTATCACGAGGGCGACGTGTTCTGGTGCACGGCCGATGTCGGCTGGGTCACGGGCCACAGCTACATCGTCTACGGCCCCCTCGCGAACGGCGCGACGACGATCATGTTCGAGGGCGTGCCGACCTTCCCCGACGCCGGCCGGTTCTGGGAGGTCTGCGCCAAGCACAAGGTGACGCAGTTCTACACCGCGCCAACCGCGATCCGCACCCTCATGGGCCTCGGGCGCGAGTGGGTGGACCAGCACGATCTGTCGTCGCTGCGCATCCTCGGGTCGGTGGGCGAGCCGATCAACCCCGAGGCCTGGAACTGGTACAACGACGTCGTCGGCAAGGGGCGCTGCCCCATCGTCGACACCTGGTGGCAGACCGAGACGGGCGGGCACCTCATCACCCCGCTGCCGGGCGCGACCCCGACCAAGCCCGGCTCGGCGACGCTGCCCTTCTTCGGGGTGAAGCCCGCGGTCCTCGATGCAGCCTCGGGTGCGGTGCAGCCCGCCGGCGCGGCCGAAGGGGTGCTCTGCATCGCCGACAGCTGGCCGGGCCAGATGCGCACGCTCTGGGGCGATCACAAGCGCTTCGAAGAGGCCTATTTCCAGCAATACCCCGGCTATTACTTCACCGGCGACGGCTGCCGGCGCGACGCGGACGGCTATTACTGGATCACCGGCCGGGTCGATGACGTGATCAACGTCTCGGGCCACCGGATGGGTACGGCCGAGGTGGAATCGGCGCTCGTCGCCCATGCGGCGGTCGCCGAATCCGCGGTGGTGGGCTATCCGCACCCGATCAAGGGGCAGGGCATCTATGCCTATGTCACGCTCATGAAGGGGATCGAGCCCACGGACGCGCTGCGCAAGGAGCTCGAGGCCTGGGTCCGCCAGGAGATCGGCCCGATCGCCAAGCCCGACCTGATCCAGTGGGCGCCGGGCCTGCCCAAGACGCGCTCGGGCAAGATCATGCGCCGCATCCTGCGCAAGATCGCCGAGAACGACTTCGCCGCATTGGGCGACACCTCGACGCTCGCCGATCCCGCGGTGGTCGACGACCTCATCGCTAACCGCATGAACCGCGGCTGAACCCCAAAATCAAAGGCAGGCGTCCCATGTCCGACCGAACCGTTCTGATCCTCCTGGGCCCCCCCGGTGCCGGCAAGGGCACGCAGGCGCGGATGCTCGAAGAAGCATTCGGCCTCGTGCAACTCTCGACCGGCGACCTGCTCCGGGCGGCGGTCGCGGCCGGCACCGAGGCTGGCCGCGCCGCCAAGGCGGTCATGGATGCGGGCGGTCTGGTCAGCGACGGGATCGTGCTCGCGATTCTAAAGGACCGCATGGCCGAGCCTGACACGGCGCGCGGGATCATCCTTGATGGGTTCCCGCGAACCGAAGGGCAGGCGGTGGCACTTGATCGGCTGCTCGCCGAAGGGGGGGAGAACGTGGGCGCCGTGATCTCGATGGAGGTCAACGACGCCGCGATGGTTGAACGTGTTGCGGGTCGCTACACCTGTGCGGGCTGCGGCGAGGGGTATCACGACCGCTACAAGCAGCCCAAGGTCACGGGCGTATGCGACAAGTGCGGCGCCACCTCGTTCAGGCGTCGTGCCGATGACAATGCCGAGACGGTCGCCGCGCGTCTGGCCGCTTATCATGCGCAGACTGCGCCGCTCATCAGCTATTACGCGGCCCGTGGTGTGCTGCACCGCGTCGATGCAATGGCACCGATCGATGTCGTGGCCGATGCCATGGCCGCACAGGCGCGAAGGTTGACCGGGGCGCGCCGCTAGGGCGCTACGGCACGCACGAGCAATACCACGCCCGAGGCGCCGATCAGGCTCGCTGCAAGCAGGCTCGACCATAGCGCCTTTTCATAAAGCTCGCCCTGCATCGCCGCGACGATCAGGCCGCGTGCAACCGACAGTGCCGGGCGCTTCTCGGGTGCGAGCATGATCCAGACTTCGGTCTCGTCGATCCGCCGTCGGCGCGGATAACGCGCCGCTGCATAGCCGAGGCACAGTCCGAGGATCAGATAACCGCATGCGCCGATCCGAAGCGCCAGCGCGACGTCGTGCATCGATCCCATCATGGCCATCACGATGGCAAGGCTTGCGAAGCCCGCTGCGCGCAGGACCGACAGTCGGGCAAGGTCGCGGATGCTGTCTGCGGGCAAGGCAAGGGTCCAGAGGCCCCGCACGGGCCCTTCAGCCGATTACGCTCGCGAGGACGAGGTAGATCACGATGAACAGGGGCGGGACACCCAGATAGGCATCCCCGAAGAGAAAGAGCTTGAGCACGAAGAAGAGGAACGCCCCGTAGAGCGACACCGCGAAGGGCAGCAGGAAGCCCGGCGTGATCGGGGCGATCAGGGCGAGCAACGGATCGCTCACGCGCCTCAGGACGACGAAGAAGGCGATGTCGCGCTCAACCCCGATCAGGAATTCGAGCACGCCGCGCGAGAAGAGCAGCGCGGCAACCGCGGTCAGCGCATAGGTTCCGCCGAGATAGACCGCCACCTCTCCCGGCATGTCCGAGAGAAGGAATGTCGCAACCGCAAGCAGGTAGAACCCCGCAAGCATCAGGAGGCCGCGCAGCACGGGTGAGGACATGGTCAGAAGCCTCCGGGGTTCCTGAAAAACGCAGGGCCCCGAAGGGCCCTGCGCCGGTGTTCATGCCGCTGCGCCGTCAGGACGACTGGCGCATCAGTTGACCGCCGCGGGGCAGGCGCAGCTTGTCGACGAACTCCTGCATCTCGGCGCTGGGTGCGGGGGTCAGGTTCGAGACGACCCACATCACGATGAACGACACCGGGATGCCAAAGATGCCCGACGAGATCGACTGCACGCCGAACCAAGAGGCGAACGGACGGCCCTGCAACAGAAGGGCACGTTCGGCCGCGGCCAGCGCCGCGCCGCCCTCGGCCTTTGCCGCTTCGACCGCGGCGAGCGCCGCCGTCAGACCTTCATTGTACTTGGCGAGCTTCTCTGCCCCGCCATAGACCCCGAAGGTCTCGACCCACCAATGCGGCGCATAGGTGATGCCGAGAAGATAGAACATCGTCACCGAGAAGCCCGCGAGGATGCCGGCGACGGCCCCCGCGCTGGTCGCACGCTTCCACCACACCCCGAGCACGAGCGGCGCAAAGAGGCCCGCCGCCGCGATCGAGAACGCCCAGGCCACCATCGAGAGGATGTCCGAGGGCTTGGTGCTTGCGGTGTAGGCGGCCGCGACCGCCACGATGACGAGGAGCACCTTGGCAACCAGCAGGCGGTTCTTCGCGTCCGCCTTCGGGTCGATCATCTTGTAGTAGACATCATGGCTGAGCGCGTTGGCGATGGCGAGCAGAAGCCCGTCTGCCGTCGAGAGCGCCGCCGCGAAGCCACCCGCACCGACGAGCCCGACGACCCAGATCGGCATCCCCGCGATCGACGGGGTCGAGAGCACGATCATGTCGTTGTTGAGGCGCAGTTCGGCATAGGGGAAGCCGCCGACATGGCCCTTGGCCTCGCAGGCTGCCTGGATTGCCGCCACGCTCTCGGCCTTGACGCCGCAGATCGTGACGAGCTGGTGCCCGGTGATCGAACCCCATTCGAGCATCCAGGCCGGGATGGCCGTGAAGGCAAGCTTGAGATCGGGCGATGTCGCGAAGATCTCCATCAGGTTCATCTTCGAGAAGGCCGCATAGGCAGGTGCGGTAAAGTAGAGCAGGAAGATGAAGAAGAGAGACCAGGCCACGGACTTGCGCGCCTCGCGCACGGTGGGGGTGGTGAAGAAGCGCATCAGGATGTGGGGCAGCGACGCCGTCCCCACCATGAGGCAGAAGATCAGGAAGAAATAGTCGCGCGCGGCCAGGTTCTGGAACGGCGCGACATGGGCCTTGGCGATGCCAAGGATCTGCTCGTATTCGGCAACCTTTTCCAGGGCTCCGCCATAGGTGAGCTGGGGCACGGGAATGCCGAACTTGACGGTCGACATCCAGATCGCCGGAATCAGGTAGGCGACGATGAGGACGATGTACTGCGCGACCTGCGTCCAGGTCACTGCCTTCATCCCGCCCAGCATCGAGCACACGAGGATGCCCGCGAGACCCGCATAGACCGCGATGTTGAAGTCGATGCCGAGGAACTGCGAGGCGATGATGCCCGAGGCATAGACCTGCGCCGTGATGTAGGTGAACGAGCAGGCGAACAGTACGATGATGCCGCACAGCCGCGCGAGGTTGCCGCCATAGCGCGTGCCGAGGAAGTCGGGCACGGTGTAGGCGCCGAACTTGCGCAGATAGGGCGCAAGCAGGACCGCCACGAGGACATAGCCCCCCGTCCAGCCCAGCACATAGGCAAGCCCGTCATAGCCGAGCACGAAGAGCGTGCCCGCCATGCCCACGAAGCTTGCGCCCGACATCCAGTCGGCGCCCGTGGCCATGCCGTTGTAGACGGCAGGCACGCTGCGGCCTGCGACGTAGTATTCCGACACCTGCGCGGTGCGGGACATGATGCCGATGAAGGCGTAGATGCCGATCGTGGCGCCGATGTAGCACCACAAGATGAACTGGTCGGGGATGCCCACCATCTCGAAGACAGCCATCAGCACCACGAAGGCGGCAAAGCCGCCGACATAGACGCCGTAGATCCGCCCGAGGTTGTCGGTGAAATCGCCCTTCATTGAGAATGCCATGTCCTGCTCCCCCTCAGTCCTCGGCCACGCCGAATTCCTCGTCGATGCTGTTCTGGGCGCTCGCGAACCAGAAGATCAGCGCGACGAAGATGATGAGTGAGCCCTGCGCGGCCATGTAGAAGCCGAGCGGAAAGCCCAGGATGACGATGCTGTTCAGGGCACCGACGAAGAAATGGATGACGAAGCTGAAGAACGCCCAGATGGCCAGCGTCAAGAACATCAGGTTCTTTGTCCTGGACCAGTGCGCCTTCGCCTTTTCCGGTGGCAGCGTTACCGACAAGTTTCCCTCCTTGGCTTATGGTTTCCGCGGGCGGATCAGGGTCTGCCCTCTGCGGTTCGCTGTCCAGTTTGCGCGGCACCCCCCCTGCCGCGCGCGGACTGCCGCGATGTTGACCTTCGCGGACGGATCATACTTGCCCGTTCGGGGGAATTTGTCAATTATCCGTCATCATCGCGGCGCAGCGTGCGCCGGTGGTGGCATGGGCGAGGCAGACGGATGCGCGACCTGATCGGAGCGATTTTCACCCGCCGCCGCGCGTCCGACTGGCCCTCGCTCGTCGAGGCGATACGGGCGGGCGCAGCCTTCCTTGCTCAGGGGTCGAGCTATTCCTACCTGCGGGCGCGGTCGCTTCTGGCGGGCCCGCGGCTGTTTCAGGACGAGGGGTTCGGTTTTGCGCTGCAGATCTGCAAGTGGGAGGCCTTCGCGGTTGCGGCGCAGGATCTGATCCTGATCCTCGATGCCGAACTGCGCCGCGGTGTAGCTGCACAGGCGCATGCCCGGGCAGCGGTGCTGGCCGATCTTTATGACGCGGTTCTAGCGGCCGAGGCGATGCCGGAGCATCGTCGCCAGACGGGGTGGGAGGATCTGCGCGCAGGTTTCGCGGCCCGGCTGGTCGTCGTGCTCGCCGCGCCGCCGCAACGGCCCGATGCCATCGCGCGCGCGACCGCCGAGGCAATCTTGCGCCACGCCCCGATCGACGATCTCGTGCGGGCCGCCGATCGCGAGATGGTGGTCAACAACGTGGCCTTCCGCTTCATCGACCATCAGTCGAGGATGCGGCGGGAATTCGATCTCGGCGCGGTCGGTGCGATGCTCGAAGCGCGCATCGCCTGCGCCGCCTGAGGGGGGCGGAGGTGGTCGTTTCCGAACCCGGGCGCGCAGGTCGCGCGGGGGCAACCCCGCTGATCGCGCTCGAGGCCGTGGTGCTCGATTGCGAGACGACGGGGCTCGATGTGCGATCGGACCGTGTCGTGCAGGTCGCGGCCGTCAGCCTGCGCGGGGCCGAGTTGCACGACGACGAGGTGTTCGACGCCCTCGTTGCCCCCGGCATCCCGATACCCGAGGCATCGCGGCGCATCCACGGCATCTCGGATGCCGATGTCGCGGGCTGCCCCGCGTTTCCCGAAGTGGCCGCGGCCCTTCGCTCCTTCATTGGCGGGCGCGTCGTCATCGGACATTCGATCCACTTCGATCTCGCGATCCTGCGCCACGAGGCCGCGCGCCACCGCCTGCGCTGGACCGAGCCTTCGCGGGTCATCGATATCGCGCTTCTGATGGCGGGCCTCATGCCCCATCTTGTCGATACCTCGCTCGACACGCTGGCGACGACCTTCGGGGTTGCGATCCCCGACCGCCACCGCGCGCTCGGCGATGCGCGCGCATCCGCGCGGGTCTACGGCGCCATGCTGCCGCGCCTCTTGGCCGAGGGGGTGCGGACCGACGCCGAGGCCGAGCGCGTGGCGGCGCGTCCGGCTGAATTGATTGCGCGCCAGACCCGGGCGGGGTGGTTCGACCGGCCCGATGCGCGCCCCGACTTCAGCCCGCGAGCGCTGCGCGAGGGCACGCGGAAGGCCATCGACGGCTTTCTCTATCGCCACCGCCTCGATGAGGTGATGGGCGCCCCGCCCGAGCGCATAGCGGCCGGCGCGACGCTCGCCGAGGCGGCGCGCGCCATGGCCGCCCGCGGCATCGGCTCGATCGTGGTCGATCGCGGCCCCGGCCTGCCCGAGGGCATCCTGACCGAGCGCGACGTCCTGAACGCGCTGGGGCAGGACGGCGCAGGGGCGGCGGCGATCTTGGTCGAGGCCCGGATGTCCGCCCCGATCATCGCCGCCCCGGGCGAGACGCGGCTCTATCGCGCGCTCGGCCTCATGGCGCGGCGCAACCTGCGCTATCTGGGCGTCAGCGATGGCGACGGGCGCATCGCGGGAGTCTTCAGCCTGCGCAGTCTTTTGCGCCAGCGCGCGCTCACGGGCCTCAGCGTCGGGGACGAGATCGCGGGGGCGCATGATCCGGCCGATCTCGCGCGCGCGCAGGCCGCGCTGCCGGGCCTGGCGCAGGGGCTCGCGGCCGACGGGCTCCATGCCCGCGACATCGCCGCGGTGATCGCGGCCGAAGGGGCGGCGATGACCGCGCGCGCGGCCGAACTCGCCGCGGCCGAGCTTGCGGCCGAGGGGGTGGGCGGGGCGCCTGCGCCCTATGCGGTGCTGATCCTCGGTTCGGGTGGGCGGGGCGAGAGCCTGCTTGCACCCGATCAGGACAATGCGCTCGTGATCGATGACGCCTATGCGGGCAACCTTGAGGATCCCGCCGACTGGTTCGTGCGGCTGGCCGAGCGGATGACCGCGATCCTCGACCGCGCTGGGGTGCCCTTCTGCAAGGGCGGGGTGATGGCGCGCAACCGTCCCTGGCGGCGACGCCTTTCGGAGTGGATCGCGCAGATCGAGGTATGGACGGCCCGCCCCGATCCGGCAGCGTTGCTGAACGTCGACATTTTCTATGATTTCGCCCCGGTACATGCCTCGGATGTGGCAGGGATGGCGCTGGCGCAGACGCTGCGCGAGGCAGCAGAGGCGCGCGCGCGCGACTCGCGGGCGATGCTGCGCGCGCTCGGCGCGGCGGCGGCGGCGCATGGCGCGCCCCTTGGCATGTTCGGGCGCATCCGCACCGACGGCGAGGGGCGGGTCGACCTCAAGGCGGGCGGCATGCTCCCGATCGTGGCAGGCGCGCGCGCGGTGGCGCTGCGCCACGGCGTCGAGGCGCGTGGCACGGCGGTCCGGCTGATCGAGGCGTCGGCCCGCGCCGGGCGCAGCGCCACCGATGCGGCGCTGCTGGCCGAAATTCACGGCTTTCTCATGGGGCTCGTGCTCGACCAGCAGATCGTCGACATCGAGGCGGGCATCGCACCCTCAAACCGGGTCGTGCTGCGTGCCTTGCCCTCGCCCGAGGCCGACCGCCTGCGCGATGCCCTCGGCCGGGTCGATCTGATCGGCGGGGTTCTGAACGACCTTCTCGAAGGCATCTGAACCGCCGAAGGGGTCCGCCGGATAGCGCACCCCCGTCAGGCACAGGCCCTGCGGCGGCGCGACGGGCCCGCAGGCGGCGCGGTCGCGGGTGGCTAGCGCGCGCGCCACATCCGCCGGCGCCCAGGCCCCTGCGCCCACGCGTTCGAGCGTGCCGACCATCGAGCGGACCTGGTGGTGCAGGAAACTCCGCGCCGCGAAGTGCAGGCGATATTCCACCCCGCCCGTCACCTCTGCCGCCTCGATCCGCGCCAGATCGAGCGTACGGACCGGCGATTTCGCCTGGCAGAGTGCCGCGCGAAAGGTCGTGAAATCGTGCCGCCCGACCAGATGCGCCGCCCCCTCGCGCATCGCCGCCAGATCGAGCGGGTGGCGCAGGTGCCAGACCCGTCCGCGATCGAGCGCGGGCGGCGCGGCGCGCGCGAGCACCCGATAAACATAGGCCCGCCCGATGGCCGAGAACCGCGCATGGAACCCCTCATCCACCCGCGCCGCATCGAGGATCGCGACAGGCGCCGGGCGCAGATGCGCGTTGAGCGCAGCCTGCAACCGCGCCGGCGGCCAGTCGCGCGAGAGATCGACATGCGCGACCTGAGCGGTCGCGTGAACCCCGGAATCGGTCCGCCCGGCCGCGTGCAGCACAGCCGGCGCCGGGTCGATCCGGGAGAGCGCGGCCTCGATCGCGCCCTGCACGGTCGGGGCCTCGCCCGCCTGCCGCTGCCAGCCCTGAAAGGGCGTGCCGTCGTATTCGATGCGGAGGGCGAAGCGCGGCATGGGGCGTACCTTTCGCCGCCGCCTCTAGCCCGTCGGGCAGCGCGCGGCAATCGGCTTGCACCGCATGGCCGCGCGCGTTGGTGGTGTCCTGACGCCTGCGCGACCCGCGGCACCCAACGCGCCCACTCGTGCTGAAGGGGGCATTTGCCCACCCGCGGGCGCAGGTCCGGCTGCCGTCTGTACCGGTCCGCATGGCCTGAGCAGAAGTGGTTTCGCGGGCCACGTGAACGTCCGCGACTGTCTCGAGGCATCCGTTTACCCTCTGATGGACATCCGGGAGCAGAATTGCCGAGGTGCGCCACCCCGTTCACATGATCCGACCATGATCGCGCATTGGCTCTTGCCCGCAGAGCGCCGAGGGCGTGTCGGTGGCCGGGCCTGGGGGCTGAAGGACTGCGGCCTGATCGCGCCGGGCACGAATGGTCGCCATGCCCGATCTGCGCGCGGAACAGGTGCGCCCCGTTCGGGCGGCAGGTGTCTTCCTGTGCGACGGGTGGGCGATGGTGGAGCGTGCATTGCCGCTTGCGGGGTGGATGTCCCTCGCGGTTCGCGGATGTCAGCGGCACGCTTGAGGCCTTTCGCGCCGCGGCGCGCGGCCTCGGCGTCGTGCTGCCCGATCCGATCGTGCAACTGGCCTTCCGCGCCCTTCCCGTGATAGCGCGTCTCAAGACCAAGGAGCGCGGCAGGGTCGATTTCGACCGCTTCGCGCGCATCGACGGAAGGGGAAGGGAATGGATCTAGGAATCAGGGGTCGTCGCGCCATCGTCTGCGCGGCGTCGAAGGGGCTCGGGCGCGGTTGCGCCGAGGCGCTGGCGGCGGCGGGCGTCGATCTCGTGCTGAACGCGCGCGGTGCCGAAGCGCTCGAGGCGACCGCCGCGGCGATCCGCGCGGCGCATGGCGTGCAGGTCACCGCCATCGCGGCCGACATCACGACCGAGGCGGGCCGGGCCGCGGTGCTCGCGGCGGCGGGCGAGGTCGACATCCTCGTCACCAACGCGGGCGGCCCGCCGCCGGGCCTGTGGTCGGACTGGAGCCGGGACGATTTCATCCGCGCGCTCGATGCCAACATGCTGACACCCATCGCGCTCATGCAGGCCTGCCTGCCGGGCATGATCGCGCGCGGCTGGGGGCGCGTCGTCAACATCACCTCGCAGTCGGTCAAGGCGCCGCTTGGCTCGCTCGGCCTGTCGAATTCGGCGCGCACGGGGCTCACGGGGTTCGTGGCCGGTACGGCGCGGCAGGTGGCATCGAAGGGCGTCACCATCAACAACCTTCTGCCCGGCACCCATGCGACCGACCGGGCGGTCGCCCTCGATGCCGCCGGTGCCAAGGCGCGCGGCATCACGCCCGAGCAGATGCGCACCGAGCGCGCGGCCGGCATTCCCGCGGGGCGCTACGGCACCGCCGAGGAGTTCGGCGCCGCCTGCGCGTTCCTGTGCTCGGCGCATGCGGGCTTCATCGTGGGACAGAACATCCTGCTCGATGGTGGCGCGGTCAACGCCACGATCTGAGCGTGGCTAACTCCGCGGGCCGGGCTCGATCCCGGCCTGCGGCAGAAGCGTCGCGATGCGATAGAGCAGCGCTCGTGCAGCCCTCGACACCGGATGCGCCTCGTCCCCCGCGACACGGCGCAACCCCTCCGCCAGCGCTTCGGCCTCGTCGGGCGTCAGCGTAAGCGGCGGCAGGATCAGGACCGAGCGCAGGATATAGCCCATGCCGCGCTCGCCCGCGACGGGCAGGCCGGTGGCGGCGAGCATGTCCATGTCGCGCCAGATCGTGCGGGCCGAGACGCCGAGCGCGCGCGCGAGGTCCTCGGCCGTGTGCACCCGCCCGTCGCGCATGATCTGCACGATATCATAGAGCCGCTGGTCGCGCTTCATGTTCCGGCCCCTTTCGGTCTAACTGACAAAATACTGTCAGCAGCGTGCAGGGCAACCCCTGTGCGGGGGCTTTGCGGCACGCTCGCGCGGGGCTAGAACCTCGACATCAGCGGGCTCAACAATGCCGGAGGAAGGGAAATGCTCAACAACATCGGATTGCCGGGGCTTCTGCTCATCGCGGTCGTGGTGCTCGTGCTCTTCGGGCGCGGCAAGATCTCGAGCCTGATGGGCGAGGTCGGCAAGGGAATCACGGCCTTCAAGCGGGGCGTGAAGGACAGCACGGAAGAGATCGAAAAGGCTGGGGAAACACCGCGCGACGTGTCTCCGCAGCCCGAGAAGGACAAGGTCTGAGTCCGGGCCTTTCCACGCAGGGCTGAAACCACTCCGGGCTGAAGGGGAAACGGCGATGTTCGACATCGGCTGGACCGAGCTTCTGGTGATCGGGATCGTCGCCCTCATCGTTGTCGGTCCCAAGGATCTGCCGCGGATGTTCCGCGCCCTTGGCCAGTTCACGGCGAAGGCGCGCGGGATGGCGCGCGAATTCCAGCGCGCGATGGAGTCGGCGGCGAACGAGGCTGGCGTCAAGGATGTCGCGAAAGACCTGCGCGCCGCCACGGATCCCAAGAAGCTCGGGCTCGATGCGCTGCGCGACGCGGCCAAGTCGCTAGACGTCAAGCCCGCGTCCGCGATGCCGGTCACCCCGACGAAACCTGCAGCATCGCCCGTCGTTCCGCGCCCGGTCCCCCCCTCGGACATGGACGCCATTCCGGACCCGCCCGAGCCGGCGGCCGCCGCTCCGTCTCCGGTCACTCCGGCCGCTCCGGCCCCCGCGACCGTTCGCGGCCCCGCCACGCAGGCGCTGGCCGAACAGCAGGCAGCCCGGCGCGCCGAGATCATCGAATCCGTCAGCGCCGCACGCGGCCAGCCCCGACCCGCCGCGGCCTCGCCGGCCACTCCACCCTCCGATGCCGATGACGGGGCGGCATGATGGCAGCCAAGGACGAGATCAACGACACCAGCGCGCCGCTCATCGAGCATCTGGCCGAGCTGCGCTCGCGCCTCATCAAGTCGGTACTGGCATTTCTGGCGGCGATGGTCGTTGCCTTCACGGTTTGGAACCCGATCTTCAACTTCCTGACCCAGCCCATCTGCGATGCGCTGGCCGACCGCCAGCAGGATTGCGGGCTTGTCCTCATCAAGGTGCAGGAGGGCTTCTTCGTCGCCATCCGCATCTCGGTCTTCGGCGGTTTCGCGCTGTCCTTCCCGGTCATCGCCTATCAGCTCTGGCGCTTCGTCGCCCCCGGTCTCTACCGGAGCGAGAAGAACGCCTTTCTGCCCTTCATCGTTGCCTCGCCGATCATGTTCTTCATCGGGGCGGCCTTCGCCTTCTACATCGTGATCCCCTTCGCCTTCGCCTTCTTCCTCGGCTTCCAGCAGCCCGGTTCGCTCATGCCCGGAGGCGAAGCGCCGGCCGATCCGGCGGTGGCGGCGGACGCTGCCGCTGACATGGCGGGGATCGTCTTTCAGGGCTCGGTCGAGGAATACCTGGCCCTCACGACGAAGTTCATCGTGGCCTTCGGCGTGTGCTTCCAGCTTCCCGTCCTGCTCACCCTCATGGGCAAGGCGGGGCTGGTGTCCGCGGCGGGTCTCGCCTCGGTGCGCAAGTATGCGGTCGTGGCAATCCTCATACTCGCGGCGATCGTGACGCCGCCCGATGTCGTCTCGCAACTCATTCTCTTTGCCGCGATCTACAGCCTCTATGAGGTGTCGATCTTCCTCGTGCGCCGCAGCGAGAAGAAGCGCGAGGCCCAGTTGCGCGCGGAAGGTCTGTGGGTCGAAGATGAACCCGACCCTGAAGAGGGCGAAACCAAGCCTGCAGCTACCAAAGCCCCGACCAAGCTATGACCGACGACAGCCTGCGTCGCATCGCCGAGGCGCTCGAACGCCTCGCCCCACCGCCGCGCCCGGCGCCCGATTTCGCCGCAGCCGCGGCCTATGTCTGGCACACCGGCCCCGACCGGCTCGACCCCGTGCCCGAGGTCGCGCGGGTGGATCTGGCTCTGCTCGTCGGCATCGACCGGGTGCGCGACATCCTGCTTGCCAACACGCTGCAATTCGCGCGCGGCCATGCGGCGAACAACGCGCTGCTCTGGGGGGCGCGGGGGATGGGGAAATCCTCGCTCGTCAAGGCGGTGCATGGCGCGGTGCTGGCCGAGGGCCTCAGGCTGCGCCTCATCGAGATGAGCCGCGACGATCTCGCCTCGGTCGGGCGGCTCCTGAACCTCATGCGCGCGGCGCCCGGCGAGCGCTTCATCCTCTTTTGCGACGATCTGTCGTTTTCGCACGATGACGCGCAATACAAGGCGCTGAAGGCCGTGCTCGATGGCGGGATCGAGGGGCGGCCGGCCAATGTGCTCTTCTACGCCACCTCGAACCGCCGCCACCTGATGCCGCGCGACATGATCGAGAACGAACGCGCGAGCGCCATCAACCCCGGCGAGGCGGTCGAGGAGAAGGTCTCGCTCTCGGACCGCTTCGGGCTCTGGCTCGGCTTTCATCCCTGCGCGCAGGAGGACTACCTCGCGATGGTGCGGGGCTATTGCGACGCGGGCGGGATCACGATCGACGACGCGCAACTGCGCGCCGAGGCGATCGAGTGGCAGGCGACGCGGGGGGCGCGCTCGGGCCGGGTGGCCTGGCAGTTCTATTGCGACCTGGCCGGCCGGATGGGCCGCGCCGTCTGAGCTATTGCAGGAGCGTCATCGGGTCGACGCTCTCGAACCCGCGGCGTACCTCGAAGTGCAGGAAGGTCGGATTGCCCGGCCGGACGGCCGCGATCGTCTGGCCGCGCCGCACGGTCGCGTCCTTCGCCACCGAGATGCCCTCCACGTTGGCATAGACCGTCAGCAGGTTGTCGGCGTGGCGGATGACGATGATCGGAACCTGATCGGTATCTTGCGTGATTGCGGCGACGGTACCGTCCGCGGCGGCCCGAACCGGGCTTCCGGCAGCGGCGCCGATGCCGATTCCTTCGTTCTTGCCCTTCTCGTAGGGACGCACGACCGGGCCGTCGGCGGGCATCGCCAGAAGCGCGGCCGAGGCTTCGGTCCGCTCCTCACCGAGGTTGGGTACGGCAGCAGCCGCCTCGGGGGCAGGGGGTGCCGCCTCGGCAGCGGGTTCGGCTTCGGCCGCAGGCGCCACCTCCCCGGTTTCCTGTGTCGGCAGAGGCTCTGCCGCCGAGGGCGGCGGCGGGGTCTGCGATCCCTGGCCCGGTGCCTCGGCCGCATCGGCGGCCGGGGCGGGCGCCCCCCCCACCCGCCCGGGCAGGGTGCCGGCTGGGGGGATCAGCAGTGTCTGCCCGACGCGCAAGTTGTAATCGGCATCAAGCCCGTTCCAGTCGGCAAGGGCGCGCACGTTCACGTCATAGAGCCGCGCGATCTGCCAGGCGGTCTCGCCGCTGCCGACGACGTGGCGCACCGGTTCCTTGACCTCGGGCATGACGGGGGCGGCACGCGCCGTTGCCGGTGCCGCGAGCGTGCCTTGCGGCGGGGCGAGTGTCGTCGAGGTGATGCCACCGCCGCCCGCATCGGCCGACGGCGCGATCTCGGCGATCCGAGAAGGCAGGATCAGGACTTCACCGCCCGCCAGGCGCGTGCCGGGTTCGAGCGCATTGTCGCGCGCCAGCGCATCCAGCGGGACGCCGAGGCGCCGGGCGATGTCGGCTACCGTCTCGCCGCGGTTGGCGACGGCGACCTGATAGCCCGGGTACGAGATGACGCCACGCGGATCGGCGGCAGGTCGTGCGGCGGCGTTGCGTGCCGCGGCCGACGTGCTGATGCCGCGGTCAGGGGCGCGCAGATCCCAATCGACAGTCTCCTGCGTGCAGCCGACAAGCAGCCCCGCCACCGCCAGAACCCCGATCCCCCGCGCCGCTGCAACCCGTCCCTGCATGTTCCGACTGCCTCCACCTGATCTTACTGCAGTTAGTCCGCCGCGAGCCCCTCGACCAGAGGCACGAAGCGGACAGAGCGCATGTCTTCGTAATCGAATCCGGTTTCGAGACGCCGGACCCGGATCAGTTGCTGCACAGTGTCCGACTGCCCCACGGGGACGATCATGATACCCCCGATCGCCAGTTGCGCCAAGAGGGGGCCGGGCGGGTCTTCGGCCGCGGCCGTCACGATGATGCGGTCAAAGGGGGCCTGTTCGGGCAGGCCGCGGCTGCCATCCGCCGTGATCGCGGTGATGTTGACAAGCCCGAGGGCTGCAAAGACCGCCTCGGCATCGCGCACGAGCCGCCGGTGGCGGTCGGTCGTGTAGACGCGCCGCGCAAGGCAGGCGAGGATCGCCGCCTGGTATCCCGATCCCGTTCCGACCTCGAGCACCTTGTGGCGCGGCTCGATCTCGAGCGCCTGGGTCATCAGCCCAACGACCGAGGGCTGGCTGATCGTCTGGCCGCAGGCGATGGGAAGCGGCGTATCCTCATAGGCGCGATCGGCGAAGGTGCCGCCCACGAAGACTCCGCGGTCGATCCGTTCCATAGCGGCAAGCACCCGGCTGTCCGTGACTCCATTGGAGCGCAGGGCATAGACGAAACGCATCCGCCGTTCGGCGTCGCCGTCCGATCCGTCCTCAGGCCCGCCCGGATGCCCTGCCATCAGCCGAACCGCGCCGTGACCTCGGCCAGCGCATCATGCGCCGTCAGATCGGCGCGCATGGGCGTGATCGAGATGTAGCCTTCGAGGTTCACCGCCGCGTCGGTTCCCGGCCCGCTCGGCAAATGCTGCGGCCCGCCCTTGACCCACAGGAAGCGCCGCCCCGAGGGCGAGACATGCGGCACCACCCCGAAGGCGGTATCGCGCCGATAGCCCTGCGGCGCCACCTTCATGCCGCGCACGCGCGCAGCCGAAACGGGCGGGAAGTTGACGTTGTAGAACAGCCGGTAATCTCCCGCATCCCACAGCCCGCGGTCGAGCAGCGCGCGCACCACCGCGACCCCATGGTCGCGCGCGGCCTCGAAGGGCGTGTCGAGGTCTTCGGTCTCGGGCCCCATGAACTGCGAGAGTGCGATCGCCGGCAACCCCTGCAGCGCCGCCTCCATCGCCCCGCCCACCGTGCCCGAATAGAGCACGTTCTCGGCCGCGTTGTTGCCGCGGTTGACGCCAGAGAGCACGAGGTCGGGCCGCGCCCCGTCGAGGACGTCATATAGTGCCGCCAGCACGCAATCGGCCGGGCTGCCCTCGGCCGCATAGCGCCGCGGCCCGAGGCGGGCGATCATCATCGGGTGGGTGTAGCTGATCGCGTGCCCCACGCCCGACTGCTCGAACGCCGGCGCGACGGTCCAGACCTCGCCCGCTGGGCCCGCGATCTCGGCAGCGATGGCCGTCAGCACATCGAGCCCCGGCGCGTTGATGCCGTCGTCATTGGTGATGAGAATCCGCAACCCGACCGCCCCCGCTGCCCCGGTTCTGACTACCTCAACGACGGCAGGGGGTAAAGCGGTGCATGGCCGGCGCACCACGGCGACGCGCGGCGCGCGCAACCGGCCCGCGGGCCATGAACAAAAGTTCTTGACTCGAATGAGAGCTGCCATAGGAATGACGTTAGTCCGGTCAAATCAGCTAGAACGGATGGTGGTTCAGGCCATAGATGATATCTATGGCAAGGTTCTCCATCGCGGTGGCCGCGCTTCGGCCCTCAGTCGTCCTGCGATCCCCGGGCAGTCTGGAAACAAGATCACATCGGCATCAGGGGGAAGTTTCGATGAGAGGCCACAGGTTTTCCGGAACGATCGCCGCGCTGGCATTCGCCGCGTCGGTGGCACAGCCGGCCCTTGCAGAGGGGCAATACACGATCGGCTTCACGGCCGCACTCAGCGGCGATTTCGCTGCCTTCGGCGAGAACATGCTGCGAGGCGTCGAACTGGCGGTCGCCGAGATCGCTGCTGCCGGTGGCCCGACCTTCAGCATCGAGATCGCAGACGACCGCGGCGAGGCGCGCGAGGGCGTGCTGATCGCGCAGCGCTTCTGCTCGGACGAGGAGGTGATGGCAGTACTGGGCTATTCGTTCAGCTCGATCGCGCTCGCCGCCGTGCCGGTCTATGACCAGTGTGGCCTGTCGGTGGTCGGTTCGGCCGTCACGAGTCCCGACCTCTCGGGGGTAAGCCCGTGGTTCCGCCGCAACATCCTGACCGACGCGGTGCAGGGCAGCATGATGGGCTCCTATGCCGCCGAAGGCCTGAAACTCTCGAGCGTCTACGTGATCCACCAGCAGGACGATTACGGGATCGGCGTCGCCAACGCCTTCAGCACGGCGGCCGAGGCGGCGGGCGTCAAGCTGCTCGGGACCGAGGCCTATGTCCTCGGCACCCGCGACTTTGCCACGCAACTGACCAAGATCCGCGCGGCGGAGCCCGACGCGATCTTCATAGGCGGATTCTACAGCGAGGCGGCCAAGATCGCCGAGCAGGCGCGCCAACTCGGGATCGATGTCCAGATCCTCGGGACGGACGGTGCGCTCAACCCCGAATTGATCACGCTCGGCGGCGCTGCCGTCGAGGGGATGATCGTCTATGGCATGTTCGACCCCTCGATCGCGACCGACACGACGTCGGCCTTCATCTCGGCCTACGAAGCGAAGTTCCAGATGGCTCCCAACGCCTTCTCGGCGCTCGGCTACGACGCGATGATGGCGACCGCCGAGGCGCTGCGCCTTGCGGGCGAGGCGGGCGGGGTGACGCGCACGGCGGTCAACGATGCCTATGGGCGCATCGACGCGCTGCCGGGTGTCACCGGCCCGACCACCTTCGACGAGAAGGGCGACCGTGCCGGGGCGCTCTATTTCCTCAAGGTGCAGGACGGGGCCTTCACCCTCGCGCAGTAACCGTCGCCCGGGCCGCCGGTTCCGGCCGGCGGCCCGTCTTTTCTGCCTCGTCGGCCCGCGTCCGGGCCCCCATCCCGCGCCACCTCCGGGACGAAAGATCAGCCGCGACCATGGACATACTCGGACAGCTTGTGGTCAACGCGATCATGCTCGGGTCGATCTATGCGCTCTGCGCGGTCGCCTTCACGCTGGTCTACGGTGTCGTGCAGCTGGTGAACTTCGCCTTTGGCGAACTCTTCATGCTCGGCGCCTTTCTCTGTGTCAGCCTGATGCTGCCGGAGGTGCGCCTGTTCGGCCAGGCCGTCCCCATGCCGGGCCTGCCGTTTCTTGCAGCCCTTCCGCTGGCGATCGCGGGCGTCGCCCTGATCGGGGCGGCGGTGGAACGGATCGCCTACCGGCCCCTGCGGACCGCGCCACGGCTTGCCCCCCTCATCGCGGCGATTGCCGTGTCGGTCCTGCTGCAATCGCTGGCCCAGAGCGTCTGGGGGGCGGAAGAGCTGCGCTTTCCGCAATTCGCACTGCGCCAGATGCCGCCGGTCGTGCTCTTCGACACGGTCTATATCGGGGTCATGCAGCTCTTCGTCCTTGCTGCGGCCATCGCGAGCATGGTGGGGCTTACCCTCTTTGTCCGCCACACCCGGCTCGGGCGGGCGATGCGCGCCACCGCCGAGGATCTGCAGGCGGCCGAACTCGTCGGAATACCGACGAACCGCGTGATCGCGCTGGCCTTCCTGATCGGCACCGCCTTCGCGGCGCTGGCTGGCATCCTCTATGCGCAGGCCTACAGCTTCGCCCACCCGACGATGGGGTTCATGCCCGGCCTCAAGGCGCTGACTGCCGCCGTTCTTGGCGGCATAGGCTCGATCCCCGGCGCCGCGATCGGCGGCATGGTGCTGGCCTTCGTCGAGACCTTCGCGGCGGGTTACCTGCCGAACGGGGCGGCCTATCGCGATGCGATCGGCTTCGCGATCCTGATCCTCGTCCTCGTCATTCGTCCGCAGGGCATCCTCGGGCGGCGCGAACTGAACGAGGCGCCCGCGGGCAGCCTCGTGGGCGACCGGCAGGATCGGCCGGGCCGCTGGCCGGCGCTCGACCGGCTCCTGCGCCGCTCGGGCGAGGGGAGCCTCGCGCTGGGTGTCGCGATTGCGTGCATCGCGCTCGCGCTCGCCTTCATCATCACCAACGACTACTGGCTGCGCATCCTGATCTTCGTCGTGACTTACGGCCTGCTCGCGAGCGGCCTCAACATCGTCGTCGGATTTACCGGGCTTCTCGATCTCGGCTTCGTCGCCTTTTGGGCGGTCGGGGCCTATTTCACCTCGATCGTCTTCGTGCTGGTGCTGCGGCAGGGCTTCGGGGTGGCGTTCGGCGACATCTGGTGGCTCTTCTATGTCAACCTCATCGCGGGTGGTGCCCTCGCGGCGCTGATCGCGGTGCTGATCGGGGCGCCGACACTGCGGCTGCGGGGTGATTACCTTGCGATCATGACGCTCGGCTTTCACGAGATCATCCGCATCACGGCCACCAATTGGGTCGATCTGACGCGCGGGCCGATGGGAATCCGCGGCATCCCGGTGCCAAGCATTCCCGGCAAGCCCTTCTTCGAGCCAAAATACCTCTATCTGCTCGGCGTCGTCATCGCCGTCGTGGTGGTCTTCGCTCTTGGCCGCCTCGTGCGCTCGCATGTCGGGCGGGCGTGGGTCGCGATCCGCGAGAACGAACTCGCGGCCGAGGCGATGGGCATCGACACCGCGCGCTTCAAGCTTCTGGCCTATGCGACGGGCGGCTTCGTCGGCGGCACCGTGGGCGTCTTCTTCGCCCATTCGCAGCAATATATCAGCCCCCTGTCCTTCTCGCTCTTCGAGAACATCCTCATCCTGATGCTGATCGTGATGGGCGGGCTCGGCACGCTGGTCGGGCCCTTTGTCGGCGCGCTTTTCTGGATCGTGTTCCTGCAGGTCGCGCAGGGCGTCCCCTTCATCCAGGCCCATCCCGAACTGCGCTATGCCTTGCTGGGGGTGGCGCTCCTCGTGATGATGATCTTCCGCCCGCAGGGGTTGGCGGCACGCGCCCGCGTGAGCCTGAGGATGCACCGATGACCCCGCTGCTCGAAGTCCACGGTCTGACGGTCGACTTCGGCGGGCTGAAGGCGCTGCGCGGGGTCGATCTCGGCGTCGCCGAGGGCGCGATCCACGGCCTCGTCGGGCCGAATGGGGCGGGCAAGTCCACGCTTGTCAACGCGCTCACAGGGGTTGTGCGGCCTACCCAGGGGCAGATCAGTCTCGATGGCGTCGCCATCGCGGGGCTGTCCACGCACCGCATCGCGGCGGCGGGCATCGCCCGCACGTTTCAGAACATCCGCCATTTCGCCGGTATGACGGTGCTTGAGAACGTGCTCGTCGGGGCGCACCGCCACTTTCGCGCGGGGCTTGGCGCCATCATCGGGCGCAGCGCCGCGGCGCGGGCGGAAGAGGCGCGCGAGGTCGCACGGGCGCGCGAGTTGCTCGATTTCGTCGGCCTCTCGGGTGTCGAGGACGATGCGGCGAGCGGGCTGGCCTATGGCCATCAGCGCCGGCTTGAGATCGCGCGCGCCCTGATGCTCGCCCCCCGGTTGTTGCTGCTCGACGAACCGATGGCGGGCATGAATACAGCCGAGAAGGACGACCTTTCGGGGGTGATCCGCGCCACGCGAGCCCGTGGGATCACTGTCCTCGTGATCGAGCACGACATGCAGGTGATCCGCGCGCTCTGCGACCGGCTGACGGTGCTGCACCACGGAGAACTCCTGGCCGAGGGCCGCCCGGCCGATGTGCTGGCGGACCGCGCCGTGCAGGCGGCCTATCTGGGACGCGCGGCATGACCCGGGCCCTCCTTGGCATCGCGGGCCTGCGGGTCCGCTATGGCATGATCGAGGCCGTGGCCGATGTCAGCTTCGACGTGCCGCAAGGCGCGATCGTGAGCCTGATCGGCAGCAACGGCGCGGGCAAGACATCGACGCTCAAGGCGGTGGCGGGCCTGATCCCCGCAGCGGCTGGGACGGTGACACTGCGCGGGCAGGATTTGGGCACGCGTCCCGCGCACGCGCGTGTCGCGCTCGGGCTTTCGCTCGTGCCCGAGGGGCGGCGCGTCTTCGCGCGCCTGACGGTCGAGGAGAACCTTCTGCTTGGCGCCTATCTGCGCCCGGGCGACCCGGAAGTGGCCGCCGACATGGCCGAGATCATCGGCCTCCTGCCCGTGCTCGGCGAGCGGCGGCGCCAGCTTGCGGGCACGCTGTCGGGGGGCGAGCAGCAGATGCTTGCCATCGGCCGCGCGATGATGTCGCGGCCACAAATGCTGCTCATGGACGAGCCGACGATGGGCCTCTCGCCCCGGATGGTCGAGGCCGTGCTCGAGAAGATCGCCGAGATCAACCGCCGCGGTACGACGATCCTGCTCGTTGAGCAGAATGCGATCGACGCCATCGCGCTGTCGTCGATGGTGCATGTGCTGCGGCGCGGCCGGATCGTCCATTCCGGCCCGGGTTCGGAACTCGGGGCTGACAGGCTGCGCGAGCTCTATCTCGGCACGGACGGAACAACGATGGAGACGTCATGAACGCCGAAACCGACACCCTCTTTCTGCCGGCAGGCACCTTCATGGGCGTGCCACCCGCAACCTCCGTCAGGCCGGGGCAGGCGGTCGTGCTCGGCATCCCCTTCGATTGCGGGACCCACCCCACGCGCATAGGGTCGCGCCAGGGCCCGCGGTCCATCCGCGAACACTCCAGCCTTGTGCGCCCCGTCTATCCCGATCTTGGCGAGCGCAACATCCTCGAGGCGCTCGATGTCGTTGATCTGGGCGATGTGGCCCTTGTCCCGAGCCAGGTCGAACCCTCGTTCCGGGCAATCGAGGCCGCGCTCGACCGTGTCCTGGCCCAGGGCGGCCATCCGGTGACCTTCGGCGGTGACGGCGCGGTGAGCCTGCCGCAACTGCGCGCCGTCCACCGCCACTATCCCGAACTTGTCGTGTTGCACATCGACGCCCACACCGATGCCTATGAGGGCGAGGGCTACAATACCTCCACGACCTTCACGCGGGCCGTTGAAGAAGGGCTGATCGACACGGCCCGGTCCTTCCATGTCGGAGCGCGCGGCACGCTGATGGCGCCCGGGGCCTACGCCCATACACGCGGTCTTGGCTACAACCTCATCCTTGGCAGCGAGGTGCGCGCCCGCGGCATCGCCGATGTCGCCGCCGAGATCGCGCGCACGGTCGGGCGGCGCCCGGTCTATCTGTGCTTCGACATGGACTACATCGATCCGTCGGCGGCCCCCGGAGTCGCGACCCCGACCTGGGGTGGGCCCGATGCGGCGGGCGCGTTCGATCTGCTGCACGCGCTCGCGGGTCTCAACATCGTCACGGTCGACATCAACACCGTCAGCCCGCCCCATGATGTCGCGGGCATGACCGCGACGCTGGCGGGCCATGTCGCGGTGATCGCGATGAACCTCATCTATCTCGGGCGCAACGCTGGCTGAATGGAGGGCCCCGTGCCGAAGATCCTCATCACGCACAACAACGACCTGCTGCACAACTTCTACAGCCTCGAGGCTGTCGAGCGGCTGCGTACCTTCGCCGATGTCAGGCTGAACGGGACCGACAAGCCCCTGCGCGGTGCCGAACTGGTGGCTGCGGCGCGCGACGTGGACATCGTGCTCTCGGACCGTCTGGCGGCCGGCACGCGCGAAGTGTTCGAGGCGCTGCCCGATCTCGCCGTTTTCATGCGTTGCGCGGTCGACATCCGCAACATCGACGTCGCCGCGGCCTCGGCCATGGGAACCCTCGTCGTGCGCTCGAGCGCGGGCTATGGCGATGCGGTTGCCGAAACTGCGCTTGGCCTTGTCATCGCCCTCGGGCGGCGCTTCGCGATCTGCGACCGGCTCTACAAGGAAGGGGTTGCCGACCAGCCGATGGTGCTCGGCCGCCAGCTTGCCGGATCGAGCATGGGCATCATCGGCCATGGCGCGATCGGGGGCCGCATAGCCGACCTCGCCATCGCCTGCCGCATGAAGGTCCGCGTCTACGACCCCTACAAGCGCATCGTCAACGGCGCCATCGATCAGACCGGCCTGTCCGAGGTGCTGGGCTGCGATTTCGTGGTCTGCGCCGCCTATGCCACGCCCGAGACCGAGCGGATGATGAACCGCGCGGCCTTCGCGCAGATGCGCCGCGACGCCTATTTCGTCAACATCTCGCGCGGGATCCTTGTCGACGAGGCCGCCCTTGCCGAGGCGCTCGAGCAGGGGACCATCGCCGGCGCGGGCCTCGATGTCGGGATGGGCCAGGACGAACAGCCCAACCCGGCCATCGCCGCGATGCCCAACGTGATCGCCGTGCCCCATGTCGCGGGGCTGACGCGCGAGGCGACCGACCATCAGGCCTTCGAGACGGTCGAGCAGATCCGCGCCCTGATCGAGGGCAAGATCCCGCCGCTTGCGGTCAATCCCCATGCCGCAAGGCGCCTTGAGAGACTGAGGAGAGGCTGATGCCCGGCAAGACCCTGCTGCCCGATGCCCCGCCTGCGACCCGCCTGCCCCCGGGCGCATGCGACTGCCACATGCACATCTATGGCGATCTGGCCATCTATCCGGCCGCGCCAAACTCGCCCTTCGCGCCTGTGCCAGGGGGCACGATCGAGGGCTATCTCGAGCTCCGGCGGATCCTCGGTCTGACGCGCGCGGTCGTGGTGCAGCCGTCGGCCTATGGTACCGACAACCGCTGCACGATGGCGGCGGTCGCGCGGATGGGGCAAGACGCGCGCGCGGTCGTCGTCGTCGATGAAACCGCCCCCGACGCCGAGTTGCGTCGCCTGACCGATGCCGGCGCAAGGGGCCTTCGTTTTTTCATGCTGGCGGGGGGGGTGCTCGGATGGGACCGGCTCGCGCCGCTCTCGGCCCGTGCCGCGCAGTTCGGCTGGCACATCCAACTCCAGATGGACGGACGCCTGCTGCACGAGCGCGAAGCCGAGATCATGCGCCTGCCCTGCCCGGTCGTGATCGATCATAACGGCAAGTTCCTCGAACCTGTCGGAACCGACCATCCGGGCTTTGCCGCGCTTTGCCGGATGATCGATGCGGGGAAGGCCTGGGTCAAGACATCCGGGGTCTACGAGACCTCGCGCACCGGCCCCCCGGATTACGCCGACGTGAGCGTTCTTGCCCGGACGCTCATCGCCCGATTTCCCGAACGCTGCCTGTGGGCGACGAACTGGCCGCACCCCTCGAAGCCCGGCAACGCCCCCGACGACTCGGCGCTCGTTGATCTCTTCGTGGGGTGGTGCGGGTCGGAAGTGACGATGCGGCGTATCCTCATCGACAATCCCGCCGACGTCTACGGGTTCTGAGGTGACAGCATGAGCAGATCAAGTCCGGAGGAAATCGCGATCCGCATGGGGCTCGATATTTCCGATTTCGCGGCGCAGGGTTATTACGGGACATCGTTTGGCACAATGAAGCCCCATCACATCGCGGGCAACCTGCTGTTCCTGTCGGGCCATGTCGGGCAGGCCACTGACGGGCGCATCCTCGGCGGGCGGCTCGGCGCCACGCTGACGACCGAGCAGGGCTATGCCGCTGCGCGCGTCTGCGGCCAGAACCTGCTCGGCGGCATACGACTGGCACTCGGCAGCCTCGATCGCGTGCGTGCGATCGTGCGGACCCTCAATTTCGTGGTCTGCGCGCCGGACTACACCGATGTTCACAAGGTTTCATCCGGGCTCTCGGATCTCCTTGTCGAGGTTTTCGGACCCGAGCGTGGCCTCGGCGGGCGGGCGACCATCGGCGTCATGGCGCTTGCCGAGGGGCATTGCTTCGAGACCTGGGCCACCGTCGAGATCGAACCCTGAAGGAGGCACCCATGTCGCTCGACCTCAATGATGCCGACCTTGCCGCCGCACTCGCGCCGCTCCGCTCGGCCCGCTCGATGCCGGCCGAGGTCTATACCTCCGAGGCGATCTTCGCGCTCGAACGCGCGCGCATCTTCCTGCGCGACTGGTTCTTTCTGTGCCGCGAGGACCAGATCCCGAACCCCGGCGACTATCGCGCGTTCGACACGCAGGGGGGCCCGATCTTCGTCGTGCGCGGGCAGGACGGGGTCGTGCGGTGCTTTGCGAACTTCTGCCGCCACCGCGGATCGCTCCTCGTCAAGGGCAGCGGCAATTGCGGCGGGCGCATCATGTGCCCCTATCACGCCTGGAGCTATTTCAGCGACGGCCGCCTCTATGGATGCCCCGACATGCAGGATGCCGAGGGGTTCGATCGGCGCGAGAACGGGCTGATCGCGCTCGGCTGCGAGAGTTGGGCGGGGTTCGTCTTTGCCCGCTTCGCCACCGAGGGGCCGACGCTTGCGGCGCATCTGGGCGACATGCCCGAGAGGCTTGCCTCGCACCGGCTGGCCGACATGCGCTGCACCTGGACGGTCGAGATCGAGGCCGCCTGCAACTGGAAGCTCATCCTCGAGAATGCGATGGAGACCTATCACACCGGGACCGTTCATCGCGACTCGGTCGGGGCGCAGACGCAGCGGCCGATCCCGACACGGGGCGAGTGGCTGTGCATGCAAGTGCTGAGTTCGCGCAGCATCGCGACCCTCGACCGGACCGTCCCGCCCTTTGATCCGATCCCGGGGCTCGATGAGGATGCCCGGCAGGGAACCTATTTCACGATCATCCATCCGATGACGCAATTCGCGGTCGCGCAGGACTGCTTGTGGTGGTTGAACGTCCGCCCCCTCGGCCCCGCACGGTCGATGATCGAGATCGGCGGCTGCTTTCCGCACTCGACCGTGGCGCTACCCGATTTCGAGCACCGCGCCCGCCCCTACTACGCTCGGTGGGAGCGTGTCGCGCACGAGGATGTGGGCATCCTCGAGGATCAGCAGCGTGCGTTCGGCTCCGCGCTGTTCCGCCCCGGCCCGCTCTCGACCCGCGACGACATGGTGCAGGCGGCTGGTCGCTGGCATATCGAGCGCCTTCTGCGCGCCGGTTGATCGGGCCTGCGGGTTCAGCCCCGCGCGCGCGCCTCGGACAGCCGGTCGCGCAGGCGCAGCATGCGATAATGCGCCTCGGCCGCGAGGCGCCCGAGAATGCCGTGGACGGGCGGCGAGGGGATCGCGTCGAACGGGGCGAGGGCGCCCGCATCGCCGGCAAGCCCCCGCGCCAGCGCCTCGGCCGCGGCGGGTGCGGTGTTCATCCCGTGCCCGCCGAAGCCCGCGAGCAGGTGCAGCCCGTCGCGCCCCTTCCGCACGAAGGGCATGAAGTGGCGCGCATAGCCCATGACGCCCGACCAGGCGAAATCGAACCCGAGCCCCGCCGCCTCCAGATCGCGCGCAAGCCCCGGCAGATGCGCCCCGAGGTCCGCCGCCGCCCGCGCCGCGATCCGCTCGGGCCGGTCGGTGCCGAAGGCCGAGATGCCCATCCCCCACAGGAGCCGCCCGTCCGGCAGGCGGCGGTAATAGTTCCCCGCCCGGCGCGTGTCGGAGATCGCTGCGTCGGTCGGGACATGGGCGGCGATGATGTCCTCGGCCGGGGCGGTCACGGCGATGAAGGTGCGGATCGGCAAGAGGATGCGCCCGAGGTCGGGCAGATCGCCGAGCCCGTAGCCGCCCGTCGCCAGCACGACCTCGCGCGCCCGGATCGGGGCCGGCAGGGCGGGCCCCGCGACCGCCCACCCGGGCGCCACGCGGCGGGGCAGGGCGGGGCAGCGCGCGACGAGAAGCGCGCCCGTCGCGCGTGCCTCGGCGGCCAGCCCGTGCAGGAGCCGCAGCGGGTGGAAGTGAAAGCCCGTCCCGTCCGCGGCGCCGGCGCGATAGCGCGGCCCGCGCACGCGTGCCGCGATCGCCTCGGGCCCGAGCGGCAGCGCCGGATCGGGCCAGAGGCCCAGCGTCAGGATGCCCCGCCGCGCCTGCGCCTGCGGATCGGCGAAGGCGCGCGCGGCCATGGCGTCGCGGCCGCCGATCGCCATCTCCTGCAAGCGCGCCGCATGCGCGGGCCCCACGAGCGCCTCCAGATCGCGCGCCCCGCAGGCCCATCCCGCGCTGCAAAAGCCGCCGTTGCGCCCCGAGGCACCCGCCCCGATCGCCCCGGCCTCGAGGCAGGCGACCCGCGCCCCGGCCCGCGTCAGCGCGCCCGCCAGCCACAGCCCCGCGAGCCCCGCGCCGATGATCGCGACATCGACCTCGGCCCCGGCCACCGCCTCGGGCGGGTCGGTCGCGGGCGGGGTGCCCGCCGTCGCCTCGTACCAAGTGCCGGGCCGCATCCCGCCCCCTAGTGCGGCGCGCGCGAGCGGTTCACGATCCGGTCGAGCGACTTGATCCCCGAGGCCGCAATCAGCGTCAGCAGCACATAGATGAGGGCCGCCGAATTGAACGGCTCGAAGGCGAGGAAGCTCTGCGCCTGGAACTCGCGCATGCGCTGGGTGATGTCGCGCACCGAGAGGATCGAGACGAGCGAGGTATCCTTGAGCATCGCGATGAACTCGTTGCCGAGCGCGGGCAGCACGATGGCGATCGCCTGCGGGATCACGATGAAGCGCGCGATCTGGAATTCATGCAGCCCGAGCGTGCGCGCGGCCTCGATCTGGCCCTTCGGTATCGCCTCGATCCCGGCGCGGAAGATCTCGGCCATGTAGGCCGAATAGCCGATCGCGATCGCGATGATGCCGCGGGTCATCATGTCGATGTCGATGGTGCCGCCGGTGCCGTTCTTGATCGCGCCCGCCAGCGGCAGCCCGACATAGAGGATGATGACCAGCATCGGCACGCCGCGGATCGTGTCGACGAAGAAGTCTGCGAACACCGCGATCGGGTGGCCCCCCGTGATGCGCCCGATCACCACCATGGCCAACGACAGGAAGCCGAATGCGGCGGCCGAGATCATGATCGCGCGGTCGCGCGCGGGCAGGTAGGACGTGGACCAGACCACCGGAAGATCCCCGGCCGCCTCCACGGGCAGCACCGCGCCCGAGAGCGTTCCCGCCGCGATGAGTTCGAGGGCCTGTTCGACGCTCGCCAGCGAGCGGACGCTCAGCGGCTCGGCCGGCGGTTCGGGCAGGAAATCGCCATAGCGCACTTCGTCGGCCAGCCCCTGCGGGGTGCCCGAGACGATGCCGATGCGGCCCTCGATGGTGCCGGCAAGAACGACCTCGGCCTCGGGCTTCATCCCGTGCCAGACTGCCACGGCCACGGCTGCAACGCCCACACCCGCGATGATCCGGCTTGCTCGCGCCGAGGGCTTGAGCCGCCCGCAGAAGGCCCAGACCAGCCCGAGGACCGAAGCGCCCAGATATGCGAAGACCGCCGCGCGCAGCGTCACCATCAGGCCCGTCGCAAAGCCTGCATGCGCGACCATCAGGATGAAGAAGGCAAGACAGGAGTTCGCCAGCAGCAGCGCCGTCAGGATGCCGCCCCCCGCCGGCCCGCGGTGGAAGCGCTGGGGCAGGGCCGCGAAGCCCGCCGAGGCGAGAGCTGCAAGCGCCGCGAGCCAAACCGTGCGGTGCGCGGCCGGAAGGAACCAGGCCTCGAACGCCGGATCGAGCCGGAAGGTCTGATCGACGACGAGGATCCAGTCCACGTCGCGCGGATCTGTGATGTTGAGGGCGACCGAGGCCGCATAGGGATCGAGCACCGGCAGGCGCGACAGCAACCCGAGCAGAACCGCCTGAATGCCGAAGGCCCAGAGCGCCTGCCGGCGCTGCCGCGCGACGACCGCGGGCGACTGGTCGGGCCTCAGCGCGCGGATGAGCTTGATCGAACCCACGACACCCGCGATCGCCGCCGTCGCCAGGATCGCGAAGGCCGCGAGGAGGGAGGGGGCGTCGTCCTCGATCCCGAGGACAGCGACAAGGGCGGGGCCGTAATTGCGCGATGTGGCCAGAACCCAGATAATGAAGGGCGCGGCAAAGAGGAATACGAGGTTGCTCGCCCGCATGCCCCGAAGCCAGATCAGGATGGGGTGCATGCGCCCGCCTCGAGTTTGGGGGCCGCCGGCGGACCGGCGGCCCGGTTCAGATCACTTCGGCCACCACTTCAGGACAAGGGCATCGAGCGTGCCGTCTGCCTTGATCGCGGCCAGCCCCTCGTTGAAGGCATCCTGCAGCGCGTCGCCTTCCTGGAAGACGAGCCCGAGCGGATCGGACGACAGCCCCGTGATCCCGACGGTCAGTTGACCCGCGAACTCCTGCTCATAGGCCGCGGCCGAAGTCGAATCGATGATGACGCCGTCCACGTCGCCGTTCTGCAGCGCCACGACGGCGTTACCGAACTGGTCAAACAGCGCGAGGTTGTCGCGCCCCACGAGCTCCTCGCCCAGGGCCGCGTTCGTCGTGCCGTTCTGCGAGGCGAGCTTCAGCGCGCCGCTCTTGAAATCGTCGATGGTCTTGCCCGCGTCGGCCACGCGCATCAGCACGCCCTGCTCGACGATGATGTAGGGGTCCGAGAAGTCGACGATCTTGTCGCGCTCCTCCGTAATGGTGACGCCCGAGACGACCATGTCGAACTCGCCCGCCGCGAGCGCCGCGAAGATTCCGTCCCACGCGGTCGAGACCCAGTTGGGCTGGCAGTTGATGCGCGCGCAGATCTCGGCCACGACATCGACGTCGAAGCCCTTGACGACGCCGTCCTCGATGAATTCGTGGGGCGGATAGGTCGTGTCCGACCCGATCTTGAGGACGCGCCCGCCGAGGTCGGCCGCCGCCACGGGCAGCGCAAGTGCGGTTGCCGCGGCAAGGCCGAGGATGAAGTGCTTCATGCTTACCTCCGTTATGCCCCGGGCGGACCAGCCCGGGGGAATGTGACACTCCTCACTTTGCGCGCAGGCAGGGGGCGGGTCAAGCCGCGCCGCGTCCTGTCGCTCGGCTTTGTCCGGCTTGCCCACGGCGTGCGTGCCGCGCATGATCGGTGGGGTGCCGCAGGCAGGGGCGCAGGGGAGGCCGCGATGGCGACGGTGGGCGAGGCGCTGGCGGTGGCGCTGAGGCGGGCAGGGGTCGGCACGGTCTTCGGCATTCCCGGCGTGCACACGATCGAGCTTTATCGCGGCCTCGGCGCGGCGGGGATCCGGCATGTGACGCCGCGCCACGAGCAGGGCGCGGGCTTCATGGCGGACGGATACGCCCGCGCGACGGGTCGGCCGGGGGCGGCCTTCGTCATCACCGGGCCGGGGGTGACGAACATCCTGACCCCGATGGCGCAGGCGCGGGCCGATTCGGTGCCGATGCTGGTCGTCTCGGGGGTGAATGCGCGGCCAAGCCTCGGGCGCGGGCTCGGGCATCTGCACGAGTTGCCCGATCAGCTTGCGCTGGTGCGCGGGGTCGCGGTCGCAGCCTTTCACCTCGATGCGCCCGCGGCGCTGGGCGATGTCGTGGGCGCGGCGCTGATGCGCCTCGGCTCGGGCCGGCCGGGGCCCGTGCATCTGCAGGTGCCGCTCGATGTCATGGGGATGGAGGCGCCCGCGATCGGCGCCCTGCCGGCGCCGCCCGCGCCGCCCGCCCCCGATCCGGCCCTGATCGCCGAGGCCGCGGCGCGGCTGGCCCGCGCGC